>Ga0210410_10000591_pt1 | contig 38522 bp, 38 predicted proteins | sample IncBWC4MmetaG_FD_161058 | JGI IMG/M metagenome (GOLD analysis project Ga0210410, IMG submission 161058) | Forest soil microbial communities from Barre Woods Harvard Forest LTER site, Petersham, Massachusetts, United States - Inc-BW-C-4-M | ecosystem: Environmental > Terrestrial > Soil >...
CATGCTGAAGCAGGCTATTCATTCACACATTATCACTTCCCACTACGCCGTTCCGCTGATGCTCGGTCGGGGCCGAACAATTATTTTCGAGATTACCGATGGAGATGCTTTTTACTACCGCGGCAACCTTTTCTATGATCTGGTGAAGATTTCCGTCATCCGGCTGGCTTTCGCCATGGCCCGCGAGCTGCGCAAACGAGACGTAGTTTCGGTGGCGTTGACTCCCGGATTCCTGCGCTCGGAAGCAGTGCTGGATCATTTTGGAGTCAGCGAGGCCAATTGGAAGCAAGCCGGAAAGAAGCGGACAAACTCAAAGAACCAGAATGATGCCGGTGCGGATTTTCTCGCGTCGGAATCGCCGAGGTATATTGGCCGGGCAGTGGTGGCTCTGGCGGCGGATCCGAAGGTGAAAAAGAAGAGCGGGCGCGTCTTCAGTTCCTGGGGCCTGGCGCGCGAGTACGGGTTTACCGACCTTGACGGCACCCGCCCGCACTGGGGCGATTACGCCAGGAAGAAGTACGGCAAGTACAAAATCTGCGATGAGCAGTTTTATTCCTACTGGGTCCCCGGCCTGGTCGAGCTGATTTTCCCTGACTGGTTTTGAAGGCAAGCCATCTGCTAATCGACGTGTTCGCCTACCTCGAACCCTTCTTCGGCCGGGGGAAGCACGTCACGTTCGCCCGCGAACCACACATATAGAGTTGGCAACAGGAAAATGCTCATCACCAGGTCCGCAATCAATCCGCCCACGATGACGATTGCAAAGGGACGCTGCGAGTCGGAGCCAATCGCGTGCGAGAGAGCAGCAGGCAACAGGCCCAAAGTTGCGACCAGCATGGTCATCATGATGGGCCGCAGTCTCAACACCGCTCCCTCAACGGCGGCGTCCTCTATCGAAAAGCGCCGTGCTCGCAGCTGGTTGATGTATTCGAGCATGATAACTCCGGTTTGCACGGACACGCCGAACAGCGCCAGAAAACCTACGCCGGAGGAAACACTGAAGTTGGTGCCAGTGATTAGAAGGGCGAGCAGACCGCCGAAGCGGGCCATGGCGACGTTTGCCAGGATCAGCAATGCCCATTTGAACGATTTGAACATGGTGTAAAGCAGAATGAAGATAACCAGGATCGTGATGGGGAGCACGATCAGCAGTCTCTCGTCTGCCCTCTTCTGGCTCTCATATTCCCCTTCCCAATCAATAGTGTAGCCAGTGGGTAATTTGACCCGCTCGTTCACCTTTTTGATGGCCTCTTCGACCGTGCTGCCGAGGTCGCGGCCGCGGACACTGTATTTGATGGCAACATAACGCCGATTGCCCTCGCGATAGATTTCCGAAGCACCGTCGGTCACGCTGATCTTGCAGAGCTGAGCGAGAGAGACGCGTTCTCCGGAAGGCGATAGCAGTCGAACATTTTCGATTGCTTCCTGCGTATCGCGATATTTTGGCAGGTAGCGCAATGTAAGGTCATAACGCGCCTCGCCCTTGAGAACCTGGGTCAGCGCGCTCCCGCCGACCGCAGTCTGAACCGCATCCTGCACATCCGCGACGTTGATCTGGTAGCGAGCGGCGGCGTCGCGGTCCACGGTGACGTTGAGGTTGGGCTGGCCCAGCACGCGAAAAACTCCGAGATCCTCAACCCCTTTGATTCGCCGCATAATACTGACAATCTCATCGGCTTTCTCTTCCAGAACTTTCAAATCATCGCCGTAGATCTTGGTGGCCAGTGCGCCTTTCACGCCACTCACGGCCTCTTCCATGTTGTCTTCAATGGGCTGCGAGAAGCCCCAGACTACGCCGGGAATTTTGTTGAGCTCGCGATTCATGGCGGCGATCAATTCGTCCTTGTCTTCGTGGAAGACAGGGCGCCACTGTTCTTTGGGCTTGAGATCGACGAAATACTCAGTATTAAAAAAGCTGGTTGTATCTGTGCCGTCATCCGGACGCCCGGTTTGACTGGTACATTGCGGAACCTCGGGAAAAGAGCACAGAACGACTCGCGCCTGATTCATTACCCGGATTCCCTCGTCCGGCCCGGTGCTGGGCGCGAGCGTCCCACGGACCCAGAGTGCACCTTCATCCAAGTGGGGCAGAAATTCAGAACCGATAACGCCGCTGAAAACGAGGAAAAGCGCTACGAAGAGCCCGAGCACGCCGGCGCCGATAGTGAGGCCACGCCGCCGAATAGCCCACCGAACGGCGATGCGATAGCGCTCGGTTAGGAAATTCATGACTGGGTTGTGCCATTCCTTCGCTCCCTTCTGGAAGGCGAAGCTGGCCAGCACGGGTGCGATCAGAATCGAGAACAGCAACGCTCCCAGCAAGGCAAAGGCGACGGTCCACGCCATGGGATGGAAAAGACGGCCTTCGACACGCTGCAGCGTGAAAATGGGCAAGTACGCGGTGATGATGATGGCGATGGCATAGAAGACCGGCCGCTGAACCTCGTGCGAGGCTTCGCCGATTTTCTCGATCGTCGTCTTCGTGCCGTTGGTGTGCCCTAGATGGCGCACAATGTTTTCGATCATCACCACCGCGCCGTCGACGACCATCCCAAAATCTAACGCACCTAACGAAAGCAGATTGGCGGGAATCTGCCTAAGGTCCAGGCAAATGGAAGCGAACAACAGCGAAAACGGAATGGTCAGGGCGACGATCAAGGCGCCACGCACATTGCCGAGGAATAGAAAGAGAATGACCGAGACCAGGATCATTCCCTCGGTGAGGTTGTGCAGCACCGTGTGACTGGTGAAGTGAACCAGATCGCTGCGATCGATGAAAGGAACAATCTTCACACCCGGCGGCAGTATATGATCGTTCAGTTCGTCCACTTTCTTGTGAATGGCTTGCAGGGCCGCGTCGGCCACTGCGCCTTTCCGCAGCAGCACGATGCCCGATACCACATCGTCGTTATCGATGATCTTTCCGTTCTCGTGGTGAATGGCCCGGGCAAACTGGCCGAGTCGAATCTTTGGACCTTGTGAAACGACCGCAATATCTTTCACCCGGAGTGGTGTGCCATTCTTGGTTGTGATGACAGTGCGTTCGATGTCCTGGGCGCGGTCGACCAATCCGACCGAACGCACGTTGATCTGCTGTAGACCCTCCTGGATGAAGCTTCCACCGGCATTGATATTGTTGCTGGTGAGTTGCTGCTCGACCTGGGCCAGGCTAAGGCCGTAGGCGACCAGCTTGTTGGGATCAACGCGAACCTGGTATTCGCGGGTGGGGCCGCCGAAGCTGGATACGTCGACAATATCGGCCACCGCTTTGAAATTCTTTTCTATGACCCAGTCTTCAAGGGATTTCAGCTCCATGGGGTCGTAGGCGGGATTGGTGCTGTGCAAGGTGAAGAAATAGATCTGGCCGACCGGACTCCAGTCGGTGCCCATTTGCGGTACTACACCCGACGGCAGCGTAACCTGGGCCAGTCGCTCCAGAACCCGTTCCCGATTCCAGGCGTTGTCCGAGCCGTCTTCGAAAATTAGTTTCAGGTCCGAGAGTCCGAACAAGGAGAATGAGCGCAGGTGCACAACCTGCGGGATACCGTTCATGACGACTTCAAGTGGAATCGTGACCTGCTGCTCGATTTGCTCCGCCGAAATCCCTGGCCATTGGGTAATGATTTCGACGTAGTTGTCGGCTACGTCGGGATAAGCCTCGATAGGCAGCCGTTTGAACGAAACTATCCCTCCGGCGAAAAGCAGCAGTGCGAAACCCAGCACCAGCAGCCGGTTGTTTAGAGCGAAATCGACGACCCGCCGGATCATCTATTGCTCCACCGTGTTTTGCAGTACCAGAGCGTTTGAAACCACTTGATCTCCTGCTTTGATTCCTGAAACAACCTCTTGCTGGTTGTTGGCAAGCATGTTTCCTGTGACCACTTCCAGGCGTTTGAAATGTCCGGCCCCAAGCGGTGCGTAAACCCACTCGCGATCATGCAGGTGCAGAATTGCGGTTGCGGGGACGGCAGCCCGGGTTTCGATCTGTTTCCCATAGAAAGTCGCAGTAACGAACATTCCCACCCGCATCAGTCCAGGGTTGGGGACTTCAAGCCGAACCTTTGCAGTGCGAATGTTGGGGTCGAGAACCGGCAGGATGTTATCAACCCGGCCTTTCAAAACCTTGTCGGGATACGCATTCAGGCGGACGTCCGCGAAATCGCCGACGCGAACAGCGTCGAGATCATTTTCATAAACGTCGCAGATGATCCAGACATAAGAGAGATCGGAAATGGTGAATGGGTTGGGGCCAGACAGACCCTGAACGCCCGCCGCGGTGGTGACTTGCTGGTCCGTGATTACACCCGACGTGGGCGCGACAATGTCGACGATTCCCGACGGGTGGTCTTTGTCAATGCCGAGAAGCCGCAACTGTTCGGTTGCGGCGTTCAGGTCCGCTTTGGCATCGCCTTCGGTGTCTTCGGCTTGCTCAAGCGCGCTTTTGGCGATAGCGCCCTTGTCGTAGAGAATCTGCGCCCTTTCGAGTTGCTGACGGCCCAGGCGCTCGTCGTTCACCGCTTTCAAATAAGTCTGATAAGCGCCGGACACGTCGTTGCTCTGCACCCTCAGCAACAACTGGCCCTTGGTCACAACGTCGCCTAACCTGGCCTTGATTTCCACCACTCGTCCCGAGGCCAGAGAGATCACAGGCACCGCACGCGCGATATCGGGTTGCACCACGCCGGTGACATTCAGGGCGGGCGCAGCCTTGTACTCGGCCGCCGTCACCAAGGGAAACTGTTCGGGGTGGTCCACCTTAAAGTTGTTAGCGTCCAGGTCAGGCTCGACGGTCGCGGGAAGCGGAGCCTCGGCCTTCGGGTCGGCTTTACTTTCATTGCAGCCAAGTAGGAGCAAGCTCAAAGGCAAGCAAAGAGTCGCCGCCAGGATCGAGCCGGCAAGTCTGGTTTTCATGGAATCACCTCCCGGCCCACGGCCATATTCAATTGGGCCGCGGCCGTCAAATAAGAACCCACCAGGTTCACGTAATTCAGTTGCACGCCGCGGTACTCGGCTTGTGCGTTCAGGAAATCCAGCAGCGACGCTCCGCCGTGCTGGTAGGAAAACGTAATTGTGTCCCGCACCCGGACAGACTGCTGCAGGTACTTGGCCTTGTACGGCCGCAGGAGAGTCAGATCGCTTTCGACCGTGGCGTAGCTCGAGTTGACGTCGCCGAGTACCTGGGCCTCCGCCGCATCGCGCAATCTCTGGTTGCGCTTAATGTCGAGTTCAGTGCGCAGCTTCTCTCCCTGGTTGCGGTCGAAGATGCGCAAAGGAATGCTGACGCTGACGCCCAGCGTATTTATGCCGAACGGATTATTGTTGGATGAGTTGTGGGTATACCAGGCGCTCCAAGTCGGATCGGTTGAGCCGTTGGCCACCGCGAGCTTGTGATCGGTTTGGGCTTTGTCGACGGCCTGGACCGCGGCTTTCAAGTCCGGGCGCGTATCCAGAGCCAGTTTCACCACATCGTCCTGCGGCGGCAGTTGGTCGTTGAAATCGAACGGTCCGGTCACGTCAAATTGTTCATTCGGCGTTCGGTCGTTGAGCAGCGTGAGCAGTTGGATCTTGGCGTCTTCCAGACTCTCCTCGGCAGCCTGTAGATCCGACTCATACTGGACGCGCTGCAGTTCCAGTCGATCAAGATCAATCTGCGCGATGTCGCCAGCGCTGAAGCGATCTCTACTGATTTCGAGCACTTTGTCGTAGTAATCAAGGTTGTCTTTTGCCAACTGGAGGACCGCCTTGGCCTGCAGCGTGGACACAAATGCGCCGCGCAAGTTGAACAGCATGGTTCTCTCCAGGTCGGCATGACTCGACTCAGCAATCAGAGTCCCCTTTTTCGCACTCTCCAGGCGTAACTCTCGCTTGTGTCGCCGTTCCTCCAGATAGCTAATGCCTGGATATTCGAAAGTGCCGAGGAATGGCCGCCAGACGCCGTTACGCGGGGCGATTTGAGTCCCATCCACCGACAGACTGAAGGTCGGGTTAGGGCGCAGGAAAGCGGTGATCTCCTCTGCTTTCGATTCGTCGATATTCAATTTATCTGCCAGAACCGTCGGATTATTTGCCTCGAAGCGGTCGCGCACCTGCTCCCAGGTCAAAGCCTGTTGCGCTCCGGCCTTCAGGCTGCACCCGAGGAGCACAAACAGAGCGGAATAGCGCCAAAACGTCTGGTTCATCTGGTACTCCGTAATCATTCCTAACCACAACCGTAAAAGGCGTGCAGCTGCAAGGCGGCATATCGCCAAGGGGAATCACCGAACCGGGGAAATATCACCGCATCTAGGCGGCGAGTCCAACGTCTTTAGCCAAGGGATGAAAGCGGCGGGGCACGAGAGGAGCGCTGATGGAAGTGCGCTGGTTGGGGGAGGAGGACCGAGACAACCCAGACCTGTCCGCAAGCTTCGTCGCTGGGACTGAACAGCAGCGGAGAAATCAAAATTGCCAACGCGCCGGTCTTGGTTAGCCACGCCGGGGATTTATCGCCGGCAGTGGACCTGACCACGCGCTTCGTCGGGCTGGATTCCTCCATCTCCTGCCGCAACGCGTGCAGATCGTCGGTGGCGGAGACCACGGGGAACAGCAGCATGAGGACGCAACCGAACAGCAAGAAAGGGCGAACCCGAGCGAAACACGGGCAATTCTGCGCGCGGACTGATTCGTGGCGCCACATCCAGAAGGCAGGCAGCGCTAGCGTCAGCCAAAGAAGATTGAGAAGTAATTCCATTCCGTGCCCAAAAAGCTTAAACCGAAAACGGGGATGACCAGGTCGGTCTAAACGTTTACGATGCAGCAAGTTTTGCAAAATATCGCTGGCAAGTCAATATAATCGCAAGGGCTCGTACGTTGGTGCGGGGGTTCAGGCGTGAGTGAGAACCGCTTTTCTCGATTCCCGCTTGGCTGGGCGGTCTGGAAGCAATGCCAGGCGTCCCAGGAGCAGTTTTTCGCGGGCTAGGGCTACAGCTAGCGCTCCGACTTCGGTTTTGAGCGCGGTCCGCAGTTCGATGATGCGGCAGCCGAGCTGGACCCGGGCGCGCAGTTCCTCCGCTTGCACCGGTTTGGTAACGTAGTCGTCGGCGCCGGCTCGCAGTCCGGCAACGATGTCCGCCGCGCTGTTTCTGGCCGTGAGTAGAAGCACGTAAATGCCGGCTGTGCGCCGCTGGGCGCGGAGTTCCCGGCATACCTCGAGGCCGGTCATTCCCGGCATCACCCAATCGAGAATGGCCAGCACGGGTCCGTCTTCTTCCCGAAGGTAGGCCAACGCGGTGACGCCGTCTTCGGCTACGGTCAGCTCGAATTCAGGGGACAGCAACTGCCGCAGAAGTTTGCGGAAAAGCGGTTCGTCTTCAGCGATAAGAACTTTCACCCGGCCTCCTGAAACGCTCGCGCGATCGCGGTTTTGGCTTACTGAACCTTTCGGATCGATGAGCGTTACATCAACTAGGTATATCGTCCTCTAAACCGCAGAACTTTAGTCACCACAGGGCTCACCGCAGCGAAACAGGAAAGGTGAGGAACGCTGCCGTTGGGAGCGTTCCTCCAACTTTGGGACTCATTTGTAAAATCTTAACAATGACGCAAGACAAGTGTCTTGAAATTAAGCAAAAAAGGCATATACTCCCGTGGCAGGGCGTCCTGGGGGGTGAGCCATGAAGACCCCGTTGTTTAGATGTGCCTTTCTCGTCTGTGTGCTTTGCGCGCATGTTTTCGCTCAAACTCGCTTCGGACGGGGCGACCCTTCCGCAGGTCCATCGAACCCAACGCCCACGCCATATCCTCCTACCGGGATGAACCCTTCCGGCTCCCAATCCACCATCTTTGTTACTGGTAAGGTCATTCTGGATGACGGCACGGAGTTGACTGAGCCTGCGATGATTCAGACCATCTGCCGCGGTCAGAGACGCACCGAAACCTACAGCGACGCCCGTGGCGGCTTCAGTTTTCAATTCGGGGATTCGAACACGGGCACTGCGGATGCCGTAAGCGATGCCAGTAGTTCCAACGTCGGCACGCCCGTACTCATGCAAACTCGTCGGAATCCACGGGACTGTCAACTGCAAGCGGTGCTCGCTGGCTTTACTTCGCGGAGTGTGGAACTCGGCAGCCGTGGCGGACTGATCGACAACATCGAGGTTGGTAGAGTTCCACTCCACCGTATGGAACACGTCGAAGGCACCAGCATCAGTGTGACGAACGCGCTGGCCCCCGCAGCCGCCAAAAAGGCTCTGGAGAAAGCACGCGGACAGGAGGCGAAGGGCAAGTGGGAGCAAGCTCGGAAGTCGCTCGACAAGGCGGTTGAGATCTATCCTCGCTATGCTGCGGCGTGGAACGACCTAGGTCGGTTGCAGTTGCGAGACCACGACACCCCTTCCGCCCGGCACTCCTTTGAGCAGGCCCTGGCAGCCGATCCCAAGTACGTAAATCCCTATGACGGATTGGCCGAACTGGCTGCGTTGTCCCACGATTGGCACAGCGCAGTCGAAGTTACCAACAAGCTGTTCGCCCTGGACCCCATAGATTTTCCTAACGCCTATTTCTACAATGCAGCGGGAAACTACTACCTGGGGGATCTTGATGCAGCGGAAAGGAGCGCGCTCCAGGGCGTTCATGTAGATGAAGCCCATCAGGTTCCGAAGCTGCAATGTTTGCTCGGGATGATTCTGTTGCGGAAAAAAGACTACCAGGCGGCCTCCGAACACATGCAACGCTATCTTCAAATGGCTACGCAGCCGGCCGACGCGGATGTAGCCAGGAAGTTTCTGGCCGACATCGAGAAGCAATCCGCAAGCGCGAAACCTCCGTCGGTTGAGAAGTGACAATTTCTCCCGTTGCCGTTCGCTGTCCGAATATCCCCGATCACTGCTAATCCTATGCTCTTCTTGGGCTTACGTTGACCAAAATGGTTCTTTCAGGTAGCTTAAATAGATAAAACCATAGTGGGGAAGTGTACCCTTACAGGAACCTTATTGTGCCTAATAACAATGGCAAGACGCTGCTCTTATTGAAACCCCGAGGCTTCTGCGCGGGGGTGGTGCGCGCGATTGATATCGTCCGGATTGCCCTGGAAGCTTTTGGGCCGCCGATCTATGTCCGCAAGGAAATCGTGCACAACCGTTTTGTCGTGGAAGAGCTGCAGGGCAAGGGCGCGATTTTTGTGGACAACGTCGACGAAGTTCCGCATGGCGAGCGGGTGATTTACAGCGCGCACGGAGTTTCGCCGGAAGTGCGGGAGGCCAGTCAGGCGCGCAATCTGCGGGTGATTGATGCAACCTGCCCTCTGGTCACAAAGGTCCATGTCGAGGCGGTCAAGTTCGCCAAGGAAGGGTATTCGCTGATTCTGATCGGGCACCACGACCACGATGAAGTGATTGGAACGCTGGGCGAGGCTCCGATCGTGACCCAAGTTGTGGGGACGCCGGAGCAGGTGGCATCGCTGACCGTGCCCAATCCCGACCGCGTGGCGTACCTTACTCAGACGACGCTGAGTCTGGATGAGACCAAAGACATTATTGCGGCGCTGCGGCAGAAGTTCCCTAATATCAAGGGACCGGCGGCGCAGGACATTTGTTATGCAACAGAGAACCGGCAAGTGGCAGTGAAGCACGTGGCTTCGGATGCGGATCTGTTGCTGGTGGTGGGTTCGGATAACAGTTCGAATTCCAATCGCTTGGTGGAAGTGGCGCGCAACCTGGGCACCAGTTCGCATCTGATAGATAGCTTTCAGAACATCAGGCCGGAGTGGCTCGAGGGCGTGAAGACGATCGCCCTGACCGCAGGCGCTTCCGCCCCCGAATGCCTGGTAGAAGAAGTGGTGACGTTCCTGGGTACCAGGGGTTTTGGCAACGTGCACGAAGTGGAAGTGATGCCCGAAAACGTGCGCTTTGGCTTGCCGCCGGAGATCGTAGAAGCGATTGCCAGTGCGCCCAGCGCGGTTACTGCAGAGTAAAGAACCAAATATGGACGAGACCTCCTCCTCGTTTGCGGCTTCGAGTGCGCCGCAGATGCGTTTCGGAAAAATCGACGACCTGGCCGGTCGTGTGGCTGCTGCTGTTGACGGTGCGCGTAAGTTTCTGTTTTCCCAGCAGCACCAAGATGGCTTCTGGAGTGGCGAACTGGAAGCCGACACCACTCTGGAGTCTGACTATATTCTGCTGCACACCCTGCTCGGGACCGGCAATCCTGAGCGTTTCCAGAAGTGCTGCAACTGGATTCTTCAACACCAGAACCCGGACGGCGGTTGGGGCATTTACGCCGACGCTCCATCTAATGTGTCGGCCAGCGTAAAGGCGTACTTTGCGCTGAAACTTACTGGCTATTCCCCGGATCATCCTGCGTTGGCGAAGGCCCGCGAGAAGATTCTTGCAATGGGCGGGGTCACCGAGGTCAACACCTTTACCAAGATTTATTTGTGTTTTCTGGGGCAGTACGATTACGACGCTGTGCCGGCGATTCCGCCGGAGATCGTGCTGTTTCCCAAGTGGTTCTGGTTCAATATCTACGAAATTTCTTCGTGGTCGCGGGCGATCCTGGTTCCGCTGTCGATCTGCTACGCGAAGAAGCCGCTGAAGAAGATTCCTGACGAAATGGGAGTGGGAGAGCTGTTCGTTGGCGGCCGCGATAAGTCACGCATGCATTTGCATTGGAGCGAGAAGTTGATCTCCTGGCGCAACTTTTTCCTGGTGCTGGATCGGATGACGCATTGGTTCGAATTGGTGCACATCCGTCCGCTGCGCTGGTTGGCGCTCAAGCGGGCCGAGCAGTGGATGCTGGAACGCTTCGAAATGAGCGATGGCTTGGGCGCGATCTATCCCTCGATGTTGAACGCCATTATCGCGCTGCGCTGCCTGGGCTACTCGCTGGACGACCCACAGTTCATCCGCGCCCTGGATGAATTCGAGAAGCTGGGGATCGAAGAAGGCGACACTTTCCGGATGCAGCCTTGTATGTCCCCGGTGTGGGATACGGCTTATGCGCTGTTTGCGATGGGTGAAGCCGGGGTGCCTGCTAATGATCCGCGGATGGTGAAGTGCGCCGATTGGATTCTGCAGAAGCAGGTGCGTACCGTCGGCGACTGGAAAGTGAAGAACAAGAAGGGACAGCCGGGCGGCTGGTACTTCGAGTTCAATAACGAGTTTTATCCTGACGTGGACGACAGCGCGATGGTGTGCCTGGCTTTGGCTCACGTGGAACATCCCAACGGCCGCTACCAGCGGGAATCGGTGCAGCGGGCCATTGACTGGATTTTCTCCATGCAGTGCAAGAACGGCGGCTGGGCTTCGTTCGACAAGGACAATACGCGGATGGTGTTTCAGTACATTCCGTTCGCCGATCACAATGCCATGCTCGATCCGCCGACCGTGGACATCACCGGGCGGACTCTGGAGATGCTGGCGGCGTACGGATACGACCAGAACGATCCGCGGGTGAAGAAAGCGCTGAAGTTCATCCGCGACGAGCAGGAGCCGGATGGTTCCTGGTTCGGGCGCTGGGGCGTGAACTACATCTACGGGACCATGCAGGTGCTGCGCGGGCTGGAAGCGATGGGCATCGATCATCACGAGCCCTATGTGCAGCAGGGCGCAGAGTGGCTGCGCATGGTGCAGAATCCGGACGGAGGCTGGGGCGAGACTTGCGGTTCGTATGACGATCCCAGTACGCGGGGCGTGGGTCCGAGCACGCCTTCGCAGACGGCATGGGCGGTGATGGGTTTGCTGGCCGCGAACGATACTCGCAGCGATTCGGTGGCGCGTGGCATTGCGTACTTGTTGCGTACGCAGAAGAAAGACGGCGGTTGGGATGAACCGCAGACCACGGGCACGGGTTTCCCGCGGGTGTTTTATTTGATTTATACGCTGTACCGCCAGTATTTCCCGCTGATTGCCTTGACCGCTTACTGCAAGGCGATGGCGGGGGCTGCGCAGGGAACTGGCGTGCGGCGGATTGGGTAGGCGTTCCTGGTAGTCGTCGGCGAGAAAGCAGATTCCTCGTCGCTGCGCTCCTCGGAATGACAAGGTGGGTTATAGCGGGACTGGAGACTAGACGAATGGCGGTACCAATTTCTCAGATGTGGACGACGGCGACTTACGTCCTTAAACAGAAAATCAAGGGCCGCAAGCAGTATCCGCTGGTCCTGATGCTGGAGCCGCTGTTCCGCTGCAATCTGGCGTGCGCGGGTTGCGGGAAGATTCAGTATCCCGCTCACGTGCTGAAGTCGCAACTCACTCCTGAAGAATGTTTCCGGGCGGTCGATGAATGTGGCGCGCCCACGGTCTCGATCCCTGGAGGCGAGCCCCTGCTGCATCCACAGATCGGCGAAATTGTGGAAGGGCTGGTGGCGCGCAGGAAATACATTTATCTCTGCACCAATGCGCTGCTGCTCAAGGAAAAGATCCATCTATTCAAGCCCAGCAAGTATCTGACTTTTTCCGTCCACATGGATGGACAGCGTGAGCATCACGACTTTTCAGTTTGCCTGGACGGCGGATACGACAAGGCAGTCGAGGGAATCAAAGCCGCGCTGGACGGCGGTTTCCGGGTTACCACGAATACGACGCTGTTTGATGGCGCCGACCCCAAGAGCGTCCGCGCCTTCTTCGACGAGATGATGGACCTCGGCGTTGAGGGCATGATGCTTTCGCCGGCATACTCGTACGACAAAGCGCCTGATCAGCAGCACTTCCTCGGGCGGGCTCGCACGCGACGGTTGTTTCGCGCCATGCTCTCGAATCGAAGCAAGAAGTGGCGCTTCAATCAATCGGCCCTGTTTCTCGAGTTCCTGATGGGCAAACGCGAGTACGCTTGTACTCCATGGGGCATGCCCACGTTCAACGTATTCGGATGGCAGAAGCCCTGCTATCTGCTACAGGACGGTTACGCCGATAGCTTTGCCGAATTGCTGGAGACGACGGCCTGGGAGAATTATGGGACCGAGTCGGGCAATCCCAAGTGCGCGAATTGCATGGTTCATAGTGGATATGAAGCGTCTGCGGTAAACGAGATGTTTGGGTCGGTGGGTGGAATGTGGCAGGAAGTGAAGGCGCGCATGTTTGGCAAGTATGAAGACGGTTCCGCGCTCAGGCTGTTGGATGAGCCCGCCAAGCCTGTACACGCTTTCAATCCGCTGGTGCAGATTGAGGCTCCGGCGGGTGAGGAGACGAGGGTTTGAGCGGGCGCGAATCCGGGCACGGGCCTTCGGTCTCCGTCGATCCGGACTTGCTGGAAGTTGCGCCGGGAACAACTCACGAAAAGCTGGAGGGGTCGGTTCCGTCGTTGGCGAACGAGGAAGACCTGAGGAAGGCGCTGGAGTTGGCATTCGATTATCGCGGAGATGTTTTGGTTACACGCAAGGATGGAACGAAGATAGAAGGCTACATTTTTGATCGCAGTACGGGAAGCGGGCTAGTAGACAGCTTCGTGCGGTTGTTGCCGAAAGATGGATCTCCTAAGATAAAGCTTTCTTATGCAGAGATTGCCGTCCTGGCTTTTACTGGGCGGGACATGGCGGCGGGCAAGAGCTGGGAAAACTGGGTGCGCCACTACTGGGAGAAGAAGGCGGCAGGCGAGAAGGATATTTCGATTCAGCCGGAGTCGCTAGAGTAGCGGCAGTTAGCATTTGGCAATTAGCATTTAGCACTCAGCACTCAGCCCTTTGAACTCAGGCACCTGGCGCGAACCACCCTTGGCCCATTAGCGCTGACTGAGTGTTAACTGCTAAATGCTGGCTTTCGTCACAGGCGCAACTGGTTTCGTGGGTAGTCACGTGGCCAGAGCGCTGGCCGAGCAGGGTGCTGATCTGCGATTGCTGATTCGGTCCGGCAGCGATCTGAGAAACGTTCAGGGCTTGAAGGCGGATCGGGTCATTGGCGATCTGCGTGATCCGGCGTCCATTGAGAAGGCGATGGCGGGTTGTGACGTAGTATTTCATGTTGCGGCCGACTATCGGCTCTGGGTTCGCGATCCGGAGCAGATGTACCGCGCGAATGTGGAAGGTACGCGAGCTGTTCTCGCAGCGGCGCGTAAGAATCGTGTGCGGCGCGTTGTCTATACGTCGAGCGTCGCGACCATGGGATTTACCTCGAACGGACGCCCGGCGGATGAGGACTCCCCGGTTTCGCTCGGCCTTATGATCGGCCACTACAAACGGTCGAAGTTTATGGCTGAAGAAGTGGCTCTGGAGGCGGGGCGCGGTGGGATGGAGGTGGTGGTGGTCAACCCCAGCACCCCGGTGGGCGAACAGGATATCAAGCCTACTCCGACGGGACGGATTGTCGTAGACTTCCTGGAAAAGAAGTTTCCTGCTTATGTGGATACAGGTTTGAACCTGGTGGATGTGAAGGAATGCGCTCGCGGACATGTGACCGCGTTGGAGAAGGGAAGAAGCGGAGAGCGCTATATTCTGGGTGGAGAGAATCTGACATTGAAGCAGATTCTCGACAAGCTAGCGGCGATTACCGGATTGCCGTCGCCCCGCCTCAGAGTTCCTTACGTGCTGGCGCTGGCGACTGGGGTAGTGGACGAAATCGTGACCGGACGTATCCGCGGCCGGGAGCCGCGGGCGACGATCGATGCGGTGCGCATGGGGCGAAAGAAAATGTTTGTATCGTGCGCCAAAGCGGAGCGCGAGTTGGGATGGAAGGCAGTTCCAGTGGATGACGCATTGCGGCGGGCCGCGGAGTGGTTTCAGGCGAATGGCTATGCCGCGAACGGCTGAAGATGTCAGGTTCAGCAAAAGTCGCGATGGTTGCTGCTCTTGAGCGGGAGGTGCGTCCGCTGGTAAAACGCTGGCGCACGATTGAGCGCGACTACCAAGGCCGGCGGTTCAAGTTTTACGAGAATGGTCAGGCTGTGCTGGTATGCGGCGGCATCGGAGCGGAAGCGGCGCGCCGTGCGACCGAAGCTGTGCTTGAACTGTATCACCCGGAACTTGTGCAATCGGTGGGCTTCGCGGGGGCACTCGATCCGGCATTGAAGGTGGGCGAGATCTTCGCGCCGAGACGCGTGATTGACGCCAGGGAGGGCAGCAACGCAGAAATGGCAACGGGTTTCGGCGTACTGGTCAGCGTGGACACGGTTGCGGGCGCGAAAGAAAAGGCGAAACTGGCCGAATCCTACGGAGCGCAGGTGGTCGATATGGAAGCGGCCGCAGTAGCGCGTGGCGCAGAGGCGCGAGATGTGCGCTTCATGGCGCTGAAGGCAATCTCTGACGAGAGCAATTTTGCCATGCCAGCGCTCGATCGTTTCATCGGAGAGAGGGGCCAATTTCGAACCGGGAGGTTCGTGATTTTTGCGACGCTGCGCCCATGGCTTTGGCCGCGGCTGATCCAGCTTGCCGGAAACGGCGCCAAAGCCTCCAGGGCACTCTGCGCCGAGCTGGAGCGACACATCAATCAACTGAAGAAAGCCGAAGTTTCAGGTGAGGAGTTGCATCCAATATCAAAGGCAGTCAACTAAATACATGGCAAGCGCCGGACAATTCACGATCGAGGAGACAAAGCATTCGATCCCGACCACTATGCGCGCCGCAGTCTATCGGGGCGTGAACGATGTTCGGGTGGAAACGGTGCCGGTTCCGAAGATTGGGCCGGGAGAGTTGCTGGTCCAGGTACATACTTGCGGCATTTGTGGAACGGATCTCAAGAAAATCGCCAGCGGCTCGCATTCCGCGCCGCGCATTTTCGGGCACGAAACCTCGGGCATCGTGGCAGCAGTGGGCCAGGGAGTCGGCCAGTTCCAGCCGGGTAATCGAGTCGTGATGTTCCACCACATTCCGTGCGGCGAGTGTTACTACTGCCGCCATAAGACTTTCGCCCAATGTGAGACCTACAAGAAGGTTGGCTGCACGGCCGGATTCGAGCCTTCCGGCGGCGGATTCGCTGAGTACGTCCGTGTGATGGATTGGATTGTGGCTCAGGGAACGATTCGCATCCCGGATGGAGTCTCGTTCGAGCAGGCATGCTTTGTGGAGCCGGTGAACACCTGTATGAAGGGGATCGACACGCTGCGCCTTGTGCCGGGCGAGACGGTTCTCGTCATTGGACAAGGGCCGATCGGTATCATATTGAGTACTTTGGCCAAGCGGTCGGGAGCTACGGTAGTAACTTCCGATTTGTATCCCCAGAGGCTTACAATATCTAGAGCATACGGTTTAACCAATGTGTTAGATGCTTCGCGCGCCAACACAGTGAAAATGGTGCGGGAGCAAACGGAAGGCCGGGGCGCCGACGCAGCGATTCTGGCGGTGGGTGGAAACGGCCTGATCCGGACTGCCATGGATGCGGTGCGGCCGGGCGGCCGGGTTTTGCTGTTCGCGCAGACGGTTCGCGGCGAGGCCACGATCGATCCGGCCTCGATTTGCGTGGACGAGAAGACATTGCTGGGTTCCTATAGCGCCTCGGTCGAACTGCAGAACGATTCGGTCCGCTTCGTGATGAGTCGTGAGATGGATTTGGCAGGGTTGATCAGTCACCGCTTCTCTTTGTCGAATAGCGTGGAGGCCTTGAAGCTGGCGGCTCTTCCTCAACCGGATTCGATGAAGATCGTGATTCAAGCGGGCAGTTCGTGGGAAGGAAGTCCAGAGTGAACGGAAAGATGACAGCGGCGGTCCTCTATGGCAAGGAGGACGTAAAGATTGAAAGAGTTCCTATTCCCCGCGTGGGTGATGGGGAAGTGTTGGTGAAGGTGCAGGTCGCCCTGACTTGCGGCACCGACCTCAAAGTGTATCAGCGCGGCTACCACGCCCGCATGATCGTTCCTCCCGCGTTGTTCGGACACGAACTGGCTGGTGTGATCGAGGAAGTCGGCCCAGGAGTGCGCGGTTTCAAGAAGGGTATGCGAGTGGTGGCATTAAACTCCGCGCCCTGCCAGATGTGCTTTTATTGCTCGAAGCATCAGGCCAATCTTTGCGAAGACTTGCTGTTCAACAATGGAGCTTATGCGGAATACATCCGCATTCCTCGACGGATCGTCGAGATCAATATGCTGGCCATCCCGCCAGATGTGAGCTACGAAGAAGCGGCCATGGTTGAGCCGCTGGCGTGCGTGCTTCGCGGTCTGCACGAAACCGGGGTGGAGATCGGCGATACCGTGACTGTGATCGGAGGCGGCCCCATCGGGTTGATGTTTGTGCAGGTTGCTAAAGCAGTCGGCTGCAATGTGATTTCCGTGGTGAAGCGTGATGGTCAGGTGCAAGCGGCGAAACACATGGGCGCTCACGAGGTGGTGCAGATCACCAAGGTGAAGGATCCGGTCGAAGCGGTGCGCAGACTCTCTCCGGAAACTCGCGGCAGCGACGTGGTGATCGAGGCGGTGGGACGTCCGGAAGCCTGGGAGTTGGCTATCGACATGGTGCGCAAAGGCGGGACGGTAAACTTCTTTGGCGGCTGCGCCAGCGGCACCAAAGTGCAGCTTGATACCAACCGGCTGCACTACTCGGAGGTCACGCTGAAAGCGACCTTCCATCACACGCCGGAAACCGTTCGCCGAGCCTTCGCTCTGATTGCCGAAAAGAAAATTCGTTCCACCGACTACATTACTGGAGAGGCGCCGCTTTCCCGGTTGCAGCAGGTTTTCCATCACATGCTGAACCGTAACGGCGACATCAAAACCGCAATTATCCCCGGGCACTGAGGATTTCACGAGGGCCAGCGTGGGCGCGCGCGTCTACATTGAGTGAACTGATCATGTCATCCGTTGCCAGCGACTCGCGGATTGCGGTCACTATGCCGGGGTGGGGCAATCTTCCGCCGGAGTACGCGATCCCGGCGGAGGCTCCGACGCAGGCCGAGGCGCGGGAGTACTGTCGTCGCCTGGCGCGCACCCACTACGAGAATTTTTCGGTTGCGACCCGGTTTCTTCCACAGATGCTGCGGCAGGATTTCTTCAACGTCTATGCCTATTGCCGCATTTCCGATGACCTGGGCGATGAAGTAGGCGATGCGAATGCTTCTTTGCGATTGCTCGATCAATGGAAAGCGGAGCTGGATGCCTGCTACGACGGGAGTCCGAGGCATCCCGTGTTCGTGGCTTTAGGGGAGACGGTGCGCAAGTGCGAGATTCCGAAGCAAACGTTTGTTGACCTGCTCACCGCATTTCGCCAGGATCAGCGGGTTTCGCGTTATTCGACGTTCGAGGATGTTCTCGGTTATTGCCGTTATTCCGCGAATCCCGTAGGACATCTGGTGTTGTATCTGTGCGGCTACCGCGATGCGGAGCGGCAGGCACTTTCCGATTTCACTTGCACCGCTTTGCAACTGGCAAATTTCTGGCAGGATGTAAGTGCGGATTATGCCCGCGGACGGATTTATCTTCCGCTGGAAGACTTGCGGCGGTTCGGAGTCTGCGAACAGGACATTTCTGCGCAACGCAACACGTCATCTTTTTGCGACCTGATGCGCTTCGAGGTGGAGCGTGCTCGCGAGTGGTTCCGGCGCGGGTTGCCGTTGATTGAGAAGGTGGATCGCGAACTGGCTATTGACATCGAGTTGTTCAGCCGGGGCGGGCAGGAGATTCTGAACGCTATCGAGGCTCAGGGGTTCAACGTGCTGGGCAGGCGTCCGGCGATTTCGAAACCTCGCAAACTGGCACTGGTGGCGGGCGTGGCGTGGAGAAAACTGCTGTGGGGAAAACACACATGAGCACGGCGGTGCAGCCCGCTCCCACACCCTTCGCGCCAACCGAATCGCAGCTTGCGGTTGCGTACTCGGTTTGCCGAAGCATTACGCGTGCAGCGGCGAAGAATTTCTACTACGCGTTTCTGGTGCTGCCGCGCGCCAAACGGCAGGCGTTGTGCGCTGTCTATGCCTTTATGCGGCGCTGTGACGACATCGCCGACGATGAGTCCATTTCACAGTACGATCGCCGGCAGAAACTCGCCGCCTGGCTAGACGATTTCCACCGGGCACAGTCCGGTCATCCCAGCGACGAGCCCGTGCTGCTGGCCTTAACCGACGCACAGCGGCGTTACAACATTCGCGTCGGACTGCTGGATCAGTTAGCCTATGGCACCGCGATGGATGTTGAGGGAGGGCCAGGGGTGGACGAGCAACGCCCGGACGAGTCGCCCGTGCCATACGAGCTCAGTGTTCACTACCGGACTTTTGACGACCTTTATCAGTATTGCTACCGGGTGGCGTCGGTTGTGGGTTTGGTTTGCATTCATGTGTTTGGTTATCGTGATCCCGCTGCGGAACCGCTGGCCGAGCGTCTGGGACTGGCTTTCCAGCTCACCAACATCATTCGCGACGTAAAAGAAGATGCCAGCATGGGCCGGGTGTATCTGCCGGGAGAGGATCTGGACAAGTTTGGGATCTCGCTGTCCGCATTGCGCTCGGTCTCCGATCGGGCACTTTTTCGCCCGCTTCTGGCGATGGAGGCTGAACGGGCCCGCGAGTATTACCGCGCTGGAGAGGATCTCATTCCACTGGTCGACGAGGATAGCCAGCCGGCACTTTGGGTGCTCATGACTATTTATCAGCGGCTGCTCGATAAGATTGCGCTGCGCGAATACGACGTCTTCAGTGAGAAGGTCACATTGACGGTGCGCGAGAAGCTGGGCATTCTGATCAAAGGCTTCGTGAAACGCCTCTCCTGATGAACCAGCGCCCGCCGCAAAGTTCCCGAGTCGCCGTGGTGGGAGGCGGATTGGCGGGGCTTGCCGCCGGTTGCGCCCTTGCCAGCAGCGGGTTTCGCGTGACTCTGTTTGAGCGCCGGCCCTATCTGGGCGGGCGCGCTTCTTCTTATCAACACCCCGGCACCGGCGAAGTGGTGGATAACTGCCAGCACGTGCTGCTTGGCTGCTGCACTAACCTGATCCAGTTCTACGAACGGCTGGGCGTCGAGAACAAGATTCGCTGGTACGACCAGCTCACTTTTCTTGAGCCGGGCGGGCGCGCCTCGGTAATCGCACAATCGAAGCTGCCTGCACCGCTTCACAATGCGCCTGCTTTTCTCCGTGCTGCTTGTCTCGGCCTATCCGACAAGCTTGCCATTGGCATGGCTATGGCGGCCCTTGCACCCGCGCTCCCGAGAGACAATGGGAAATCGTTCTTGATGTGGCTGCACCGTCACGCGCAGACGAAGCGAGCCATCGAACGCTTTTGGAGGCCGGTGCTGGTAAGCGCACTGAACGAGGAGCTGGATTGCGTGTCCATCCCGTATGCAGCCCAAGTGGTGCGGGAATCGTTTTTGAAGTCGGCTGCGGCGGGGCGCATGGGCGTGCCGACGGTACCGTTGACCGAGCTTTACAGTGTGGCTGGAGACTTTATCATCGCCCGTGGGGGTGAGATCCGATTGCGCAGCAGCATCGAAGCATTTACGACTGAGCAGGATCGTGTGACACTACGGGCGTCGAGTGAGGAAGCGAGCTTTGACTTTGTTGTATTCGCCGTACCCTTCGACGTTTTATCTCGTATATTGCCGCAGAACTCGGCCGCTGACCCGTTGCGGCAGGCCTTAGCGCGGTTCGAGACCTCACCCATCACCGGCATTCATCTCTGGTTCGATCGCCAGATCACCGACCGCGATCACGCCGTCTTGTTGGATCGAACCATTCAATGGATGTTCCATAAATCGAAACTGCTGGGACGGAATGAGAATGGGAGCTATTTGGAACTGGTCGTGAGTTCGTCCAAGACTCTGGTCGAAAAGTCGCGAGCGGAAATCATCGAACTGGCGCTGGCAGAGCTGCGCGAGTTTTTCCCCCGCGCACGAGAAGCGAATCTGGTGAAATCGACGGTGATCAAGGAAATCCACGCAACCTATTCGCCGCGTCCTGGAGTGGATGTCTACCGTCCCTGCCCGGAGACGGTGTGGCCACGAATATTTCTCGCTGGAGACTGGACCGCAGCCGGCTGGCCCGCCACCATGGAAGGCGCGGTCCGCAGCGGATACATGGCTGCCGAATCCGTGGCCCGAGTCGCCGGGATGCGAGATGCGGCGTTCCTTGTGCCGAATCTGCCGGCGAGAGGGTTCATGCGGCTGTTCGGATAGAATTGCTTGCCAATCAGTCGACCGCGCCTAAGAGCACAACTTCCACTTGGTGCGGGTGTACGCGACCCGAAACCCCTTACGCTCGGCGTTGCGCTGGGAATCGCTGCCGGGTATGGCCACCATCATTGCCAGATTGCATCCATGATCGAAGGCGTACCGCATGCGCTCCTGAAGCAGCGCTGCTTGCAGGCCACGGCGGCGTAGCTCCGGAACCGTTGCCGAGCCGCCGAACAGGGCGACTTTCTCATGTATGCAGAGCACGCCGGCAGCGCCGGGCTTACCGTCAACCTCGGCAAGGAAGCACAGGCTTTGCTCGCGTGCTGTAGAGATGACGCCGAGTTGCAGAAGAAAGTCCAGAAGTTCGGGATGTTCGTGTGCCCAGCCCCTTGCGCTGACGTCGGTCCAGAGTTGGGCTTCTTCGGGACCGATAACGCGCACACTGATGTGACCCTGAGATTCACCCGTGGGCTGCTCCACTGGCCGGTAGAGGACGTTGCTGATCTCAATCGGTCTGTAGTTGCGCTTACAGAGCAGGTCCAGCGCCGCGACTCCTGCCAGAGGGCTTACTTCATGAAGCACCGGGGCCGCGCGCTCGAGAAAGAAGCGCTCAATCGGATCCAGCGCAGCGGTGCTTAGTTCCTCGAATATGCCCAGCCCGAAACTCTGGGTGAGCGGAGAGTCGACGCCATCGAAGACTGCATATGCGCCGGCACACTCAATCCACTCGGCGCCGCTGTCCGGGAACAAGCGACGTCGGGCTTCCGCGTATTCAACGCAGGCGTGTCCTTCCGCGCGCTCCAAGCGTTTCGCGAGTGAGAGATCAGAAAACGGCATGGGGTTTCGTCATGGTACACGGCCGCGGGATCGCAGTACAGGCAGGTCTTCCGCGACGGGTGACGTTACGCAGCCAGCAGCACCACGCCGCCCGCCACCAACACTGCGGCCATCCAGCGGCGATGATCCACTCGCTCATGGAGAAAGATCTTGGCCGCGACGGCGTTGGTCACAAAAGTAAGCGAAGCCGACGCAGGGGCGATCAGGCTGACGTCGCCCCAGGAGAGTCCAAACAGCAGACTATAAAAGGCAGTCGTCATGGCGAGAACGCCAAACAGGAAGTTTGGATTTCGCAGGACTCGTCGCAACACTCTCCACAGGCCGCTTTGCCGCCAGAGCGTTCCCACATCTCCCACCTGCTTCATGGCGCGGGAGAGCAGAATATCTCCGGTGGTCGAAGCCAGAACGATAAGGGCAATTGCGCTCCACGTGTAGGCTTGTTTCACGGTTCGTCCTTCGCTGCTGCTGGTTCGCATCCTGCTTCGTGAAGGTGAGGGTTTGCGGGATGGCGCGTGAGCGCTGGACCCTGGGTAACGAATCCCACGCCTCCCGAGATCAGAAGGACTCCCATCCAACGTGAGGTCGTCACCGTCTCGTGCAGATAAAACTTCGCGATCAGCGTGAGCAGCACGTAACCCAGCGAGGTCGCGGGAAGAACGTAGGTGAGGTCGGCCCAGGAAAGGGCGGTCATGTAGGAAGCGAAGAATCCCAACAAGAGCAGAATTCCCAAAGCGACGGAAGGGTTCAGCACGGCCAGGATTACATCAGACAAGTGATTCACGGAGATGCCGCCCACCTGCTTCATGCCCCGGGAGAGCAGTGAGTCACCGATGGAGGCACACAGGGTCACGCTGGCAAGGACCAGATACTTGCGAAAGGTCACACGATCTTTTCCTAGGCCTTTGCCGGTGCGACTGCGGCGGCGGAATCGTCCTTCTCGCGTTTGTCCTTGACCCACTTGTGGCGCATGGCGCGGACTTTGAGGAAGGTCTTTGCTTCTTTGTACAGGCGCTTGCGGTCCACGTTGTTGAACGCCGCTTTTCGCAGGATGCGGAACACCGCCTTCGGCCGGAAGTAATACTCGTCGTAAAAGCGATGGACCGACTCGAGAATTTCTTCTGCGGGCAGGCCGGGATATTGAATGTGAGCGAGTTGGTGACCGCCCTCATCCACCATCTTGTTGTCACCGACCATGAAGCCGTTCTTCACCGCGTAGTCGTACAGTTCGGTTCCCGGATACGCATGGGCCACGGAGACCTGGATCGTCTCCACATCGAGCTCTTTGGCGAACGCGATAGTGTTGCGAATGGTGTCGCGGGTTTCGCCGGGCAGGCCGAGAATGAAGTCGCCATGAACCACCAGGCCCAGCTTGTGACAATCCTTGGTGAACTGGCGGGCGCGCTCGATGGTGGCGCCTTTCTTGATGTTCTTCAGAATCTGCTGGTCGCCAGATTCGTACCCGACGATCAGCAGGCGGCAGCCGGCCTCCTTCATCGCCTTCAAAGTTTCATAATCGGTGGTCACTCTCGAAGTACAGGACCAGGTGAGCTTCAGCGGCTTCAACTTGGAGCAGAGCTCGATGGTACGTGCTTTCTGGATGTTGAAAGTATCGTCGTCGAAGAAAAACTCTCTGACGTTGGGCCAGAAATCTTTCGCTTTGGCCATCTCGCGGGCTACATCGTCGGTGGACCGCTTGCGCCACGGATGCCCGCTCAAAGTCTGCGGCCACAGGCAGAACGTGCACTGCGCGGGACAGCCCCGAGTGGTGTAGAGAGAAACGTACGGGTACAGAAGGAATGGGACGTTGTACTTGGTCACGTCCAGGTCACGACGATAAACTTCGGTCACGTGGGGCAGGGAATCGAGGTCTTGAATCTCGGGACGATCTGGAGTGTGCACGACCGCCCCATTTTTCAAATACGAGATTCCAAGGATTTCTTCCAGCGGCTTGCCATGAGCGAACTCGTGAACCGCGTGATCGAATTCCTTGCGCACCACGAAATCGATCGAAGAGCAATCCTTCAGCGACCTTTCCGGCAACACGCTGACGTGCGGTCCGACAAAAGCAATCTTGATCTTAGGATTGACTTCCCGGATCTTCTTCACCAGCCGAATGTCACCGGGGAAACCCGGGGTGCTGGTGAAGAGCACCAGGAATTCGTAATCGCGGGCGATGTTGATGGTCTCTTCTGCCGAGACGTGATGCGAAGGGGCGTCGAGCAGGCGCGCGCCCTCGAGCATTCCGGCAGGGTAGGCAAGCCAAACCGGGTACCAATAACTTTCGATTTCGCGCGTGGCCGGCCAACGGGAACCGGCGCCTCCGTCAAAATTCTCGAACGAGGGCGGATTCAGAAACAAGGTTTTTAATGGCATATTTGTGAGCAACTCAATACTAACATTTCAAGGCGGCTTCTGAGAGTACTCAGGTACACTTCCAGTACCTTCAATACCCGCCGGCTGCAAGCGTGGCCAATTCCTGCCTAACTCCTCATAAGTGTATGCAAAACAGTCTAATAGGCTGAGTGGCCCAGAAGCAAAGTGCTTGCGGCGAATGGACGGTTTGATGCCTTCAACAGGGAAACTGGGCCTCGAACTGGAGGGCTGGTGAACTCGCTACCCCCTTGAATCACAAAGGACAGAAAGTTACACAAAGGCGAATCTGGGCATGACGACCTTTGTGTGCCTTCGTATCCTTTGTGGTTTCTGCCCTTCTTCTTGCTCCTATTTTCCCACTCCGACCCAGTCCTCCAGTTCGCCGGTGGCACGCAGGAGGCTGATGCGTGCCCGCTCCAGTTCGAAATTCGTGTCCTGCAACGCATCGTAACGCTCATTGGCTTGGTTACGGGCATCGTCCAAGTCATGCAGACTGGCGCTGCCTGAATCGACGCGAACCTGGGTAGCGTCAAGAGTGGACTTGGCGATTTGATACTCCAGATCGACGACTTGCTGGGCAGCGGCGAGTTGCGCGACCGACCGTTGTAGTTTCAAAGTTTGTTCCGACACCTGGTTTCTGGTTGCCTCCACATCCTTCTTCGCATGCAGGGCGGCTGCATCGGCAGCCTGTGCGCGGGCATGTTGAGGTGGATTCAGGAAGGGGAATCGAATCTCGACTCCGACCGTGGCGTTGTTTTGCTGGAAGCTGTGCGGTTGAAAAAATTGCTGGTAGTTGTTGAAAGTGGCGAGAAGGGCGTACTGGGCGGCAAAATCGAACGTCGGCCACATCGCCCGGTGTTCGCCACGAGCTCGGAACCCAAGTGCCGTGGCACGGATGTCGGCAATCTGAACCAATGGGTTTTCTTGTGCGGCCTTGGCCGCGAGATTGTCTTCCTGCTTCACCTCGGGCAACTCGGGAATCGACTCAGCCACCGTCTCAATCGCCGCGGCGGGCAGTCCGGTCAATTGCGAAAGGCGGTTGCGCAGCACGTCGATTGCCCCCTGCGCTTGCGAAATATGGAAGTACACCCGCGCCGCGTTGAGGCGCGCCTGGTTCCGGTTCAGGGGATTGTCCACGCCCGCCAGAACCCGCTGATTCACCAGTTGCTCCATCTTGAGCGTGTCCTCGTAATCACGACTCAAGTGGGTCATCAGCGTTTCCCATTTACTGAGTTCGGCATAGCTCAAGACTGTGTCCTGAATTACCTGATTGCGCTGGTCTTTAGTCTGGACAGTGCTTTCTTGATACTCCGTTCGGGCGGCCCGCACGAAGTCCCGCAGGGCAGGGTTGATGACCGCAAATTGCGCCGTGGTATTGACGATCGAAGGCGCCGACCCCTCCAGGCTGAGCGGATATCCGTACGACTTGCCCAGGCCCGAACCGACCGCCAGCTGCGGTAAGTACTGATTGCGCGCCTCATGGTAGGAGGCAAAGGCCCGCTGCTCGTCGAGGTGGGAAGCCTCTATCGCCGTGCTGTGAGCCAGCGCCAACTCCACGGCCCGCTTGAGCGGCAATTGTTCGGCGGTGAGCATTCCGCAGAATGCAATCAGGAATACAGCAAGAAAAAACAGACGTGATGCGCCACGGGAAGCAGGTTTCATGGCTTTTATCCTCTTAAGAAAAGTCCAGCACTCACTCGATTGTAGATGAGTGCTGCGAAGATTAGCACGAGCAGACCTGTTTCTACCCTCGCGGTTCACGCATCCGGTTTTCCGCTTCATCTCGAATGTGCCGCAGAACCCGGAGGTGGATTTGATGGATGATGGCATCAGACCACAGCCGCCAATAAGCAGCCGGCCACAGCGAGTGCCGGTACCAAGTGGTGCCTTCGAGCCGCGTTCCTCCATTGGGCAATGGGGTCAGCAGAAATTGTCCACCGTTCGACATTAAGAACCCGTGCAGATGCGGCGGTTCGATGTGCGCGTACGGGGTCCATTCCTCCATCGGCGCGGGGTTTGAGGTTACGGAAAACTTCAGCTGGTGCGGTTCGTCCCAGACTTCGATGGGCTCGACAAACGCGCCGGTAGAGAAAACACATCGTCGCTGCGCTCCGGGCCCGTGCCCCATTATTTCTGCCCTTATGGGATAGGCGATGCCGGCTCGGAACATCCACTCCTTCGGGGGTGGAATCTCCGCAAAGGCCACGACCTGCTTCCACACGTCCTCCGGTGGCGCTTGGATGTCGATCGCGGAGCGAACCTCATAAACGGAAGGCCGCGGCGCCAGCACACGCTCAACCCACTGCACACCCGGAGCAAACACGAGCAGAACGCAAAGGAATGCTGGCGCCCCTTCATTGAGCCAGCGCCGCCGCTGCACTAGGTATCCGAAAGTTCCACCGAAGGCGGCAAGCGGCAGTGCAATCGGCATTGCCATCATCAGGCAGACAATGCCCTCAACCGCCAGCGCCATTAAGCCCAAGCCCAAAAGCGCCGTGGACATGCACGCTACCGCTATGCAACCGCCGAGGTTGCGCGGCCGGTGGAGTCCGTAGATGACGGCAGCCGCGAATCCCATGGTGAAAGGCACGGCAACGAATAAACCCCAGCCATAGACGGTCAGCAACCGCACCCCAAACAGCACCATCGCCAACCCGGCCGGAACTGTAATGAGAAGGGAAATAGCGGCGCTTCCCACCACGCTCTCGGGGACAATCCGTGCGAAGGGTGAGGTCTTCGGCCGCTTCGTTTCATGCTCCCTCGCAGCTGAAATTCGCGTGGGCACCAAAGAGAGTAAAAGGAAAAGCAGCAGGTTCAGAAACGGAATGAAGAACAGCAGAACTAGCGATGGCGGAAGGTTCACGCTTCGAAGTCGCTTGATGGTGAGAGCCACGCCGACCCAGATGAAAGGAAGCGACAGCACGACCATGGTTTCAAGGAACAGGGCGTCGCCGCTGTGCAACGCCGTAACCCGTGCCACGTCCCGCAGAGGAACCCAATAGTTGAATAATCCCCAGGGACGGTGAAAAACCAAGGTTGCGACCAAGCGATCGAGATTGTGCTTCAGCGCGAATCCGACCAATCCCACCACGGCGTACGTTCCACGATCGATAGTTCCGCTCGAACGCCAGAGGTCCGCGAATGTGATTTTCATAGGAGATCCTTTGCAAATTCGTATCAGCTACTGCTGAGAACCTGGTCCGCGGCGCAGTGCTCAGCCGGACATCTTCTGCGCCGGGCCAGCCATCGATAACCGGCGTGCATCGCTGCCATCATTCCAGGAATACTTGAGACCCACACCAGAGGCCGCGCCCACCACAGTTCTCGCGCTAGCGCGAGCACTGCGGCCGCGCCAATGTAGTGACTTCCATCCGCGAGCACAAAACGGATCGCGAGCAGCAACTCCTCCGGCGAAAGGCCGAGCAGCGTCCCCACTCGTGGGTCTTGCAATGGCGCCAGAGCCAAGCCCCGCCGTTTCATCGGACCCATCAACCAGTTTGCGATCCCTGCGCAGAACGCGCACTCGGCGTCATAGAAGAGCCATCCTCGGGCGTGCCTGCCCTTACTGTCCGTCATTTCCGACGCAAGTGAGATCACGACTGCCTCATTTCACGGTTGCCTTTTTGCGTGCCCCTAAGAGTACCTTTAGTTTCCCGCGCAAGCGGGCTATCCCCTTGAGCGCGCCGGTCGGTATGCTCACTAGTTCCTCGAACAAGCTCGATGTGGTGGTGAGGAAATCCAGCATCTCTTCCAATCGCTCCCGGACATACGCACTTCCGGCACCAGCCTTCTTCAGTTCACCTACGCACTCCTGCAACACCCGCAGAGTGGGGTCAATCTCCCGCCGCTTCCGCTCTTCGGAAACGATCCGGAAAATCTCCCAGACATCTTTCACCGAATCGAAGTGATCTCTGCGGTCTCCCAGCACGTGCACCACGCGGACAATCCCCCAGCCCTGCAACTCGCGAAGGCTGGTGCTCACGTTGGACCGCGCCACGGCCAGGGTGGTTGCGATTTCTTCGGCATGCAGGGGTTGGGGTGAAACAAACAGCAAAGCATGTACCTGGGCGACAGTGCGATTGATGCCCCAGCGCGTGCCCATTTCGCCCCAGTGCAGAATGAATCTCTGTTCGATAGCCGTAAGCGGCATGGTTAGTTCTGTTATTTCTGTCTATACAGAAAATACCGTAGTAACAATAATTAGTCAAGACTCTCTCGGAATGCCAATTGGGGCAGGGGAATATAGGTGGAGAGGCTAGTTTGTCTTTACGATGTCCGCCACTTGGCGATTCAGACGATCCAGTGCGGTTTGCGCAAGAGTGAAGTTTCTGGCTAGGGCGAGAGACGCGCGATATTCCTGAGCCGCTGCCGGCTTGTCGCCCTGCTGCTCAAGCGCTGTCCCTAGCAGGTAGTGCGCCTTAAATCCAGGCGCCGACTCCACGGTGGAACTGGAGGTCAAATATCGGCGGAGCAATTGGGCAGCTTTCGTGGGATCGCGTTTAGCGCGCAGCAGCATCTCGGCGCCCTCCATCAACACTTCAGGTTGATCCATCGGAGCCGAACTTGCGTGGCGGATAGCATCTTCCATCAGATCTGGACGCCCAGTGTGCCGATAGAAAAAAGCTAGATTCAACCAAGCCAGGGCCGCACCGTGGCTGCTTTCGATTGCCGCCCGATACTCGTTCTCGGCGACGACCATATCCTTCTTCTTTTCGGCGAGGCGTCCCTTGACCCAGCCGGCTTTGACCGGGTCCATGGTTGCAAGTCTCACAGCCTGAGCTTCGGCTTTGTCGCGTCCGCCACCGACAATCCCGGGAGCTTCCAGATAAAACTCCGCCAGATCGGTGCGCGCTTCCGCGCTGTTTGGATTCAGTCGCACCGCGGTTTCAAACTCATTACGCACTTTCTTCGCCATGCCGGCCGCGCTGAAGAAGCCAACATGGTCAGCCTTTTCTCCGTAGATGCGACCCAGCCAGAGATGATATTGAGCGTTCTCCGAATCAAGCGATACCGCTTTCTCGCACGCCGGAATTCCCCGATCCCAGTTTCCCAGACTGAAGTATGCGCGACAGAGCAGATTGTAGGATTCGGCGTCCCCGGGAGCGCTGCTGATTCTGCGCTGCAGAGACGCGATGACCTCGTCCACCCGGCCCTCAGCAAGCAGTTTGCTGTCCGTGGAGTCTGCGGCGGACAGGCGAGGAAGAAACGAAAGCACAAGTATGAGCGATAGTTTTTTAATTCCAGACATCTCTCAGTGAACCACCTTTACCGCCAAACCGTTACGCAACGGTTTTGAATTGGCGGGACCGAGGGCGACCAGAGCGTTCTCCGCGAGCCCTCCGCTCACTTCCACCTGGGTAAGATTCGAAATGGAAGTTTGCACATAGCGGCGCTGCAATTCGTTGCTGACGATCTGGTAGACGTAAGCCTTGCTGTCTTCCTGATGGACCGCTTCGCGCGGCACGGTCAGGACGTCGTGATGCTCGGCCGTAATAATTGTGACGTCAACGTTGACGTTGGGAAGCAGCTTGAAGTCGCGGTTGTCCACGATGCAGGTGGTCTCTCCGACGTTGCGGGTGTTGTGCAACTTTATGACCGCTGGGACCACGCTGACCGCGCCTTGCCAGGTTCGTTCCGGCATCGCGTCCCAGGTTACGTCGATTCTGTTTCCAGGCGCGAGGCGTCCCACATCAGGCTCGTCCACGAAGGCGCGCACGCGCACCTTGGAGAGATCGGCCTCCTGCAATACCAAGTCGCCGGGATTGAGGTAAGCGCCCAGCAAGACGGGCAGGGAATAGACGATGCCATCAAACGGCGCCCGGATATTCAACTGACCAAGCACGTCTTCGGCGGCCGCGAAGGCAGCTTGCGCTTCCGCTTTTTGAGCTTCGACGCGTTCAATCTCCGGCTGAGAGTAACGGTTCTTCTGCTTTTGGAGAAGGAGATTGAGATCGGCATCGGCGCGTTTGAGCTGATCCTCCCCGCTTTTTATTTCGCCCGGGGAAGCCGCATTCTGCTCCCGCAGATGCCGCAACGCGTCCAGGTTGCGCTGAGCAGTGTCGCGGTCAGCGCGGGCTTTCACGATTTGTGATTCCAGGGTCAGAACTTCCTCGCGGTTTCCGCCGCTGCGCAGGGCGCTGATGTCGGCGTCCGAAGCGAGAACTTGAGCTTTGGCCCGGGCAGCCTGACTGCGGGCTTCCGCGTCGTTCAATTGCACCAGCAGTTGACCTTTCTTAACGTGATCCCCTTCGCGGACTAGTATTTTTTTCACCGTCGTGCCAACAGGCGTATGCGCCTCGAAGTTTTGCAGAGGCTCGACTTTACCGTTGGTCGAGACCACACTGCGAATCACGCCGCGCTGCGCGGTCACAGCTCGCACCGGTACCGCAGGGTCGCGAGAGATGAAGGACGCGAGTAACACCACCGCAGCCGCGATCGCGACCGTGGGCACGATCCAGCGCCGCCGGTTTTCAAAGCTCGCGCTATTGTTCGTCATTATTGGTTGTTAGTCGCATGCCAATTGCCGACGCCTAAATGTACCACTTGCCGGTCTTGGAAACCCGAGCGGGAACCTTTTGAATTAGATGCGCCAGGCTTGGGGAATGAAGCGCAAATCGTTGGAGAATCTGGCAGTTTGGTTCAATTGCTGTTTACAATGTGGCTATGCCTAAGAAGCCTCGCTACACGCCGGAGCACGCCCGTGCGGGGTTAGATGCCAGGTTTCCTGAGATTGAAACCTGGCCCAATCAGTTTCCGGGATACGAAATCGTCGTGGACGACCCGGAGTTTACCTCGGTCTGCCCGAAGACCGGTTTGCCCGACTTTGGCTCGCTTACCATCCGCTATATGCCGGACCAGCGCTGTCTCGAGTTGAAGTCGTTGAAGGAGTATCTGCAAACCTACCGGAATCTGGGAATCTTTCAGGAAAATATCGTGAACCGCGTGCTGAACGATGTAGTGCAGTGGGCGCGCCCGGTGTGGGCGGAGGTCAAAGGAGATTTTCGTCCACGCGGCGGAATTTCGACGGTGATCGTGGCGCGGTGGCCGCGGCCAAAGCGCAAAGCTGGGTAGAGACGCAGCCCGCTGCGTCTCGGCTAATGCGCTGCCGCAGTCCGGTGCAGCGGTTCAATCTGCTCCAATTCCCGCGCCAATTCGGCCTTCGCGCGACCGATATCGTAAGCATCCTGGAGGTTCAGCCAAAACTGCTCTGTGGTTCCGAAGAACCGAGACAAACGAAGCGCGGTGTCCGCCGTTATGCCGCGCCGTTCCAAAACGATGTCATTGATGCGGGGCGGAGGTACACGAAGACGCTTCGCCAGGGCGTATGCAGACATTGCCATGGGTTTCAAAAACTCTTCCCGCAAAATCTCGCCGGGATGAATTCTCCAATTTGGCGTGCCTTTTCTCGCAACACTCATCGTTTTCTCCCTATCGGCACGGTTTCTCCTCAGTGATAGTCAGTTATTTCCACATCGTAGGCGTCGTGATCGCGCCAAACGAAGCAAATCCGGTATTGATCGTTGATGCGGATGCTGTATTGTCCTCCGCGGTCGCCGCGCAGCTTCTCGAGGCGGTTACCGGGGGGACACTTCAAATCATGCAGTTCCACCGCCACATCGAGCATCCCGAGCTTTCGTTTGGTCACATCCGCGGGGGGAGAGCCTCGGGTCTTACCGGTTCGCCAAATCGCGGCGGTCACCCGGTCCGCGAAACTTCTGATCACGATCCTATAATAACGAATATCGTTAATAACGTCAATCATTATTACTCAAGGATCTCAGATCCCAAAAGAAGAATTCACAACCCCTCAACGCGTCATGATATATTCCTTCGCCAAGTGCCTCAGACGAAACTTTATCCCTGGACAGCGCTGATCCTGCTGACGGCGCTGAACCTGCTCAACTACATCGACCGTTCGGTGCTGTTTGCGGTGCAGCCGCTGGTGCAGAGCGAATTCCATCTCACCAACACTCAGGTTGGCTATCTCACCAGCGCTTTTCTCGGGTTCTACATGATCGCTGCGCCTTTTACCGGCCCGCTTGCCGACCGGTATTCGCGCAAGAAGATCATCATTCTGGGAGCCGTCTTCTGGAGCGGGCTCACGCTGCTCACCGCGGCCACGCACACGTACTGGGAGTTGCTGGTGCGCCACACCCTGGTGGGGATAGGGGAAGCGACTTTTGTGACTATCGCTCCAACCTTCGTCGCCGATCTTTTCCCGGAGCATAAACGCGGCCGCATTTTCGGGGTGTTTTATCTGGCGATCCCGGTAGGCACTGCTGCGGGCTACTTGCTGGGCGGAAAACTAGGCCCTCATTTCGGATGGCGGTTCCCGTTCTATATCGCGGCCTTCCCCGGCTTCCTGCTTGCGCTGGCCCTGCTGTTCATTCCGGAGCCGTCTCGGGGCCAGTTCGATTCGATGAAGGAGACTCCCGACCGCAGAACCCTTCGAGGTCTGGCACGCAATCCTGCATTCTGGGCGGTCACTCTCGGCATGTCCGCAGGGACGTTTTCGCTCGGAGGAATACAGGTCTGGATGCCGACATTTCTCTCGCAAGTTCGCGGCTACAGTTTGGAATCGGCGAATTTGATGTTTGGAAAGATTGTCGTAGTCGATGGCATTCTTGCGTCTCTGGCCGGCGGCTGGCTTGGAGACCGGCTTCTGCCCCGCATGAAGAGTTCTTACTATTTTGTTTCCGCCCTGAGCATGGGGCTCGGCGTGCCGGTCATGATCGTCGGCCTGTTCAGCAAAGGCCGGCTCATGCTGCCAGCCATCGCAGTAGCGGCGTTCCTGCTTTTGTTGAATACTTCGCCGCTCAACACGGCGCTGGTTAACTCCGTGGGCGCGCATATTCGTGCAACTGCCATCGCAGTGAACATTTTCATTTTTCATCTGTTGGGAGACGTTCCTTCGCCAACCCTCATGGGATATGTCGCGGACCGGCGCTCGTTGCAAGCAGCGTTTATTCTGCCAGTCATCGCTATGGCAGTCTCTTCTGCCATACTGTTCTACGGCATGAGATTCGCTCCGCCGGTACGTGTCGACAACCAGTCTGGATCTCTCGGCGGCCAGTCGGGATGATGTATTTCCATTGGGACGTTCCTAATTGGATCATGGGCAGCATCCTCGGACTAGTTTGGCTTTCGCGTCTGCTGGACGCCGCCTTGGGCATGCCCAAGGTCGCCGACATCTCGCGGCCGGAATGGAGCCGCAGGCCAAGCAGTTCAAGCCCGAATACCCGCGTCAGCATCATTGTTCCCGCTCGCAATGAGGAAGAGCACATCGGGCCAACGCTCACTCAGTTGCTGGAACTCGATTACGTCAAATACGAAGTGATTGCGGTGGACGATCGCTCGACCGACCGCACCGGCGAGGTCATGGACCGAATGACGTCCGCGCCGAACGCCCGCACTCGCCTGAAAGTAATTCACGTTGCCGAGTTGCCCTCAGGCTGGCTAGGGAAGGCACATGCGATGTGGACCGCGGCCAATCAAGCCAGTGGCGACTGGCTGTTGTTCACCGATGCCGATGTGCTTTTCCGGCCGGATGTATTGACCCGAGCCTTGGCTTATGCGGAGTCTGAGTCGGCCGACCATGTGGTCTTGTTTCCCCGCATGATCATGAAGAGTCGCGGCGAAAGGATGATGATCGGTTTCTTCCAGACGCTGTTTGTCTTCGGGCATCGCCCCTGGAAAGTAGCTGACCCGAAGACCAAAGATCATATTGGAGTGGGGGCCTTCAACCTGATCCGCCGCCGCGTGTATCACGCAGTCGGCAGCTATCAGGCATTGCGCTTCGAAGTGCTCGATGACATGAAACTGGGGAAGATCGTGAAGAATGCCGGCTACGCCCAGCGCAACGTCTACGGCGCAGACTTGATTTCGCTCCGCTGGGCCAAAGGTGCAATGGGTGTAGTAAACAATCTCACTAAAAATTTCTTTGCCATCATGTCGTTCCAGTGGTGGCGCTTGCTGCTGTCAGCCTTTGCGCTCGCCTTCTTGAACCTGACGCCGTTCGTGGGAATCTGGTTTGCCCACGGATGGGAACGCGAGCCGTACGCTGTGGCGCTCGCCTCCATATTCGCGATCTACGTGGGAATGTCATGGGAGTCCGACATTCCGGCATACTATTTCGTTTTGCATCCGGTGGGGGCAGGCTTATTTATTTACATCATGCTGCGCTCGATGTTGTTAACTCTGGCGCGAGGCGGCGTGGTATGGCGGGGTACGTTTTATCCCCTTGATGAGTTGAGGAAAGGAATGGTGTGAGGCTCCGCTTGTTCCCGGACGCGGTGGGTGGTCGACTATTGCAGTGGGCCAGGACTCTCAACCGAATCGGGGTCAGCGGGAATCTCGATCGGCAGCTTTGCAGTCTGCCGCTTTTTGTAAGTTTTGCGCGGAGCCCTGGGAAGACTGAACTTCCCCGCGCTGTAGTGGCCCTTGTTCTCGACATCATAGTTCTTGGGCAAAGGTGGAATTTGCCGCCCCTCTCCGCCGAGTTGCCTTAGCTGCTGCAAGACAATCTCGGCTCGCCCATCGTATTCCTTCACCGGGCCGTGGACCTCGATCACCCGGTTCTGCAACTGGCTAACGTCGCCGACATTCTTCAGATCGTGAGGAAAGACAACCACGGTGAACGGACACACCATGGAATCCTGGCAGAAATCGAAGAACGTAACCCCGCGGCTGCCGTGTTTCACACGGAGGACTTTGCCCGTGACGCATTGATCTTCACCCACGTGCTGACGAGCCTCGGAGATCGGAATGCACTCACCTGCCGCGAGGGCGGGGAAGAGCACGAACGGCAGAACTCCACGGAGCGGGAGCGTAAGAGATTTGCTGCGAAACTTGGTTGAGGGATGGAACACAAAACTCGATGCGAACGGAAGTACCGTCTACAAATCCAGTGTAGGGCGGACAGAGCAGAACGGGAGAACTTGCAGCAAAATAAAGAGCAGACTTTCCCGAAACAGAAAACGGCAGACAAAGGGCCGGTCCCGGTTGGGCCGGCCCTCGTCGCCCAAAGGGAAAGCTTTAGTTGAAGGCCTTGACCGCTCCGGCTTCGTCGTCCCGCACGTCAAAGACGGTGTACAGCTTGGTGATCTGGAGCAGGTCGTGAACTTTCTTGGTCAGGTTCAGCAGTTTGAGTTCGCCGCCCTGGTTGCGCACCGTGGTAAAGGCGCTGACCAGCTCGCCAATGCCTGAGCTGTCAATGTAGGTGACCTCGCCCAGGTTGAGCAGCAGCTTCTTCTGGCCCTTGGCAAGCAGTTCCCGCACCGTGTCCCGCAGGATCACGCTGCCTTCTCCCAGCGTAATCCGGCCGCTGCAGTCCACAATGGTCACACCATCAATCTGTCGCGTACTGGTCTTCATGCTCACTGAGAAGCCTCCTTAACGTCCCCGGCTGGTCCGTGGACGCGCTTTACGAGTTTAATTTCGGTGCCCGTCTGGGAGGGGTGGATTTGCACCTCGTCCATGAACGAGCGGATAAGAAAAATTCCCCTTCCCGAAGTCTTCATAAGATTCTCCGGAGCCAGGGGATCCGGAATCTTGTCCAGGTCCAGGCCTTTGCCCTGGTCACGAATGGTGATGATCAAATCAGCGCCGATCCGCTCGAAATCCAGCTTAACCTTTTTGCCGGGATCATAGGCGTTGCCGTGGAGCACGGCGTTCACCGCCGCTTCCCGCACCGCCATGGAGATCTGCATGACTTCATCTTCGTCGAATCCGGCTTCAGTCGCGATTCGGCTGGCTGCTTGCTCGGCGTTATCGACGGTCTCCAGCGTCGAATCGAGCGTATAAGAGACCCGGAGTTCGGCCATGGCAAAGTGTTTGTGAACCAGCCCGCAGACCCGAAACCTCCGCTAACCCGGGTCGGCCACTCTGCGCCATCGACTCGCGCGCGCCAAAAAAGCCCCCAGTCAGCGGATTTGGTAGTTTGCCCTTCCCCTGTGCAAATGTCAACGCGCGCATTATACATTCCCCGCGATTTCTCCAATGGGAAAGTCTACGTAGGAAACTCGAATGACCTAGTGGTGATTAAACTCAGCCATTGAGCGAGCGCGGGCGGCGATAGCTAAAACGCTACCCGCCTACATCTTCGAAACATAACCGAAGCCATTGGTGATCCACACACTCGATCCGTCAAAGGCAGCTTCAGTAGCCCCCTGAAGGTAGAAGTGACCCACGATCCTGCCGTCGCCCAGTCTCAACTTCACCACGAAGTATCCCCGGCCGCTCAGGCCGTTGTTAGCCACCCAAATGTACTGCGAATCAAAAGCGATGCCTATGGGGCCGATGCCTCCACTGTCGAACGTCCCCAAGGTCTTACCATCGCTCTCTCGCAACTTGGTGACCGTGTCACACTCGCCATTCGCAATCCACATATTTACGCCGTCAAATGCGAGCGATCCAGGCAGGCACATAGGGAAGGACCCCAGTTGCTTTCCATCTCGAGCACGCAATTTGATAACGCTACCCGCCGAACTTGAGACCCACACGTTTGGTCCAGCGACTGCGATTCGAAAGGGGCGCTGCACCGGGAAAGTCCCAACTACCTTGCCGTCGCTCACCCTCAACTTCATCACATTATCGCTCAGGGTGTTGGATACCCAGATATAAGAGCCGTCGAATGTAACGTCGGCCGGGTCCGTTCCCACAGGAAAGGTAGCTAGTATCTTGCCGTCGCTAGTCTGCAGCTTGCTCACGTCCCCGCCGTTTACAACCCAAATGTTAGACCCGTCAAACGCTATCCCGTTTGGTGAATTCGCCAGTACGAATTTTCCTAGCACGACGCCGTCGTTAGCCCGGACTTTCACGACTTTGTTATCGAACTGGCACCCCACCCACATATTCGCACCATCAAAAGCAATTCCTTGTGTAGCCGAACACCCTGTATTAAATTTCGTGACTTCATTCGCGGCGTACCAGCGAAGGATAGCGATGGCGTTGGGATTCAGCGGAGGCGGGGGCACTGACGCGCTATCTGCGGTTGTGAAGCTTCCTTGCTGCGCTTGCAGAGTCCAAACGCATGCTAGGAGAAGTAAACTTAAGCCAATCCCAATCCAATATTGACGTTTCATGCTTTTCTCCAATCTAGGGTTCACGATCCCCACTACATCTTTGACACATCTCCCCAGTGGTTCACGACCCCACATCTTCCACACCGTACCGAACCCAGTCGTGACCCAGACGTTAGCTCCATCGAAAGCAACGCGCCCACGACCCGTCACATTTTAGAGACGTCGCCGCCAACAGTGACCCAGACATTCGCTCCATCGAACGCCGCATTACCAGCGCCTAGAAGATGGAAGTGGCCGACAATCCGGCCATCATTGAGCCGGAGTTTTACCACGAATGCACCTTGACCGTTGGAACTGCCGTTTGCCACCCAAATGTGCTGTGAGTCGAAGACTACGCCTGCCGGGAAAACCCCTCCGCTGTCAAATGTGCCTAAAGTCTTTCCATCGCTTTCTCGCAGCTTCGTGACCGTGTTACATTGACCGTTCGTGATCCACATGTTTGCTCCGTCAAAAGCGAGCGAACCGGGCAAGCACATGGCAAACGTCCCCAGGTTCTTGCCATCCCTTGTTCGCAGCTTCACCGCGCCAGCCGAACTGGAAACCCAAATATTTGGCCCAGCCACAGCGAACTGATAAGGGCTCTGCACCGGGATCTTCCAACTATTTTCCCGTCAGCTACTTGCACTTTCACGACATTATTATCGGTGGCATTCGAAGCCCAGACGTGCGATCCATCAAAGACTACGCTCTGCGTGTAATGTCCAACTGTGAATGTGCCTAGGTGTTTACCGTCGCTGGCGCGGAGCTTGGTGAGGGTTCCTTCAAGGTTAGCGACCCAGACGTTGGCCCCGTCAAAGGCCAGCCCCCCAGGCGAGTTACCCACAGGGAAAGATCCGAGCAACTCGCCGTCGCTTGCGCGAAACCTGACGACCTGATTTTCCACAGGGCAGCCGACCCACAAGTTCGCGCCGTCGTAGGCAAGGCCGCTGGTCAAGGCACAGCCGGTAGTGAATTTCGTGACTTCATTCGCGGCGTACCAGCGCAGGATGGCAATGGCGTTGGGATTCAGCGGGGGCACGGGTGCGCCGTCTGCAACTGCGGGGCCTCCTTGTTGCGCTTGCAGAGTCCAAACGCCTGCCAGCAGAAGTAAGCCTAAACCTGGCCAAATCCAATATCGAGGGTTCATACCATCCTCCAACTTTCCTTGGGAATTACGGGGGAACTCCGGGTGTGCAGGGGACCAGCCAATCCACTCCGAGGGACTTTAGCCCAGGCAGGCCGCTCTGTCAATGCGCAGAAACTTGTGGG
>Ga0210410_10000592_pt1 | contig 38498 bp, 30 predicted proteins | sample IncBWC4MmetaG_FD_161058 | JGI IMG/M metagenome (GOLD analysis project Ga0210410, IMG submission 161058) | Forest soil microbial communities from Barre Woods Harvard Forest LTER site, Petersham, Massachusetts, United States - Inc-BW-C-4-M | ecosystem: Environmental > Terrestrial > Soil >...
AGGTCTGCCCCACCAAGGCGGCCTGCTGGTCGCCCAGAATTCCCGCGATGGCTACATTCTTTATCGATGGTTCCTTGGCCAGCCCATACGTCTCGCTGCTGGAGCGGATTTTCGGCAGCATCGCCTCGGGGATTCCAAACGCATCGAGGAGTTCCTTGTCCCAAGACAAGGTCTCGAGATTCATCAGCTGCGTGCGGCTGGCGTTCGTAACATCTGTGATGTGAACGCCCCCTTTGCTTCCGCCCGTCAAGTGCCAGAGCAGGAAGGTGTCAATATTGCCGAAGATCACCTCGCCTGCACTTGCCAGTTCACGCGCACCTTTCACGTGTTCGAGAATCCAGCGAATTTTCAGGCCGCTGAAATAAGTGGTCAGCGGCAGCCCGGTCTTCCCGCGAAACTGGTCCTGCCCGCCGGCTTTTGCCATCTCACTGACGTAGTCCGCCACACGCGTGTCCTGCCACACGAGCGCGTTGGCGACAGGTTCGCCAGTTTTGCGGTTCCACACGACAGTGGTCTCGCGCTGGTTGGTGATTCCGATCGCGGACAGGTCCTGCGGCTGAAGTCCGCCTTTCGCCATCCCCTCCGCGATCACCTCTCGCGTGTGTTGCCAGATCTCTTCCGCATTGTGCTCAACCCATCCTGGCTTGGGATAAATTTGCTCATGCTCTTTCTGTGCGACTGCTTTCGCTCGCCCCGAGCGATCAAAGACGATGAACCGCGTACTGGTTGTGCCCTGATCAATCGCACCGATATGGTCTGACACTTTGTTCCTCCTTCTTTCAGCGTTGAGCTGCCGCGGATTCACGGGTCATCGAGGCTGGGGAACGTTTCCGGGACAAGCCTGCCGCGTCCAGCAAGTGGTTGATTTTTTCGACGTAGTGCGTGATTGCCGCGCCTGTGAACGAACTGGTCCAAGACAGTTCTTCTGCCATCAATGAGCCCACGACCGGGGCGGCTTGAATTGCATCGCGCCACGAATAGAGTTGCATTCCAATCCTGCGCGCAAGAACGTCCTCGATGGTTGCCGCCATCTCATGGCGAACCGCATAAACGACCTCCGCCTTGATTGCGGGACGTCCCCCGAGAATTGGATCCAGCAGCGCGGCGTTCTCACTTGAGAGTGCGAGAACCTCTTCGGCTGCAGTCCCGAATTTAGAGGCCAGATGACGCGTTGTCACTTCGGGAAATTGGTGCTGACGACAGAGCTTGTTCCAGTAGTCATCCGTGAACCCTTTGCCGCCGTAGAGGACGTAATTGCGGGTCTGAGAAGCTGCATGAGGAAATCCCAGAGCCTGCTGTACGCAATGAATCGTGTCCTCGGCCATCGCACGGTGCGTAGTCCATTTACCGCCCATTATACTGATGAGCCCGCTGGCCGAATCCACTTCAATTACATCGTCGCGGGCCAGCTTTTTTGTATCGCCTCCATCTTCCGAGCCCGCCAGAGGCCGCGCACCAGCAAAGCCGCTCACGATGTCGTCAGGAGTTACAGGGCGCGCCAAATACTGATTGAGATGGCGCAACAGATACTCAATATCCCCCTTCGTCACCACCAGTTCGGTTTCCGGCGTTACTTCCTCGTCGGTGGTTCCAACGAGCAACCTCCCTCCCCAGGGCACAGCAAACAGGACGCGTCCATCCTCGGTTTTTGGAATGAGCAGGGCATCTTCCGTCGGAAACACATCCAGCGGCAAAAGGATGTGTGCGCCCTTGCTCGGCCGCATGCGCTTGTGCACCGTAGGTGTAGCCAATTGGCGAATGGAATCCGACACTGGGCCCGTGGCATTGACAATAACTTTGGCGCATACCGTGTACGTTTCTTCCGTCAATTGGTCCTTCATCACCACGCCGGAGATCTTCCCGCCCGCTTCTCGCTTGAAATCCGTAACGCGTGCGTAGTTCAGCGTGTTTCCCCCAGCTTCGGTGAAGGTTTGCACCAGCGTGATGTTGTAGCGGGCGTCGTCGAATTGGCCATCGGCATAAGCGACGGAACCGAGCAACCCCTGCTGGTTCAAGTCGGGCATGCGCCTCAAAGTTTCTTCCTGCGAAAGATATTTGCTCGGAGAGATACGGCCTGGTCCCGCAAGCCAGTCGTAGATTTTCAGACCGACATCCAGGTAGGCCACGTCGATCCAGTGGTAGCTGGGCACCAGGAACTCCAGTTTCCGGGTGAGGTGGGGTGCGTTTTCCAGCATCCGAACTCGTTCGTGCAGAGCGCGCACCAATACGTGGTACTCCTGAAGATCGGCCCCTTTGATTGCTTCTTCCAGGTAACGGACTCCGCCATGGATGATCTTGGTGGCGGCACTGGAAGTTGCACCGGCAAAGTCACCCGCTTCGAGGAGAACCGTTCGAATCCCGCGCAGCTGAGCATCCAGTGCACAAGCCGATCCCGTCGCCCCGCCTCCAATGACGCACAGATCGAACTGCTCGCCAGAAATGTTTTTCAGTTCCCCCACTCTGCTTTTCATGAGCGCCCCTGAATCAAAATGTGACCTTGGTCCTGAATCCCAAGACAGGTGCATTCGGCAAATTAGGATTTGCACCTACACTGACGTAGTACTGAAATGTGGGTTGCAGCAAAAAGTACGGGGTCAACTGCAGCGAATAGTTCAGCTCGAATGCTTTTTCAGAACCAAGCAGCGGACCACCCAGCAACGCTCCGAAATTTCGGAAAGGATCGCTGATCTTGCTATATACGAGACCAAGGCCCATGCGGTCCTTCGGACGGCGCGCAAACGGAGCATTGATGCGGGCCCCTGCCGTGATTTGAACATTTTCGCGGCTTACATCGCCCGGGCTATAGTCAAAGCCAATCGTTGCATCCAGTCCTCGGTTCGAACCGGCGTCCGGGCGGTACAAAGCCTGACTTGCCATCCCATAGACCAGATAGTTGCCGCTGCTCTCGAGGCCGGCGGGGCTGGGAAAATTGCCGCCGTTGTAGACACCGCCGAATTTGTATTCACCCGGATAAGTCTTTCCCGTCAGATAGCCGGCTTCGAATAGAAAGTTCGGACTGTCTTGTATCGCGAAGTTGGTGCCGGTAGGATCCTCCTGATAGGGATTTCGGTTGCCTGCCATGACTGCGCTCTTGACGTAGAAATGGCTCGTCGGCGCAACGAGAATCTCTGCTCCGGGCGTACCTGCGGGGTTGAACGACTCGTAGATGGAACTGAACAAATTGCCGAACGCGTAGCCGAGGGGCTCGATAAGCCAGGTGCCGCCGTACTCCTGATTGCCGTAAAAGTCCAAACCAGCCAACTGTCCAGCGCGGACTCTCAGTTTATTGTGCAGAAAGTACTGCTGCACCCAGAAGGAATCCAAGCGCGTAGTGTGTTGACTTACCAAATCGCTTGGGTTGGCGAGAGTCCCGATCTTGCCGCCGAGGTTGGCTCCGGATTGCCAGAGCCCCGTGGCGTGAAAGCTAAGCCCTTGCCACTGGATCATCTTGTCGAAATTGATGTCGACGGTTCCTCGAATTCGTTCCCATCCGGCATAGGTCTGTTGTATTCCGCCGCTGGGATTGGCCTGCATATCCGTGATGTAGAAAAAGTCGAATGTGACACCTTTTTCCGCCAAAGCGTTTCTTTCGCCTCCCCAATCTCCGAAGAGATACTGTCGCGATGACAATTCGGGAGACAGGGTACTGGCATCCGACGGTAGCGCGTTCTGTGCCTCCGCCGGCGCACCCAACACCAGCAGCAGAATGAAGCACAAGGGAATGTTTCGTTGTTGCGCCCAGAACTTGCGGCAGCATTGAAGAAAAGCTATTGCGTTGCTGCAACGGCGAATTGTTGCGTAAATGAGTGCACGGTTGAGACTGCGAAGCACGTGTTTGTTTTTCATAGTGACAGGGAGTAAGGCACTTGCAATGCCAAACACGCGAACATCATGTGCTTCGAGCAAGCCGCGTTTTCGCAGGCTTTTCGCAATCTTGAATCTAGAGAGATTGATGGTACTGAAGTGCAATTGCGTCACTGTGCGTCGCGATTTTGACAACGAGTCGGCGGGGCGTCGCGAGCTGCTGCTTCTCAGCCCAGGAGGTACACGACGAAGCTATCCCCTTGAATCCGTGGCAGCAGAACGAAGCGGCGCCCAATCATCCAATTGCAATCGCGATGGAACGTCAGTTGCTTATGTGTGCGAGGTAGTCGCAAGCGTTGCCAACACAGCCTTGCCTGGGCATACGCAACAAGGCTGGGACTCTTTACGGCGCGATGTTTTCTTCTGCAGCGAGAGGGAGAGCAAATGGGTTTGGTCATAAAAATATTAGTTAAGCTCCGCATCCTTAGAGAGGACCTTGATTACCATTTGGTTCGCGCTTCGATGGTCATCATCTTCTTGTTTTTCGGATATCAGAAATGGTTCAAGTATGAGGCTCAAGCGCTCATTCCCTATATCAGCAAAGGTCCTTTGCTCTCCTGGATGTATCCCGTTTTTGGCATTCGAGGGGCCACTTACTTCTTAGGCGTAGCCGAATGGTTGTTTGGTGGGCTCTTGTTCCTAGGCTTCTGGAACAAAAAGCTGGGAATTCTCGGCGCCCTCGGTTCATGCTTTGCGTTCGTTGCAACCATCACCATCATTCCATTTATACAGAACGGCTGGGCGGTCTCTGCCGGGGGGTTTCCAGCGATGACCGAGACCGTTGCTTTCCTTTTGAAAGATCTAGTTCTCTTGGCTGTATCCGTGTATCTGCTGCGGCAGGATGTTCTGAGAGTGTCGCTGTCTGCTAAAAAGTCCTCTCCAGAAGTCACCGCCCAGCTTCAGCACAACTGATCGAGGCTTCCAAGCTACCGAAGAACACTTAAACCCTGGGTCAAGGGGGAATTTATGGAAAAGAAACTCACGAACAAAGTTACCGTCGTTGATGGAGGCAGTGCGGGTATCGGCCTGGGTGCTGCCAAACGCATTGTTGCCGAAGGCGCGCAGGATTTCGTAACCGGACGCCGTCAATCAAAAATGGACAAGACCCCTGCTGAGATCCGTAGCAACGTTACCGCTGTTCGTGCAGGCACTTCCGACCCGGCCAAGGTGCTGGTCACTGGTGCAAGCGGCCTGCTGGGGGTTGCCGCGATCGAGAAGTTTCTTTCCGCGGGCTGGGACGTGGTCGGCATCTCACGCCGCAAGCCCGAGCTGCCCAGCGGCCGAGAGATTGAGTTTCTGTCGGTCGATCTGCGGGACGAGGAAACAGCCCGCGCCGCGTTCAAGCCGCTGACTGACATCACCCACATCGCCTACACGGCTCTGCACGAGGAGCCCCACCTGGTCGCTGGCTGGTCGAGCAAGGAACATGTCGATACCAACTACGCCATGCTCCGCAACGTGGTGGAACCGATCGTGCACAGTGCCTCCAATTTCCAGCACATCAGTATCCTGCAGGGAACAAAGGTCTACGGCGTGCACCTGCACCCGATCCCCATTCCGGCCCGCGAACGGGATGCCCGTAAGGACCACGTGAACTTCTTCTTCGACCACCAAGACTATGTGGGTGAGATGGGTGCCCAGCACGGGTTCAACTACACGGCACTGCGTCCCCAGCTCGTCACCGGAGCCACCCCAGGCGCGTTGAACGTACTCCCTGCTATCGGTGTCTACGCGGCAATCCGCCGCGAGAAGGGTGAACCGTTCAGTTTTCCTGGTGGTCCGCCGTTCGTCTGGGAGGCCGCCGACGCAGGCCTCGTCGCGGACGTGATGGTCTGGGCTGCGCAGTCGCCCCAAGCGGCGAACGAGGCGTTCAACATCACTAATGGCGATGTATTCGAGTGGCGCAATGTGTGGCCGGCCCTGGCCGAAACCCTCGGTGTCGAAACCGGGCCGGACATGCCAACGAGCATAGCAGCCTACCTCAAGGAAAACGCGGATGTCTGGGACCAGATCGTCGCGAAGTACGATCTTCGTTCGCGGAACCTGCGGCAGCTGGTTGGCCAAGGGGACCAGCACGCGGACTTCGCGTTCGCCTACGGCGCCCCGGAAGGACCTCGGGCCTTCGTAAGCACCATCAAGCTGCGCCAGGCTGGGTTCACAAGGACGATTGACACCGAGGACTCGTTCCGTAACGCGATGCAGTCCCTGATCGATCGAAAGCTCCTGCCACCCGCCGCGAAGAAATCAAACACCGTTGGGGCCTGAGCTGGTGGTGGCCTCGATCAGCATAGAATTTTGAGCCCGTGAATGGGAGTGACACCGTCTCAAATCAAAAAATGTCGGGCCCTACATCATGGTACGAAGTACCGAGGTCGGTACAAACGAAGTTTGCTAATCTAAGTCGCTTGTCAATTGCAAGGAACGAACTAAATGGCTGAAATTAAGCCTGCAGCAAACGAAAACGAAATTCCCCGCGACCGGCTCGCAGAGTTGTTAAACGAAGATCTTTCGCGCGAATATCAGGCCATTTTTGAATACGTTGTTTATTCCCAGGTCCTCGGCGGCACCCAATACATGGGCATCGCGGCACAGTTGTAAATCCACGGCAAGCAGGAGCTCGATCATGCCCTGATCATCTCTCGGCAGATCGACTACTTGGGCAAAATGCTGGCCGTCACGCCCAAGCCAGTGCGCACGTCGAAAGATCCGAAAGACATGCTCCACTACGATCTCGAGGGTGAAAACGAAAACGTCCGCAATTACCGCGATCGCATCCAGCAAAGTAAATCTCTCGGAGAATATGCCATGGCGGAACAGATTCGCCAGATCCTCATGCAAGAACAGGATCATCAAATCGATTTGGCCACTGCCCTCGGCGAAGAAGTTCCCGACGTTGGCGGCGGTCACGAGGCACGCAACCCGGGCAAGCGCCGCTGACCCTGCCTACATCGCCCGGTACAACGCGCAAACAGAGTCAGAATCGTGTTTCGAGGGGACCCTCTGAAATCGCTCTCCAGCTGAATGGAGGCAAAATGCCAGATATTCTCGGATTGCATCATGCGACCGTGATTGCGGGTGATCCTCAGCAGAACGTTGATTTCTACGCGGGCGCCCTTGGATTGCTGCTAGTGAAGCTGACCTTGCTCCAGCCACTCATGACGGATGGCGTGATTAAAAAGCACGCTCATGTAGGTTGCGGATCTTCGCTTTTGTCGAAGGGGCCAGTGGACTTCCGTTTGCACGCGGCAGTTTACGAAGCCAATTTTCGACGGCGATTGTGCGCACGTCGCCGATGTTCAGACTCCCCAATGCGGGCTTCACCCATCTCGTGAGAAAATCTCTGTAGATCGTCTTCGTCGCGTGAGATTTTCCTCAGTCAAATTGATCATTGGCTAGCTCAATTCTGCTGTAATGATCAACAAGGTCGGCAACTGTTACAGCTTGTTCCCGCTGGCGATTACGAGTCTCATTGATCGAAGCACGCAGGGCATTACGTGCCTGCCAAGCGTTTTCCAAATTTTGGATACTGCAGGACGGTACCAATGACTGCTTTGCGCCGGACGTGCACTCCGGAAGGTTCGCTGTCCCACCAAAGGAACTCCCAACGATCAGGTCCCGTCTTCCTTTGGCCAAGCCGCAGATATCCTCCCTGATGGCGGACTCGCATTCTCCCTCCTCCGGCACTTTTGCACCGGAGAAGAGCTTATGCCTGCGTGCTGGGGCAGATCGAATGATCGGCCGGCTGGCCTGGCTATGCAAGAAAACTCTGGCGAGGTTCGTATTAATCGAGACCGCGAACAGGTTTTTGCGCTAAGGAGGAAATAGACAGGTGCCGCTACCGAGACTATTTCTAGCTCATAATCCGACCCCCACAATATGGTGCCTTAGACGACTTCAGCGTACTTTGGCAGTCCCAGTGGTTGACAGAGACGAGGTTGATTGCTCGAGTCCATTTGGACCTACCACTTACTTTATGGTTCAGCTTAGATTGCTACCCTGTCAGAGTGCCCTCTTTTCAACCCGAAGGCCAACCCGAGATGTGTCCGACTACTGCGTATTATTTTTGACACGGTAGAGGTCTGCGGTTCGAGTCCGCACGGGCCTACCATATTTTCAGTGACTTAGCGTCCACAACCTTTCTCGATCAGGCTCCAATTGGCTCCATTAAGGAGGTAGTCAGCGACACCCAAGGGTCTTCACGTCTGTGGGCGCAGACAGTTGGGAAGGACGCGCCTGCCTTGTGAGCAGGAGGCCTGCCCTAATGGAGATCGTCAGTTCAAATCAAGCCCCCGCAACGAAGAAATCTTTTGCCTTCAATTAGTTCCGCGAACACTGCAACTATCCGAATTGACAATTTCGAGCTCCAATCCGGGTAGTTTGTGGGGCCGCTTGCGCGGGCCGGTCCTGGGAGTGGGCGGCCTGCTCGGCGACCGGATTGAAGTCGACGTGTCCGGCTGATCCAACGAGCGCTGGAAAGAAGCGCCGGTGCGGGAAACACCATCATAAGGACCACCAACTTGCGACGATGACATCGCCGCACGATTAGTTTTTACGGTTGTTGGGTTGAAAGCGGCGCGAGATGACTCGGCTTCGCAAGTTCATAAGCGGTCGAGTGGTCGTTGTCGCTGTATGCGAGAATTCGACCAACAACGAGCACCGAATTGTCCTGCGAAGATACTGACCTGATGGGGTTTTTGTACCACGGCGAGTGAGAGAGTTTATAGCACAACCTCCGACGCAAGGGGGTTTGCGAATGGCGGCTCGCAGGGAGCCGAAGGCGACCGGAGAGCCGCCATTCGCGGCGCGAACGCCGCCGGCGCCGGCGGCCTATAGCCCAGTGCCGAGTGCGGCCGCCTCGTGTTGTACTCCACTCGCCACTTCTCGATCACCACTTGCGCCGCCCTCAACGAATAAAAAATCTCTCCGTTCAGGCACTCGTCCCGCAGCTTCCCGTTAAAACTTTCGCAGTACCCGTTCTCCCACGGACTGCCCGGTTCGATGTACAACGGGCCCGTCCCCACGTGGCTCAGCCACTTCCGCAACTCCTTGGCCACGAACTCCGGTCCGTTGTCCGACCGTATGTGTTCGGGAATTCCGCGCCACAGCATTACCTCCGCCAGCGCCTCGATCACTTCGTTGCTTCCCAGTTTTCTGGCCACGCGGATCGCCAGGCATTCCCGCGTGTATTCGTCGATCAGCACGAGCAGCCGCAGCATGCGTCCATCGTGGGTCATGGCGCTCACGAAGTCGTAACTCCACACCTGGTTGGCACGCTCGGGCCGCAGCCGCACGCACGATCCGTCATTCAGCCACAACCTTCCCCGGGGCCTTTGTTTTTGCGGTACTTTCAATCCTTGCCGCCGCCAGATCCGCTGCACGCGATCGGTCCCCGCGGACCAGCCCGCTTCGCGTAACTTGATCGTGATTCGTCGATAGCCGTAGCGCCCGTACTCACTGGCCAAGGCAATGATCGCTTTGGTTAGCGCATCTTCGTCCGCGCGGCCGATCCCATCCTAGCGTTGCGTCCCTGTCCACTGCCCCAGCAGCCGACAGGCATGCCGCTCCGTCACCGGATAGTTCTCCAAGGCATGCCTGACCGCGCCACGCCGCCGCTCAGGGCTTAGAAGTTTCCCCCGGCCACATCCTTTAGAATTTGCTTCTCCAGGGACAGCTCCGCCACCAGCTGTTTCAGCTTCGCATTCTCTCGCTCCAACTCTTTCAGACGCTTGGCTTGATACAGTTTCAGGCCGCCGAATTCCTTTCTCCAGCGGTAGTACGTCTGCTGAGTGATCTCCGCTTCCTTGCAGGCTTGCGGTGTGGTTTTTCCGTTCGCGATTTCCACTTCAATCTGCCGCAGCAAATTCACGATCTGCTCCGGCTTGTATCTCTTCATGGGCCTGACCGGTCTTCCTCCAGGTGAATTCTCTCTCATTTCACCTGGTACAAAAATCCCCGGTCAGGTCACTTCGTGAGCCAATTCTCCAAGAAATTTCGTTTGTAAGAGTAGAACCAAGTACGACACCCGCTGGCGATCCCAATCGGCTTCGCCAGGGTAACCCATGACTTGGCGGAGGTGGATACCAATGGTTAAGCGCTTGATTCAGGTCATTTTCGCTTTGGCACTGAGCTTCTTGCTCGTGCTCTCGACTTACGCGCAACAGGCAGCCTCATCGACTGCCCTGACGAATACGGATGTCTTGAAAATGGTTGAGGCGAAGCTGAGTGATGCAGTTATCGTCAGTCTAGTGAAATCGTCTCATTGCAAGTTCGACACCAGTCCCGACGCGATCATCAAGCTTAAGACCGGTGGCGTTAGCGATGCTGTGATTGGAGCCATGGTCGAATCTGGCCGAGCGGCCCAGCCCGGAGCGAGCGCATCTTCGCCCAATCCAACCGATCCGAGATCCCCCCACGCTGCGGGTATCTACTGGTTCGGCCAGGGCTACCGGGATACTGAACCGCACCTGATCGAGCTGGAGCCTGCTCTGTATTCTGCCAACATGACTGGAGGCGTTTTGAAGTCCTCTCTCACATACGGGATTGCCAAGAGGAATATGAAAGCGGTGGTCCACGGTAGCAAAGCAAATCTGCGCATCAATGAGGGCTCGCCCGAATTCTGGTTCTATTTCGATGAAAAGTCGCAGTTTGGAAGTGTAAGCGGGTTGTCCGGAGCGTCCTCTCCTAATGAATTCGTTTTGGTCAAGATGGAAGCCAAGAATGATGCGCGCGAATTGATTGTCGGCGAAATGGGCTCGTATGGAACGTCGAGCGGCACAAGGCCAAAGGACACTGTGGACTTTAGATTCGACAAGATCGCGCCGGGAATATACCGAGCCACCCCTGTGAATCCACTCAAACCGGGCGAGTACTGTTTTTTCGAAGAGGACCTAAATTTTGCTGTTCTTCAGACTGGCGGAAAACTTTTCGACTTTGGCATCAATCCCACGCAGTAGCCGCGGCTTACGCGAGGAATCTGCGGAAGGAGATTTCGGTCATGAATTTCCAGCGAGTTCTTTTGTTAGTAACGGCCTTGGTTGCAATGCCACTCGCCCCAGTTTCGCCACAGACCCTTTCATCTGATGGGGGGTCTACTAACGGCGAAAGTTGTGAGTGCGGCCACCTGCCGGAAATCTTGTACCGCATTGGGGAGGCGGAGACAGCCCGGACAGCCTACGACCGTTTGAGCAAAGAAGACTGGGCTCAGCAGAAGTTTAGCATCGCTCTCATGCGGCGCCTGAATGGAGAAGTGCAGGCAGAATTGGACGGCTACGCACTCGCGCACGCATTCACCCATTTAAGTGGTGGGGCGGTCGCCCAGACACGCGACATCCCCCTTGTGACCGACGCTTGCGAAGTTACTTATTCCGCTGATTTCGCGAAAGTGAGCCCGTGTGTCCGCACCGCCTATGACCTTCATGAAAAGGTTCATGTGGCAGCTTGCTGGAAGTGGCGCGCTGAACATCCTTGGGACCTTCGTCATAACTGGAATGTGAACCCCGACCGGACTGTTGCACAATACGCCCAAGAGGACGTCGCCGCTTACAGTGCGCAGCTCGCATTTCTCAGAGCCGTGAAGACCAAGTTGGAGAAGAAGTGTTTGGGCGCGATACGATTTAAGGTAACTGTACGGGACAACGATCCGACTTTTAAGTTGGATACATCTCCGGATGCCGTCATTCAGCTCTCGTTCGCTGATGATGACACATTCCACGGAGAAGGCTCCTATCAAACAAAAGAGGAATGGAGGTTTGACGTAAGCGTCCGCGGCTTCCATGAGATTTGTTCCGAGAGTGGCGCCGTCGAGGGCATGACACTCCACGTCTCCGGGGATGTAAACGACCAGCGCATGCACGCGTCGATAGTTAAAATCGCTGGGATTGTGACCTCGACGGCGACAGTTACTTGTGAGGGTCAGCTTGGAACGCACAGCGACACCACCACGGTGCGCCCTATGGAAAAAGAAGAAATCATGGATTTCGACCTCAATCCCGAGCCGTTAGCAACCGCCACCAGGAGCTTTCCTTCGGCGGGCAATGGGGTCACTGCAACCGTGACGGTAACCATCGTGGGTGACTCAGAGCCGAGTGCACCTTAGGGAAGTCGAATGAAATGCCAACTTGTCGGAGCATTTTCGGGGCCCAAACTCAAGATCAGGAGCGAAACCCATGCAACGAACCGCAATGCGCTTCACCTTTGTTCTGGTTCTTAGCTTGCTCTGTGCCGATGTGATTAAGGCCCAAGCGAATCAAGACTTCGACACGTGTTCAACGGAGACGAGCCCTGATCTTGCACTTCAATCTTGTACCCGGGCCATAGCTTCGAGGAGGCTCTCGATGCAGGATCTTGCTTACGCCTTCAACGTCAGGGGAATAATTTATGGCAATAGAGGCGACGCGGACCGCGCCATTCAGGACTATAACCAAGCCATCCGGCTGAAGCCCGATTTTGCCGAGGCGTTTTTCAACCGGGGCCTTATTTACAGCGATAGGGGAGACAACGACCGCGCTATTCAGGACTATGACCAAGCCATCCGGCTAAAACCCAGCAACCCCGACGCGTTTTACAGCCGGGGCCTTATTTATAGCAATAGGGGAGACTACGACCGCGCCATTCAGGATTACAACCAAGCCATCCGGCTAAAACCCAACAACCCCGACGCGTTTGTGAGCCGGGGCAATGCCTACGACAACAAGGGCGAGCCTGACCACGCCATTCAGGATTACAACCAGGCCATCCGGCGAAAACCCAACGACCCCGGCGCGTTCGTGAACCGGGGCCTTACTTATAGCAATAGGGGAGACTACGACCGCGCCATTCAGGATTACAATCAAGCGATCCAGCTGAAACCCGACGACGAGGGCGCCTTTCATAACCGAGGCGTTGCGTACTCTGATAAGGGCGAGTACGACCGCGCGATTCAAGACTATGACCGCGCCATCCAGTTGAAACCCACCGATGCTTTGGCCTTTGACAACCGAGGCTTAACGTACTTCCTCAAAGGCGAACACGGTCGCGCCATTCAGGACTACGACCAGGCGATCCGGCTGGACTCGCAGTATGGATTCGCTTTTCTAACACGGGGCATCGCCCATTTCGAACAAGGCCAATTCGCTGCCGCCGTGAACGACTTCACGAATGGTGTGAAACTTGCCCCCAACGATGCATATCAAGTGATCTGGCTTTACCTCGGCCAGTCGCGCGCCGGCCAAAAGGGGCAGCAAGGTCTAAGTGGCGCGACTCAAATTGACCTGAACTCATGGCCCGGCCCAGTGCTCTCCTTGTATCAGGGGAAAATCACTGCAAAGGCTCTTGTGGCAGCCGCCACCGATCCTGACACCAAAAAGCAAAGCCAACAACTTTGTGAGGCGCACTTCTATCTGGGACAGTACGACCTTCTGCATGAACTTCGTTCGGATGCCGTCAAGGAATTTCAAGCAGCGGCGACTACTTGCCCTGTTGGATATATCGAGTACGGGGCCACCCAGGCTGAGCTCAAGAGGCTCGGCCAATCACCCGCCGCGCTGCGTGCTTCATCTTCATCTCAAATCAATGGCGCAGGAGATAAGGCGATAGCAGCGGCAGGCGTTCCAACTGCTGATCGCTCCAACGCCAATCTTTTTGGGGCGGCACAAGCTCCTGCAGTCGTGGCGCACCACAAACCTAATCGAGCGGCGGCTGCATCTCAACCTTCCTCTCCGGCTAACGACGGAGGGAGTGGGGAAACGCTCGGGGCTAAGAGCCCTCCAGCGCGTGCGCTTCCGGCGGGTGCACTGGACGGAATCTACGTCGGGCTCAGGTTTCAGACTGCCACCTACCATATCGCCCCAACCGTCGATTACAACTTCCTGATATTCAGCCCGAACGGGATGGTATCGCAGAATTTTCCCCAGGAGGGCCCGGACGGAGGGGGCGTTCGGCCCGCGCCCGCTTGGTCCCGCGTTGGCCGGTATAGCGTCAATGGCAACCGAGTCGAGATCGAATGGCAAATCCAAAGCCCAGTCCCCGACCACTGGTCTGTCACACGCGACGACAGCGGCGCAGACCCGCAGGCCGATCACTACATTCCGATTTGCCGCTGCAATGGGGCCCGACTTTCCGGAACGTACATCTACGGCAGAAACTCTGTGCAATTTTTGCTCGACGGAACGTTTCTGGATAATGGAGCTTTGGACTTTATGCAGACCCTGATGGGCAACCGGGGCATCGGGCGCGGGAACTACCGAATTCAGAACTACACGCTATATCTCGCCTACGCGGATGGGCGCCAATTGAGGAAGAGCTTCGCCGCTCCCGCCGTTGAGGAGCGTCGCCCGAGTTTTCGCTGGATTGTAATTGCGGATCATATGTTTTACGAGCAAAACTATCAGCGGGAGCTTTACCAAAGAACGCCGTCTGGCTTGAACTTTCCCAACCGTCAGTGAGTTCGGTCGGCCAGACAATCAAATGCGAATCGGACCCGGGTCGGAACTAGAAGTCGTACCGCAGGGCCAGTTGCAATACGCGAGGGCTATTCGCCTGAGTTGTAATCACACCAAAAGTTCCCGGATTATTGATCGCCGTACTCGGATTGCCCCAGTTCACGCTGTTGAACACGTTGAATGCGTCGGCGCGGAACTGTAGCTTTTGGTTCTGCGACCACGGCATCGCGAAATTCTTGAAGATCGCCATGTCAACGTTGGCGTAGTTGGGACCCTCGATGGAGTTGCGATTTCCCGTGCCGCCGCCGAACGGGTAGGCGAAGGCGTTTAGCGCGCGCTGCTGGCTGGCAAAATATCGCACCGTCCCGTTCGCCACGGTTACTTTGCTTGCGATGTCCAACTGATTTCCTACAAACACCGCGGGGGCGCTTTGGGTGAAGCTAATCGGGAATGTGTTAGTACTCGTATTTAGCGGGAAGCCGGAGCGCCAAAACACGATTCCGGACGTTCCCCAGCCGCTCAGCATCGCATCCAGCCATCTTGAGGCCCCACCCAGGAACCTCTGCCCGTGACCAATAGGAAGGGTATAGACGTAGTTCGCCGTGAGGGTGTGGCGGGCGTCGAAGTCCGATCTGCCACGGCAAGTCCGCCAGTTCGTCAAATCGCAGATCAAGCCCTGGCCGGTGAACGTGAAATTTTGGAAATCAAGGCTGATATCGGAGACATTGTCGATGGAATGGGCGTAAGCATAATCGATGTCGAACTGAAGGTTGTGGGAAATTCTCTTTCTCAAGACCAGGAGCAGAGAGTTGTACGTGGAAGAAGAGAAGTTGCCAATGTAGCCGGCCGATCCGGTTTGCGCAAAAAGGCCCGTATTGGGGAGCAACAGGCCTTGTTGTGAAAGCACAAGATCCGTGCTCGACAAGTCGCCGATGGTGACAAAGTTTCCGACGGCCTCCGCCACGCCGTTGGTGCAATTCAGTCTTCCAAAAAACTGCGAGCAGCTATCTCCATAGTTAGCCGCAAGTGCCGCTCCAACCTGATTTTCGAACCACGGCTCCGCCGGAATCGATCCGATGGGCGTGTTGTTCTGCAACGTTTTCTGAATATTGCCAAAGGCCGTCTTGAGCAGTTCCCCCGAGGCCGAATCCTTGAAATTGAGCTGCTGGGCCGCATCTCCAATCGCCAGCAGACGGCGTCCAAAGCGGCCAAAGTAGCTCACATCCAGCAGTAAGTTCCCGGGCAGTTCTCGCTGGATACCGAAGGATGCCGTGAGTGCATAGGGAGTGGGCATGTCTTGATTGAAGTTGAAAAAGTTCGGGAAACCGCCAAAAACCGCTAAGCCGATCGGGTTGCCGGAGGAGTCCACGTTAGGAGTGAAGGGCCGCGGAATCGGCGTCGCGCTGATTGGCGGCGGCGACGCCAGCGAGGTGAACCGCGGGTCGGTTCGTAGAGAGGTAATCGGGTCTCCCGCAATGCCGAAGTTAAGTGGAACGTTGTTGTTGAACAGGAAATTTCCCGTGTCCAGTTCAAGTTCAAACGTGTTCAGAACGCGGTCATAGGAAAGTCCAGCGCCCGCACGAATGCTCGTTTTTCTGTCGCCGAAGAGCTTGCCCAGGAAGCCTTCCGCAAAGGCCGGGGAGTACGCGATTCCAATCTTGGGTCCAAAGTCCTTGTAATCGGGCCGGTAATATCCGATCGTGGCGCCCTTGTTGGCCAGTCCGGCCAAAACATAGCTGACCAGGGGCGCGGCTCCGTTGCCGTTTGTTCCGGAGGCGGCGGCTGCAACCCTTGCCCCAAAGAGTTGCTGTTCTGTGGTGTTCGCGACGGATTCGAACCCATTCCGTTCCCACGGGACGCCGTGATAGACCCACCGTAGCCCGAGCAGGAGTGTTAGGTCGGACCGAACGCGCCAGGTATCCTGAGCGTACAGCTCGACTTCGTTTTGATTCCAGCGGCGAACCCCAGGCGTTCCGATGGGGAGCGGGGTTCCCGCAACGTTGTAGTTGAAAGAGGCGGAAGTTGCGGCATACCGGCCGAGCGCCACCGGGAAGAACCCGTCCCATTCTTGGACGGCTGACAAATCAGTAGGCGTCTGGTAAATGCCATTCGGGCGAAGCGATGGCTGAGCGCCAGTGGTGTTTAGCGAAAGCAAGTTACCACCCAAGCCGATCACTGGAGAGGTGGAACTGCCGTTGAAGTACGAATATTCACGGATAAATCGAAAGTCCCCACCGAACTCGGCTGTGTGGCGCCCCTTTTCCCATGTTAATCCCTCGCGAACTTGCGGGACGCCAACGTTTCGCCCCTGCCCTGGAATATTGTTATAGGGCAAGGTCAAGGCCTGCGTCCCAAATGAGAAAAAATTAGGAAACGTCGGACTGAATGTCCTTTGATTGTCCTCCAGGCTGCGGGTCAGCCCCACATTGATTTGGTTCGCCAAAGTATTGGTAATTTCCCAGGTGTGGCCCACCACAAACGACCTATCGTGGCTGATGAAAACGAGTTGGTTTTCCGGATCCCCCGGAAACTGCTGCAATATGTCATCACCAGTGTCGCGATCCCACGTGCCCCGGCCAAAGAGTTTCTGCCTCGAGTTGAGAGCGTAATCGACGCGGCCGACAAAGGTGTTGGACCGGGAATTCCCCGGCGCGTTGAACAGGAACCCTTCTGTATTGACTCCGTCTCCGCCCGAAGCAAAGTTCGGTTTCGGGTAACGGCTGGTGAAAAATGAAATCAGCGCCGCATCCGATCCGGTCCCGGCAGGATCTAGGCCCTTCACGGACTGCCCAGAGAGGGCCGTGTTCGACAGCGTCGTGACGCAATCCGGCTGGGTATTCAAACGCGCGGAACTTGTGCACCTTGGATTGCTGTTGATGTAATTAATTCCGCCCCGGCGTACTGCATCCACGGGAACGGACCGGATGGTCTGCTGCGGTGCAGTCAGCCGCAAGCCGTCGTAATCGAAAAAGAAGAGGAGCTTGTTCTTCCTGATCGGTCCGCCAATTTCCCCGCCGAACTGGTTGCGGATCAGGGTGCCGCGTGGCACGCCCGCCACCTTGTTAAAAAAGGTGTTGGCGGTAAAATCCGTGTTGCGGTTGTATTCCCGCAGCGCTCCATGAAAATCGTTGGTCCCTGCCTTGGTGACGATTTCCACTTGAGCGCTGCTGCGGCTCACCTTGCTGTCGCCGTTGCCGACCACCACGCGCATTTCCTCAACGGAATCGACTGGAGCGCCGCCGACTGCAGTGAATGCAAATCCGAAGTTTTCATCTGTCACTCCCAGGCCGTCGACAGTGATATTCTGCTGGTCGGCGCGGGCTCCGGTCACTGATCCATACTGCGAATCCCCGCCGGTCCTCTGCACTCCGGGCTCGAGGACGAGGAGGCCGGCAACATCCAGGCGGGCTTGAATCGGCAGATCTTCGATCGCCCTCGATTCAATCACATTTCCGATGCTCGCGTCCGTCGTGTTTATCGTCCCCTCGCCACTGACAGTCACTTCGATCCTTTGCGTAATTGTCCCAATCTTGAGTTGCGCGTCATGCGTTTCTGTCACGCCGACTCCAAGATACACGCCGCCGATGGCAAGCGTTTCGAAGTTGTCCTTCGTAAATGCGAGGTTATAACCACTGCCCGGAGGAACCAGCAGGAATTCGTAAACGCCAGCATTGTTTGTATTGGTCCCTTGCGAGTAGCCGGTCTTTGGATTCGTCAGGGTCACATGAACTGCGGTGACCACTCCGTGTGACTGGTCGCTGACCACGCCCGTGACACATGAGGTTGCTTGCGCCGCAGCACGCGTCCCCGCCATCATCCCAAGCACTACCAGAATCCCGGCAGCGTGCACCAGTCCGCGCGCCAACGAGGGCCGCACAACCTTCAATCGACGGCCGATTGCGTTCACGTGCACCTCCCTCCAAAATCTTCCAGACAGCGAAGGACGCGCAATTTACACCTAATGGGTGGAATCCGAGATTTCCATTCTGGCTATCAGAAACAGGTGAGCATACGACTGACCACCGCGATGCTGCGGCCCAGTTTTCAATCCATCGTCCTCCCTCCGGCGTGGCAGGCTCCAGTCCGCCTCCGCCGAGAACTACAAAGGCCGAAGCGCTGCACTTGCGACTGCCGCCCTTGACGCCTTTTCCTGAGTTGCCCTCGCTCGCGGCGAGACCGTTGCAACGGTTCGGTTTCATGCCGTCCAACAAAGTTTGCATGAGTGGCTATTGGCGCTGGCGGGCCGAACTATCAAAATTCTCCATTACCCACACATCTGATTTTTCTTCGTCCACGCTGACGATAATCTTTCGACCATCGGGGCTTATAGTGCCGTCACCGGGGACGACGGGGCCTGGCATGGCAGCGATGGGCTTGGGTTGTTTGGGATCTGCCAGCGCTATTTCGAAAATTTGTCGTTGATTGGACCCAGCCGTCGCGTAAATGAAATTCCCATCTGGGGACCATCCGATAGGAAAATAGGCGCCGGAGTATAAGAACTTTTCTGACCGGTCTACAAGTGAAATAACCCCGACTCCAAGCTGAGGGAACTGGTTCCAATAGATGGCGACCTTTTTCCCATCAGGCGACAATATCGGACGGGATACAAGCCAGCCGCCCGAATCTTGCGCAAGAAGAGGTTTTTCCTCTTGCGTTTCAGCATTCAGCAAACGGAGATTATGAAGGCCCGATTGTGAATATACGATTTCGGAGTTTGGAAACCATGAAATGTAGCCATTGCTATCCGAGGCATTTGTTTTCTCCAGGGCATGGGCCGCTCCCCCATCGGCGTCCACTAGCCAAACCTTGGGAGTGCCTCCTTGATCGCAGATAAACGCGATTCGCCGACCGTCCGGCGACCAAGCAGGACTCGAAGCACTTGCCTCAAAGAAGGTCAATTGAATCGGCTGGCCGCCGCTGGTGGCCAATTTGTAGACGTTGTTCTTCGTGCCGGCCCCGATCGTAAGAGCTACCCAGCGCCCGTCCGGTGAGATGCTGGCATTGCCTTGCGCCAAAGTTCCTGATGTGAGGGGCTTAGTCACCGCTTTGTCGACTGCTCCATGCAGGGGCAGATCGGCCATCCAGAGATTGGAAGAATTCAGGGTCCGCGTATAAGCTAACTGCGACCCATCGGCGGAAAGAGAAAAGAAGTCTCCCGTTTCTAGGCCACTTACCACCACGGACGGTTGCGCGGAGGGATCCGAAACCGCGAGCTTCATAAGATCTTTGGTTTGTCCCTCTTTGCGGAAGTAGTAGACAGAGTCCTCAGTTTGAGACCATCTAGGGGAATTGATTTCCTTCTCTCCATCCAGGAGCTTGCGCTGCTGCGAGCCATCGGACTTCATGGTCCACAACTGATATTTGTTTGACGTCTGAGTCAGAAGGAGCAACCTACCGGTCTTTGGAGAACATTCGTCACTCTGTAGCCATTGATATGAGGGTGCGGGTATCCGTTTACTCTCGCCCGTGAGTTTATTTATCCAGTGGATTCCGGGCTCTGCGTTCTGCGATGCGGACAAGATCTGCGATCCATCAGGCGACCAGCACGGGTAGGAACCAAGAGCCAAACGCCGAGGCGTCCCACCGAGGCGGGGAAGAACAAGAAGGTTTCCAGAATCACCCTGTCCTTTGGAACCAGAAAAGGCAATTTCGGAACCGTCCGGGGACCAACTTGGACTGCTCAAATCTCGGCCACGCCAAAGGTCCAAACTAGGGCCGCCACTTAACGCTTCGATCATCAGTCTAGGGTTGCCTCCAGACTGATCGATCACATACGCGACCGTCTTCCCGTCCGGAGAAATGGCAGGGGAGTATGCGTTGCCCACGAAGGTAATCTGCTTGTGTACGATCCTTGGTACAGCAGTTGCAATTGGTGGATGGGTTCGCACCAAAACGAACAGCGCCATCAAACCCGCCACGGTAAAGGCCGCAATCGCAACCAGAGCCCGCCGGTTGAACCGTTCCACCAAGCTTGGCAGCTTTGGTCTTTCGTGCTTCGCCGAACTTGTTGCCGCCGAGCGATCGCTCTCCGTCTCGCGCCTCAGCCGCCTGAGGTCCACACGCAATTCAGAGGCGGTCTGGTATCGCAGATCACGGTCCTTTTCGATGGCCTTTTCTACAATTTGGTCCAACTGTGCGGGCAGTGACGGCACAACCTGTGTCGGTGTCGGGGGCGCCTCGTCCAGGATCGCTTTGAAGGTCATCGCAGAAGTCCTTCCAGCGAAGGCCAACCTCCCAGTGGCCATCTCGTAAACCACCGCCCCTAGGGAAAAAATATCCGAGCGTGCGTCTATTTCCTCGCCTCGGGCCTGCTCAGGCGACATGTATGCCACGGTGCCGATAGCCAGGCCCGGAGTGGTCAAATTCTTCTGGCTAGCTCCAGGGAATGACAGCGCCTCCGCTTCACTATGCGATCCCTCCAGCTTCGCCAGCCCGAAATCCAATACTTTGCATTCCCCGCGTGTTGTCAGGAATATGTTCCCGGGTTTGAGATCACGGTGCACGATGCCTCGACGATGGGCGGCATCTAAAGCGTCTGCGATTTCTGCTCCGAATCGCAGAATCTGCTCCACCGGCAGACGTCCTTTCGTCAAGCGTTCAGCGAGCGTCGATCCTTCTAGATATTCCATCACGAGGTAATCGACACCTTGCTGCTGGCCCACGTCGTAAAGGGTGCAGATATTCGGATGTTGTAACGCGGCAATAGCTCGTGCCTCCCGCTCGAAACGCTGTTTGCGTTCGGCGTCGGAAGAAAGCAGCACCGGAAGGACCTTAAGCGCGACAGTGCGATCCAAACGCGTGTCTTGAGCGCGATAGACCTCGCCCATTCCCCCCGCCCCGAGCAAGGATTGGATCGCGTAGGGTCCCAGCATCATGCCGGGTTTCCAGTGGACCGACGCAGCAGTATTTTGTTTCGATACCGCCTGAGCGATTGCCCCGGATTCCAGAAAGCTGGCGCGCAGCTCGTGCTCGGCAGCTAGCAGGGAATCAACGTCCCTGCGCAGTGATGGATCGCTTGAACAATGGTGCTCTAGATAAGCGGGCCGCTGCTCCGGCTCCAGCTGCATGGCGCTTTCAAGAAGGTTGCGGACTTGCTGCCAACGCTCCGGGGTCATGGATGCGCACTTCTGTTCATCTCGTGGTGTAGCCAGACACGGGCCGTAGACCAATGACGCTTCACGGTAGCAGGGGAAATGCCTAAAACTTCCCCTGTTTCTTCGATCGACAATCCGCCGAAGAAGCGCAATTCAACGATTTTGCTCTGCTGAGCGTCCATTTCGGCCAGCGCGTTTAGGGCGTCGTCCAAGGTGATCAGGTCCAAACTGCGCTTTTTACTGAGCGAGAGCGCATCCTGCAAGGTGAGCCGAATGCCCCCGTCGCGTTTCGCGGCATTTCGCGCCCGAGCGTGATCCACCAGGACTTGTCTCATCAACATGGCAGCCAGGGCGAAGAACTGCGCGCGGTTCTGCCATTGCACCGAATCGCAGTCCACCAAGCGAAGGTAAGCTTCGTGGACCAGCGCTGTACTTTGTAAGGTGTGACCGGGACGCTGGCCGGCAATGTATCGTCGGGCTTGACGCTGTAGCTCGTTATAGACGAGAGGAATTAACTCTTCTCTGGCAGCAGCGTCCCCTTCGCTCCACCGAATGAGCAGTCCGGTGACTTGGTTGGACGAGGTTGGGCGCAAAGCTCACTCCGACGGGGACCTAGGCGCGGAAGTTTATCCCCGGTTTCCTGAAAAGTCAATCTAGGCGCGGGAACTCACGCTAGAATAACCAAGCATTACCCAGTGCACGTTGCGCCGTCGCAAACTCTCTAGTCGCCTTCGTGAGCCAATTTTCCAAGAAATTTCGTTTGTAAGAGCAGGTCGAAGTAATCCGGCACCTTCCATGATTTGCATTGGCTTTGTGCGGCTTGCCCCAATGCCTTTGGAATAACTTTGGAGGTGATGTATGAGTACGAATGCGCTCCCGCGACTCGTGGGAGCTTTGATCTTCTTGTTGTGCGTCACCTCCTCGCTTGGGGCACAGGAACCACCAAGGGGTCCGGGTGGAGTCAAGGCCTGGGGTATGAACACTTATGGTCAGTTGGGCAATGGCACTTTTATTGACAACTTTCCATACAGCACGCCCGGGCCCGTGATAAATCCTCTTGACCCCACCGGCCAACTTAACGGGGTGATCTCCGTCGCCGCGGGGTATTCCCACAGCTTGGCGGTTGCGACCGACGGCACGGTGTGGGCCTGGGGGATGAATCTCAATGACCAAGTGGGTCAACCCGGAGGTATTGGCTCCAACTTCACCCAGCCCGTCCGAGTGCCGGATCCCGCCGACCCAAGCGGCCAGCTTACGGGCGTGATAGCGGTCGCTGCCGGCGAGGACCATAGCTTGGCGCTGAAGAGCGATGGTACCGTCTGGGCGTGGGGTGCCAATAATACCGGCCAATTGGGCATTGGCAAGATTGACCCTAAGGTGTCCGCTTACCCCACGCCTGTGCAAGTGATCAATCCGTCCGACCCTAGAGGCATTCTTACCGGTATCGTGGCTATTGCGGCTGGCGCCCACCACAGTATGGCGCTGGCGAGCGACGGCACAGTCTGGACTTGGGGGAACAACTCAGAGGGCCAATTGGGCATGACGTCTTGTCCCTCCAGCCTGGCTAGCCCCGCGCCCTTTCAAGTCGCGGGCAATGTCACACACATAGTGGCAATAGCCGCCGGCTGGGGTCACAGCTTGGCACTAGACAGCGGAGGCTATATTTATGCTTGGGGGAGAAATTCAGAGGGCGAATTGGGAAACGGCACGACTAGCAGCAGCGTGACGTGTGCTCCGTTCGGGATGGCTCCGTATCCTTTCACACCCCCGGCGCTGGTGAGCATCTTGGGGGTCGCAGCCATCTCCGTGAATCCGATTGCCGGTCATAGCTTAGCGCTAACGAAAGACGGAACGGTCTGGGGCTGGGGAGATAATAGTCGAGGGCAATTGGGTCGAGGCGGGACCTGCCCGTTGGGTTGCGTGAACGCGCCGCAGCCAGTGCAACTTAGCGGTGTTTCAGGCGTGGTGGCCGTCGCTGGGGGAGAGTTCCACAGCGTGGCGTTAAGGAGTGACGGTACGGTCTGGACTTGGGGTTTTCTCTGGCCCAATGACACTCTTCTAACCCCCCACCCGGTGCGTGATCCCTCCGACCCAACCGGTTACCTCACCGGTGTGGGGTCCATCGCCGCCGGTTACTATTTCAACCTGGCACTAAACAAGTGTGCAGACTCAGACGGAGACGGACTTTGCGACGATTGGGAAAAATATGGTCTCACTGTGAATGTTAAGGGCGTCCCATACTTCTTGGACCTTCCCGCCATGGGCGCGGATCCTAACCACAAGGATGTCTTCGTCCAACTCGACTCCCTCGCAGGTGGGCAACCTACACAGGCTGCGTTGAACCTCGCGATCAATGCGTTCGCTAACGCACCAGTCTCTAATCCCGACGGAAAGCCGGGGATCACGCTTCACGTGGACAATGGCCCCGGTTCGATCATGGATCCCAAAACAGGTAAGCCCTGGGGTGCTCTGAGCCGGGCGGCGACCTCGATAAAAGATGTCTCGAACCTAGGCAACATTGACGCGAAAAATTACTTTTCGTGGGGTTTGTTTGAGCTTCCCAAGAGGCTCTATTTCCCGCCGGAGCGAGCACCGGCGTTCCATTATGCGGTCTCTGAGCCGTTGAATATCCTTAGCGTCGACGGCCTGCACGATGCCGCCGGAATCTCGCGCAGCATTCCGGCGAGCGACTTCATCTTAGCCCCCACACTTCCAGGCTATCCTGACACGTACGTGGGCAGTATCTTTATGCATGAGCTCGGGCACAATCTTGGACTGCATCATGGCGGAGGCGATGACTTAGACAATAAACCAAATTACCTTTCTATTATGAACGACATATTCCCCCTCTCTGGGCTACAGCCGGAGAACAACCTCGACTTCTCCCGTTTCGGACCAGACAGCCCCGATCCCGCGAACCGCATCCCGGTGCTTGACGAGAATCACCTAAATGAGACGACCGGTCTCGGCACACCAATCGGTGCAAACGTTCTACGGTATGAGAGCTTGCGGTTCTGCGATGGAGTGACCAAGCCTATAGCCATTCGCATCCTTAATGCACCAATCGACTGGGATTGCATCCAACCTCCCAGTCTGGAGACGGACGTGTCCGCTAACGTGCGCGGTGGTACGCTGAAAGAAAAACTCACCCCTTATGACGACTGGGCCCACTTGTTCTACTACGGCGGACAGCTTGGCCATCTGGCAAGAAAGCCCTTAGAAGGGGCGACCCTCGACGGAGAACCGACCCCGGCGCAGCTCCAGATGTTCGCGGACTTCTGGGCTGCCCAGCGGCAAGCGCGGACAAATCAGAGGATCACTTTTGCATCCGCGCCAATACTGACGGTGGGAGGCGTCGGGACGGTGACAGCCACGGCAAGTTCGGGACTGCCAGTGACATTCAGCTCGCTGACGCCGGCGATCTGCACGGTCTCGGGATCGACCGTTACGGGAGCGGCGGCGGGCACCTGCACAGTTGCAGCCGACCAGGCTGGTAACGCAAATTTCAACCCCGCGCCGCAAGTGACGCAGAACATCGCGCTCACGGAGACAGCCACGCCGGCGTTCTCGCCTAGTCCGGGGACGTACATCGGCATACAAATCGTCACGCTGAGCGACAGCGCGGCTAGCGCTACCATCTACTACACGACCGATGGGACCACGCCGACCACCGCTTCAACTCTGTACACAGGGCCAATCATCGTGAGTGTCACTTCGACGATCAAGGCAATTGGTGTGGCTCCGGGCTTAAGCCCGAGTGTGGCCGCCACCGGCACTTACATCATCACGATCGTGAATAACACGCCGGCAGGAGCCAGTGTGGCCGTTCAACCGATAGACTCGACAACGGGCACGTCGCCGGTAACCCTCACGTTCAGCACGGTGACCCAAGCAGGCATATCCGGCCTTGCAACAAGCGGCACTGGACCGGCGCCCCTGGCTGGATTCGCGCTGGGCAACCCTCCGACCTATTACAACTTGTCCACCACGGCCGTCTATTCCGGCTCGATTTCCGTCTGCATTAACTATACGGGAATTAGCTTCGCTTCGCCGGAGCTGTTTCACTACAACGGAGCTGCGTGGGTGAACGTGACCACTTCGGTGGATCCGATAACCCAGATCGTCTGCGGCAGCGTGACCTCGCTTTCGCCTTTCGCACTCTTCGAACCAAAAGGCTTCGCCGCCACAGGCAATATGATTTCGCCGCACGAATATCATACCGCTGCGCTCCTGAACAATGGCAAAGTGCTGCTCGCAGGAGGCGAGGGCTCCGGTTTCATCTCAGGCAAGGCCGAACTCTACGACCCTACGACCGGAACTTTTTCTCCGACTGGCAGCTTGAATACGGCTCGCGGATATCACATGGCGACGCTTTTGGGCAACGGTAAGGTTCTCATCGCGGGAGGGTCCGGATTGGCGGGAGGATTGGCTAGCGCGGAGTTGTATGATCCTTCTTCCGGTACGTTCACTCCGACTGGCAACTTAAGAGTGCCCCGGCCTAGTAATGATACAGCGACCCTCTTGAACAATGGCACGGTCCTGGTTGTAGGATACCCGGCATCTCAAGGAGGTGGGCTATCTGCGGCTATTGCCGAGCTGTATGATCCCGCCACCGGCACGTTCTCAACCACCGGCAGTTTGAACACTGCCCGCGACACTCACACGGCAGCTCTGCTCAACAACGGCAAAGTGCTAATAGCCGGAGGCTACGACAATTCTGCCAACGTATTGGCCAGCGCCGAGTTGTATGATCCGGCAAGCGGGACCTTCACGATGACTGGGAGTCTTAACGCTGGGAGGGTGGGTGGCACGGCGACTCTATTGAACAACGGCAAGGTGCTCGTCGCGGGAGGGCTTCTCATGGGAGGAGCAGGGGCTGGGGCGGAACTGTGCGATCCCACGACTGGGACCTTCAGCATGATCCCCCAAAGCGCCACTCTATTTGGACCTGCGACGCTCCTGAACAATGGCATGGTCCTCTTTGGTGGATGCTCGAACTTCAGTCTGGAACTATATGATCCAGCAACCAATGCGATTAGCGTCGCCGCCGGCAACCTGTTGAATATTTGTCTAAACTCAGACACGCTGCTGAACGACGGACGGGTGCTGATTGCTGGAGGCCTAGACAACCGCGGTCTTCCGTCGCTAAGTGCGGAGCTATTTCAGCCGGTCACTCTCACTCCTTCGGGACTGGTTTCCATTACAGTGACGCCTGCGACGGCTTCGCTGTCGCCGGGAAGAACGCAAAGGTTCATTGCCAGGGGAACGTTCAGTGATGGCAGCATGCAGCAGCTTAACTCGGTGACCTGGAGCGTGCTAGACGCCGCTGGCGCGAACAATGTTGCGCAGATTGGCAACGATGTCTCAAACCGTGGTGTCGCTTTGGCGGTGGCGGTCGGCACAGCGACGGTGCAAGCGTGTGCCGGCTCAGTCTGTGGCTCGGCCAATTTGACAGTGACACAGTTAGGCCCAAGCTGCGCGACAAATACAGTTTTGCCGTCGTCGATTCCTACCGGAATTGCCGGATCCGTTTATCCAGCAGTGACATTCAGTGCGGCTGGCGGGACTGGAACCGCAACATTCTCAGCAGCCGGCACGCTGCCGGATGGAATGACGTTCTCCGGCGGTTCGTTAAGCGGTACTCCGATGGTCGCCGGTAGTTTCCCCATAAACATCACGGCTACCGACTCGAGCGGCTGCATCGGGACTCAAAACTATGTGCTAAAGATCAATGAGGGCGTGGCGACAAAGCTTGTGTTCACGACGCAACCCAGCGGTGGGCAAGGAGGGAGCGTATGGGCGCAGCAACCTGTCGTAGCAGTTGAGGACGCAGCTGGGAACCTAGTCACGCCCAGTTCGGCGTCAATCACGTTGGCGATCACCGGCGGAACGGGCACTGCAAGCGCAACCCTGACATGCACGACGGATCCGCTGGCAGCTTCCTCTGGTGTTGCAAAGTTTGCGGGCTGCCAGATCGATAGGTCTGGGAATGGCTACACGCTTACGGCAACGGCCACCGGCTTGCCCAGCGCGACCAGCGCAGCGTTCAACGTCACGGCGGGCCCACCGGCAAAGCTCGCATTCACAGTGCAACCCAGTAACGTCATAGTGGGCGCATCGGTTACGCCAGCCGTGCAAGTGGCCATCGAGGATGCAGAGGGCAACATGGTCACGACCGCAACGAACGCCGTGACGATCGCCATCGGAACCAATCCAACAGCAGGAACTCTCTCGGGGACGGCGATGGTGAACCCTACCAACGGTGTTGCCACGTTCTCAAACCTTAGCATCAACGCTGGCGCGGCAAACTATACGCTGACTGCTAGTGCCTCCGGACTGACTGGAGCAACGAGCAACCCATTTAACGTGATCGACTTCAGCGTGAAATTGGCAAACGGCACGCCGAATCCATTTCCAGTAACTAGGGGGACGCCGGCGAGCGTGCAGTTGAACTTGACGACTAGCCCTACCAATTCGTCTTTGCCGGCCGAGGTGGACTTAGCTTGCTCCGTGGGCGCAAGTCTCACTGGCGGGGGATGCACGGTGAATCCGCAGAAGTTTGCTGCGGGCAGCCAGGGCGGGCCTGTGACAGTCATGATTACATCAACGGCCAATCTGCCTTCGGCTTCTCCACGCCGGGGCCCGCGGTCACCGGATATGCCATGGATTCCTGCTACAACAGTGGTAGGACTTGCAGCGCTGTGGCTGGTGACAGAGCAGCGGAGCCTGACCGTGCGAAGGCGTCCCGCGTATCTTCTGCTTGCCCTCATCCTGATCACTGGCGGTGTCCTTGTTGGATGCACGACTCAAGCCTATCAGCCCACACCGACTCCGAACGCGTCAAAAGTCACGATAACAGAAACATCCGGAACCGTTGTCAAGATGACTCAGATCAACGTCACATTGAATTGAGAGACTGTCTGTTCGTTTATCATGTGAAGAGTGGGAAAATAATTGCGGGGGGAAAAAAGTGGGCTTATGCAACCCACTAGTTTGAAAAATTGCGAGTTCCCCCCTGGACGCTATCACACTGGAGGACTTCAGCGGTTCGGATCTGTATCCGTGCCTTTGCTAAGAATCATGGCTCTTGCACTTCGGTCGCCCCCTTGCACGGGACGATCATCTGAATTACCCGATGTTGAGCGTCCCGCTTTGCCTGAATTCGAGCCTGAGAATAGATCTCCAGTGTGCAACGACAATTCGAGTGCCGCATCAGTTCTTGCACCACCTTCTCGTTTTCGCCGTTTGCGATCAACATCGTGGAAAAGCCGTGCCGGAACGTGTGCCAGCCAAGATGCTTTTGAATTCCGGCTCGCGTCGCGGCAGGTCGAATGACACGAGAAAGAAGGATTCCTGGCCAATAAGGGTTCCTGCCCTTGGTACGAGGGCTCGCAAACACCCAATCATGGGGTTGACTGTAAGGGCTGTCCAGTTTCCAGGCCCAAAGTTCGGCAGCGAGAATTGGATCCATGGGCACAGGTTTCCTCGAGGCTTCCGTTTTGCAACTGCCAACAACATTCCTATAAATCGAGCGCTGCACTATGATTTGCAGATTGTCGAAGTCGACGTCTCCCCACTTCAGCGCAAAGATTTCGCTGCGCCTCAGCCCGGTGGCGGCGTCCAGGAAAACCATCACACAAAAACACCGATCGAGCTGGGAAAGAAGTGCGCTCAGTTCTTCATGTTCCAGCCAAGCGGGAATTCTTTGTCGTTTGGCACTCTGGAACGAGAAGAATGGGATTTCTTCCTTGTTCCAACCACTCATGCCGGATAGCGTGATTAAATAGCACGCTCATTAGGTTGCGGATCTTCGCTTTTGTCGAAGGGGCCAACGGACTTCCGTTTACACGCAGCAGTTTACGAAGCCAATTTTCGACGGCGACGGTGCGAACGTCGCGGATGTTCAGACTTCCCCATTTGGGCTTCACCCATCTCGTGAGGAAATCTCTGTAGATCGCCTTCGTAGCGTGGGACTTTCCGCCATCGACTTGAGCACTGGCTAGCTCGGTCGTGCTGTAGTGATCGACAAGGTCGGCGACAGTAATGGCCTGTTACCGCTGACGATTGCGTGTTTCGTTGATTGATACGCGGAGGCCGTTACTTGCGTGCCAGGCGTTTTCCAAATTTGGGTACTGCAGGATGGTGCCAATGACAGCTTTGCGCCGGACGCGGACTCCGGTGGCTTCGCTGTCCCACCACAGGAACTCCCTACGATCAGGTCCGTTTTTCCTTGGGCCAAGCCGCAGATATCCTCGCTGATACCGGACGCGCATGCTCCCTCCCCCGGTGACTGTTGCACCCGGGACGAGCTTATGCCCGCCTGCCGGGGCAGATCGAACGTTCCGAGGGCTGGCCCGGTCATGTAAGAAAACTTTGCGTGGTTCGTATTAATCGAAACCGTGAAAAGTTTTTTTTGACACGGTAGAGGTCTGCGGTTCGAGTCCGCACGGGCCTACCATATTTTTCAACAACATAGAAGCCATCCTTCCATTCCGCGTTGCTCCATCTTGCTCCAATAAGAGCCTATGTCGTTGTATCTGTTGAGCAAATCCAACTCACCAAATTGCAACCGCTCGGCGAATCGCACTCATTGAATCCCGATTTGCGACTTGCATGCGAAAAGCGGTTCCGGCGCATCGGCCTCCGTGGGGAGAATCATCTGAACCACACGCTGCTGTGCTTGGCGCTTGGCTAGGATCCGCGCTTGGGAATACACCTCCAACGTGCAGCGGGTGCTGGCATGCCGCATCAATTCCTGAACGACCTTCACATTCTCTCCGTTTGCGATCAGAAGCGTCGAGAATGTGTGTCGAACGGTATGCCACCCAATTTTCTTGTTGATCCCGGCCCGCAATGCCGCCGGGCGAATGATCTTTTGCACCAAGGCATCTGGCCAGAATGGATACTTCCCCTGATTACGGGTGCTCGCGAATATCCAGTCGCCGGGTTGCCGATACTGGCTGGTCTCCTTCCATAGCCAGAGGTCCGCAGCCACACGATCCTCCAGAGGCACCGGCTTGCGCGATGCTTCCGTCTTGCAATCCCCAATATGTCGCAAATAAATGGAGCGCAAGACATCGAGACGCAGGTTGGAGAAATCAACATCGCTCCAATTGAGCGTAAAGAGTTCGCTGCGACGCAGCCCCGTCGTCACATCCAGTAGGACCATTAATCGAAAACATGATTTCAGTTGCAGCAAAAGGCCCTGGATTTCACTTGGCTCCAGCACTTCCGGCGTCCGCATGCGCTTAGCGCTCTGACGGACGAGGGTAATTGGATTTCCTCCCTGGCCCAGCCATTCGTAGCGAATCGCGTGATTGAACAGGACGCTCAGCAAGTTCCGAATCTTCGTCTTGGTTGTGTTGGCTAGTGGAGTGCCATCGACACGTTGCAATCGTCTCAGCCAATGCTCAACCGCTATCGTTCGGACGGAGCAGACGCTCACGTTCCTCCAATGCAGTCGTATCCATCTTGTTAGATATTGCCGGTACACGATTCGCGTTGCGTGAGAATGCCAGCCAATTTCTTCGGAGAGCTCAGTCTGCCCATAGTGATCGACCAAATCTGCGACAAGGATGTCATGCCCTGGGCGTCGTAGGCGGTCCTCGTTTATTTGCATTCTGAGCCCATTCACCGCCGCTTGGGCTAAATCCCTCGTCGGATATTGTTCCACGGTCCCAATGACTTTGGTTCTACGTACGCGTCTCCCGGTCACATCGTCCTCCCGCCAGAGATACTCCCAGCGGTCTGGTCCAGCCCTGCGTTTTGTGCGCCTGAGACAACCTCGTTGGTAACATTGCCGCATACTTGAGTCCTCCTCTTCCAAGATGGCAGAGGGTGTCCTTACCAAGAACGTTGTTCTGTTCGGAGCGGTTGAAAATGCAAAGCCGTGGAGTGCGGGCTGGTGCTGTCATAATCGGGTCTGTTCAACGCGGTTCGAGTCCGCACGGGCCTACCATATTTTTCAGAGGGTTAGCATCCACAACCTCACTCGGCAAATGTCTCCATTCATTTAAGGACGCCGTCCGCAGCCAATAGGAATTTGCAGTGTGAGCCATTGGAGGCCCACCTTTGCTAAGCCGTCGCCAAACTTCAAAACAAATGACCCTCCCATGAGCCTCAGAGATAAACAATAGTATTCACATGTGCGTCGGCGCAGGTGCTGAGGTGTCCGCCCTGCTGATTCGATCGCCCTGGAAAGGAGCCCCGAATTTTGAACGCTTCGGTTCTTTCTGATTGAGGCCCTCCGGTATGGAGAGGTTTTGGTTGCAAATGCGCAATGTGCCTCGTGATTAGATTCCGAATTGGACGGCCTTGCATTCCGAATTGGACGACCATATACTCCGAAGCAGACGCCGTTTGAGACCGAAGTAGAAGAAGGATTGACGCTCGTTGACTGCTCCGATCGCAAAACTATTCCCAAGATTCGCTGCAAGCCGTGTGACGACCGCACTGAAGGACACACCTGTAGTAATGGTAAACGGCCCGCGTCAATGCGGTAAGACTACATTGGTCCGTGAGTTCGCCAGTACGAATCGGGCTTACATTACGCTGGACGACGATACGGTACTGGAATCCGTTCGCAATGACCCGACCGGGTTTGTGCGCGGGTTGAACATGGCCATAGTGGATGAGGTTCAACGAGCCCCAGAACTTCTGCGCGCCATCAAGAAGTCCGTCGACGCCGACCGTCGTCCGGGACGTTTCCTGCTAACCGGCTCAGCCAACGTGCTGGCGCTGCCCCAGGTGTCTGAAAGCCTTGCAGGCCGAATGGAAATCATCACACTGCTGCCGCTCGCCCGCTCCGAAATCCTGGGCAAGCCTCCTACGTTCCTGGAAAATGCGTTGGCGGGTAAGATCGCCAAGCCGTTTGAAATAATCATAGGCGATGATCTTGTAGGCACAGTGCTGGTTGGCGGTTATCCGGAGATGCTTCGGAGAAAAGATCAAAAGCGTCGCCGGGCTTGGGCACGCGACTACATCAAGGCGATTGTAGAACGCGACATCCGAGAAATCGCTGACTTGGACAAACTCGCCCAGCTGCCGCGATTGCTGCAGGTTCTTGCTCACCACTCCGGCCAACTGACCAACTTCTCGCAGCTCGGCGGTCAGATCGGCCTCGATGACAAGACCACCAGAAAGTATGTGGCCATCATCGAGCAATTGTTCCACGTGCATCGTGTCGAGCCCTGGTTTCGCAATCAGCTCAAACGACTGGTGAAAACGCCCAAGCTTCACTTTATCGATTCGGGCCTGCTCGCGGTCACCGTAGGGGCGACCGAAGAGCGCATTGCAAAAGACCGTTCTATCCTTGGCCCGCTTCTTGAGACGTATCTCTTTTCCGAAGTCATGAAGCAGGCGTCCTGGCTTGACGAAATCTGCACACTCCACTACTACCGAGACAAGGACCAGGGTGAAGTGGACATCGTTGTAGAGAGTGAGAACGGTGCCATCGTGGGCCTTGAAATCAAGGCTGGAGCGACAGTTAACGCGGGCGACTTCCGCGGACTGCGGAAATTGTCGGAAGCCCCTGGTCGTAACTTCAAGCTGGGCTTGGTCCTTTACGACTCTGAGAACATCGTCCCATTTGGCGATAACCTGTTCGCTGCGCCAATCTCTTGTGTGTGGGGATAAACAGGCCAGCAACACTGAATTGATTTCGGAGCCTAATATTTTGCAATGAAGAACTCACACTTCAGAGTCGTTCACACTCTCGCCACTGCAGTTGGAAGCGACTGCGGTATTGTACTGGCCGGTTGCAATAACTTATGGGCGATCCACGCGTAGATATGACGGACCAGAACGCCATTGCAGAGCATCTGAAATCGGCGCAGGAGGAATGCGACCGACTCCGCGCAGAAAATGCCCGTCTCCGAGCGATGGTCGGCATTGAGGCTTCTGTATCGAAAGCTCCAGGTCCAACTGCAATTCCTATTGTTTCCGTATCCAACAGCAGCATCGCCGCGCCTTCGACGCCTGAGAAGAAGATTTCTCTTTTTCGAGGCCTGTTTCGCGGCCGAGAAGATGTTTATGCGATACGCTGGGAAGGAAAGGGTGGCAAGTCTGGCTATTCGCCCGCTGGTGTCATGGACTGGCGCGCGATTCACGCGGCAAGACCGGAAGAACGAAAGAAGGTTGCACGGAAGACTCGAACGCTTCAGCCGCTCACCGATAGCGCAATCCGCGATCACCTCACTGGGTAGCAGACCATCGGGGTCTACCCTCTCCTCCCAGACGAAACCTGTTGGTTTCTCGCTGTGGATTTTGACAAGAAGTCGTGGATGGCAGACACCGCAGCTTTCGCTTCGACATGCCAGCGATTTCAAGTTCCAGTAACCATCGAGCGCTCGCGATCTGGAAACGGCGCGCACATCTGGCTTTTCCTCGACTGCCCAGTACTCGCTGCCAATGCCAGACAGCTTGGTTGTGCCTTGTTGACCCGGACGATGGAAAACCGCCATGAGATCGGACTGGATTCATATGATCGTCTCTTCCCTAGCCAAGACACGTTGCCGAAAGGCGGCTTTGGAAATTTGATAGCTCTACCACTCCAGAAACGTGCCCGAGCGCAAGGCAACAGTGTATTCCTGGATCAACTCTTCCAGCCTCACGGCGACCAATGGAGATTCTTAGAGTTGGTTCAAAGAATCCCGACGGAGATGTTGGCTCGCATGATTTAGGAAATAGCGCCCGGCGGAAACGCGATTGGAGTGCATCTTAGCTTTCCCGAAGAAGGGGGGACGAGGTTCCCTGGCTGTGGAGCCCATCTCGAAAGCGGAAGGATGGGCGAGTTGCAGGTCCATTACCATCTACAGTCCGCGTGGTAGTGGGCAATCTTGTCTACATCGAAAAGAAAGGTCTCCCGTCTGCCATGCTGGATCGCTTGATTCGCATCGCCGCATTTCAGAACCCTGAATTCTATCGAGCCCAGGCCATGCGACTTTCGACCTATGGTAAGCCTCGCGTCATATCCTGCAGTGAGGCCTTTCCTGAGCACATTGGGCTTCCGAGAGGATGTGTCGATGAGGTGCTTGCCGTATTCAAATTCCACGGGGTGAACGTGGAACTGCAGGATGAACGAACTATGGGTCGAGAAATTAGAGTCTCTTTCAATGCACAGTTGCGGCCTGAACAACAGGAAGCCGACAATCAAGTGCTCCTTTACGACCAAGGCATACTCAGTGCTCCGACCGCATTCGGAAAGCCAGTCGTCGGAGCATGTCTGATCGCCAGGAGGGCGGTCAATGCATTGATCCTGGTGCACCGGCGCCAGCTAATGGACCAGTGGCGTGAGCGATTGGCTGCCTTCCTGGATATGCCAATTGGAAACATCGGCCACATTGGGGGCGGAAAGATCAAGCGAACTGGCGTGATTGATGTTGCCGTGATCCAGAGTTTGCAGCGCAAAGGAGATATCGAAGATTTCGTCGCGGACTATGGCCACGTCATCGTGGACGAGTGCCATCATTTGTCCGCAGTGACTTTTGAACGAGTCCTCCGTCAGGTTAAAGCAAAGTATGTTTTGGGTTTGACCGCTACGCCGATTCGAAAAGACGGGCACCACCCAATCATTTATATGCAATGCGGCCCCATACGGTTCTACCTCACAGCGAAGAAAGCAGCGCAGGCGTCGCTCCTCGAGCACAAGGTCATCCCACGATTTACTGACTTTGGTTGGGACCAAACAGAAAACGAAACCACAATACAAGACCTGTACGCTGCACTCGTCGGAAACCAACACAGAAACGAGTTAATCATACGGGATCTTCAGGATCTCTTATCGGCTGGAAGGTCACCGCTCGTCCTGACGAGCCGGACAGAACATCTCGACTATTTGGCCGGACGATTGCACGGGTCGCGTTTGCACGTCTTCATCATGAAAGGTGGAATGGGCGCAAAACAAAGAAAGACACTGACCGAGTCTATTGCCGCCATTCCTCCCGAGAAGCCTCGTGTCATTCTTGCGACGGGAAGCTACCTTGGTGAAGGTTTCGATGATGCGCGCCTCGACACACTTGTTCTTGCAATGCCCATTTCCTGGAAGGGAACTCTGCAACAGTATGTCGGCCGTCTCCACCGTCTCCATGAGAATAAGAAGGAAGCCCAAGTCTACGACTACGCTGATGTGTTGGTGCCAATGCTGGTTAGGATGTACAAGAAGAGGCTGGCAGGCTACGCCGCACTGGGCTATACCGTTGTGGAAAACTCGAACATGTGAAGAACTGATCTTCCAGATCAAACAAGACGCTCTCATCTGAAATTGTGGCGCCAGGCAGATTGAAGGAGGACACCCGGAATCCACATGGGCGATTCTAAGAAACGCAGCTCTCGAAGGAACACCCCCCGCAAGAATCTTCACCGGAATAAAGTCCATCTTGATGCGCTCATTGCGGAAGCGATCGTGGACGCGTACAACGAATCCGAGCAAACTGGCGGATTTTATACAATGATGGAGAATAGTCTTGCTTTGCCATTTGAGACTGAGATTCTGGGGATAAAGGTAGCCGTGGAGCAGATCGATATGAATGAGGACAACGCAATCGTTGCTATTTGCAGGCATGACAGCAAGCGGCAGAGAATTCCAATTCTGGATCTTCCGTTACCATCGCCAACGCCAAGGGCAGCTGAATGGATCGAAGCTTATCGCTACTTGCGAACGGGGCGCACGTGAGCGAGCATCTGTATTATGAATTTAGGGCCATAGATCGTCCACTAGCCCACCGCGAAATCCGGGAGCTTCGAGCGCTCTCGACGCGCGCTGAAATCACCGCAACAAGTTTCGTAAACACGTATGAATGGGGAGATTTCAAAGGCGACCCCAATATCCTGATGGAGAAATATTTCGATGCCTTTGTCTTCACAGCAAACAGTTGCGTGTTCCAGTTGGTATTGCGGCTCCCAAGACGAGCGCTGGACACGAAGGACGTGTCGGCCTTTTGTACGGGAGAAGGTTTGCATATACGTAAGACAAAGAACTTCACGATTCTCGAATTCATCTCGGAAGGTGAGGGACGAGATTGGGAGGATAGCGAACGATGGATGGACTCGTTGATACCGTTGCGCGCAGACCTGATGCGGGGTGACCTGCGCGCCCTCTATCTGGGGTGGCTTTCCTGTTTGCAGAATCAGGAACTGAGCCCGCATGCAACCGAACCTCCTGTGCCTGCGGGCCTTGCCAAGCTACCGGCCCCGCTTCAGAGCTTCGCGGACTTTCTGGGACTTGAGGGGGACTTGATCAGGGCCGCTGCAGACCGCAGCCGTAATCTTGCTGTGCCGAGCCCCTCCCGAGCAAAGCTTGCTGCATGGATTGCGGCAATGCCAGAGGCGGAGAAAAACGCCCTCCTGCTCGGGATGGCCGAGGGCAATGATTCTTGCTCAAGGATTGATCTGCTACGCCGTTTTAATCAGTACTGCTTGCCGCTCATGTCGAGAGCCGAGCGCTTGGATTCTCAACCGCGAACCGTTTCACAAATTATGGCTTTGGCTCAAGCGCACGCCGCCCAGAGAATCCAGCGCGAAGCCGAGCGCAAAGCTGCGGAACAGGAAAAGCAGGAGCGGGCGAGAACAGCCGCGCGAGTGAAATACCTGGACAAATTGGCCGGGCGGGAAGCACAAATCTGGGAACACGTTGATGCGCTCTCCCAAACGAAACAGCCAAACAACTATGACCGGGCTCTCAGTCACATCCTTGATTTACACGATCTGGCTTCCCGCCGTAACCAGCAGGCGTATTTTAACTCTGCCCTCGAGCGGTTGCGATTGAGCCACCGTGCCAAACCAACATTTCTTCGCCGTCTTTCACAAGCCAAGTTATAGGCTTCGTCGCCGAAAAGAAGCATAGATAGATGCTAATTCGATGGCTATTTCCAACCCACATTCCAACCCACAGTGTGTGGTGACTTGTACGACTTCCGCGTACTTTGGCAGTCCCCGCGGTCTTCTAAGTTGTCGTAAAACCTATGAGCGACACCTTGACACGGTAAAGGTCTGCGGTTCGAGTCCGCACGGGCCTACCATATCTTTCAATGGGTTAGAGGAAAAACCCGAAAAATCTCCAACCCACAATTCAACCCAGAACATATCTCATTGCACCATTTCTGAACGCATTCCTGCTGCTTTCAGGAACTCTCCCTGGGCTCCCCTTGCTTGTCCCTGCCAAAAAGTGCGTTCTTATTGAAGCGATTGAATTTGTGAGTCCGCGGCGTGTAGGCTGCCAGAGCCATGTTTACCCTTTTCGTCTCCCTGCTTTTCTCCATGCCTACGTTCTTCCGACCTCGGCTAGCTCTGCAAGCTGAAATCCTTGCCCTGCGTCATCAGCTCCTGGTCTTGCAGCGCTCCCGCCGTGGCCATAAGCTCCGCCTCGGTTCCGCGGACCGGGCCCTCTGGGTCTGCCTGTCACGCCTGTGGACTGAATGGCGATCCGCATTGATTATCGTGAAGCCGGAAACCGTCATCGGCTGGCATCGACAGGGATTCCGGCTTTATTGGAAGTGGAAGAGTCGCCGTCCCGCAGGCCGCCCATCGGCATGCAGTGATGTCGCGGAGCTCATCCGGCGAATCAGTCTCGCCAACCCACGTTGGGGCGATCCGCGCATTCGTGGGGAACTGTCAAAGCTCGGCATTCATGTGTCGCAGGCAACCGTGGCGAAATACATGGTTCGGCACCGGAATCCGCCGTCGCAGCATTGGCGCATCTTTTTGAAGAACCACATACAAACCTTGGTCTCTGCCGATTTCATCGTGGTTCCGACAATCACATTCCGGTTTCTGTTCGTCTTTATGGTTCTCTCGCTCGACGGTCGGCGTCCGATTCATTTTGCTGTGACTGCGCATCCCACGTCGGAATGGACGGCCCGACAACAGCTGGAAGCCTTCCCTTAGGACAGTGCGTCTCGCTATCTGTTACGCGACCGTGATCGCATCTATGGAGAGAAATTCCACGCAGCGACAGAGTGGCTTGGAATTCGCGAAGTGCTCACCACGCCGCGATCGCCTTGGCAGAATGCCTATGTCGAGCGGTTGATCGGATCGATTCGCCGCGATTCTTTGGACCACATCATCGTTTGGAATGAAATCGGTCTGCATCGTGTCCTGAAGTCATACTTTGAATACTACGAGCGCA
>Ga0210410_10000593_pt1 | contig 38483 bp, 25 predicted proteins | sample IncBWC4MmetaG_FD_161058 | JGI IMG/M metagenome (GOLD analysis project Ga0210410, IMG submission 161058) | Forest soil microbial communities from Barre Woods Harvard Forest LTER site, Petersham, Massachusetts, United States - Inc-BW-C-4-M | ecosystem: Environmental > Terrestrial > Soil >...
AGGATTTCGCGCCCGGATTTTTGGCCTGGGCGGCCAAGGAGCACTGGAGAAGGCCAACAACGAGAGCCTGGCGTTGCAAATGATCCAACGCGCGCTCGAGTTGGGAGTGAATTATTTCGATACCTCCGCCATCTACGGCGGACCCGACAGGTGGAGTGAACGCTATCTGGGAAAGGGTCTTAAGGGCAGCCGCGATCAGGTTTTTATCGCCACCAAGACCAAGGAACGAACCCGCGATGCCGCGCTTAAGAACCTCGAAGTGTCTCTGAAGCTGCTGGATACCGATCACATCGACAGTTGGCAACTGCATGATGTCGGAATTCAAGAAGACGTTGAGCAGATCTTCGGCAAAGGCGGGGCGATGGAAGCCCTGGTTCAAGCGCGCGATCAGAAAATCGTGCGTCATCTTGGCGTTACCGGCCGCTTCCGTCCCGAAGCACTCATCGAATGCATACGCCGATTTCCGTTTGATACAGTGCTGATGGGTGTGAATGCGGCAGACAAATATTATTACAGTTTTGAAAAGGACCTTCTTCCGCTGGCCGTGGAGAAACAGATGGGAATTATCGGAATGAAAGTGATGGCACGCGGCCGCATTCTATCCAGTTGGACACCGCCCCCTGTGGAACAACAAAAGCGTTCCTGGGAAGGCCGAGGGGCAATCGCGACCACGCCGGGTACGCTGACCAAACGGGAAACGTTCTTCTACAATCTCTCGTTACCCATCAGCACGGCGATCATCGGATGCGACTCCGTCGAGCAGGTTGAGGAGTGCGTGGAACTCGCCCGTTCGTTTACCCCGTTAAGCCAGGCCCAGATGGCCGCTCTAGAAACAAAAGTAGAACCAGTTGCCAAGCAGGCCCTATTTTTCCGGCTCATGCCCCGCTGAGGATTGCCAGCAACAAAAAAGCGCCGCGGACAAGAGCACAGCCAAGAATGGTTGTGCTACAAGAGAGCTGCGGCGCCTTTACAAAAACAAATTGGGAAACGGGTCCGGGTTACTTGGCCTTCTTGGGGGATTTCTTGTCGGCCTTCTTGGCTTTCTTTGCCATGCGAATCTCCTTCCGTCGTTCAGTCGTTTGTTGCTCAGACAGGCAAAGCGTATGGATCACGTTCCTGCCTACTGCAACTCGTATACGGGTGTCCGCCGTAAGAGTCAAGAAAATTACGCGGCGTGAATCAAAAAATGGCAGCGGGAGTTCGCAAGGACTCCACTGGCCGCCACGCGGGCGGGCGCTCTTCACGTAGCGCCCCATCTTGCGAGGATGGCCGGGTAGGGCGCGCTTGCCGGCAGGATGCCGCCGCTACCCGTATAGCGCAGCTATTTGGCGAATCTCGGCTGGTTCCTGCGACCGATGCGTCCTTACATACTATTTGGGAGTTTCGGCGAAGGTGCCGCCGTAATAGCCTTGGCGCGCGAGAATCGTCAGGCCTTCGCGGCGGACGCGGACCTCGATCGAGTGGTAGTCCACCGGACGCTCGCCCTTGGGCGAGTAGGTCAGCGTGTACTGGTTCCGCGCCTCTTCGGTGATGCGGGTGTAAAACTCCGAAAACGCGTTCTGCTTGGCCCCGTAATAGATGTCGCCGCCGGTGTCGTGCGAGTAGCTAACGAGCCGATTGAACTTGCGCTCAAAATAGGAGCTGCCGGTCGCCACGCTGTAGACGCTAATTCCCTGCCGGAGCAACTCGGCCTTGGTTTCGTCGTAGCTGTGGGTGTTGAACTTCGCGCCGTTCTGGCCGTCGGAGATCAGCAGGATCACCTTGCGGCGTTTGCGGCTGTCGCGATCTTTCAAACGGTCCGCCGCCTCGTACACGGCATCGTCGAGGGCCTTCGTGGGTTGGCCCTTGATCGCCTGGAGTCCCGCGGGAGTCGGCGGCGCGCCGGGTGCCGGCTCACCGCTAACCGTGGGGCCATTAAACGGACCGCCGGGAGGAGCGACGGAAGGCTCCGAGGAAAGATTGGTGCGCTTCAGTTCGGTGAGTAGATTATCCTGGTCCTTGGAAAAGCCCTTCCCTTCGTGAAAAAACTGGTCGAAGCGGCAGATAAACGCTTCATCGCTGGTGCTTAAACCGCCGACGATGGAAGCGAGGCTGGGCTCCACTTGCTGCTCGTCTTTTCGCTTCAGGTCATTATCAATCAGGATGACCAGCGAGAGCGGGTAGGTTTCCACGGAGAGCCGCGTAATCTCCTGCTCGACGTTGTCTTCGAACACGCGGAATTCGTCCCGGCGCAAGTCTGGTACCAGGTTGCCGTTGCCGTCCTTGACCGTAACGGGGACAACGACGGTGTTGGTTACCACGCGGATTGGCGCCGGCCCCTGTTGCTTGGGCACAGGTTTGGTGTCCTGCGGCGTGGCGGGCGCCGCAGCGGCCGGTGCGGATGGTTTTGCCGGCGCGGGTTCCTGCGCCGGGAGCGGGGCAACAGAGAAACAAAACAGGGTTACGGCAGCGAAAAAGGCTCTTTTTCGTGGACAATTCATGTTGTTCGGGCCAAACTTTCCGGGTTAGTGTGATCTCAGGTGCTGCCGAGCATTCGACGCATCCCGCAAGCCAGTTGGTTGCATCGTAGCAGTAGACGCTAACCCTGGCGCGGGGGCACAGGACCAGATGAAAAGTAGCAGCCCTCCGCCTTACCAAGACCTCAATCAAGGATACCGGGAAACTGTGAAATCCGTGAGCGCGAAGATGCGAGTTTTAAGCAGACTGGCTGTGCAGGCGCTCGCTTGTAGCGCTGCGTTGACCCTGGCGACCCCCGCGGTGCCGCAGGGACAATCCCAGAACCCTCCGACAATCAAGACGGAGGTAAGCCTGGTAAACCTGTTCGCCACCGTGCGCGACAAGAACAAGCGCGTGGTCACCGACCTGAAGCAAGAGAATTTCAAAATCTCCGAGGATGGGCACGAGGAAAAGATTTCCTTCTTCTCAAAAGAGATGATGCTGCCGATCACGCTCGGTTTGTTGCTGGACACTTCCGGCAGCGAACAGAACATGCTCGGCGCGATTCAGAGCGCGGGAGGCCGGTTTCTGCGGCGCGTGCTGCGGAAGGGCGACGAGGCCATGGTCATATCGTTCGACACGGACGTTGATCTGCTGTCTGACTTTACCGACGACCGTTCGATTCTGGACCGGGCCATCAATAAGGCGCGGATCAATACACCCGGCGGTGGATACATCGCGGGAAACCCCGGCCCGGTGGGGTCAGGAAATATGACGGGGACAGCTCTATATGACGCCATCTATCTGGCGTGCGGGGAAAAGTTGAATGGCGAAGCGGGACGCAAAGCGATCGTAATCGTTACCGACGCGCAGGACGAAGGCAGCAAGGTAAAGCTGGAGGAAGCCATCGAGTCCGCGCAGCGCACGGACACGGTGATTCACGTCTTGCTGGTGGCCGACCCGCGTTACGGCGGGAACGGGGGAGTGGCTCGCCGACTGGCGGACGATACCGGAGGCCGGGTGATCTTCGTGAGTTCGGAGAAAAAACTGGAAGAAGCGTTCGATCAGATCTCCGAGGAATTGCGGAGCCAGTACACGCTCGGCTACTACCCGACGAACAACAACAGGGACGGGAAATTCCGGAAGATCAAGCTGGACGTGGACAACCACGACTTCAAAGTGCTGGCCCGCAAAGGCTACTACGCGCCGAAAGGATAATTCACACCTGGGAAGGCCATTCGGGAGAATGGCGTTCCCAGGTTAAACGCAAGAATCGGACGTCCACGGTGGCACAGCTTCCTGGCTAGGCTATTCGGTTTCCCCTACAAACCCTTCTCAACTTCCCCTCTCGCCGATTGACCGCAAGCAACCGCTTGGCTAACATCTCAGGACGGTCGCGGGGCACTTTCAACCAACCTCAATGAATAAGGACAAAATCGCGCACTATCGAATCGTCAGCAAACTGGGTGCGGGCGGAATGGGCCTGGTGTACGAAGCGGAAGACACCCGACTGGGCCGGCGTGTGGCGCTGAAATTCCTGAAAGAAAGCTTGGGACACGATGCAGGCGCGATGGACCGGTTTCTACGCGAAGCGCGATCCGCTTCGGCCCTGAACCATCCCGGCATCTGCACGGTTCATGCGATCGAAGAGTGCGACGGGCGCACCTTCATCGCCATGGAATTGCTGGAGGGCGAATCCCTGGACAAGGTGCTGGCTCGGGGCACGATGCCCATCACCCATTGCGTGGAAGTTTGCATTGAAATCGCGGACGCCCTGGATGCGGCGCACAAAAAAGGCATCATTCACCGCGACATCAAGCCCGCGAATATCTTTCTTACAAACCGCGGCGCCACCAAAATCCTCGATTTCGGCCTGGCCAAGCTGTTGGAAGCGGAAGGCGGCCCGTCGGAGGACACACTCGCGGATTCACAAACCGTGTTCCAGACAAGCGTCGGAACCACGGTGGGGACGGTGGTCTACATGTCGCCCGAGCAAGCCCGCGGCGAGGCCCTTGACGCGCGCACCGATCTTTTTTCGCTCGGCTCGGTGATGTACGGCATGGTCACCGGCCGCCATCCTTTTTCGGGTTCGACCAGCGCCGTCATCTTCGCCAACATACTGCACGCTGCGCCCATCTCTCCGGTGAATTTCAACAGCGACATTCCGGCGGAGCTGGAACGAATCATCAACAAGCTATTGGAGAAAGACCGTGAGATGCGCTACCAGGTGGCGGCGGAACTCCGCGCCGACCTGAAACGCTTGTTGCGCGAACTGGAGCCCGGGCGCCCTCCTTCCGACTCCAGCGTTGCGACGAGCCGCGGGAGTCTGAGCGCCGCACACCCGGCCACAAAATCTTCGGGTTCCGCGCACAAGCCGATCAGCAGCACCGTGCTGGTGGAAGCAGCGAACCAGAACAAATTGGGGACCGGGGTAATTCTCGGCGCGGTGGTGGTTCTGGCGGCGGCCGCCGCCTACGGCGCTTACACCTTCGTGCAGAAGAGCAAGCATCTGCCGTTCGAGAAATTCGCGATCGAAAATGTTTCGAACAATGGGCACATTTCCCAGGCGGCTATCTCTCCCGACGGAAAATACCTGCTGCAAGCGCTGGAGGAAAAAGGAATGCAGTCCCTGTGGCTGCATCATATTCCCACGGAGACCAACAAGCAGGTGGTTGAACCGGCGGCGGCGCGCTACGAAAGCCTGCGTTTTTCCCCGGACGGCAATTACATCTATTTTCTCAGGCGGGAAGAAGCGGAAGAGAGCATTTCCGTGCTGTATCGGGCCTCCGTGCTGGGCGGAACGCCGACGGTTCTCGTGAAAGACGTCGACAGCCCCATCACTTTTTCGCCGGATGGCGCACATTTTGCTTTTCTCCGACAATTGCACGATTCACCGAAGTGGGATCTGATCCTGGCCAAGAACGACGGCACAATCGAGCGGTCCATCTTCAGCGGGCAGGAACTGAAGAGCGACAGCTATGTGCCCGCGTGGTCGCCCGATGGCAAGATTATTCTGATCCCCATTGTTCAGCCGTCACGCGACGCCATTGGTGGATTTTCGGCGGTGAATGCCACCGACGGCAAAGCACAAATCATGGGCGCTTCTGCCGACCAGGTTTTCTATGTGCCCACGTGGCTTCCGGACGGTTCCGGCCTGATCGTCAACAGTTCACAACTGGGCAGCGGCCATTTGCAGACGCACCTGGGATTCGTGAGCTACCCCGGGGGCGAATTCCGGGAACTCACCGCCGACACCAACAACTACGGCGAGCAAACTATCTCGAAGGACGGTAAGACGCTTGCTGCGATCCAGAGCCGTCTGCGCTTTGACCTCGGCATCGCGCCCGCCAACGAACCGGACAAACTGACGGTGGTGCCGCTGAGCACGCGCCTGCCGATCTGGGGCTGGAGTTGGACAACGGATGGCAAGCTGGTTTTACCGCAGTCCGGTGACATTAAGATCGTCAGCATGAACGGCGCGGAAAAGGTTCTGCTTTCAGACAACAAACATATCGCCGACCAGGTTTCCGCCTGTGGCGACGGCCGCTACCTGGTTTTCCGGCAGTTGGCGCGCACAAGCGCCGCTTCCTCAAACCTGTGGAGAATGAATATTGACGGCAGCGACCAGCGCGCGTTGACGTCTGGCCTAAGCGACCATGCCCCGACGTGCTCCAAGGACGGCCACTGGGTCTATTACGTGGACAACAACGACAACCGTTACCTGAAGCGCGTCTCCATCGAAGGCGGTTCGCCGCAGACCACCGTCAGTTTCTCGCTGGGACACTACGCTCTTTCGCCCGACGGCTCGCAGGTGGCTTCACTCGAAGTTCGCGAACTGGATCACAAGCTGATGCTGCGGTTGGACTCAACGGAATCGCATCACATGGTCTATCACGATATAGATCAGCGGGCGCTCGAGGCGGGGCTGGCGTTCACGCCTGACGGAAAAGCGGTGGTCTACATCGTGAGGGAAAAAGGCGTGGACAATCTCTGGGCGCAGTCGCTGGACGGCTCCGCCGCCAAGCAGCTTAGCCACTTCACGGCTGACAAAATTCTGCGCTTCAACTATTCGCCCGACGGCTCGCAGATCGCCATCGAACGCGGTGAATCGGAATCGGATGTGGTGTTGTTGAAAGACACCAGCAAGTAAGAGCGTTTCCTGCCTGCGACAGAAATTCAAAAGAACTGGGGTAAAGTCCCGCCCCTACTTCACCGCCCCGGCGGGTTTTACGGCGTCCACGTTGGTGCGGGCGAAATACCCCTTGCGCGCGCGCACCTGGTATCCCTTGTGCTCCGGCACTTCAATCTTGATTTTGTGATAACGGCCATCCAGGGAATGCGTTGAAGGGTTGTAGGCGATCGAATACTGGTTGCGCAGTTCGTCCCCGATATCCTGGAATGACTGGTCCAGATCGTCCACGTGATAGGGGTAGAAAGCCCGCCCGCCGGTTTCTTCCGCCAGGGCTTGCAGAATTTTGTCGCCTTCGGTCAGGTGATACTTGCGATTCCCGGAGCGTTCCTTACTTGGATCGTCAAGCGTCACCCACTGCGTGCTGGTGCTGATCGTGTAGATCACCACACTGCTGCGCTGGGCCATTTCGATGGCTTCCGCGCGCGTGTGGGTGGAAAGATTGTCTTCGCCGTCGCTGATCAGGATCATCACGCGGCGAACCACGTCCGGCTGGTCGCCCGGAGGACGAGGCGGGTGGCTGAGCTCCTGGTCGCAGGCCTGATAAATAGCGTCATAAACGGCGGTGCCGCCGCCAGCGCGCGTGCGGAGAATCTGGTCGCGCAATTTGCCGGTGTCCGGCGTGAAGCCCTGGATGACTTGCGGCTCGTCGTCGAATGTCATCACAAACGCTTCATCCTTGCCGCGGCGCAGGACACTGAAGAGAAAATTGTTCGCCGCGTCTTGTTCGAACTTGATGCGATCCCGAATGCTGTTGGAAGTGTCCAGCAGCATGCCGATGCGCAGCGGCAGATCGGACTGCCGGCTGAAGTAACGGATATCCTGCGAAATGTTATCTTCCAGAATCTTGAAGTCCTGCTTTTCCAGAGTCGGAACCAGCTTGTTGCGCCGGTCGAGCACCGTGAAGAGCACGTCCACCAGGTTGACCCTGACGGGAATGACGGTCTGAGTTTGCTGAACCTGATCCTGGGGCGACGGCGGCGGTGGAGCGGGTGGAGCCGGTTGCTGAGCCGATGACGAAGGGCTGCTTAAAAGTGCCAAAGCCAGTGGAAACCCGAGGAGGCGGAGTCGCATGTTCAACGATTATAGAAACCCTTTGAGCGCAGCGTCAATGCGCGCCGGGGACTCGCCCGCGGCCGCCGCAAGCTTTGCCAGATAGCCGTGCAGCTCGGCGGGCAGCGGCGCGGTGAGCTGAATCGCCTGCCCCGTGCGCGGCTGCTGAAACCCCAGTTTCGCAGCGTGCAGAAAATTCCGGCCGAGCGCCGGCAGAGAGATGCTCCCTACATGCAGCTGTCCCGAAGCTCCATAAAGCGTGTCGCCAACAACGGGGTGCCGTAGCGCCGAAAAATGCACGCGGATCTGGTGGGTGCGTCCGGTGTGCAGTTGAACTTCCACCAGCGTGGTGGAATCAATCCGGGCCAGCGCTCGCCAGTCCGTGCGCGCCGCGCGTGCGTTTGGCAGCGTGGCTGCGCGTTTCGCCGTCATGCGATTCCGGCGCACGGGATCGCGCGCGATGGGCAGATCGATACGGCCGCGATCTTCCGCCAGGATGCCGTGCACCAGAGCGAGATACGTTTTTTGAATGGTGCGCTCGCGAAAACCGTCCGCCAGCCGTGCGTGGGCAAAATCGTTCTTGGCGACCAGCAGTAGTCCAGAGGTTTCCTTGTCGATACGATGGACGATGCCCGGCCGGAGAGGGTCGCCGCCCTGCGAAAGCGCTTGCCCGCGTCCAAGAAGCGCGTTGACCAGCGTGCCGCGCGAATTCCCAGCGCCGGCATGTACCGTCATGCCCGCGGCTTTGTTCACCGCGATCAGGTCGTCATCCTCGTAAAGAATGTCCAGTGGGATTTGCTCGGCCTCCGCTTTCATCGCCGGCCTGGGTGTGGGCGTGACCTCAACGACATCGTCAGTGCGAACCTTTTGCGAATCTTTCGCGGGTTTGCCGTTCAGCACCACCAGGCCCGCCTCTATCAATTCCTGCACGCGGGTGCGCGATAGCTCCACGCTGTGCGCAGAGACGAAGCGATCCAGGCGGAGGCCAGCTTCCTCTGGAGACACAACAAATTTTAGTGAGGGCGTTAGCATCAAGCGAAGAGTGTACAACCCAATGGCCGCTGTGGCTCACCCCTTCGGGGTGAGACTTTCCCAATCGCAGGCAGGGTGTTGCCGTTGCTCTGAATAGCCTCAGGCCTGAAGGCCTGAGTTACAGGGTGCGTGGATGAAAAAGCACGTCGTAAAGCAGGAGTAGCGCGCCAATCGTTACACCGGCGTCGGCGATATTGAATGTTGGCCACGGATTGAATAACGAAAACGGCAGAAATCGCACCCAGACTTCCAGAAAATCCGTAACCGCGCCGTGCACGATCCGGTCGGTCAAATTCCCCGCCGCCCCGCCCAGCAGCAGCGCCAAGCCCGCCGCATTGGCGGCGCTTGCGTCTCGCCCGGCCACCAGGAACCACGCAATCAGCCCGATGATCAGGACCGAGGTGGCAATCAGAATCACCCGGGTCAACATGCTGGAACCATCTGAAAAAAAGCTGAAGGCAATCCCGGCATTTTTCGACAGGATGATACTGAACCAGTTGGGAATCACGACGTGCGGGAAATAAGTGAGCGGGCGCGACTCAATCCACGCTTTTGTCGCGCGGTCCAGCAGCACCACAACCAGCGTCAGCCAGAGCCACCGGATGCGCCCGGGAATAATCATGAGTTCGAGGAAGCGAAGAATCGCTTACCGCGACGAGGCAACAGCATCCTGACCTCCCGCCTCGATTTCGGCAATTGCTTCGCTGCACCGTTCGCAAACCGTGGGGTAACGCGGATTCTCGCCGACGTGAACCGAATAGTTCCAGCAACGGTCGCACTTCTTTCCGTCCGCGCGCTGCACGCTCACTTCAAGACCCGGCACAACTTCCGAACGGAACTCGCCGGTGCCCGCGCTCAGAAGCTCCACCTGGGAAACGATGAAGAGTCCCGGCAACTGGGCAAGGTAGTGCTTCAACTTCGCCTTCACCTCCAAGTCGGCGTTCAGAAGCACCTTAGCCTCGAGTCCGGAGTTGATCAGCTTCTTTTCATTGCGGGCAACTTCCAGCGCCTTCAGCACTTCGCCGCGCACCTTCGCCAGCAAATCCCAGGTATTGGCTTTCTCCGGGGCAATTCCCGTGTGAAGTTCGGCTTCTTCCGGAAATAAGGCGATGTGCACGCTTCCGGGCTCTCCCGCGGCATGCGGGAGGAATTTCCACGCTTCCTCCGAGGTGAAGACGAGAATCGGAGCAAGCATGCGCACCAGGGCCGCGGTGATCTTCCACACCGCGGTCTGCCCCGAGCGCCGCGATTTGTTGTTGGCCGCTTTCGTGTACAGGCGGTCTTTGAGGACGTCGTAATAAAACGAGCTCAGGTCCACAACGCAGTAGTCGTGGATAGCGTGGTAAACGCGGTGAAATTCGTAAGCCGCATACCACTCGCGGCATTTCTTCACCAGATCCGCGGTCCGCTCGAGCATCCAGCGGTCGAACTCATCCAGTTGCTCGTTGGCGACGGCGTGACGCGAAGGATCGAAGTCGTTGAGATTACCCAGAGCGAAGCGAATCGTATTGCGGATTTTGCGGTAGGCTTCGCTGAGCTGGGTCATCACCCGGTCGCTCATCTTGACGTCGGCCTGATACTCCTGCGAGCCAACCCAGAGGCGAAGCAAATCGGCGCCCCACTTGTCGCAAATCTCCGTGGGCAGCACGATGTTGCCGAGGGACTTCGACATCGGACGGCCCTGCTCGTCGAGGGTCCAGCCGTGCGTCACCACCCCGCGGTAGGGCGCTTTATCGCGGATTCCCGTGGCGATGAGCAGCGAACTGTGAAACCACCCGCGATACTGGTCGGGGCCTTCCAGATAAACGTCCGCCGGCCATTCGTTGCCTTTCAAAACGGCGAGGTGCGACGAACCGGAATCAAACCACACGTCCAGAATGTCGTTCTCTTTGCGCCACTTTTCCTCGCCGCAGGAGCATTTCGTTCCGGCGGGCAGCAACTCCTGCGGAGAGAGCTTGTACCACGCATCGGCGCCTTCTTTTTCAAACCACTTCACCACGTTGCGCAGCGCGGCAAAGTCGTTCAACTGCTTGCCGCAGCCGTCGCAGAAAAACACGATGATCGGAACGCCCCAGAAGCGCTGGCGCGACACGCACCAGTCCGGCCGCTTTTCGATCATTTCGTAGATGCGCTCTTCGCCCCAGCCGGGAATCCACTTTACGCGGTGAATTTCCTCCAGGGCTTCCTGGCGCAGCGTCTGCTTTGCGCCGTGGGCCGCCTGGTCCATCTTGATGAACCACTGCTCGGTGGCGCGGAAAATCACCGGATTGTGGCAGCGCCAACAGTGCGGATAGCTGTGCTTATATGGATGGTGGCCGAGCAGCGCGCCATGATCGCCCAGCAACTTCACGATGATCGGATTCGCCGTAAAAACATCCTTGCCTTTGTATTCCGGCAAGCCTTCGGTATAGACGCCCTTGTCATCGAGCGGCGCGTAAATTTCCAGACCATATTTCTGGCCGGTTACGAAGTCATCGACGCCGTGACCTGGTGCGGTGTGGACGATTCCGGTGCCCTGGTCGAGTTCGACGTAATCCGCGAGCACCGCGGGCACGATCCTATCGAGAAATGGGTGCCGGAAACGTACACCGGCTTCCTCCGCAAGAAACCGTCCGGAGTATGTTTTGAGAGTCGTTCCCAGCCCTTTGCGACCTATCGCCTCCCAAACGCTGCGTTGAAGTTGATGAGCAACGATTTCCACATCACCTTCTGTTGTTTCGACAGCTGCGTACTCAAATTCCGGATTAAACGCCAGCGCCATGCTGGCGGGAATTGTCCACGGCGTCGTGGTCCAAATGATGGCAAAGACATTCTTGCCTTTAAGCTCGGCGGGGATTTTGTCCGCGTTCGGTCCGTCTTGCACAAGTTTGTATCGCACGTAGATCGAGGGACTGGTGTGGTCCTCATACTCGACTTCGGCTTCCGCAAGGGCCGTGTTGTCGTAGATACACCAGTAGACCGGTTTGCGCCCACGATAGACGTAGCCCTTTTCCATGAACTCCAGAAACGCGCCGGCGATCGTGGCTTCGTACTGATGGCTCATGGTGAGGTACGGATCGTTCCACCGGCCGAAGACGCCCAGCCGCTTAAAGTCGCGCTTATGCTGTTCCACGTAGCGCGTGGCATAGTCCCGGCACATCTGGCGGAATTCCGGCGGCGAAACTTTGCCCTTCCCGCCCAACTGTTTTTCCACCTGCGTTTCGATCGGCAAACCGTGGCAATCCCAACCTGGGACGTAGGGGGCGCGGTGACCGGCCATGCTCTTGGACTTGACGATCATGTCCTTCAAGATTTTGTTCAGGCCGGTGCCAAGATGAATCGTGCCCGTGGGATACGGCGGGCCGTCATGAAGCACGAACAGAGGCTTGCCTTCGCGGGCCGCCAGGATCTGCTCATAGAGATTGGCCGCCTGCCAGGCCTCCAGTTGTTTTGGCTCATTCTGGGGGAGGCTGGCCTTCATGGCAAAATCGGTTTTCGGCAGGTTCAGAGTCTTTTTCAATTCCAATGGTTCGGTCATGGATTCGGTCAACGAACGTCCCTTCTAATCCGCCACTTCCAGTGTATCTGGCAGTGTATCTGGATGGTCAACAGGATGCGTTGCAAAGCGGGAAACTTTGGAAAGCAAAGCAACCACGTATGTTACAATATTGGGGAGGATGTGTCAGCCGAGGGGTCGCGCAACCTTTCCCAGCCGGCGCGAATCCTAGCGATTAAGGTAAAACCTTATGACGCGGATTCGCGTCTATAAGACAAGGGGATATCGGTGCCGGGATTTATAAACCTTTTGCCGGATGAACTGAGCAAGCCCAAGCGCAAGGGGCCGGAGGAAGCGGTTCCTGTGCCCAGCAGCGCCCTGCCCGATTTTGGGACCCCCGCCCACCTGATGCCGGACGATTTCTGGTCCAACCTTAAACAATTCCTTACAGAGCGCCCGGTCAAGATTGTCGAGCGGAGCGACGTTCCGTTTACGAAGAATTCCTTCGGTTCGGGGCTCAGCGAAAACCTGAAATTCTTTCTGTACGGGCCCAAGGTCCGTAGAGGACCCATAAACAAGCGCCTCGAAGTGGATTGGGGCGGCAACTTCGGCGGCTTCGTCGAACAGTTGAGGGAATTTTTCTCGCCCACGCGGGTGGTGATGCCGGCCGGGATTAAGCCGGTCAAGGTAAAAGAGATCTGGAGCAAGGACGAGAATTTCGGCTGGACCCAGGCGATTGCCCTGGTCGTTCACGCTTGCATCATTTTGCTGCTCATCGTGCCGTTCCTGAGCAATATGCTTCCTCACACCGCCCAGGCGAAGAACAAGCTGGATGTGACGCCCCTGGATATTTCGCCCTACGTGGCAAAGCTGCCCGCGGGAAATAACAAAGCCGGCGGCGGTGGAGGCGGCGGAGACCGTTCCACGCTGCCACCGACGAAAGGCAGAGCGCCGAGATTTGCCATGACGCAATTCGCCGCGCCAACGGCGGTGATCAAGAATCCCAATCCCAAGCTGGCCATGGATCCAACGCTGCTTGGCCCACCGGACCTGAAAGTTCCGAATTCCCCGCTGCCTAACATGGGTGACCCGTTGCAGGCGACGGTGAACCTCTCGAACGGCACAGGCGGTGGAGGGGGTATTGGTACGGGCGAAGGTGGCGGCATTGGCAGCGGCACGGGGGCTGGGCTCGGTCCCGGTGAAGGCGGCGGCACCGGCGGCGGCGTGTTTCGCGCGGGCGTGAACGGTGTGGGACTGCCTACCTGCTTCTATATGCCTAACCCGCCGTATTCCGATGAAGCCCGCAAGGCAAAATATTCGGGCGTGGTGATGGTTGAAGCGGTCATCACTGTAGATGGCCGCGTGACAAATCCTCGCGTCATCAAGAGCCCCGGCCTCGGCCTCGATGAATCCACCACCAATACCATGCGCACTTGGCGGTGCAAGCCCGTTACTGGCCCGAACGGGAAGCCCGTTCCCGTGCTGGTGCCCTTCGAAGTTACCTTCCGGCTGTACTAACCCAGTTTTTCTCGGAATTTATCACGAGTGGGAATCGATGGTTGAATTGCGGATTTATGGGCTCCCGGTTCCCGTTTCAATCGGATTGGCCCATTGAAGTTCGGGAAACCGGGCAAAATCGCGATCAGTAGTGTGAAGCACGCCGCCATGTTCCATTGTCAATGCGGCCAATTGCGCATCGGTCGCTAGTGGTCCCCGGGCCTAGCCCGCAATCAGCTATTTCCTGAGCAGGGCCCAATGCTGTTCCCCCGGTGCAAGCAGTTTTACGTTCGGCTGCTCCAGCCGCTTGTCGATTACCCGCACAACTTCATCCAGAGAGAATCGTTCCCCTGGAATTCGCAGATTTGTGGTGATACGGATGAATGCCGCTGCAGTTGGCCGGTCTAAAGACCGGCCGCTACTTCGGAAAACGTGGCGACCTGAAGGTCGCCGCTACAAAAGGCGCCCGTCTCGGAAGGCGGCCGCTACAAAGGCCGCATTGGCAAGGCAAACCTGGCAAGCGGCGCATCTCTCGCCGGAGGGATTTAGCGACATCGTCATCGAGCGTTAAGGTGATTCGCACATCAAGATGATGTCATTTTGGCCAATCAATTCCAAGATGGTGTTCTTAGTATTCCCATCGAACCCCTGAAGACGGCTTGTCTGCTTACGACACCTCCGATGTTCTTTAGCGGGGCCGGGCCCAGCGTTCTGCTAGGATGAGGCCATGCGAAACAGACTGTCCCTCCTCGTATTTTTCTGCTCATTCCTCTCACTCGGCCAGGCGAGTTTTGGGCAAGGCGCCACCGGTACGCTGGACATAACCGCGCGCATTGCGCCCACCGGCGCGCACCCCGAACCTGTGCGCCAGTTCACATTTTACGTTTTGACGAAGAGCTACGCGGAAATCCTGAAGGAAGCCACGGAGCAATTTCCCCTGGCCGACCGGGAAGAGTTCATCAGTGAGCTGAAAATCTCCCCGGAGCTGAAAGCCTGGATGAAAAAGCACGCGGTAATCGATCTGACCGCGCCCGACGTGGACAAGCTCATCACTCCGGATGACGTGATGAACATTCCCGAATTTTTCGCCGGCTACGAACGCTCGAACAGCGGCGGCGTCACTGCCGGTTTGCCCATGCCCAAATACAAAGAGGCCGACGCCGAAGCCAATCCTGCGAAATATTTCAAGCTGAAACAGGAGTACATGTCCGCCACGAAGAAATTCGTGGAATCACACCCTTCCACCATCTCCGGGATGGAAACGGAGCTTGGCGGCGTGAATCCGAAGTACAAATGGGACAAAGCACTGCAGGAGCACAATCAGAAAGTTGCCCAGCTTGCCCCTGAACTCGCGCAGACCAGATACATGGCGGCGAAGGGCGACACCGATCTCGATGGCCATGTGGCGATCAGAGGGCTTCCAGCGGGAAATTATTGGGTCAGTTCACTGGGACTCGACGCGGCCTCTGGCGACCGCCGACTGATGTGGGACGTCGCGGTGACGGTGCAGTCCGGTGGCCCGACTCAACTCGTCCTCTCTAACCTGAACGGACAGAACTTCGGCTCAACGCCCCACTGAACTGCGCTATTCTGAAGCCATGGGCAGCCCCATTCTGTGGGTCGGGTTCAATCTATTTGTTCTCCTCGCACTGGCCCTCGATTTGGGCGTCTTCCACCGCAAGGCCCACAAAATAAAATTCGGCGAAGCGGCCTTCGGCAGTGCCCTCTGGATTACCCTGGCGTTTGTTTTTGGCTGGTGCATCTGGCACTGGTATGGCGAGCAGCGGGGCCTGGAATACTTTACCGGCTACGTCATCGAGAAAGCGCTCAGTGTAGACAACCTCTTCGTATTTCTGGTGATCTTCCGCACATTTCAGGTGCCGGAAGCCGTGCAGCACCGCGTGCTTGCCTGGGGAATACTCGGCGCGCTGGTCATGCGCGGGATCATGATTGCGGCGGGCGCCGTTCTGGTGGCCCGGTTTCACTGGATACTCGCGGCGTTCGGCGTTTTTCTCGTTTACACCGGGCTGCACATGCTCTGGAAGCGCGATAAGAATGTTCACTACGAAAAAAATCCCATCTTCCGGTTCGCCAGCTCGCATCTGCGCGTCACAAAGGAATACCGAGGCAGCAGCTTTTTCCTTAAGGAAGGCGGGCAATTGTTCGCCACGCCGCTCCTGCTGGTTCTGCTTATCGTGGAAATCACCGACGTGACCTTCGCGGTGGATTCCATCCCTGCCATCTTCGGCATCACCCGCGATCCCTTTATCGTTTATACCTCGAACGTTTTCGCGATTCTTGGCCTGCGGGCGCTGTATTTCCTGCTGGCCGACGTCCTGGAATACTTCCGTTACCTGAGCATCGGCCTGGCGCTGGTGCTGATGTTCATCGGTGTGAAAATGGTGGCCGATCCCTGGCTGCACATTTCCGTGGTGCTGTCGCTGAGCGTGGTGGGAGGAATCCTGTTCCTTGCCATGTTAATTTCCGTTCTTACTGGTCCGTCAAAGAAGAATCAGCCGCGGACAGGTTAAGATATCCTGTGGTCATTCCCTGCAAGGAACCCCGGTGAACCGATGAACGAGCTTCTGCAACGCGCGATCGATGGCATGTCCTCTCCTGAATCGGAGACGCGAAGCGTTTCCGCGACGGAGATTTACAAGACGGGCCGGGCACTCGCCGACCATGCCGCCTACCCATGGTGGGGCGATGAAGAACTTGCGGCATTGCTGAATGGCAGCGATCCCAAGATGACCATTGGCCTCGCGGTGACTCCGGAGCGTTTTAAGGAAATCCACGAAGCAAGCGGACTGCCCCGGCTCTCCGAAGTGCCGCCCGACCAAGACGCCCTCGAATTCGAACTGCACTTCCCCGGGGGTCTCTCGATGGACGTTCTGACGAGCAAGGATCCAGCGGGCAGCGGGGCCATCGCGAAATTTCTGCAGAAGTTTGGGGAAGGAATCCAGCAGATCGAATATCTCTGCAAGGACGTGGACCGCGCCACGCAGATTCTGAAAAGCAAATTTAGTCTGTCGCCGGTCTACCCGTCGGCTCGCCCCGGCGCGGATGGTACGCGCGTGAACTTCTTTTTAGTCGCCGCCCCTGACGCCGCCAAAGTGCTGATCGAACTTTACGAACCGGCGCCTCGGTTGGACTAGGCCACCTTAATCAAACGCTCCGGTTTCACAGCTTGCTGCCTCCGAGGGTCGACCTGTGATTCTTCGTGCATCCGACGAGGATGCTAGAAGCACGTTACTTCTACATTTTACAAGGACTATACGTTGAGGTCCTTCGACTATCCTCGTCGGATAGCCTCAGGATGACAATTTTCGTTGTATTTTAGGGCTGCGCAGCCAGAAACTCCCAGACGCGGAAAAGTTCGGCGACGCTCCAGGCCTGGGCGAAGCATCCGGCCGGAGGAAACGGGGCATCGCCCGCAAAAATCTCGCTGATGCTGCCGAGTCCCGCGGAATAAATGCTTTGTCCCAGCGGTTCCAGAAAGCTTTGCGCCGCGACCCGATCGCCATAAACCTTGTAGTGGGCAATCGCGAACGGACCCAGCAACCAAGCCCACACAGTTCCCTGATGGTAAGCCGAATCGCGCTCCCTCGGCCCGCCTGCATATCGGCCCACGTATCCGGGCTCGCTACGTCCCAGGCTGCGCAGGCCGAACGACGTCAGGAGTTCCCGCCCCAAAGTGTCCACCACGCTCTTGCGCTGGCGACTCGTCAGCGGACTTACCGGCAGAGACACCGCAAACACCTGGTTTGGCCGCAGTGCGGGGTCCGCGCCGACGCCGGGCGCATCGATCACGTCGAAGCAGCAATTCCGCGCCGGATTCCAAAATTTCTGAAAGTTCCGCTCGGCTTTCTCTTTCAGCTTCCAATAGCCTTCACCCGGCCGCTTGAGCAGACGCGCAAATTCACCCATCGTGTTCAGCGCGTTAATCCAGAGCGCGTTGATCTCAACCGGCTTTCCGATGCGCGGCGTAACTACCCAGTCGCCGATTTTCGCGTCCATCCAGGTGAGCTGCACTTCCGGGCTGCCGCCAGACAAAAGCGCGTCGGACGGGTCCACTTTGATGTTGTAACGGGTGCCGGCAACGTGGGCGTCCACGATAGCGGCCAACACGGGAAACAACTTATTCAGGAGAGCCAGATCCCGCGTGGCCTCAAAATATTGCCGCACCGCTTCGAAGTACCACAGCGCCGCGTCAATTGTGTTGTACTGAGGCGCGCCGCCACGATCCGGAAAATTATTCGGCAACATTCCGCGATCGACGAATCGCGCAAATGCCTCCAGAATTTTGCGCGCAACCTCCGGCCGCCCGAGCGCCAGCGTAAGCCCAGGAAGCGCAATCATCGTGTCGCGGCCCCAGTCGGAAAACCACGGGTAGCCCGCAATCACGGTGAGGCGCTCCGGGTCATCCGGCAGCGGCCGCTTGGCAATGAATTGGTCGGCAGCAAGAACAAGCTGCCACAGCCAACCGGGCTCGTCGTCCGCTGGCGTCGCAATCGTTTCCGAATGCTTCTTCTGCCATGCCTGGAACAGTTTCAAATCGTGGTTGGATTGCAAGGCGCGCGCCTGCTCGCCATCCAGCAGCGCCTGGGGCTCCGTCGAAAAAACCAGCGTCAATTTCTCGCCGGGGGCAAGCCGGCCACGAAAGACCGCCGCTACCAGGCGATCCTCGTGATCATCCAGTCCGCGTTCGCGCTCGGCGGGTAGAAAGAAATCGCGATACCACTCATGCTGCGGCTCAAACGCAGCCGACGCGCTTTTCAGAAAAAATGGGGTGGCCCCGTCGAACGCCACGACTCGAATCCCGTTGTCCACCGGCTCGAGCTTCATCTGCCATGCATCGGCATGCGTGGTGGCGTGATAATCGCGGTAGCTTACAAGGATTTTCCCTTCCATCTCGACGGGTGAATTTCCACGGGCCAGGGTGTATTCCACGAACGTGGTGTTTTCTCCCTGCTTCATCCACACGCGTTTTTCGAGCTGAGCGTCCGCAAGGGCGTAGCGCCACACGGGTTTCGTGCCTTCAAGATGCAAACTCTCAATATTCAGATAGCCTTTGGGGGAAACGTCTCCGCTCAACCACCGGTTTGTGGCCAGCGGAAAATTCGTGCCACCATAGCGAACCGTCTCATCCACTCCGGCAACCAGCAGGGTCCTTTCCGTTGGGGGCTGAAGGGCCGCCATCAGCAGCCCGTGATACCGCCGGGTGGAAGTCCCGGCGGCGGTGCCCGACGCAAAGCCGCCGAGGCCGTTGGTCACCAGCCACTCGCGACTCTCCGCAAGCTCCAGGTTGCCGAGGACTTCTCTTCCAAATTGCACTTCGGCGAGAAGCGACAAGTCTTACTCTCCGCTCTGCTCCAGAAGTTTAGCTACCAGGCCGGTCCAGCCCGTCTGGTGGCTGGCACCGAGCCCGGCGCCATTGTCACCGTGAAAATATTCGTAGAAAAGAATCAGGTCGCGCCAGTGAGGATCGCTGTTAAAGAGTTCCTGGCCGCCGGCAAACGGCCGCTTGCCGTCCTTACCGCGCACGAAGATGCGAGTGAGGCGTTTCGAAATTTCCTGGGCCACCTGCCATAAATCCTGTTCGTTTCGCGAATGAGTGGGGCATTCAATCTTGAAGTCCTCGCCAAAATAATGGTGATACTTCTGCAGCGACTCGATCAGCAGGTAATTGACCGGAAACCAGATGGGCCCGCGCCAGTTGGAATTGCCGCCAAAGACACCGGAATTCGATTCCGCGGGCTCGTAATCCACCCTGCTCGTGTTCCCGTTGATCTGCACTTCGTAGGGATGGTCCTGGTGATACCGGGAAAGAGCGCGAACCCCATGCGGCGAGAGAAATTCCGTTTCATCCAGCATGCGGCAAAGTATGCGCTTCAACTGCTTGCGATTCGCGAGCGAAAGCAATCGCCGAACGCCGCGCGCCGAACGCTGGGTCATTTCTATGTGCTCCGGGACGTCGGGATGGTTGTCTATAAACCACTGCATGCGCCGTTTGAATCCCGGCAAGCGGTCCACGATTTCCGGCTCTAACGTTTCCACCGCGAACAGAGGAATCAGCCCGACCATAGAGCGGATTTTCAGGAAATGCTCGTCACCGTTCGGCAGGTGCAACAGGTCGTAGTAGAAGCCGTCTTCGTTGTCCCAAAGCGACTTGCCGCTGGGCCCCATGTCGTTCATGGCCCGCGCTATGTAGACGAAGTGCTCGAAAAACTTGCTGGCTACGTCTTCGTAAGCCAGGTCGTCTTTCGCCAGTTCCAGAGCCATCGCCAGCATGTTCAGGCAGTACATTCCCATCCAACTGGTGCCGTCGGACTGTTCCAGGTGCCCCCCGGTCGGGAGCGGGGCCGAGCGGTCGAAAACTCCGATGTTATCGAGCCCCAGAAACCCGCCCTGAAAAATGTTGCGCCCATCCGGGTCCTTGCGATTCACCCACCATGTAAAATTCAGGAGCAGCTTGTGAAACACTTTCTCCAGAAAGCTACGGTCGGCCACTCCGCGCACGCGCCGTTCAATTTTATAAACGCGCCAGGCAGCCCACGCATGCACGGGGGGGTTCACGTCGCCAAAGGCCCACTCATAGGCCGGGAGCTGTCCGTTCGGGTGCATGTACCACTCGCGCAACAATAAGATCAACTGATCCTTGGCATAGTCCGGGTCGATGATCGCGAGCGGAATACAGTGAAACGCCAAATCCCACGCGGCGTACCACGGATACTCCCATTTGTCGGGCATGGAAATGACGTCGTCGTTGTAAAGGTGCGTCCAATCCTTGTTGCGGCCCCGCAGGCGCTCCGGCGGAGGTTGCGGCCCCGCGGGGTCTCCATCGAGCCAGGTGTAAACGTCATAGTGGTAAAACTGCTTGTTCCACAACATTCCCGAATACGCCTGACGCATCACATGATGCGCGTCGTCTGACATCCCTTTCGGAATTCTGGATTCGTAGAATTCGGTTGCTTCCTTTTGCCGGTCTGTGAACACGGCATCAAATCCCGCGGCAAAATCATTCGTTCCCGGAACACCGGCGGCGCGCTCGTAGTGACCGGGGCCGGAAATTGTGCCGACCATCGGCGAATCGGTATCCATGCCGCCCAACGGATCCAGGTCCGTCAGCCGGAGCTTGAGGGTCGCGGACTCCCCGGGCCCAATATGCAACGCATAGTGCGCGGCCATCTTCGTGCCCGTGTGCTCCGGATTTACGGCGCGCTTATTGCCGCGGATCAGATAATTATGGAAAGCGTCTTTCACATACGGCGTGCGGCTGCGGAAGTTGAATATCTCTTCGTAGTTTGTTTCGTTTTCGGTGAACAGAAGTTCCGGAATACCCGCGGCCAGCAACCATCGCTTGCCATACTCCCAGTGCTGCAACTCCGTGCAGAGCGACCCAGGCGTATCCGGCGCTCTTCGCGCCACCGGCCGGCGCAAATCCTTGCCCCATGACCAGGTGTTGCGATACCAGAGCGTAGGCAACAGGTGCAGCGGCGCCGCTTCCGGCCCGCGGTTGAAGGCGGTAATTCTGATCAGGATGTCTTCCACATCCGCTTTCGCATATTCCACGAAGACGTCGAAATACCGGTTGTCCTGGAACACGCCCGTATCCAGCAGCTCAAACTCCGGATTCGCCCGTCCGCGCTTTCCGTTTTCCTCTACCAGCCAACGGTACGGAAATTCCGCCTGCGGGTACTTGTAGAGCATGCGCATGTAGCTGTGAGTCGGCGTGGAATCCAGGTAGAAATAGCACTCTTTCACATCCTCGCCATGATTTCCCTGATTGCCGGTCAGACCGAAGAAGCGTTCCTTCAAGATGGAATCTTTGCCGTTCCACAAGGCCAGGGCGAAACAGATCATCTGGTGACGGTCGCAAATTCCACCGATCCCGTCTTCGCCCCAGCGATAGGTCCGTGCGTGGGCGTGTTCGAACGGAAAGAATTCCCAGGCCGTCCCGTTGGCGCTGTAGTCTTCGCGGACGGTTCCCCACTGCCGGTCGGAAAGATACGGCCCCCAGCGCTTCCAATGCTTCTTGCGGAGCCGGGCTTCTTCCAGACGATGATCTTCAACGGTAAGGAGTCGGGGCATGGTTGAATTTCCTTTGATTGGAGCACTTCGCCGGGAACTTGGTTACAGCCGGAAGTCTATGGTCGCATCATTGCGGGAGGTACGGCGAGAGACAATCGCGCCATTGCCCGGTACGCCATGGGCGATTCGAGGAGCCGCTTGGGCGCCCAAGGATTAATCGAAGCGTTAACCATATCGCGGTTGACACTTTGCCGGATTGCGAGTTTTCAAGTATCGTTCCCCCCGTAGAGGCGTCTTGGGATCCGATTCATCGAACGGAGCGGAAGCCTCGCCCACCGAACTGACTCCGTCGTTCACGCAATGATCTCCATTCGCCAGGGTACCCCTGTCCTATTGTATTCGTACAAATAAGCTGAGGAGGTCTTATGATGAGCGAGCCCAGGCGTCTCTCTTTTTTGGGCATGGCCCTGGTGTGTGCGGCGTTGCTTGCTGCCTGCGGCGATTCAGCCAGGTTGCAGTTTGTGACTGTTGCCCCGACTAGCGGGGAGATTTACGTTAGCGCTGCACCGGCGGGGGGAGTAAGAGGGGCGGATCACCGGGGAGCTCGCACGGCTCTGATAACTCCTCCGGCAACGGGAAGGCGGCCCGAAGCCGCTATTGCGCCGGTGACCGCGACTTGCGGCTCCCTGCAATACGCAGCCACCGCTGTTTTCAGCAATGGGCTCACACAAAACGTGAGCAGCACCGCCACCTGGATTTCCTCAAATAAATCGGCCGCCACGGTCAGCAGCACCGGGTTGGCTACCGGTATCGGGTTGGGAACCACAGAGATTAGCGCCAGCTTTGGCGGAGTCACCTCCTCCGGAGAAACCCTGGCGGTGGATCAGCTCAACTCGATAACGCTGAGCCCTGCGGCGCCTAACGTGCCGCTGGGTGGCAACCAGACCTTCATGGCGATCGGCGGATTCACGTTCGCTGCCGGCGGCTCCGGCAGCCTGGACGTTTCGAGCCAAGTCACTTGGGGCAGCACAAACACTAGCGTCGCAACAATCGACAACACCGGGATAGCCACAGCCACCGGACTGGGTACCACCACCATCACCGCGACGAGCTGCGACGGCACCACTGTTGGGAAAGCGACTATGACCGTTGGCCCGCCCGCACCCGCATCGCTGGTGGTTACTCCTGCGACGATTATCATTTCGACCGGCACCACGACGCTGTTCACGGCAATGGAAAAGTTGAGCAACGGCACGATTCAGGCCTTGCCGCCGGGTACCGTAGTCACCTGGAGTTCCGGCACCACAACAGTCGCCACCATCGACCCCGTTACGGGGATTGCCCTTGGCGTTGCGGCCGGCCCATCCACCATCACCGCCACCGAAACTGTCTCTGGCTTTACTGGCAACTCCACGCTCACCGTGCAAGCCGCAGCCGCGAGATTCGCGTACATCGCCAACGGCAGCGGCGGCGGCCCAACACAAGTCGGAACCATCTCAGGGTATAGCGTCGACGTGGCAGGCGGCACATTCACGCCGCTTCCCGGATCGCCCTTTACTGCCTTTGGCCCACAACAAATCCTTATTCATCCTTCCGGCGATCTGATGTACTTCGTCGACCGAGTCGGTTCGTTACGTCTATTCGACATAAATTCGACCGACGGCTCCATCGCCGATTCCGGCCAAGCTGCGGTGCCGGCCTCCGCAAGCACCACTAGCGCAAACGTCGGAGTAATTGATCCGACGGGACGCTTTATCTACGTCATCAGCGACAGCGGGAACTCGATTTACGGCTTCTCGATCGCACAGACGACAGACAAAGCCACGAACGGCGCCCTTACACTCGTCCAGATCGTAACCGCCCCCACCGACCCGACGCTCAACTCTCCGACGTGGATCATGACCGACCGCAGCGGCAAGTACGTTTACGTGATAAACAACCTCGGAAATAGTATCAGTGAGTATGCCATCACGCAGACGGGCGCTAATGCAGGCGCACTGGCACCACTTGGCACGCCGTCAATCCCGACCGGCAATGGCCCTACCTACGGGACGACCGACGTGAACGGCCACCTCTATGTGGCAAACAATGGGACCACCACGCAGTCGGTCTCTGGTTACAGCATCGGCAGCAATGGCCAATTGACCAGCGTTGGGGCGGACTTCATCGTCACCAGCGCGGTGGCGACAATTAACGTCATTACCGATCCGACTGGAAAATACTTGTACGTTCTCGACTCCCCGCCTACCGCTGGCCAGGTTTTTGCTTATAACCTGGATAGCACAGGCGCGATCACCACTCCTCAGATTGGTACGGCACAGCCGACCGGACCGGGCCCCATCGGCATGGCCATCGACCCGACGGGCGCACTGCTGGCCATCGATAACAACTCGGACGGCACCATCTCGCTATTCAAAGTCAGCACGACGACCGGGGCAGTAACTCCGGCCTCACCGGCAACCGTTAACGCGGATACTGCCGCGCAGTTCGTGACGTTCTACACCGCGGCTTCAGGGCAGTAAACTGGATCTTTAAAACCCAAAAGGGGATGGCGCCGGCCATCCCCTACTTTTTTGCAGGGCGAAAGGTTGCAGGCGGAGATTTGGAGGGTCGCGTCCACATGAAGGTGGACGCTACGCGTTTGCAGGTTCGGTCGCGGCGGCGGGTGGGCTGGTCTGACTACCCTGATTTCCTGGAGGAAAGAGGACGAATGCGCCCCGCAGGAGGTTGAATGAACGGGTTGGGCGAATCTTTATTTGGAAATTTTGAACTGGCTAGGAGTACGGCTTACTCGCCATAGGGGACCCAGATATTTTTCACCTGGTGCGCGTGCTCCAGATACCAGCGGCCTTCGCTCTGGGTGTTGTCGAAGAAATCGATTTGACGGCCTTCGTTGGTCCAAACCTGTTTCAAGTTGCCCACAGAGAGCGACTTCGCGGTTGCGCACATTTCCGCGTCTCCGTAACACCAGATGGCATCGAGATCATCGTGCTCCGCCAACACCTTCAATAATTCGGTGGAGCGGCCCGCCACGATGTTGAGTACCCCGCCCGGCAGATCGCTGGTTTCAAAAACCTGGTAAAGGTCCGCCGTGATCAGCGGATACGATTCGGATGGCACCGCCACGACCGTGTTGCCCGCGGCGATCAGCGGCAGCACCAACGTAAAAAAACCAAGCAACGGAAATTCAGCGGGGCAGATCACCCCAGCCGTGCCCAACGATTCATTCATCGCGATGGAAACATTGCGCATCGGGGGATTGTGCACCGCCCCGTCAAACTTGTCGGCCCAGCCCGCATACGAGAACAAGCGCTCGACGCTGCGCTGCGCTTCTTCCGCAGCCTGTTTCTTTCCCACCGATGCCGCCAGCCGTGCGGCAATCTCCTCGCTGCGCTGCGACAAATTCTCCGCGATGTAATAAAGCACCTGCGCCCGGTTGTGCGCGGTCGCCTTGCTCCAGGATTCCGCCTTTCGCGCCGCTTCCACAGCGTTGCGAACGTCCTTGCGATTGCCCAGGGGCGATTCGCCCAGCAACTCGCCCTTTTTCCCGCGAATTTCGATGCTGTATCCGGAGTCCGGACGGACCTGTTTCCCGCCAATATAAAGTTTCACGGTGCGATCGATGCCGGGGTTCGCCACCTCCGCGTGATCCTTTTTCCCGGCGCCATTCTTCTTCAACGCAGGCGCTTTGCGGAACCAGGCCGGCTCCAGATATTCCAGCAGCCCTTCGCGGCCGCCCTCGCGCCCATAGCCGCTCTCACGATAGCCGCCGAAACCGCAAGCCGCGTCAAACAGGTTGGTACTGTTCACCCACACGACGCCGGCCTTTAATTGGGCGGAAACATGAAGCGCCACGTTGATACTCTCGCTCCAGACGCTCGCCGCAAGCCCGTACACGGTATTGTTCGCAAGCTCGACAGCCTCGCGCGGGGTTCGAAACGTCATCGCCGCCAGCACAGGACCGAAAATCTCCTGCTGGGCCACGATCGAGGTCGGATGCACGTTGCTCAACAATGTCGGCTTGTAATACAGCCCGCGAGTGGGCATCAGCAGTTCCGGCTGCCAGCACGTGGCGCCTTCGGCGACTCCCTGCTTCACCATCCGGTCGATGCGCTCCAACTGCACGCGTGCAACTATTGCGCCGATATCGATCGCTTTATCGAGCGGGGCGCCTACTCGCAGCGTGCTCATCCGCGCCTGCAGCTTGCGGGTCATTTTCTCCGCGATGCTCTCCTGCATCAGCAGCCGTGAGCCTGCGCAGCAGACCTGCCCCTGGTTGAACCAGATACCGTCCACCAGGCCTTCGACAGCGCCGTCCAGATCCGCGTCCTCAAAAATGATGAAGGGTGACTTTCCGCCGAGTTCCAGCGAAAGTTTCTTGTGCGTCGCCGCGGTGGCCCTTCGAATCGCGCGCCCTACTTCCGTAGAGCCCGTGAACGCAATCTTGTCCACATCGGAATGCTTTACCAGTGCTTCGCCGGTCACGCCGTCGCCGGTGACGATGTTGACGACGCCTTTCGGCAATCCCACTTCATTGCAGATTTCGGCGAAGGCCAACGCCGTCAACGGCGTATATTCCGCCGGTTTCAGCACCACAGTGTTTCCCGCGGCCAGCGCCGGGGCAATTTTCCAGGCGAGCATGAGCAGCGGAAAATTCCAGGGAATGATCTGGCCAACGACGCCGCAGGCCATGTAATCCGGAAATTCCTGATCCAGCAGTTGAGCCCATCCCGCGTGATGATAAAAATGCCGCGCCACCAGCGGGATATCAATGTCCCGGCTCTCGCGAATCGGTTTGCCGTTGTCCAGGGTTTCCAGAACCGCGAGGCGGCGCGAATGCTTTTGCACCTGCCGGGCCAGCGCATACAAATACCGTGCGCGAGCATGCGGCGTCAGTTTTTGCCAGGCGGGCAGAGCCTTGCGCGCGGCGATTACGGCCGCATCGATGTCCGCCGCGCTTCCCTGCGCCACTTCCGCCAGCGGCGTGCCAGCCGAGGGGTCGGCCGTCTCAAAATATTTGCCTTCCGCGGGAACCCGCCACGCACCGTCGATAAAATGGCCGAATTTCCGGTTGTGATGGTCGAGCCACAGAAGCGACTCCTTCGGATCTTCCGGAGCCGGGCCATATTCCATTGTTCTGAATTTTTCAACGACGCTCATTTTGCTTAGGTACTCCTCTAAAGCGGCAGCCTGACTCCGCTCGCAACCCTACGCCTTCGCTTCTTTCGCTTTCTTCTCGCGTGCCGCCTCGATCCGCTTCAGAACAAACTTCAGGCGCTCCCGGCCCCACTTCGTTCCGGTGATCACTTTCTCGACATCCAGAAACATTTCCGGGTCTCCGCTTTTTTCGCGCAGTTCCGTAAGGAACGGATAAACCTTCGCGAACATGAAGAACATCTCGCCGCTGCAGGCGGGCCTCAGGAACAATTCTTCGTCGAGCAATCCCTGGCGGACGAGCGCGGCCGCCATTCCCCAGTAACTTCCGCCCTGGCGCAGCCAGTTGTTCTCCTGCGATCCTGAGGCGCCCGCCACTTTCAGGAAATCGTCCGCGCTGAGCGGCGAAAATGTCCACAGCCACCAGTCTCGCGCCTTGCGCAATTCCGGATCGCGCCGCAACTCGTAAAGTCTCAGGATCAGTTCCGCGTCCCTGGCACTCGCCTTTTTACCCATCGCCTATCATCTCCTGTGGCACAGCCATTCGGGGCTGGGCAATTCGAAAGAGCTTTGATTACGCGATCGGATGTCGATAGTCCGCCGAATAGCGCCCTGTCGCATGGAATTCCAGTTGCCGCTCGATATCCGCCAGCATGCCGCTCGCGCCAAAACGAAAAAGGTGGGAGTCCAGCCAGCTGTTTCCCAACTCTTCCTTCATCAGCGCCAGCCATTCCAGCGATTGCTTCGCCGTTCGAATACCGCCCGCGGGCTTGAAGCCGACGGCCATGCCGGTCTCCTCCGCATACTCGCGAATCGCGCGAGTCATCACAATGCCCACGGGCAAAACGGCGTTCACCGTTTCTTTGCCAGTTGAAGTCTTAATGAAATCGGCGCCGGCCATCATGGCTACCAAGCTGGCCCGGGCCACGTTGCGCAGCGTGAGCAAATCGCCGGTTCCCAGAATCACTTTCAGGTGCGCCGGGCCGCATGCGTCTTTGAAGGCCACGATTTCGTCGTAAAGCTTCTGCCATTTCGCGCCAAAAACATGCGCGCGGGTGATCACCACGTCGATTTCCTGCGCGCCCGCATCCACGGAGCGCCGGATTTCCGCGATGCGTTCTTCCAGCGGCGAAAGACCTGCAGGAAAGCCCGTGGACACCGCAGCCACCGGAATATCGGTGCCTTCGAGCGCGTGGCGGGCGGTTTCCACAAACAGGTGATAGACGCAGACAGCGCCAACGTGGAGTCGCAACTCCTCGATCCCAAGTTTCTCCACCAGCTCATGCTGAATCGGTTGGCGCGCCTTCGCGCAGAGGCGCCGCACGCGTTCTTCGGTATCGTCGCTGCTGAGCGTGGTCAGGTCCATGCAACTGATCGCCCGCAGGAGCCACGCAATCTGCCAGTCCTTCTTCACCGTGCGCCGCGTAACAATTGTGGCCGCGCGACGCTCGACCGCGCTTAAATTCACGCGGACACTTTCCACCCAATCCAGATTGAGCGAAGTGCCGCGATTGGCGGTCAGGGGAGTGCCCTGCAGCGTTGCGATCGCCGTCTTTTCCGCCGATTTCTCGCTGACAATCCGGTTTCCCTGCCGGTCTGTAATCTCCAGCTTGGGCCGTCCGTGCGTGTCCATACCCTGTCTCCACTAACCCGCCACCAACTTTAAATGCTGATTGTTTAGGATACCACCGGGAACGATTAGCAGCACGTGTGGGTGGCGGCTGCGACGGGGTCGGGGTCGGTGCTTGGGCGGGAAAAAGAAAGAAGGCGGGATGAAGCCGCCGCTTCAGGTGGCTGGGGAGCGTGTCGCCGGGAATTACTTGAGGGTGGCCCAAAGGCGCCCGCCTCGGAAGGCGGCCGCTACAAAGGCGGGAGGCCCTGACTTCGTCGGGGCCTTCTTTCGTCAAATGCTAATTTCCGGCTGCGCCCTTTGCCCCGGGCGTGGGCCGGGACAGCAGCTCCACATACTCCTTATAAAATTTCTCCTTGTTCAAATCGTCTTGTACTTCCACGAGCGCTTCGCCTATCCCTGGCTGCAGTCCCGGCGTCCAGGCAAGCGTGTTCCCGTAGCCGGCACCGTGATCCACGTCGATGTCAATGTACAGCTTCCGCCACTTGGTAATGATGCTTGGGTCGAGCCACGCTACCGCCGCGAGTTCATCCCACAAATAGCCCGGCGTCGCGTACTTCGCAACGTATTGGGCCGCCGGCTCTGCGCTTTTGCGCACCTGCTCGATCAGGATCTTTTCCATGTGCGTTTTCACGGAAATATCAACCGTGGTCAGCACCACGCGGGGCCACTTCGCGTGGAGCACGGCGTGGGTGGCCTCGGGATCCATCCAGAAATTAAACTCGCGCGTCGGGGTGAGTGAAAATTCGGGGTCGTCCGTCTGGGGATTGATGCTGCCGCCCATTACGATCAGTTCCTTCGTCAGCGTTGGGAACTCCGGATCCAGGGCGATTGCCAGGGCCAGGTCGGTCATCGGCCCGGCCGCATAGATCGTCACCTCGTGGGGATACTGCCGCACGATCCGCACCATGAAATGCGCAGCATCTTCGTTGGCGGCCTTGATCGACGGCTTGCCCTCCGGCATCGAGGGAATTTCCGTGGGGCCGTGCACTTTGCCGCCTGCGGCAAAATTCCAGGCGCCCTGGTACACAACCTTGCCGTGAATCGTCTCCCACTTCGCGATGTATTCCTTGCTGCTGACCAGCGGAAACGCCGCGCCGGGCACAACGGGAATGTCGCGGCGGCCGATGATTTCCATCAGCCGCAAGGTATGCTGGACTTCTTCATCGCGCCACGCATCACCGGTCAAAACGGTGATGCCCAGAACTTCCGTTTCCGGCGAATTCACCAGCGCCAGGATCGCCTGCATGTCTGTTCCGCCCGGCCCGGCGGCGTCCTGGTCAATGATCACTTTCCGTTTCGCCTGCGCGGACAAGCACAGCGCGCAACTTAAAATTACCAACGCGAATGCACAAAATCTGACAAATAATTTCATAAAGCAATTCCTTTCGAGGTATGAAAACAGAAAAACCGGGATGCCCGCCTAGTACATGATCGTCTGCGTCAAATGATGGGGCCAGGTGGTCGTGTGATAGTGCGTCCACAGCCGCGCATCAATCTGCGGGATGATGATCTGCATGTTCGCGGGCCGCAATTTATTGATCTCGTCGGTCAACAGCGCCGTGGCGTAGAGGCAATGCGCGCGGAGTTCAATTTCCCAGCGCGAGTCGCGGGGAATCAATTGGTACGAATTGATCGCGTGCTCCAACTCTTTCGAATAGCTGGTGATGCCCATCAGCCGCAGGGCCACTGGAACGATGTAATCCGCGAATGCGGTCATTTTCTGCGGATCGTCGAGGCGAAACTTGCCGGCCTTGTGCAACGTGGCGTACAGGAACCAGATGCCCAACTGCGGAAGCTTGTAAAATTTAGTCTCATGGCCGTCCAGCATGCTGACGTCATTGAAGCGCGGAAACTCTTTCACCAGCCGGTCGATCAGCCCGTTTCCGTTGTCGTAAAGCTTGGGCGAGCATGAGTGAACGAAATTGTGGAACTTCCCGTCGTACTTCTCCGCCAACACTTTGCCCACTTGATGAAGCACGGCGAGCTTTTCATCGAGCATGGGCATTTCGATGTTGCCCTCAAAAACCTTGTTCAGTTCCAGCCGCGTAATTTTGGCCAGGAATTTGCCGTCCAAAAAGGGCACGCCATTGTCGAGCGCCCGCTTGATGCACGCGAACTCGGCTTCGGAGTCCGACCAGTGTTGCCCGGCAAAATCGACCTGGAATTTTTCGTGTTTCGCAAAATCCGTAAAGGCGGTATCAATCGAGTCGGCCACCATCACGAAATCGATGGCCAAGTCCGGATCGGCCTGGCTTAAGCCGAAGGGGAGCGCGTACTCCGGCATTGGCAACTCTTCGTACGCCATCCAGGACGCCACCTCCACGATCTTTTCGTAGTTCGTGCGCACATCGCGCGAACTTTCGATGGCGTAATGCAAGCTATCGAGAACCGGGCTTCCAATATCTTTTGGCCAATGCATAGTGTCCGTCGAACGGGCGCGTCCGGGATTTTCCAGAACGGCCGGAAGAAAAGCAAAAGGTGTGAATTGCGAAACAGCGGCGGCTTGCCCAAGCAATCCGAGAAACTTCCGCCGCTTCATGTCAGTGAAACCGCACGTGTTTGTTTTGCCGTACGTTTTGCCGTGCGTCTTGCAATCTGGGGCCAGAAAAATCCTCCTCGGTGTCATGCGCTCCGCTACTTCCCCTGGATGCGGCTTACAAACATCTGCAGAAACTTTTCGGCGTTTACTTCGGTGCAGACTTTCGCGTTTGGCTCGACCTTGTCAACTCCCTCGATCACATAGCGGTCACCATCGGGGAAATGGTGCAGCACGTTGCGCTCGATCTCGCCGCGGCGGTTCGCCACCGTTTCTCCGCGCGTGAATTCTCCTCGCGTTTCCACGTCAACGTGCATCGCGGGAGCCTTCACCAGAGTGCTGTCAATCGCCACGCCCACGGCCAGCGGGTCGTACATCGGCGTGCCCGGTTCGCCGAATTTTTCGCTCAATCCGATCAGGAAGTCCGCCACCTTGTAGATGAAATCGCTCTCCGGACCTGGATTCTTCTTCAGCGCTTCAATGTGCTTCCGGGTCAGGAGCGTCTTGTCGCCGACGTCGAGCCCCACCATCGTCAGCGGCCAGCCGGCCTGGAACACAATCTGCGCGGCTTCCGGATCGTTGTAAATATTCGCTTCGGCCGCGGCGTTCACGTTGCCGCCGGTAATCGAACCACCCATGATCACCACTTCCTTTACCAGCGGCACGATGGAAGGATCTTTTTCGATGGCGAGCGCGATATTTGTCAAGGGCCCGATCGGCACCAACGTGATTTCGTGCGGATTCGCATGCACCATCTCAATAATCAGGTCCGGCGCCCAGCGCGGGTCCTTTTTACACTTGCTCGGCGCCAACTCCACGTTCGCGAGACCGTTTTTGCCATGCCAGAATTCGGCGGTGACCAATTTCTGGAACAAGGGATGCTGCGCCCCGCTGGCCACCAGAATGTCGCAGCGGTTCGCCAGGGAGACCATTCGCATCGCGTTTTCCAATCCCTGCGCCGCCGTTACGTTCCCCGGCACCACAGTCAGCGCCCGAACATCAAGCTCCGGGGAATTCAGCGCCAGCATTATGGCCATCGCGTCATCGGTGCCCGGGTCCGTATCAATAATTACCTTCCGCGGACCAGCCAACGCCGCCGAAGCAAAAACGCATAGCATCAAAAACGAAGTGCAACTCAACCTGATTCGCGACATTACGCAACTCCCTCCGCCTCTTTCTCCTCTTGCTCCTTCACTTCCTTTGCTTCCTTTACTTCATTAACTTTTTACTTGATTGAGCACTGTTGGCATCCTTGCCGGAACGCAGCCCACAAGCGAAAAGCAGTTCCCTCACCCCGCAAAAGTGCGGGGATTCGGGATGACAGCGGGGTGGAAGCATGGGAAGTCAACGAAGCCACTTCACTACTCCGTTTTTTCACTCCGTCTTCGCCACAATGATGAGCGCCAACCCGATCAAGAAGCACGCAAACATCGCCGCAATATAATTGTTCGTGCCTTTCGGCGCGCTGCGGAACTCCTTCCAGATAAAGACACCCCAAAACGCCGCCACCATCGTCGCTCCCTGACCCAAGCCATAGGAGATGGCGAATCCCGCGCGACCCGCCGCGATAATGTTGAACGACATCCCGACTCCCCAGATCAGCCCGCCCAGAACTCCCGTGAGGTGGGTACCCAATCCGCCCTTGAAATAGTCGCCGAAGGATACCGGCGCGCCGACAAAAGGCTTCTTCATGATGAAGGTGCCTAAAATGAAATTGCTGAGAAAAATGCCGATGGCAAAAACGAAAACCGCCGCGTATGGGCCAAGCTTCCCGGGTTGCGGCGCCGCAAAGTCCGGGTACATCGCCGCCGCTACGAAGCGGTAGAAAAATCCCATGGTTACGCCGCAAGCCAGCGAAAGCACCAGGCCCTTCGTGCTGATCCCCGCCGCGCCACCCGGCAATTTCCGGTAAGCCACCGCATCCAGAATGATCGCGAGAACCACCAGCAGCACGCCCCCAAAGAGCAGCACCGCGTTGCCCGACGGATGTTCCAGGTAATTCACAAATACGCCCAGCACCAAGGCTAGCCCAATGCCCACCGGGAACGCGACGGACATTCCAGCGATATCAATCGCCGCCACCAGCAGAATATTGGCCAGGTTAAAAATCGCCCCGCCGATCAGCGCGGAATGGATGCTGGCGTGGGAAGCTTGCCCCAGATCGGCGAGAAACGCCCGCCCGACTGTGCCATTGCTTCCCAGCGTCAACCCGAGCACCAGAGTCAGCAGCAAAACTCCAATTGTGTAATCCCAATAAAAGAGTTCGAAGCGCCAGCCCTTTTTCGCCAGCTTCTGCGTATTCGCCCACGACCCCCAGCAGAACATCGTGATAATGCAGAACACCACCGCCCACGCATAACTCTGGAGAACAAACATTTAGGCTCCTTTGAACTTCTCGTAGCGCCGCCATGCTGGCGGCAAGCACACTGCCGGCAGGATGCCGGCGCTACCTCAACCCGATTCCCTACACCTTGCCCCCACGACGATTCCACTCGGCGGCGAAGTCCGCGCCCGTTGGAAACGACTTCTGGGTCCCGACGCGCGTTGTGGACATCGCGGCGTAAAGATTCGCGCGCGTCACCGCTTCTTTCTCCGGGAACCCAGCGCCCAAGAAGACCGCGAAGCTTCCGATAAATGCATCGCCTGCCCCCGTGGTATCCACCGGGGTGACGCTAAACGGGGCAATCAATTCGCTGCCCTCCGGGGAAGCCAGCAGAGCGCCCCGGCTCCCCAAAGTAAGAATCACCTTGCGGAAACCTTGCTGCAGAAGCGCCGAGGCACATTTCTTCGCTTCCTCGATCGAATGCACGGCGATACCCGTGATCACTTCCGCCTCGGTCTCATTGGGAATGAAATAGTCCGCCGGGCCCAGTTGTTTCGGATCAACAGGCTGCGCCGGAGCGGGATTCACGATGCAGCGAATCTTGTTCTTTCGCGCAAACTCAACCGTGTACGCAATCGTTTCCATCGGGATCTCAAACTGCAGCACGATCGTATCCACGCTGCGCAACGCCTCGGCCGCCGCATCTACGTCCGCGGGCTTCAGGGTGTCGTTGGCGCCCTTCACCACGATGATGCGGTTCTGACCATTAGGCTCGACGAAAATCGGGGCAACCCCACTCGACACGCCATCCACAATCCGCACATGCGTGGTATCAATCCCAAGGGAGGTGAAATTCTTCACCGTGGATTCGCCGAACAGATCGTTGCCCAGCTTGGCCACCATCACTACTTCTGCTCCGCACAATCGTGCCGCAACGGCCTGGTTCGCGCCCTTGCCGCCAAATCCCAAATCAAATTTTTGCCCGAAGATCGTTTCGCCCGGGCGGGGGAACCTGTCACTGAAGGTCGTCAAATCCACATTTGCACTGCCCACCACCGCAATCCTGGGTACCTTGCTCATCCTCATCCCTCGCAGTAAGTCGAACGCGGCAATATATCACGCCGCAACCGAGCCGCAAGCTGGTCCAGACGATTTTTCTTCCGACAATTTCTGCCCGTACGATGAAAGTTAAGTCCCTCTAATTCGCGTAGTCCCCGGCTCTCTTCGCGAAACCTAGCGGCTCAAGCGGTTATCTTGATGCTCGGCACGCGCCCATTCCTCTCAGCAAACATGCCGGCGGCTCCGCCTTAACTTACGACATGTTGAGCATTGCCCTCGCGTTGACGGCCCAACACTGCAGTGCTAGTCTCGCAGTCGCCTCCAATCGCATGCGTGCCGTTGACCTGATCCGAAAAAAGCGGGATTCCGGGGAACACTCCCGCGAAGAAATCGATTACCTGATTTCGGCATACACCCGCGACGAAATTCCCGATTATCAGATGGCCGCGTGGCTGATGGCCGCCTGGATTCGCGGCTTCTCCCGCGCGGAACTCGCGGGGTTGACCGAAGCGATGCTGCACTCGGGCGAAGTGGTCGATCACTCCTATCTGCCGGCGAAGAAGGTGGACAAGCATTCCACTGGCGGTGTGGGAGATAAGACTTCGCTGATCCTCGCGCCCATCGTTGCGGCGGGGGGCCTGGCGGTCCCGATGATCAGCGGCCGCGGCTTGGGCCACACCGGCGGCACATTGGACAAGCTCGAGGCCATTCCCGGCTTCAACACGTTTCTGAGTCTGGCTGAGTTCAAGCGAGTCTTGCGCGAATGCGGGATGGCCCTGATCGGCCAGACCGCCGAGATCGCGCCGGCCGACAAAAAAATCTACGCGCTACGCGACGCCACCTCCACGGTCGAAAATATCGGTTTAATCTGCGCTTCCATCATGAGCAAAAAGCTCGCTGAAGGGATCGATGCGCTGGTTCTGGACGTAAAGACCGGCACCGGCGCTTTCATGCGCAAGGAAGAGGACTCCGTCGCCCTGGCCGAAGTTATGGTCGACACCGCGAAGCGCATGGGCAAGAAATGCGTCGCGCTGATCACCGACATGGGGCAGCCGCTTGGCCGCTTTGCCGGCCACTCCAACGAAGTGATTGAGTCCATCCAGATCCTGAAAGGCGAGGGCGCCGCCGATCTGCGCGACCTGAGCCTGGAACTTTCTGCCTGGATGTTTTTCCTCGGCGAGCGCACTAAAACCCTGGACGAGGGCCGCAACCTGGCGAAAGAAATGGTCTCCTCAGGGAAAGCGCTGGAGAAGTTCCGCGAATGCATTCGCCTGCAGGGCGGAAATCCTCGCGTGATCGACGATACTTCCCTTTTGCCTGCTGCCCGGAGCCACGCCGACGTGAAATCCCCCTCCGCCGGCTTCATCGGGGACATCAACTGCCTCAACCTCGGCATCGCTCTTGCGATGCTGGGAGGCGGACGCGAAAAGAAAGAACAGAACGTGGACCACGCGGTCGGCCTGGAATTCCACAAGCGTATCGGGGATCCCGTCAAAGAGGGCGAAACGCTCGTCACCATCGCCTACAATGGCGATGCGCAACTTAGCGCCGCGCAAGAAATGATTGCAGCCAGTTACCAGATCAGTGATAAAAAGCCACCAGCGCGTCCCTTAATCCGGCGGATCGTCGGCGGCTAACGGGAAGTCAGGCCAGTGCCAAGTTTGTTGGTTGTCTTGCGTTTGGTGAAACTCGACTTCAAGACTGCGCAAAAGTTTAGGTTGAGATCCTTCGAAGCGCAAAAGACGCGCTTCCGAGGATGACAAATTCTGATTCAACCTTTGGACAGAAGGAGACGGAATGGCAAGATTCACCGGAGTTCTCGGCATGCTGGTCATCCTTGCCGGAGCGTATCTCTTTTCCACTTCACGCAAATCCATCCAGTTGAAAACGGTGTTGTGGGGCCTGGGATTGCAGTTGACGCTGGGCTACTTCGTCCTCCGATCCGCCTTGGGCAGCAAAGTCTTCAGCTTTCTCGGCGCCGGGGCTAACAAGCTGCTCAGCTTTTCCTACGCCGGCTCCGCTTTTGTGTTCGGAGATCTGGGCCTGCCGAAAGAACTCTCTCGCCTGGGATTTTCGTTCGCCTTTCAGGTGCTGCCGACGATCATCTTCATCGCCGCATTTTTCGCCGTGCTGTACCACCTGGGCGTGATGCAGCTGATCATCCGCGCGGCTGCGTGGATCATGACGCGCGTGATGGGTGCCAGCGGCGCCGAATCGCTGAACGTTGCCGCCAGCATTTTTATGGGCCAGACCGAAGCGCCGCTGACGATCCGGCCATTTCTTCCCAAACTGACCAAGTCCGAACTGATGTGCGTTATGACCAGCGGGATGGCGCACATTTCCGGCGGCATGATGGCCGGGTATATCCAGGTCGGCGGCGCCGATCCAAAAAATCTTTTGACCGCCGTGATCATGACCGCTCCCGGCACGCTGTTGATGGCCAAGATGCTGGTTCCTGAGACGGAGCAATCGCTGACCGCCGGGCGCGTGGAAATGCCGCCGATGGAAAAGGAGTCCAATCTTCTTGGGGCGATCGCCCGTGGCACAAGCGACGGGCTGAGCCTCGCCCTGAATGTCGGCGCCATGCTGATTACCTTTATCGCGCTTCTTGCCCTGCTGAACGCCATGATGGGCGGGGTTCACAACTGGCCGCACATGGCATGGTTTCCGGACAGCATGCAGACGCTGTTCGGCTGGGTGTTCGCTCCAGTCGCGTGGCTGATCGGAATTCCGTGGCACGATGCCGCGAAAATCGGCAATCTCCTCGGAACCCGCATGGTGATCAATGAATTCGTGGCGTTCGGCCAGCTCGGCCCAATGAAGGGTTCGCTGGACCCGCGATCTTTCACCATCGCCACTTTCGCGCTCTGCGGCTTTGCCAACTTCAGTTCCATCGGCATCCAGATCGGCGGAATCGGAGCACTCGCCCCGGAGCAGCGCGGGCAGCTGGCCAGGTTCGGTATCCGGGCGATGCTAGCCGGCACGATGGCGAACCTTATGTCCGCGTGCATCGTCGGAATTCTTTCATGACGTCCTCCGGAAAAACTTCTTCCGCTGCAAACGCGCAGTACGCGCGCGCCGAAGCAGCGGCGCGGTTTATACAGAAAAAAACGAAGCTTCGACCAAAAATCGCGCTGGTCCTCGGCTCCGGTCTCGGCGCTTTCGGCGACGAATTCGCCGGCGCCACACGCATTCCTTACGCAAGAATCCCGCACTTCCCGCGCTCCACGGCCATCGGCCATGCCGGACAACTGGTTCTCGGCAAGGTGGACGGCATCGAAGTCGCTGGGATGCAGGGCCGCGTTCATTTGTACGAAGGTTATTCGGCACAGGACGTGGCTTTTCCCATCCGCGTTTTTTCGCGCCTCGGCGTCAAGGCCGTGATCCTCACCAATGCGGCCGGCGGAATCAAAAAGGAATTCACACAGGGTCGCCTGGTGGTGATCAGCGATCACATCAATTTGCAGGGCGCTAACCCGCTCTCCGGACCCAATGCCGATAAATTCGGCCCGCGCTTCCCCGACATGACCAACGCTTACGACAAAAAATTCCGCGAACTCACGCTGGCCGCCGGACGAGGGCTTGGGATTGATCTCGGCGAAGGTGTCTACGCCGCGCTCGCCGGTCCCAGTTACGAAACCCCCGCGGAAATACGTTATCTCCGCTCCATAGGAGCGGATCTCGTCGGCATGTCCACCGTTCCGGAAGTGATCGCCGCCCGGCACTCCGGTATTCGCGCCCTCGGAATTTCCTGCGTCACCAACGCCGCCGCGGGCGTTCTCGACCAACCGCTCGATCATAACGAAGTGCTCGAGACCGCCGAGCGCGTCAAATCGCAGTTCATCGGACTGCTGCGCGCGGTGATTCTGCAAATCGCGGCTGGCGTCTAATTTCCATACTTTTGTGCAAGTTGTCTGAGTTGAGATCCTTCGGCTATCCCCGGTTTTTGGAGTCCGGTGATTACAGTACACTCTCAAGATTCCACCGGAGTCCACAAACCGGACCTCGTCGGATAGCCTCAGGATGACAATTTTTGGGTAGGGATTAGTGATTTATTGAATTGAG
>Ga0210410_10000594_pt1 | contig 38285 bp, 35 predicted proteins | sample IncBWC4MmetaG_FD_161058 | JGI IMG/M metagenome (GOLD analysis project Ga0210410, IMG submission 161058) | Forest soil microbial communities from Barre Woods Harvard Forest LTER site, Petersham, Massachusetts, United States - Inc-BW-C-4-M | ecosystem: Environmental > Terrestrial > Soil >...
GGGAAGCGGAACCGGACAAAGACATGGACGAAGTGGTGCTGGACAGCGCCATGCAAATCGCCACTCCGGCATTCGTTTCGACACTGTCGATCTGCATCGTCTTCGCACCGATGTTCCTGTTGTCGGGCGTGGCCCGGTATCTGTTTCTGCCATTGGCCGAGGCGGTTGTATTCGCCATGCTGGCGTCTTATCTGCTATCGCGAACTATCGTTCCGACCATGGCCAAGTATCTTCTTCGCCACGACACCTCCCACGAAAAGTCTGGCACGAGTCGAAATGTGTTTGTGCGAGTCCAGCAAAGATTCGAAGCTGCTTTTGAACGGATGCGTGAGAGCTATCGCAACTTGTTGGAACGCTGTCTCGATCATCGCCGGGTTTTTCTGTTGGCCTTCTTCGCGGCGTGTCTTGGATCGTTGGCCATTATTGTTCCATGGCTCGGCCAGGACTTCTTCCCCAGCGTCGACGCCGGCAGCTTCAAACTGCATTTGCGAGCGCCCACGGGGATGCGCATTGAGGACACCGCGTTTCTCTGCGACGAAGTCGAGAGCTCGATTCGCCGCCAAATCCCGGGTTCCGAAGTGGCGAGCATGATTGACAACATTGGACTGCCCTACAGCGGCATCAATCTTTCGTATAGCAATTCGGCACCGGTCGGCGCAGCCGACGCGGACATTCTCGTCACGCTCTCGCCGAAGCATCACCCGACGGCGGGCTATGTTCAACAGTTGCGGTTGGAGCTGGCAAAAGAATTCCCCGGCGTGATCTTCGCCTTCTTACCCTCAGACATGGTGAGCCAGATCCTGAATTTCGGGCTGCCCGCACCCATCGACATTCAGGTCGTCGGAAATGATCTTGAAGGCAATCGAGTCTGGGCCGATCAACTGTTGCAGAAGATCCGCTACGTGCCGGGCGCAACGGACCTCCGGGTTCAGCAGCCGTTCGACAATCCGTACCTGCACCTGAGCATCGAGCGGACGAAGGCACAGCAACTTGGGTTCTCAGCTCACGACATCGCCCAAAACCTGCTGGTCTCGCTCAGTGGCAGCTTCCAGACCTCACCGACATTCTGGCTCGACCCGCGCAACGGCGTGAGTTATTCGATCGCAACCCAGACACCACAGTATCGGGAAGCGAATATCCAGCAACTCGTGAACATGCCGATCACGGGCGCGAATCCTTCGGCTCCTCCTTCGCTGATGGCCAGCCTGGTGTCGATGCAGCGTGGAACTGGAATGAGCGTGGTCTCTCACTACAATGTTGCGCCGGTCATCGACATTTTCGGCTCAGTGGATGGACGCGACCTGGGTGGAGTCTCACGGGACCTCAACAGGATCATCGATTCCACGCGCAGTCAACTGCCGCGGGGATCGCGCGTAGTGGTTCGCGGTCAGGTGCAGACGATGCGTTCGTCTTATGTCGGCCTTCTGGTCGGCTTGCTATTTGCGATTTTGCTCGACTACCTGCTGATCGTCGTAAATTTCCAATCCTGGCTCGATCCTTTCATCATGATCTCCGCCTTGCCGGCGGCGTTGGCGGGAATTGCGTGGTTCCTGTTCATCACGCATACAACTCTCAGCGTACCGGCGCTGATGGGAACGATCATGTGCATGGGCGTGGCTACTGCGAACAGCATTCTGGTGGTGAGCTTCGCCAAAGAGCAAATAAGTGAAGGCAAAGATCCGATGGCGGCAGCATTGGAGGCTGGGTTCACGCGCTTTCGCCCAGTCCTGATGACCGCGCTGGCGATGATCATTGGCATGGTGCCGATGGCGATGGGTCTAGGCGATGGAGGTGAACAAAACGCGCCGCTCGGGCGAGCCGTGATTGGCGGGCTTCTCTTCGCTACGGGTTCCACGCTCTTCTTCGTTCCAACATTTTTCAGCCTGTTGCATGGACGGCGGCACAAGGCTGCTCTACCCGAACAACAGGAACAGGTGAATTAATATGACTAACTTCGAAATTCGAGAAACAGAGAACAGCGTCGAGATCGTTCCATTGAACCCGAACCCGGAGCCGGGCCGGACGTCGAAAGTCCGGCCATCACAGCGCCGCTGGCTCTTGCCCTTGATCGTCGGCGCCGTTGTATTAGCCGTGTTGTTCTTTGGAATCCGGTCGCGCCTTAACGCGGAGGCTCGCTTGCGAACGGTGACGGCACAGATGGCCGTGCCCTCGGTTTCGGTTGTGCAACCGAAACCAGCCGCACCGGCGCAGGAAGTTATCCTGCCTGGAAATATGCAGCCCTTCATCTCGTCCCCGGTGTACGCGCGCACCGATGGTTACTTGAAGAACTGGTATTTCGATATTGGGGCGCACGTAAAAGCGGGCCAACTGCTCGCGACCATCCAGTCGCCCGAAGTCGATGAACAGTTGTCGCAGGCGAAAAGCACGCTGGCTACCGCTCAGGCCAATCTGAATCTGGCTGAGATTACCAAGACGCGCTACGAAGCGATGTTCCAAAAGCATGCTGTTGCTCAGCAAGACCGGGACAATGCAGTGGGAACGTACAGCGCCAACAAAGCAATCGTCGACGCGGATATGGCGAATGTACGCCACTACGAAGCTCTCGTTTCTTTCGAGAAAGTATATGCGCCATTCGATGGAGTCATCACCGCGCGCAACACTGACATCGGCGACCTGATCAATGCCGGGAGCAATTCCGCGGCGAAGACCGATTTATTTCACATTGCGCAGACTGGCACCGTGCGTGTGTACGTAAATGTTCCCGAGGAGTATTCGCGAGGCATTCAACCGGGAGCGACCGAGGCAGATATTCTGCTCGCCGAATTTCCGGGTCAGAAGTTTCCTGGAAAAGTTGTCCGAACCTCCGAAGCGATCAACGGAGCCACTCGCACCCTTTTGACCGAAATCGATCTTCCGAATCCCCGCAACATTCTCCTTACCGGTTCGTATGTGGAAGTGCACCTGGATGTTCCTTCCGTGAACTCGACGTTCCTGATTCCGGTCAGCACGCTCATTTTCCGGTCGGAGCGCTTACAGGCAGGAGTCGTGAGGAATGGCAAGGTCGAACTTGTCGACCTTACTCCGGGCCACGACTTCGGGAGCGAGATCGAAGTAGTGGCCGGACTGAAGCCTGGCGATCAGGTCGTGATGAATCCACCTGACTCCCTGGTCTCTGGGCAGCCAGTAAATATTGTGCAGGCTTCCCTGCCGGGAGATGGAAAATGACACGCGCTCAAACGGTGGCACACAAGACGCAACGTATCGGGCAGTTGGTTCTGTTGGGAACGATGATTCTTTCGTTCGCTGCTTGTGCTGTGGGACCTAAGTACAAGCCTGCTGCGGTGCCTACGCCGCCTGCATACAAAGAGGCCGGTGATTGGAAAACAGCGCAGCCCAGCGATCAAAATCTGGGCGGAAATTGGTGGGAGATATTCCAGGACCCGCAACTCAACGCGTTGGAACAACAGATTGATGTCTCGAACCAGAACCTGAAAGCGGCGGTTGCGCAGTACCAGGAGGCGCGCGCGGCACTCCGCTATGCTCGTGCCGACTATTATCCGACGGTCAGCACTGCTCCTTCGGCGACTCGACAAAGATATTCAGACAACCGTCCTGGGACTGCGATTCGTGGGGCGACCTTCAACGACTTCGTGCTGCCCGTCGACGTCTCGTATCAGGTCAACGCGTGGGGACGCGTCAGCAAGAATGTCGAGTCCTACCGAGAGCAGGCCCAGGCAAGCGCCGCCGATCTGGCCGTGGTGAATCTGACGATGCACGCCGATCTCGCCATTGATTACTTCGCAGCGCGAACCCTCGATGCCGAAGAGAAGCTGTTTCAGAACACCGTGGCACAGTATGAGCAGGCACTGCAGCTCAATGAAGAACGCTATCAGGGCGGACTAGCTTCCGAAGTGGAGGTCGAGCAGGCACGAACCGTCCTTGAAACCACGCGGGCGCAACTCGTAGATGTGGGAGTGGCCCGCGCACAATTCGAGCACGCGGCTGCAGTATTAGTCGGAAAGCCTCCGGCTGATTTCAGTTTGCCTCCATTGCCACTGACAACTCCACCACCGCCGATCCCGGTTGGCGTTCCATCAGAGCTGTTGGAGCGGCGTCCTGATATCGCGGCCTCCGAACGCCGCGTAGCTTCCGCAAATGCTCAGGTTGGCATTGCTAAGACCGCTTACTATCCGCTCGTCAACATTGTTGCATCAGGTGGATTCGAAAGTGGAACCATCACGACTTTGTTGCAGGGACCGAGCGCGCTGTGGTCGGTTGGCGCGGCTGCGGCCGCCACCATTTTCGATGGAGGACGGCGGCACGCCCTGAACGACGAAGCCAGGGCGTCATACGACTCATCAGTGGCGTCCTACCGGCAAACCGTGCTGAGCGCTTTTCAGCAGGTGGAAGATAATCTGGCTGCGTTGCGAGTTCTGGAGAACGAGGCCGGAGTGCAAGCGACCGCAGTGCAATCCGCGGAGCACTCACTGGATCTCTCCAACACGCGATACGACGGTGGCGTCACCAGCTATCTGGAGGTGATCACCGCACAGAACGCTGCGCTGTCGGATGAAGTAACAGCGGTCAACATCCTGGGCCGGCGGATGGCGAGCGCAGTGCTACTCATCGAAGCGCTCGGCGGAGGTTGGGATCGATCGACTCTGCCCGATCGCCCGGAATGCTGCGGAAAGCTCGTAAGCGACAATGCCTCGCCCAAACCCGAGAAATAAGAAAAGAGATAAGAAAATGATCGCACCACGAACAAGGCGAATGACTTCTCCACGAAGCAGGCTAGGTTCTCTCCTCACCGGAGCAGTCTATGCTGCGCTCCTCGCGCTGGTTGCAGGTGCTGGGGTAGCATCCGCCGAGACCCCTGAGCAGCGAGCATCGGACATGCTGCGGTCTGGTGTAAGTCAGAAGAACACGGGAAAGCGTGTCCAGGCTCTCCGCGCATTACGCCTTCTACCAGGGAATGCCGAAGCCACAGAGATGGCGGAAGCGGCTTTACATGATCGCAAACCGGAAGTCAGGATAGCCGCCGGAACCGCGCTAGGGCTGATGGGCGCGAAGGAAGCCATTCCAGCCCTTAAGATTGCGACATCTGACAAGAAACCCGCGGTTGTGCTGGCTGCAGCGCATTCTCTTGAACTTCTTAATGACCCAGCCGGCGATGAAGTTTATTACGAGCTACTCACGGGTGAGCGCAAGCCTGCGGAGGGCTTGATTGCCCAGGAGATGGATACCTTGAAGGATAAGAAGAAGATAGCGGAACTCGGATTCGAAGAAGGGATCGGGTTTCTGCCGTACGCCGATATGGGCTTCTCCGCCGTCAAGGCGATCAGGAAGGATAACGCTTCGCCCGTGCGCGCCAGCGCGGCGCGAGCTCTCATTAAGGATTCGGATCCTCGCGTTGGTAGGGCCCTGGTGCAGGCCACTTCCGACAAGAACTGGATCGTGCGGGCGTCGGCAATACTCGCGATTGCCAAGCGGGAAGATCCCAATCTCCTTGGCGCGATCATCCCTGCAATGTCCGACAAGAACCAGGTAGTGCGCTTCACCGCCGCGGCCGCTGTGATCAGACTGACCACGGTTGCGGCGCGCAACCAAGATATGCAAAACAAGAATATGAACGACGCAAGCCGCCTGCTCGGGTCGAAATCCGCCGATTCAGGCTGCTTCAATGCGTTAAGTGTTAGGACAACTGTAATGACTACGAACTAATTGGAGGAATAAATCATGAGCAAGAACGAAGTCACTGCAACTCAGGCTGGAACAGTCACTCTAGGTAACGAAATCCCCGTGCATCGCCTCGGTTATGGCGCAATGCGTTTGACGGGGCCGGGCATTTGGGGTCCACCGAAAGACCGGAACGCAGCGTTGACTATTCTGCGGCGTGCCGTGGAACTTGGCGTGAATTTCATCGACACCGCTGACTCCTACGGGCCGCATGTCAGTGAAGAACTGATCGCAGAAGCACTGCATCCATATCCATCTGACCTGGTGATCGCAACCAAAAGCGGCTGGGAGCGTCCGGGCCCCAATCAGTGGACGCACAATGCAACTCCCGATCATCTTCGGAAAGCGGTCGAGGAAAGTCTCAAAAGACTGCGCCTCGAACGCATTGACGTCTATCAACTGCACGCTCCTGACAATGTGGTTTCTTTTGAAGCTTCGGTAGAAGCCTTAGCCGAACTGAAGCGTGAGGGGAAGATTCGCATGGTTGCCCTCTCCAACGTCACGCAGGAACACATTGAGCGAGCTCGCGGGATCGTCCCCATCGTCTCCGTCCAAAACCGCTACAGTTTTGCCGACCGCGAATGGGACTATGTCGTGGACTATTGCGATCGAAATGGAATCGCCTTCATCCCGTGGTTCCCACTCGGTGCGGGCCGCATCGCCAGTGAAGTTCTCAACCAGGTCGCACAGGCGCATCATGCCAGCCCGACGCAGGTGGCTCTTGCCTGGCTTCTGCGGAGGTCGCCAGTGATGTTGCCGATACCAGGAACGTCCTCGATTGAACACCTCGAGCAAAACGTGGCCGCGGCCGCTCTCCGCCTGAAGGACGAAGAGTACGAAGAGTTGGGCGGTGTTCCGGAACTAGTCGCAACTCGTTAACGCGACGCCTTAACTTGCAGCGTGTATGCGAGTCATGGAGACCAGAACGGCGATCTGACTGTCGTCCTGGATCGCGGGGCACCCCACGTTGGGGCAGGTGCCCTGCGATACTTTCTGTCCAGAAGTGTTGGCAGGGTTAGAGCTTAGCTTTTACATTGTGCAAGAAATTGCGACTTTCCGCCTCGATCAGGCACACTTCACTCCTCAACTTAGTTTTATCTTGACACCATTTCATAAACCCCTTACCGTTCCTTGGGCTAGCAGCGTGCCTTTGATGGGATGCTGATGGCTGACAGTCGCGCGTGCCCTTCGTCAAACACGCGGTCCTGGTAGTGGGAATTCCTCAGCGGGCGGACTGGCCCGGTGACTCTACAAAAGTAGAAGGTAGTCGTCACCTAGCGCTGAGAGGATGCCCGCATGAATCGTGTGTACGTTTGTCTGGCCGCCGCCGTTCTTCTTTTTTCTTCCGCAGCCTTCGCTCAATCCGCGCCTCCCAGCGCCGACACCTACGCAAATTCCATGAAGAACAACATTGGGGTCAATTATGGGAACTCCCCTTTGCTCGTGGTGCAAACTCACGGGAATAATTCCTACCTGCAGTTCAATCTGAGCACAGTGCCGGTCGGCGCCACCATCAACAAGGCAACGCTGCGTCTCTTCGTCGACGCTCTGGTCACGTCGGGCAGCTTTGACGTGTATCAACTGAACACATCGTGGTCCGAGAGCACGCTAACCTTCAGCAACGCGCCGCCACTTGGCGTCTCCGCAACCGGCAGCCACCCGGTGGCAGTGAGCAAGTTGAATCAGTTCGTGGTGGTGGATATCACTTCGCTGGTACAGGGTTGGCAGAGTGGAGCGATTGCCAACAACGGCATCGCGCTGGCACTGACATCGACCACTGGCAGTTTTTCTTTCGATTCGAAGGAAAGCGTTTTTACCAGCCACCAGCCTGAGTTGGAAATCGTGCTCACGGGCGTCGCCGGGCCGCAAGGACCTGCGGGTCCGCAGGGTGTGCAAGGCACTGCGGGAGCAACTGGCCCGGCTGGATCGACCGGCGCGACCGGAGCGCAGGGCGTGGCTGGCGCAATCGGACCACAGGGTATTAAGGGCGACTCGGGAGCGACCGGACCGCAGGGCACACAGGGCTTGACTGGCAACACAGGAGCGACCGGAGCAACGGGACTCACGGGAGCCACAGGTGCGACTGGGGCGCAAGGGCCGTTGGGGCTCACGGGCGCGCAAGGATCAGCGGGACTAAATGGCACCAACGGAACCGGCTTCAACTTCCGCCAGGCATTCGATAACTCGGCGACCTATGCCGCATACGATGTGGTTACCTATAACGGATCGAGCTATGACGCGACGGTTGCGATTCCCGCGGGCGGTGCCACTCCGGACATGAACCCGAGTTGGACGCTGATGGCAGAGGCGGGCACAAATGGCGCCAACGGTGCTCCAGGTTCAAACGGAGCCCAAGGCCTGCAGGGGCCGCAGGGGATACAAGGCTCGACTGGCAACACGGGCGCAACCGGACCGCAAGGTGTGGCTGGCCCAATCGGACCCCAGGGCATTAAAGGCGACACCGGGGCAACTGGCACGCAAGGACCGCAAGGCCTGATTGGGAATACAGGAGCAACCGGCCCAATCGGACCCCAAGGCATTAAAGGCGACACGGGAGCAATCGGGCCGCAAGGCACGCAAGGAATACAAGGTTTGACCGGCAATACCGGCGCGACGGGTACCGTTGGGCCGATGGGTCTCCCAGGCCAGCAGGGTCCTGCTGGAAACGATGGGGCTGCCGGAACGAATGGAACCGGCTTCAACTTTACCGGGCTCTTCAATCCTTCCACTACGTACAACGCTTTCGATGTAGTGACGTATCAGGGATCAACGTACGACGCGACGACATCCATCCCCGCTAGCACCACAACTCCTGATATCGCTCCGGGATGGGTGTTAATGGCGCAAATGGGCGCCGCCGGAACCCCAGGGTTACCCGGGCCCGCAGGGGCGATTGGACCGGCCGGGTCAAACGGCGCGACGGGTGCTACGGGCGCCAAAGGCGACACCGGCGCCGTCGGATCGCAAGGACCTATAGGAGTCGACGGAGCCACGGGACCGACTGGGCCAGCGGGACCGCAAGGACTGCAAGGAGCGACCGGCGACATCAACGCGCGCATGATCTTCCCATCGTTCTATCCTGGCAACCTCACCGGCACATGGGTCGGCGGCCAGTTTACCCTCGATCAGGCGATCACCGTCTTGCGCATTGCTGCGGTGGCAAAAACCCCGACGGGCGCAGCTTGTCCGGCTGCGGTCTTCCGGCTGACGAATAGCACCAAGGGTCAAGATCTGGTCCTCGCTCCAGGTCAGAACTGGTCTGACACCGGCGCAATGGTCATGACCTTTGCCGCCGGCGACGTTCTGCAGGCTTCCTTGCGCACCGGTTCCACCTGCGCCTCGAACACTGGCGCTGATGCCAATCTGCTGGTCGAATACAAAATGCAGGCCGCCGGGGACACTGACGCCTGCGCCGGAACTTCCTGCAACGGATTCTGCACCACCACTTCCGCCGATTCTGCCAACTGCGGCGCTTGCGGGACCGCCTGCACCAGCGGCACTCCCTGCATCGATGGCGGTTGCGGGCTTGCATCTGCCGGCGGCGCATGCACATCCGCCGCGCAATGCTCGAGCGGCATGTGCACCAGCGGCGTCTGTGTGGCCGGCTGCCCTGCTGGACAGATGTTGTGCGGCACTGTCTGCGTGAACGAGGCGACCGATACCAACAACTGCGGCGCTTGCGGCAACGTGTGCGCCAGTGGGCAAACTTGTTCCAATGGCGCTTGCACTCTCGTCTGCGGAGCTGGTCTCACGGCTTGCAACGGTGCCTGCGTAAATCTTGCCACCAGCACCAGCAACTGCGGCAACTGCGGCACGGTTTGCACAACCAACAATGATGTAGCTGCCTGCCTGGCAGGGGCCTGCGCCGTCCAATCCTGCAATCCCGGCTTCCAGGATTGTAACCACAATAGTGCAGATGGTTGTGAGGTCAACACCAACAACGATGCCAGGAACTGCGGCGCTTGCGGCAACGTCTGCATCACTGGGCAAAGTTGCAGCAACGGCGCTTGCGTGGGCGGAGCGATCGGCGCGACCTGTACCAGCAGTGCCGGTTGCGCGAGCAACGCCTGCGACCTTGTAACGTCGAAGTGCGTGAGTAGTACGTGTGTGGACCAGAGAAAAGACGGCGCCGAAACCGACATCGATTCCGGCGGCGGCACTTGCGGCGCCTGCGCCGTCGGGAAGGCTTGTCTGCAGAATCCCGACTGCCTTACTACCGCCTGCGATGCGGTCTCGTTCACCTGCGTGGCGACTCAGTGCACGGACCATCAAAAAGACGGCGCCGAAACCGGCGTCGACTGCGGCGGCGGCACTTGTCCGGCGTGCGGCCTCGGCCAGGCTTGCAACCTCGATACCGATTGCACCGGCGGCGCCTGCGACGCCATAACGCACGCATGCGTGAGTTCACAGTGCGTCGACCATCAAAAAGACGGCAATGAGACCGACATCGACTGCGGTGGCGGCATTTGTTCGGCCTGCGCCGTGGGGAAGATTTGCATCGCCAATACCGATTGCACGAGCAACGCCTGCGACGGTATAACGTTCACCTGCGATACGAATCAGTGCTTCGACCATAAAAAAGACGGCGCCGAAACCGACGTCGACTGCGGCGGCGGCACTTGTTCGGCCTGCGCCGTGGGGCTGAGGTGCTCAACGAGCTTGGATTGCCAACCTGGCCATTTCTGCAATGCATCGAAGGTTTGTCAGTAGCTAAGCAAGAAACGGTGGCTGGCGCGATGGCAAAACCGCAATCGCGCCTGCCACGCTATTTTGAGTGGGTAATGAGGAGAGTATGCGTAGTTTTATCTTAGCTGGATTGTTGTGCGGTGCCGTAGCGTTGGCACAGACTGCTTCACCTTCAGGCAACCAGACACCGTCGAATCCGGATTCGTCGCAGGCCAAAGCGACACCCTCCAAAACCGCGCCCTCGCCAAGACCTCCCAAGGCTGAGACCGCAAAGAGCGAGTCCGTCAAGGCCGAGTCGGTCACCATCAACATGCCGGAAGGCATGACGCGCGATCAGGCCGACGCCATCCTCAACGAACTCAAGTCCATCCATCAGTTGCTATCGAACCCGCCCGCCACGCGTGCCGTCGCCGCGGCCGCTCCGGCCGCGCCAGCGCCCACTGAGCATGTAAAGATGAGCGTGGGCACCGGCTGGTACTCCATGGGACGCGAGGACGCCCCTGTCACCATGGTCGAGTTCACTGACTATCAATGCCCCTTCTGCCGCCGCTTTGAAAGCGACAGCTTTGCGAAACTGAAGAAGGAATACATTGACACCGGAAAAATTCGTTTCGTCAGCCGCGACTTGCCGCTGGAATTCCATCCCAACGCTCCTGCTGCAGCCATGGCCGCGCGTTGCGCTGGAGACCAGCACAAGTTCTGGGAAATGCGCGACGCCATGATGCTCGACACCGCAACCGACCTGGGGCCGGAGTCGATCCTGAAATACGGGCAGAAAACCAGTCTCGATATGGCGGCGTTCAGCACCTGCCTGAGCGACAAGAAATACACCGAGGCGATCAAGAAAGACACGGCAGACGCCGGCGCGCTCGGCATCAGCGGCACCCCCAGCTTCGTCATCGGCAAAACCGACAAGCAGGAAATTGCGGGCGTCCGCATCGTCGGAGCCGTTCCCTATGCCGTTTTCGATTCCACGATCAAAGACATGCTCGCGAACAAATAGCCAGAGGAGTCGGTCGCGGATGCGACCGACGTTTCTCAAGAAAAAACCTGGTGAGAGCCCGGCACTCCGTCGTCGCGCGAGATCAGCCATAAGCGGTAACCGGCCCAGTCTATTATTCTGAAGTGTGACTGAAAAGCCAGACACCCACTCTAAGACACCGCTTCGCAAGGGTTTTCTCCGACCCGCTGTTCGGTGGCTTGCCATCGGTGCGGTGCTTCTTTGGTCGCTGGCCGCGCTGATCCTGCTGGCCGCCCGTTGGATCGACCCACCGACAACCGCAGTGCACATCCAGCGCCACGTGCAGGCCTGGATTCACCACGCTCCGTATCATGAACGCTACAGCTTTATTCCGCTCGGCCAGATCTCGCCCGATCTCCAGCACGCCGTAGTCGCCGCAGAGGACGCGCGCTTCTATCAGCACCATGGGTTCGATTGGCACGAGATCGAAATTGCTGCCGACGAAGATTTGGAAGGTGGTCGCGTTCGCGGTGCTTCAACTATTACGCAGCAACTGGTAAAAAATCTATTTTTCGGAACGGGCCGCTCAATCCTCCGCAAGGGAGCGGAGTTCACGCTGGTACCGGTGGCCGAAATCGTTCTCGGCAAGCGGCGCATTCTGGAGATATACCTCAACGTGGTCGAATGGGGTCCTGGGATTTATGGTGCGGAGTCTGCGTGTCGTTACTACGACGGAACCGCTGCCCGGAACGTCGGTCGGGAACAGGCGGCAAGGCTCGCGGCGATTCTGCCGGCTCCGCTGAAGCGACGGCCCGAGCGTATGAATAAGTACAGCGTGCTCATCCTCGAGCGGATGAGCCAAATGGGTTGGTAGTCTCCCCACATTAGAGTCCGCAAAAACAACGCAATCGGCAACGGCCATCGCCGGGTGTACTCAGAGAGACCACAGCGATGTCGATGCCGGCTTCATCCATGAATGAGATGGTTGCTCTTTGGATCAGCGAAGCGGCGCAAGGCCGCCAACAGGACCATTCTCGTTCTCCGTCTCTTGCCAGAAAAAGTCGGGCAAGATGTGGTGATGCGTATCGATGGTCAACGATGTATTCGAAGAGCCGGTCATGCGATCCTCTGCTTTTTATCCGATGTTGTCAGCCGAGAATCAGCCTGGCGGCGCGGCCCGCAACCATATGGGTCGACGCGTTTGTCCCCGGACCTGTAATGATCCGTGGCATCACGGAGGCGTCGGCCACGCGTAAACCCAAAATGCCGTGCACGCGAAGCTCTGGGTCGACAACCGCGAGCTTGTCCACGCCCATCTTGCATGTGCCAACTCCGTGTCCAAAACTTGCCGAGGCCAGCCTGGCAAGTTCCTGGATATCCTGGGCGCTCGCCTTGGGTCCTGGAATGAGTTCGCTCTCACGCAAACTGTCGAAGGCATGCTGATTTCCGAGTTCACGCGCGGCTTCAATCCCGCTTACGACGGCCGCAAAATCTTGATCCGTGCCGACATAGTTGCCATCGATCACAGCCGCATCCTGAAAGTTGTCGCTCGCTAGGCGGACGGAACCGATGCTGGTCGGCTGCACAAGAGCTGGCGCGATGGTGAACGAGTCCGCTGGAGGTGCACCAAAGCGCGCAGCTACTTCGGGCGTGACCACTGGCAGTTGATGAAGAACAAGACTGATGTCTGTGTCTGCCGAAGGACTGCTCGACAAGTAAGCCTCGGCCTCGACGGCATTGCTGTCTGCCGGCCGATCGGGCATCTTGCCCTTGTACTTGAATACGACGCCGGAGACGAGCACATGGTCCTGCAGATTCTCGCCAACGCCAGGCAGGTTCTCGACAACATCGATTCCAAGACTGCGAAGCGCTTTCGCTTCGCCGACTCCAGAGAGCATCAAAAGTTTCGGGCTATGAATGGAGCCCGCGGCGAGGATCACTTCCTTGTCGGCCGCGACATCCTTCACGGCGCCGTCTGCCATTACCTTGACGCCCACGCAACGGGTACCTTGAAAGTTCAGTTTCACCACGTTGGTGTTGAGCAGCAGGGTGAGGTTCGGCCGTGACAATGCCGGGTGCAGGAAGGCGCGAGCGGCGCTCACGCGAGTCCCATCTGCTGCGATGTTCATGTTGATGTAGCCGGCTCCGGGGCGCATCGGTCCGTTCACGTCATCGAGAATGGGCATGCCCATCTCGCGGGCCGCATCGATAAACGCTGGCGCCGTGGGATGAGGATTTTTTGGCCGGCGGATGGGTATTGGTCCCCCGGAACCGCGCCATTCATTCGCGCCACCTTCCCAATCCTCTTGACTCTTGAACACCGGAAGCACATCGGCGAATGCCCAGCCTTTCGCTCCGTTCTTTGCCCAACCGTCGTAATCCCGTTGCGTACCGCGCATCCACACCATGGCATTGATGCTGCTGCCGCCGCCAAGTACGTGGCCGAGGGCCATGTTGAATTTGCGATTGTTCAATCGCGGCGAGGGGACAATGGGCAGGTGGTAATCGAGCGGACCGGCGACGTTGTAAAACCAGACGCTTGGATTCATGATGGTCGGCGCGTCGTCGGGTCCTCCTGATTCGATGACGAGTACCTGCGCGCCGGACGCTGACAATTCAGCGGCCAGGACCGAACCGGCCGCACCTGCTCCCACCACGATGTAGTCGTAGTGACTCTGGATTTCTTTATTCGATACGTTGGCCATTGTTGGACCTCGTCGACGTCAACTTCGTTAGACCTCAACCTCTTTCCCCGAGGGATCGCTATGAAAGCGCGTCGCTCCCCCAGTTTTGAAGGAGCCTGCAGTGCCGTAGCTATCCTCGAGAAACTGGACGTAAGCGACCTTGTCTCCCTCGAAGCGCGCCATCAGGCCAAATGGAGATGTAATCTCCTTCCCGGTCACGTTCGACTTGTAGGTAAAAGAGCCGAAGAATGCGACGCGGCTGCCTTGCTCAATCGTGTCGCTGACCTTGAAGTCGAGGGTTTTCCAGTAGCGTTGGATCGCAGCGAAGACATCGAACAGTTCCTGAGGCCCCTTGTGAGTGCCGGTCCAGGGCATAACTTTTCTTAGTTCAGGGTTGTCGAAATTCAATGAAACGTAAGTCGCATTCGGCGTCATGCGTTCCTGGAGCACCTTGAGATTCGATGTGTTCTGCAAAAGCTCTTGAAGCGCAGCGGTCAAGTTGGTCGACATTTGATAGTTCTCTCTTTTCTTGTTTGCTAAGTTCGTGGCAGCTACTACGCCTCGAGGCCGAGCGCGATGGCATGGCCCATCTAGAGTGATTGCCGTGCGTCTAAGCTTAACGGCCCAGCGCCGAATTGAGTAATCAGCAATGCGCCGCCAAGCATGGAGAGGTTTTTCATGAAATTAATCATTTGAACTTGTGCCATCATCGGATCCGCTATACCCCAGAATTTGTGCATGATGGGCGTCACGATCAGCAGGAACGCGACGACGAGCCAGGCTCCGATCCTGGCGCGGTAGCCGAGTAGAATACTGATGCCGCCGACGATTGAGAAGACACCCATCAACGGCACTCCAATCGAAGCAATGGGAGCTCCTTGTGACGCTGCATATGCGATCCCTTGTTTTGTGAAGTTATTGGGCGCAGCCATCAAGAAGATCAGCGCGAAGAACAGCCGTCCCAGAAGTACGATCACTCTCTTCGGGACACTTCTAGTTTCCGTTCCGTGCGAACCCGGTGTTGAATCTGCTGCCATTGACTTTCTCCTCTCTCTCCGGAACTCAACTGCCGCAAACAACTTGACAGTACCGGATTGCGAAGAGCTGGATAAATTACATGTTCCTAGTACATGCCTCTTGTGCGCGCCAGCCTAGGGTTGTGGTGCCTTGGTCTGAATAACTTTGGAGATACGGAAAGTCACCATGATTCCACTTGGACGATTGCGAACGTCTGTTTCGATGTAGCTATTCAGATGGAACCAGACTGGTCCGCTGCCGAACTGGATTCCGGGACCAAGCCCTACCGTGCGCTCCCTGGAGTTGGGCACGTCGCTCCCGTTGATTTGGTGGTCGGTCAACTGCTGCAGCCAGTAACCGTTAAAGCCAAGCCTCACGTTTTTCCACAGTTCGTAGGAAGTCGAGTAGTTGACGTGAAAAGCCTGCCCTGGCTGCATGTTTCGAATTCCGAATCCTACAAATGGGTCGTTGTTGGTTGAATTCCAGAGATAATGCAGTCGTGCGCTGAACTCTATCTTCTTCCGCTCATAAGTCAGCGCATAGTAGGGATTGACCGCAACGAAGTGATTGCCGATATTTACTGGCCGCTTATCGCTGTACTTGCCTGTGGGCAAATCGACGTCGAATATCACTCGATGGACAAATACTCCGCCTCCAATCTTCTTCGGCGCCCACTGCAATCCAGCGCCGACAGTCATGTCGGCTAGTCCGCGTAGTCTTGAAGAGGTACCATTCGCGAGCTGTACGTCGACATCCACTAACGGCTGCAAAACCTCTCCCGAAAGCCATCCTCCGAAAACACGCTGCTTGCTTACGAAAGCCACGTGCGTGGTTGTGCTATAGGCCGTCGTGCGGTTGCTCCCTGGGATCGTATTCCCGTGCGAGTCCTTGAGCTCACTTGCGACGTAAGCTACCGGAAATTCCTGCACGAGCCAGCCCTGACCGCCAAACGCATCCTCAAAGTTCGTCTCGCCCAGATTCACGGTTGGCAGCTGGACCTGAGCAGAACAGACGCCAGTCACGGTCAGCAAGCAAAGCGCCCGCAAACAGCACAGCAGGTGTCTAGCCAGAACGCTGGCAATCCGGTTATCGAGGTTCCTTTCGATCTGCTTCCTGAGCGGCATGCCGTGACTACTTCTTTGGGGGATCGATGAATGTGTAAATGGTGCCAATCTTGTCACCCTTCATCGTGAGCACGTCGCTGCCCGTGACAACGGCTTCCGCTCCAGCGGGACCGAATCCCCAATCGAGCTTGCCGACGCCGTGATATGCCACAATTTCGCCGCGCTCGGTAAAGGTGAAGTTGGGGAACTTTTTGGCAAGCCCGTCGGCCGCAAGGGCAATACCCGAATGCCCCTCATACCGGGCGTCGGGATCGATGAACACGCCATCTTCGGCCCACAGTCTTGCGATGTTGTTATGACGCTTCTTCGTGTCGGGTTCGCTAAAGACTCCATGAATGTTTTCGCGTAGCAATGTTTCGACTGTTTGTGCCATATGGACATTCCTCTCATCGGTAGTTTGTTTGCGGGTGAATGCCGTTCCCGAGGCGAGCCTCATCGAGAGTGCCGTAGTGATGAGGCCGGTCATAGCGTCACGCCGCGTGGGTCTGTATTGGTCGCGCTTTCGTTTGTAACTGTCTCGCATTTTCGTCATCTGTTTGTTGTATGTTTCGGATGAGGTAGAGTTGGGGCTCCGATCAATGGCCTCGCCCGGTGCTACTCGCCGTTGTGATTCGTCGTGAGCTCACGTTCAGCCTGAAGCCAATCATCCAAGTCACGGCCGGGTTGCTGGCCACGTTCTAGATAGACTTCATATGCGCGAAGTCGGATTTTTTGGTGGCGCGCCGAATCCGCTACGTTGGTCTCAGTCGCCTCCGCCTGGGTGGCGGACATCGCATGGGGTTCTACTCTTTGATGTTCTCTCGGTTTCGACGACATTACTCATCACCTCCTCGGATTGAATCCCGCTGAACGCCCCTGAACCCGCTCGGGCCGGGCACAAGACACGCGGTCATCGGGAAACCTGCGGCTTCTCGCCATTGGTCGCAATTGCGAAAAGCAGAATGAAATTACGAGCGCTACCTCCTAAGCCTTTACCTCCGACGCGCGCAGGAGTTGCATTTCCCAACCGAGCACTGATCCGGATGCGCCGCCGTGATCGAACAGGATCTGAGCAACTTCGTTCAGCTTGGCGGTACGAGCCCAGTCCCGCTGTAGTTCGCCGGCCATTCCCAGCCAGGTAATCGGTTGAGCCCCGGCAGTGACAAGGCGGCGGATAGCCATATCGTGTGCTTCCACCGACACGCCGCCGGACGCATCCGTAACTACATAAACGTCATATCCCTCGCCCATCGCCTGGATCACGGGCATCGCCAGGCACATCTCGCTCCAGAGAGCGGCGAAAACAACCTTTCGCCGACCCGTTTTCTTCACGGCTTCGACAACCCTTCGGTCCTCCCAAGCGTTGATGAAAGTACGATTAATCGGTTCTTGATTCGGAAAAACATCCTGGACGGTTTTGAAAATTACGCCGCCACGCTCCTCGTTCACCGTCGTCAAGATCGTTGGGATGTCAAACGCCTTTGCCGTCTTTGCGAGTGCGGTAACATTGTTCATAACCATCGTTGGTTCGTGACTGTTGACGTTTGCCAGCTGAAACGGTTGATGGTCAATCAACACAAGGACGCAGTTATCGGGGGTTAGAAGTGCTTCGAGTCCGACTTTGCTGAAGTTGCTCATTTGTTCTCCTCCTACCGTTTGCTTTCTGATAGTAGCGGTCGCGACAAACCAAACAAATTACATGTTCCTAGTATTGCCAAGCGATCTTGCGGAAGCTGGGAGTATCCGAGTGCTCGCCCACAGGAGACGTAATCAGCGCAGGCCTGAACCATGTATTAATACGACAAGCAGGTTCTGAAGATGAGAGACGAGATCGTGAATTTCATGAACAGGAGGAACAAATGATCGGGCGGACTTATCCCGCCGGCACATTCACTCTCTCTGGCACATCGATGACGCTGAACCGTATGGGGTACGGTGCCATGCAACTTGCTGGTCCGCAGGTGTGGGGACCGCCACGCGATATCGATGTGGCAATCGCTGTTCTGCGCGAGGCTCTAGAGTCCGGCGTCAATCACATCGATACCAGCGACTTCTACGGTCCTCATGTGACCAATCAACTCATCAAGCGTGCGCTGCATCCATATCCGGATGGTCTCGTGATTGTCACAAAGGTCGGATATCGTCGCGGTGCAGACAAGTCCTGGAGTCCTGCTTTGTCTCGCGAGGAACTGGTCGACGGCATTCATGACAACCTCAAAAATCTTGGTCGGGACACGCTCGATGTGGTCAATCTCCGGGTTGGGGGAAACGCGGGACCGTCAGAGAGCTCCATCGAAGAACCGTTAACCGTGCTCGCCGAACTCAAGCGGCAGGGACTGATCCAGCATATTGGCCTCAGTAATGTCACTCCCAGGCAAATGGCCGAAGCTCAGACGATTGCGGAGATCGTGTGCGTCCAGAACTTTTACAACGTGGCCCATAGAGCCGATGATCAATTCATCGATGGCCTTGCCGCACGGGGCATCGCTTATGTTCCATTTTTCCCACTTGGCGGTTTTACTCCACTGCAATCGTCAACTCTCGATGCCGTAGCAGCAACTCTCGAGGCCACGCCGATGCAGGTTGCGCTGGCCTGGCTTCTGCAGCGCGCCCCCAACATCCTGCTCATCCCCGGAACATCTTCCCTCGAGCATCTTCGTGTGAACCTTCTGGCTGCGGCACTCAGGATTCCATCGGAAGTGATCACCGATCTCGACGCAGTCGGCCGAACTCCCGGACATTAATCGCAAGCGAGTCAGAACCCTAAAGAAGTCAATTCCATATTTATGTAATGAACAGCCTCTAAACTGGGGACCGTTCGCACCGCTACAATGGTTCATCGAATGTCTTCGGCACGTTCCTCTTTGGGTAAGATGCCGACGCGAGTCTTTGAGAGATGCCGTGTGCGGCGGTCCGTAAAATTTGACCGGGTGTTTTGCACAAAGAACCCTACATGGAACCGACAAAAGAGGTGGTCTATATCGTCGACGATGACCCCAGGGTGAGGGAGGCCTTATCTTCACTTTTACGGGTGAGCGGCAAGAGCGTCCGGATATTCGGTTCAGGACAAGAGTTTCTTGATTTTCGGCGTGAGGACTCATGCGCTTGCCTGATCCTGGATCTTAAGATGCCGGGATTGGGCGGGCTAGAGGTGCAGAGGTCGATTTCTGCCAAGACATCGATTCCCGTCATCTTCATTACCGGCCGGGGCGACATTCCATCGACTGTAACAGCGATGAAAGGAGGAGCGATTGACTTCCTTACGAAACCGGTTGATGAAGCTGCGCTACTCGCTTCCGTTGAAAGAGCGTTGCAGCAGGATCGGGCGAACCGCAAAGAGGCGATCGAACATGCAGGGTTAGTCGCTCGATATGAATCTCTGACACCGCGAGAGCGAGAGGTACTGCCGCTTTTGGTGAACGGTTTGCTAAACAAACAAGCGGCATTCGAGTTGGGGATCACCGAGTACACCGTTCAAATTCACCGCGGACACATTATGCGAAAGATGGAAGCGGACTCTTTTGCCACTCTAGTCAAGCTCGCGGCCAAGCTCAAACTTGAGCTGACCGGAGCACCTAACAGGAATACATGAGAGAAAATGTTCGTGGATTCCTGTAGAAGTGCAGGCGAGGATTGGGGTCGAGATGAACATACCGACTGGCACGATCGCAGTCATAGATGATGATCCCCGAGTTCTGGAATCACTGGTCAATTTTCTTGCTTCATGTGGGTATAAGGCAGAAAGCTATCTTTCGGCGGAGCAATTTCTAGGATCCGGTGGACTCTCGAGGTGCATGTGTATCATCGCCGACATCGAGATGCGAAAAATGAGTGGGCTGGGCCTTCTCCAACACGTCACCAGCAGCAACTGTGCGGTCCCAGTAGTGATTATCACTGGAATGCCCTCCGAAAAGTCCGAAGCCTTTTATCTTGAAAAAGGCGCAATCGGCTTCTTCAGAAAGCCTGTGGACTGTGACGCGCTTGTGGATCTGATTGGCTCAGTGTGTAACAGATCAAATCCCGACTAAGCGTTACTCAGGCGGCAGGTTCAGCTTCCTCAGTAAGGCGGCGAATCGCGGGTCGTTGTGCAAGCTCTTCAGTAGGGGGTCTACCTTCGTTCCGATCAGACCGCCGTCACGTTGGGCATAAGCGCGGTCCAGCCACTCAAACGCCTCGTCGGGCTGGTTCCGGAAAGCGTAAACTTCGGCGACCTGGTATGCATTGTCTGTATGGTATTTCTCAATCAACTCCTTCAAAGCGGCGCCTGAATCTTTTTCCCGGCCAAGCGCGTGGTACGCAATCGCATAGAGAAACGCACGTGCGGGGTCATAGCGTACGAGCTCGATTTCCGGCAAAGCATCCTGCGGCCGCCCCTGCATCACATCGATTTGGCTTAACAGGATAGGGCCGGGCCAAACATCGGGACTCAGGTCAAGCCCCTTCTTGCCATCCGCTGCGGCTTCGTCTAGTTGCCCCAGGAAAAATTCCGTCTGTCCAAGGCATTCCCAACTATCTGCATTGAGCGGATCCAAGTCAATGGCTTGGCGGGCAAATTGAAGAGCTTCATCAAAGCGGCCGAGCATGGCTGCCGAGTAAGCCGCCAATCTTACATTCTCTGGATTTCCCGGTTCGAGAGCCATCGCCCGCCGGAAGGAAGCATCCTCTCCCGCCCAATCGAAGTCGACCTGTTGCTTAATCCGTCCCATTTGGGCGTGGGCCTCTGCCAGGTTCGGGTTCAGCGCTAAAGCTCGCTCCACCGCTTCACGCGCAAGCTGGTGACCCTCCTCCGCGGGAATAAGACTTACGTTGGCCTGCCAGCTGCGAGCCCGAGACAACCCGACCCAAGCCAATGCATAGGACGGATCAAGTTGGGTCGCCCGTTCGTAATACTTTGCTGCCATATCCGTATCTTTGTTGGTGTTCCGCTCAAAGAAGTAGTACCCCTGCATGTAGGCATCAAAGGCTTCGCGATTCACCGGGTGCGACTGGGCCAACTCTGCTTGCTTTTTCGAAGTCAAACGCACTCGGATTTCGCGCGCAACCGCCTTCGCTACATCGTCTTCCACACGAAGAATGTCCTTCGCCGGATAGTCGTAATCCTGCGACCACAAGTGAGTTTGGTCCTTCACCTGAATGAGCTGAGCGGTAAGGCGTAAGTTATCTCCGCCCTTGCGAAGGCTGCTTTCCAGCACATACTCCACAGAAAGATCGCGTGCAATCTGGTCCATGCGTTCGTCCTTGTGCTTGTATCCCATGACGGACGTACGCGCAATCACACCCAACTGTTCCGGGTTAAGCCGGCCCAACTGTGAAATGGTTTCCTCGGTCAGACCATCCGCAAGATATTCCTGGTTGGGATCGCCCGTGAGATTCTCAAACGGCAGCACAGCCAACATGATTTTTCCCGTTCTCATCGGTGGTGTAGACCGAAAGTACCGCCAGGAGATATAGCCCGCGCCCGCCAAGATGACAACAGACGCAAGCACGACCGCAGCCTTCCACCAGCGACGCCTTACTTGCCTTTGAACTCTCCCCGCGCTGTGGCTCAGCTCCACGGCTGACTGCTCGCCCAGCTCAGGGTCTTTCTCCAGAGCGGTTTTCGGCGCTGACTCCAGGTACTGCATCGGGAGCATCAATCGATAGCCACGCCGCGCCAAGGTCTCGATATACCGAGGGTCGTCGGCGGAATCCCCTAAGGCGCGCCGCAGGGTATTGATCGTCGCGTTGATGCTATGGTCAAAACCCACAACTGTATCGTTCGCCCACAGCCTGTTCTTGATTTCCTCGCGGGTAACAATCTTGCCCTCACGTTCAAGGAGCATCCGCAGGACCTGAAACACCTGTTCTCTGAGGACCTTATTGTTAGGATCGGGCGCCTCAATTGATCGTAGTTCGCCAGTGCTGAGGTCGAGCTCAAAGGCTCCGAACAGGATGCGGCCTGAGGAAAGGGTGTACATGGGAACCGCACACAGCATGTTGAATAGAAACTGTACCAATGCGACTCGAAATTGTCGAAGTGAGGCTGCGACCGGCTTCAAAGGTGTGCGCCGCATCTCCATAAGAATCAAAAGCTTACTGGCTTGACTCCTATTTTATCGCAAAATGACCGCTGCTCCATTTACACCCCTCGGCTTTTCCAGTAAGTACTGCAGTTCGCGGCGTGCCAGGGGCCAACCGGCCAAATCGATTGCGATCATAGCGAGTCTTGCATCGACTGATCGTCATCGATATCTCTACCGAAAACAAGAGGGGTGAAATATGGCAAAGCACGAGCATTCAGTCGAGCTCGCCGGGGTCAATCTCGCCGGGCGAAATCATGTCTGCGCGTTCTTTAACTCCATCGACGAGGAGCACAGAGTGCTCGGCTCGTTCTACAAGGACGGCATCGATCGCGGCGAAAGGGCTGCTCACATTGTGGATGCTGAGAATCGGAAAGAACATTTAAAGCGCCTGGCCGAGGCAGGCATCGATGTGCAAAACACGATGGACACTGGCCAACTGGAGGTGGTGCCGTGGACCGACGCGTATGTGCGCGACCACCGGTTCGATCAGGACGCGATGCTGGCTGCGGTCGAACAACTGATCCAGTCGGGCACCGCTGCCGGCTACCCGCTTACCCGGTTAGTGGGACATCATATGGATTGGCTGTTTCTCGACAAACCTGCCACGTACAACCTGGTGGAATACGAGGCACGACTCAATCACGTTCTTTCCAAGTACGATGATCCGGTGATCTGTAACTACAATCCGTCGAAATTTGGCGCAACCGTGGCAATGGACATCATGCGGACACATCCGCTGGTCATCATCGGTGGGCTGCTGAGGGAGAACCCGTTCTTCGTTCCTCCCGAGCAGTTCCTTGATGAGATGCGCGAGCGCCGGTCAGAAAGAAAAACCGCAGCCTAGTGAACTGCTCATGATCATAGCCCAATCTGCCGAGACCCTCCGGCTGCGCGCAACCGTCAGGGATCTCCTTGCTCTTTCGATCATCCCGGAGGCGTGGGTCGGGAGAGAACCGCCTGCCATTGCCGCCGACCTCGCCGATTTGCTGATCGGATCGCTCAAGCTGGATTTCGCTTTTGTGCGTTTGTCCGATCCTGCGGGGTACCAAGCGGTCGAGGTGACTCGAGGTGAGTGCTGGACGGGATTTCACGAATGGCTGAAACAACGCTTCGTCAGGTTCGGTCAAGTCTCTCGAACGGAAATCGTGACCAATGTTGGCGGGCTCGAGAAACCTTGTTGTGGCGTTGTAATTCCTATTGGAGTAAACAGCGAGCGCGGTCTCATTGCGGCGGCGTGCGACCGCTCCGATTTTCCCGACCAAATCGATCAGCAACTGCTTTCGGTGGCTGCGAATAACGCCGCCACCGCATTTCAGAACGCACGCCTTATCAATGAGCTGCGTAGCGCCCAAAAAACGTTGCGGGAACAAGAGCAAGAGCTTCGCAAGGCCCACGACGAACTAGAAATCAAGGTGGCAGAACGCACCTCGGAACTGCGCAGAAGTGAAAAAGACCTTCGCGAGGTGATCGATGCCATTCCAACGATGGCCTGGAGCGCACTGCCCGATGGCTCTAATACTTACGTTAACAAAAGATTTGCGGAGTACTCGGGGTTATCGGCGGAACGGGCAGCCGGATCAGGCTGGCTAGCAGCAACTCACGCGGATGATCTTCAGCCACACTTGAGTAAATGGATGGCGTCCGTTGCCACCGGCGAGCCTTTTGAGCATGAGGTGCGCTTCCGTCGTGCGGATGGTCATTATCGCTGGCATGTGTGTCGTGGCGTCCCGCTGCGTGATGATGAGGGAAAGATCGTTAGGTGGTACGGGATTCTCTTCGACATTGATGAATTGAAGAAGACTGAGAGCGCTCTTCAGGAGCGAGAGCATGAGTTGCTTGGCATTATCGACACTATCCCTTCCATGCTTTGGTCTGCGTCGCCGACCGGAGAGGTCACTCATATCAGTCAAAGAGTCCTCGACTATAGTGGACTGCACTTCGAAGATTTTCTTGGTCTAGGGTGGACGCGGTTCATGCATCCTGATGATCGTGAGGACACAGCGAAGGCCTTTTTTCAGGCCATACAGACCGGGGAGTCATACAATGTGGTCCACCGTTTGCGACGCGTGGATGGAGAATATCGCTGGCACCACACAAGAGGCGAGCCCTTACGTGGTCCGCATGACGAGATTGTTCAGTGGTACGGGCTTTCGATTGACATCGATGAGCGGAAGCGTGCAGAAGACCACCTTCGCGATGCGCGCATTAAGCTTACCAGGGCGTCGCAAATTGCAACCGTGGCTGAGCTGTCAGCCTCGATCGCTCACGAGCTCAACCAGCCCCTCATGTCTGTACTTGCTAATGCGCAAGCTGGCAAGCGCTGGTTGGCGGCCAATCCGCCAAACCTGCCGGAGACCAACGCATCGATTGAACGAATAATAAGAGATGCTCGTGCGGCCGGCGAGGTCATGCAGCACATTCGTGGGCTCTTCAAACAGGAGTCCTTCGAAAAAAAGCAAGTAAGTATCCGCGACGTGCTGAGTGAAGCAGTTCGTTTCCTGCGTGGCGATCCAAGAAAGCACGACGTTTCTATTGATTGGCAATTGGATGAGCATCTCCCCACCGTTCCCATTGACCTGACTCAAATACAGCAGGTGTTCATCAATTTGATTTCAAATGCGATGGAAGCGTTGGAGGGTAGCCAACTTTCTCCGCACATAATCGTTCGAGCATCCGCGACCGATCAAAATCAGATGCTCATTCAGGTGATAGACAATGGACCCGGAGTTGCCGACCAGGAAAGAATCTTTGATGCTTTTGTTACTACGAAGAATAATGGGATGGGGATCGGTCTGGCCGTATCCCGTTCCATCGTCGAAGCCCACGGCGGCCGGCTCTGCGCCGAGAATAACCAGTCTGGCGGTGCGACCTTCAGCGTGACCTTACCACTTTCTCCAGGGCAATCGAATTCCAGTTTGAGTTACAGTGGGATGGGATCGACGGGCAAAGAATTCCGTAGGGCATAAATCACGCGCTGCAAAACCTCCGCCTCGTCGAATCCGGTTATCTACCTAACGCCTAATCTGCAGCACTCGTTGTGCCTTCTCTCGCCGCCACCAAGGCACCGGTTGCCGCCTGTTCGATTAGATGAGCGACCGCTTGTGGTTGCGACACGTACACGGCGTGGCTGCCTTTGACCTCGACGACCGTTGCACCCGCGCGCTTCGACATCAGCCGCTGGGCATCGGGCGGAATCATCCTATCCTCGGTCGTAAGCAAGTACCAGCTGGGTTTCGCCTTCCATGCCGGTTCGCTGACGGTTCCTCCCAGGGCGTTCAGACCCCACGGCACTTGCGAGTCGGCCATAAACGCCGCCTCTTCCGGGCTCACATCGCCGGCGAAGGACGCAGGGAATTTTGCCTTGTCGAGCATCAGAAAGCCATCCACCGGCGGAAGGATCGGCGGTACAGGCGCGCCAGGAGGCGGATCTTTGATCAGCGAGGACACAGATTCGCCTTTGTCGAGCGCAAAGGCGGCGATATAAACCAGCCCCGCCACCTTCGGGTCGTTGCCGGCCTCGGTAATGACAGCGCCGCCATACGAGTGACCGACGAGTATCACGGGACCGTTCAGAGCGGCGATCGCGCGCTTGGTAACCGCGACGTCGTCTGCCAGAGAGATAGTCGGGTTCTGGACGATGGTGACCGCGTAGCCGTCTTTCGTCAAGACGTTGTACACGCCCTGCCACCCGGACCCATCCACAAAGCCGCCGTGAACGAGAACGATGTTCTTCACAACTGCCGTTGATTTTGTTTGTGCCATAGTGTTTTCTCCAATGCTTAAAATAATTGTTATGATTGCCAGCGTACCATAGATGATTCGTGTTTTGACGCCCGTTGCCATTGCGTTATTCTTCATCGGATGTGCTCCTTTTCATCGATTGCGAAGTTCTAAAATTGACTTGAGTTCATCCGGATGAGCTCAATCTTCCCGATCAAGTCCGTGCATGCGTTTCTCCTTATCCTTGTCCTGATCCTGTCTTGATTGGCCAGAGAGTCTCTATTGCCCGGTAACCAGCACCATGCGGAACCGTGCCTTGCCTTGCATCATGCGAGCGTAAGCGTCCGCCGCCTGTTCGAGAGGCACTGTCTCGATCATCGGTCGGATGTTCTCCAGGACACTGAAGGCAAGCGTATCCTCCCCATCAATCGGCGTTCCCGTCAGGCTCCCGTAGATCGAGCGGCCTCCAAACACGAGCGGGAATGCATTCAATTGGATCTGGTCCTGCGGTACACCAACCACGATGAGCTTGCCACGGACTGCAAGACCGGACACAAGAGTTCCCATGGCATTCCCGCTGGTTCCAGTTGCAAGAATCGCTCTCGCTCCGCCCATACGCTGCAGGAGCGCAGCGGCATCCTCGGTGGCGGTATCGATGTAGACGTGCGCTCCCAAGTCTTTCGCCAGCTTTTCCTTGTCGCGTCCACGCCCGATCGCGACAGTACGGAATCCCATATGCCTCGCAAACTGGATGCCAAGATGCCCGAGTCCGCCAACGCCTTGAACGGCGACCAAATCTCCGCCGCGCAAACCGGCGTTGCGAAGAGCGTTGTAGGTTGTAATCCCCGCGCATAGGAGAGGAGCTGCCTCGGCGGAAGTGAGTTCATCCGGAACCGAAGAGAGGGCTCGCGCTTCGGCGATCATCACTTCCGCATACCCACCATCCGTGGTTACTCCCGACACCACAGGGTTCTGACAATTCACGATGTCTCCGCGCCGGCACGGTTCGCACACTCCGTCTTCTCCGGCAATCAGGCCGACACCAACCCTCTGACCGATTTTCCATCTGGACACTCCGCTACCGAGGGCCTCAATGCGGCCAACCACTTCGTGTCCAGGAACACGCGGCAGAGTCAGGCCGGGGTAAGCGCCAGTGACCGTGGCCGCGTCGGTGTGACAGATTCCACATGCTTCGACTCGAATCCGAACCTGACCAGGCCCCGGTTCAGGAATTGTTCGTTCGACTATGCGAAGGCTGCCGGGCGCCGAGACCTCGACTGCTCTATATGTCTTTGCCATTTGAAGCTCCCTTCACTTTCTGCATCTCGAGCGATGCGTTGTCTTTGATTGCGGTGAAATTACGCTTTGAATTCAAAAGAGACAATCCCTGCCGCAAGGGCGCACTCCTCAGGACCGGGCGGGAATGTTCACGCTGAGCGGTTAGATCTGCGCTCTGCCGCCGTCAACGAACAGTTCAATACCAGTGACGAAGCTGGAGTCATCCGAGGCCAAGAACAACGCCGCCTTCGCAACTTCATCGGGCTCCCCCATGCGTCCCATCGGGATGGTGGACACAATCCGCGCAATCACCTCTGGAGATTGCCGACTCACCGCTGGCGTATTAATCGGACCCGGACTAACCACGTTCGAGCGGATACGACGCTCTTTCAGATCTGTAGTCCAGGTTCGCACCAAAGAACGGATCGCGGCCTTACTCGCAGCGTAGACGCCGAAAGCGGCAGTCCCCTTAACACCGGCGACGGAGCCGTTGAGAATGATAGAGCCACCATCCTTTAGGAGCGGCAGCGCCTTCTGCACCGTAAACAATGTTCCCCGCACATTGATGTTGAATAGCTTGTCGAAATGTTCTTCGGTGACTGCCCCGAAGGGGACAAATTCGGCAACGCCGGCGTTGGCGAAAACAATATCGATTCGCCCCTTCACCTTAGCGACGGTCTCGTAAAGACGGTCAAGGTCGTCGAGTTTGGAAACGTCTCCCTGAACGCCAGAAACGTTGCTGCCGATTGCCTTTACCGCTTCGTCGAGTTCCTTCTGCCTTCGGCCCGTAATGAAGACATACGCGCCCTCCTTGGCGAATAGCTTTGCCGTAGCCAACCCAATCCCTTCGGTGCCGCCTGTGATGACAGCGACCTTGTCTTTGAGCTTGTTGGACATGTTTTTCTCCGTTGAACCGCGCAATGTGCTGACCAAACGCCTCTCGGTGATTCGATGCACATGCGACCGTTCGGTCGCATATGGTTTTCCATTCTTGTCACGACATCCGCACGGATCTGTGAAGCAGATACACCACGAAGAATTGGAAGACGGCGATAAAGAGCGGCCCAGCGCATTTCCCAAGATCATGCTCAAACAGACCGATTCCGGCATCCAGCAATTGCATGGCGCCGGCGAGTGCACCCAGAATCAGCAACGCAGGCGCCGCCTGTTTGTAGATCGCCCCCAATGCGAACAAAGCCAGGGGAATTGTGCGCGCCGCCGCGTACATCGCCAATAGCAACGACGCCTCCGTTGGAACGGATTCGGCAGGGACCAGGTATTGCGGACGGATGATCGCCGCGATGGAAAAGCCGCTCGCAACCAGGACATTGATTGCCGTGACCAGTGAAGCCAGCCGCATCGCCTTTGTTGTTGTCATTGATTTCTCTCTGAGTAGACTCGTCCGAGCCGTAGTTGGGTTGCTTTGACAACTTGTGTTCGCATTACCCCTGCGTGTAGTACGAACCCTTCGATTCACCTTGGTTTTGTTGTGACTACTGCTTCAACGCATTAAGATTAGCCTTCGCGCCCCGTTCGAGCGCCAGGAGGAAGTCCGCTGATGGGAATCTTCCCTTCATGGCGTTGATGAGGCTATCGGGATCCTTGGCTTTTTTGAGTTCCTCTTCAAACGCTAGCAAGTAGTTTTCCGTAAACTCTACGGCCGTGGTGTCGAGGGGAGCGCCGGCCTTGCTGTGTCCAGGGACCACAACCGAAGGTTTTAATTCTCTGATTTTATTTAATGAGTTCAACCATTTCTCTCTGGATTTGCTGTCCGTTTCTGCGGTGTAGAGGTGCATGTCATTGAACAGAATATCGCCAGCAATGAGGATTCTCTGTCCAGGAATCCAAAGCATCGTGTTTTCGTCGGTGTCGCCTTGGAGGTTTGTAAGGACCTCTATTGTTGAATTCTCAAATTGAATAACATTGCTGTCGAACTTTTCGACGGCAACAACGTGAGAGGTTGCACCTGAGCCCAAGATCGTTTTCCACTTATCTATCTTCTCCTGATAGACGTTGTTGATTCTGCCTACTACCGTAGACTTGGCAATGATCCTCACGCCCGGATATGCGTCCTTAAAAACCTCGAGGCCAAGGAAATGATCGGCGTGCTCATGAGTAATGTAGATAGTCGACAGTGGCTTCTTAGTTTCTTTGATTTCCTGCACGACTCTTTCCGCGTTGGTCTTTGTCAACTGTCCATCGACTAACATCACTTCGTGTGTGCCTTCGATAATGACGGAGTTAACCCAGAACTGATCGTCGAGGGAGGTGACCACTTTGATTGAAAAGCCATGCTGACCACCCGCTGCCGAAGAAGAAGAAACTAGAAATGAGAGACCGATCACCGCTGAACAGATAGCAAGACGCTCCATGACTTCTCCTGTGATGATGAATTCCTATTTCTCGTCCCATTGATCGGTAAATGCCACTGGCGCCCAGTGATAGGCACTCCCCTCACTGTGCAGGCGACCGAGCCCAGGAAAGATCATGTGTGGCCCCGCGATCAAGACGTCCTCGCTCGCGAGCTTACGCAGCAATTGATCCCGCGTGGCCGCGGCTGCAGTCGGGTCAACGTCAAATACCACCGTGACCTTGGGGTCTGGCAGCTGAAGGCGCTGTACGTGCATAACGTCGCCCCAAAATAGAATCTTCTTTCCTTGGGACGAAAATTCATAACCGGTATGTCCTGGGGTATGACCACGGAGAGGCACGATTTGCAGGCCGTCAACGATTTGATCGGAGTCGGTAAACGTGTGCCACTTTCCGGCCTTGATGTAGGGCGGTGCGATGCCTTGTGCACTCTGGAAGAACTCTTGTGCTTCCTTCGGCGCCTTAGCGGCAATTTCCTGCGATAGCCAAAAGTCGTTATCTGCCTTTGCCACATAGATGTCGGCATTTGGAAAAACGATCTTTCCGTCCTGAGTCGTAAGGCCGCCGATGTGGTCGGAGTGGAGGTGTGTGACCAAGACGATGTCGACCTCTTCGGGCGTGTACCCAGCGCTGCGGAGGTTGGCCACCAAGTGCCCGAATTTTCCTCCACCAAACCAGGTACCGGATCCCGCATCGACCAGGATCAACTGCTTGCCAGTGTTGACAAGATAGCCTGCGTCGGCGACGTCAAGCAGATGCGGATCGTCTTGCAGTGCCTTTAGAACACCATCCTTTGTCTTCTGTCCGTTTATCCAGTTCGTATTGAATACGCCTGGCCCATCGAATAGGGCCGTCACTTCGAGGTCACCGACTTTCAGTCGGTAGAAGCCCGGTACCTGATCATGATGCTGCGGTTCGGCAGCCAGAGCTGCGTTTGGAGCGGCGACAAAGCTGGCCAGGGCTACCAGAAGAGCGGCGGCAAGGCTTATCGAATTTATTTTGAGAACGTTCCTCATTGTCTGTGCGGAGACTTTCACCGCTTTGTTTATGCTTTTCATTGGTATGTATCTCTCCTCTGAGTTTCAATTTGGCTCTCGTATTGCATCTCGACTCGTGCAAGCGCATCAGGTTGTGCCCAACGACAAGCTTAGGGAAAGCGCAGCGCAATCGAATCCCCAAAACTCGGTTACCGGATACGCCTCTTTCGAGGGGGCTAGAGTTCTATGATTCTGATCGACCCGCCCGTCTGGTTGCATAATGCAACCACACATAAGATGCTAGCATCTGGTATAATGATGCAACTAGTTACTAAATACGAGGAGTTATGCGACGCAAATCTTTCAAAGCCAACCTGTGCCCCGTGGCACGATCGCTCGATACCATCGGCGAATGGTGGTCTCTGCTGATCGTTCGCGACGCCCTCTCAGGCATACGACGGTTCTCCGATTTTCAGAAGAGCCTGGGAATGGCAAAGAACATCCTGAGCGCGCGCCTCAAGAAATTGGTTACGTGCGGAATCATGGAACAGGTGCCGGCTTCGGACGGCAGTGCCTACTGGGAATATGCCCTGACCCAAAAAGGCCGAGAGTTGTTCCCGGTCATCGTTGCTTTGCGCCAGTGGGGAGAAGGTCATCTCTTTTCCCGCGGCGAGAAACGTCTTCAGGTTCTCGACAAACGCACCGGCAAGCCCTTTCGAGTGGAAGTGAAAAACGCGAAAGGGGAAATCCTTACGGCGAACGATCTGGAGCTGGTTACTGTTAAGAATTAAGAGACGTTCACGGCATCCAACTTCCTCGTAACACCGAAAACGAACTGACCGTGACCGTTGGGTTTTCATTTTCACTTTGGAAACTCGTGTCCGAACATGGGGCGACCGCTCTTTGACTGCTCTTGGGTGGCTTCGTCCTGGATAACATCCCAATGTTCGATAAGAATCCCGTCCTTGACACGAACAATGTCTGCTGCAATCCAGTTCACCGGCTGGCCGATACCTGAGAACCGCCCGTGCAGAATCACAAAATCTTTTTCGGCCACAATCGTTCCGGGTTCATACTTCAGCGTTGGCGGAATGCTCTTGATGAGATTGAACAGGCCCTCGCGACCAGCTGCGATGTGAGCGCTGTGTTGAATGTAGTCAGGCGACCAGAAACGCTCAGCGGCAGCATAGTCCCGCTTGTTGAAGAGCGTGTCGAATGCTTCCAGGACGAGGGTTTTGTTTTGTTCGGGCGTAGTCTTCGGCATGTTGATTCCTTTCCGTCCCTTCGGAGTTTCTTATCGAACTCACGACGGTACATTCATGTTGTTTGAGCGCGACCAAGGCCGACCAACGCGCAACCTGCTAGTAAATCATTTCAATTGCGTCGACCCGTGAGGGATAAAACGCCAGGTGCTCCTTGATACCGGCGACCGCCTCATAGGGTTTTTCGTACGTCCAAACGGCGTATTCCGATTTCGATCCGCCGATGGGAATGCTGTAGTACGAACAATCACCCTTGTACGGACAATAGCTGTAGTGCGTGGTCCGAACGAGCAACGACATATCAGCATCGTCGCGCGGCAAGTAGTAAACCGGCGGATATCCCTTCTCGTCCAGTCGAAGCGCTCGCGTAGATTCAGCAACTATCCTGCCGGCAACCGTTACACGCACCCTGCCCTCAGCTGGAGAAATTGTGATGGGATGGTCAGGCCCAGGAACCCTGATCTCCTTGTCTTTGTCTCTGTCGTTGCTCGTCTTAATCTCCATAGCCCCTCACGGTATTCGTTACAGCTTCGAGCCGCCATCGACGGGAATACTGGCGCCAGTGATCCACCGCGCCTTGTCCGAGGCCAAGAACGCGACTACATCTGCCACGTCCTCCGGCTTGCCGATTCGCTTGAGTGCCTGCATCCCAAGAGTGGCCTCGCGGCCCGCTTCCGTCTTCGTAAAATTTGACATATCCGTATCGATCACACCGGGCGCGACTGCATTGACGCGAATACCTTGTGGCCCAAGAATGGCGGCCCAGTTCTTGACCAAAGTCTCTAGTGCTCCCTTGGTCGAGGCGTAGGCAAGGATCGAGGGGTTGTCCACACCGGGCTTGCCAACTACGGCGTGAGAACCGAGCGAAGAGATCACGATGATGTTCGACCCGTCTCCTAGAATGGGCAGCAGTTGCTGCACCAGGAAGAATGGACTACGGACGTTGGTCGCAAAGAGGTTGTCAAAGTCCTCGGCCGTATAATCGGCGAGGCGCGCCGCCTTACTGATTCCGGCGTTGAGCACAAGCACATCCAATCGATCACCGACGATGGAGCGCACCTGTTTGGCTAGCAGGGCAGCGCCGTTCGCAGTCCCCAGATCGGCGGAGATTGCATTTGCGAGTCCGCCTTCCATCCGGATCTCCGAGACTAGAGAGTCCGCTTCCTGCGCGGAGCGGCCGTAGTGAACCAGGACGTGCGCACCGGCCCTGGCAAGCGCCGCTGCCGAAGCACGGCCAATTCCTCTTGACGCGCCCGTCACAAGTGCCGTTTTGTGGTGCTGAGCCATTCTCCCTCCAATCGCGGTTATTCACACGAGGTTCCATCTGGATGCCGAGCCTGAATCACCCCACGAGCATCCGTCCATCCACCGCCAAGGCTACGGGCGTAGCTCAGATCACCTAGTTAGATTGCGATGCTGGGTATTGGTAGCGCGGCTCGAGCATACTTTGTCGAGCTGGCATCGATGCCTCACAAGCATGGGAGGTGGGAGGGAATACTTCGTCGTTGTTTTATTGCAGTTGTTCTTGATGCAAACCGCTATTTAAAACTTGGCTTCGGTGGCGCGCACACCGATTCGAACCAGCGACTGATGTACACCTCGGCATGAGCTTCACCGCAGTAATGCCGGGCTCCGGCCGCGGTTGCGCTTTCAGAATTCCACCGGTACACGGTAAGATCGGAGTCTCCGCATCGAATGACGAACCAGTGGGTGGGATTCGTAGTCACGAGTCCACAGACTTCACACCTGAATTCTTGGAGCGCTGTCATGCTCAGTTCCTTATATATCAGTTATATCAGTGGCGTCACGCCGACTCGCGATCGAGAGCTTATCGCAGATTTGGTGTCAGAATCGTGAGCTCGCCGACTTGTTCCCTCTTCTCGGTACCCCGCAGGTGGGCGGCGTGGTCCATCATCCAAATCTCCGGAATGATTTCACCAACCAGTTGTCCATGGCAGAAAATTCGCACCACCGCACTCTCAGAAACGACAATGCCCACTGCCTTGGTCACGGCACTCATGTTAGCAGCGGCTATGTGCCGGCTGCCGAGTCCCAGCGGCACGTCCACTTGTGCGGCCACGGCGTCGAGGTAGCGGCACGCGGACAGGACGATGCCATCGCGACTTACCACGAACCCACCATCCAGCTGCGCCAATTCCTTGATGGTTCCGCGGAGATTGAGGTTGGTGACATGTCGCGAAGACTCAGGATGCCCCAACAACGGATCCAAAATCAATGGTCTGGATCTCGCGAGCACGGCATGCTCATCCCCGAGGGTGAATAGAGTGCCAACCCGCCTGCCCTCTCGACCTTCGCGGGCAATCTCGACTGCGAGCCCAATCAGGGACTCAAGAGTGTCGGGATCATGATCTGCTACCTGGCAGAGAATACTTTCAAACATCCATCAACTCCTCGCCTCGAGTAGAAGCCCGGCGGCGCCGGTTGCCGCCCATGCGCCTGCGGATCGGCTTCTCTGGGGCGCTTAAGGTTTCAGAAGTGACTTCCCGTAGCCAACAGGAATGGCAAAATTTGAGCCGCCGAACTCACGCACCATGGCAAAGTTTATTCCTATCACCTTACCCTCGTTGTTGAAAAGCGGACCGCCAGAGCCGCCCGACGTGGTTTGGGCGTAATAGACAATCTTGTCGGGCAGAACGTCGCCGATGTGCCCCTGGGTCGTGGTAGGCCGGATCAGATGCCGGCGCGCGAGTTCTTCGATGACCTGCTTCGGATCGCCTTTGGATGCAGTCGCGATGGACTGGAGCGCCTCCGTGCCGGCTCGAGCCAGAATTGCATCAAGACCAGTGGGATATCCCAGCAGAACGACCGGCCCACCCCTGACCGCCGAACCGCGGCCATCGGCAAGGGCTATTTGTTTAATTCCCATGTCTGAGATGTTTCCTTTGACCACAGCAACGTCGGCAGCAGATGAAATCTTCTCGGTGTTGACGGCAATGCCGTTGGTGATGCCGGGGAAATATGCCGTCATCTCGACGATCACCGGCTCAACGCCTTGATCGAGCATTTCCTTCAGATCGTCATTCTGCCACCAGGGCTCGGCGACGTGATGGTTCGTAAGAATTCGTCCAGTATCGGAGACGAGAAAGCCGGTGCCGAAGACATCCAGGTGTACTTCCGGACCATTCCCGGTGAGGCCCACGAGCGGATTATTGTGTTCGTCTGTCTCAGGCTCGCCGGTGCTCGTCACCCCAGCGTAGCGCAGCCTCAATGCCGTAGTGTGTTCACGGAAGGCAAGCACAACGTGGATAAGGCAGACGCTGGGTTCATAGGACTGGATAATTCTCTCGGCAAATTTACCGTCGGTCTCAATCTTCAGGAGGCGGCTTTCTACGGCGGCTAGCTGATTTTCTAAAGCGGAAGCGTTTTTTGAGTCGCTGGTTGCAATTTGCGCTTTCAGGTCTTCGCTCTTCTTCTGAAGTTGAAGCGTTTGGGAATCGCCAGCCGGGGATGGACCGCGGTCACGCGCTTCCAGGGCCCGACGTGAACGTTCCATCAACTGTTGTTCGGTCAGCACGCCCGTCTGCAAGCGAGTGATTGCCGCATAGACCCGAGTATTCTGTTCCTGGGTGCGACGGTAGAAGAAGAAAAAGATCAGGGAAGCAACGATAACCACAGCAACCGTCGCCAGTCCACCAACCCGAAGCGTCCGCCGTTCTTCGTTGACTGCGGTCACGACCTTCTGGGTAGCGTTCCTATTTTCCTCGGCACGGCGCAGCCGCTCTCGAGACTCGTCCGCGATGGACTTATTCCGCAGTTGCGAACGCACCCGCGACAGCAGTTCGTGCGCGTCGAAAGGCAGAGACAACACATCGTCGGCTCCGAGATCGAGCCCCCGAGTGCGCTCGGCCGAGCCTCCCGGAGATAGCATCACAACGCGTATGTTGTGCGTCTGCTCGGAGCCTTTGATTTCAGAAAGAAGGTCACAACAATCGAGCTGCGGCGGATCGGCACCCAGGACAACTGTGTCAGGGTTGAAGGCGACGACTGCCTTCATTCCTCCCTGGCAGTCGGTCGAGACCTCATATCCCGCATCGCTCAGCACCGCGACGATATGCTCTCTGAGGCTATCGTCAGACTCCGCCACCAGGATCTTCCCTGCTTTATCGTTCATAGTGTTCGCATCATGCTCGTTTCTTAATGGATGGTGCCAGACTGTCACAGGATTCAACTGGCGGCTCGGTGTCCGTCTTTCGCCGCGGTTTTCACCTCAGACTGGTTCACACAAATCAAGATCATGGTCTTGGAACACTCACCGCATAGCCAGAAATGTTCCAGCCGCTTGCTCCCTGTCTTCGGAAACAAAACGAACTGATAAATCTTGCCATCACGCAAGTAGTGGAGTTCCCGCCCGCAGTCGGGATTGGCGCATCGGCTGATCATACGTTCCCGGTTCCATTCTTGCTAAGCAGGTTGATTCACCACCTTGCGAGACCGCTTCGGTAGCGCACAGTCGAGAATTTCGTCGATATGGTCCGAGTTGGCGCGAGGACTCGATCGAGTTACGAGCCGGCTTCAGTTCAAAACCAGATGTGCGAGCTAACGAAGTCGCTAATCCGGCTCGCCTACATCTCTTTTCTCCGCCTGAAGATGATTCGCAGGATCGATCACGTACTGTTGATGATCAACGGTAAATACCCTTTGCCCGTACAACTTCACGTCCACGAACGTCTCGTCGCGGAGAGGAAACCAAAAACCATCGATTCTTTGATACTGCCGGACAAAGTCGACGCGATTAATCCAGAACGACGGTTTTTTGGCAGGGTGGCCTGCGATTTTCGCAACCGCGAAGTCGTCGGCGTCGATCCATATTTTCCCCTCAAACAGATACTTATCTTTGCGTTTCGGGATCGCCTCTAAGACAAAACAATGATACGGGCCGACTTCCCCTTCCCCAGCCAGCGTGAACGTGTAGTTCGCACTTGTGATCGCACTATCGTGATGCTCTCGACCAGAAGATGTTTCGCTTTCGCTCTGGATCAGGCGATCAAACACAAGGTGACGCACGATACTCGAACCTTTTTCGGAAGTCTTGCTGAATGTTTTTTTGTCGGGCGCCCGATACTCCACGCGGACCACCGCTTGCGCGGCCACTTTCCCCTCGAGGTTTCTGATCTCGTAGGTTCGGACTGCCGAGTACTGCTGCAGCTTCTGGTTCCGCAGGAGATTGCGCTGGAGCATTTGTGCGATGACCTCGTCACCCGTCAAACCGACTTGGGCCCTATCATTCGATAGGGCAATCTCCGGCGCTGTCTGTCCCGCGGCGTCTTGAGTCGCCGCAATTGGTGCCGAAGTCATTACCAAGCTAAGAGCGGCGACGACGAAGCGTTTCATTCGTCCCAAGTGCGGTGCCATAACCTGAGTTCTCCTCCTGTCAGTCGCCGAAACTAAGAATGAAGCCATCCACGCGGCGCTGAAAACCCGTGAACTTGCCAAAGAAGGGCGAAGTGTCGTTGTTGTACACATCATGAAAATTTCCATGATTTGTGAGATTGATCGAATAAAGGCCTACGCGCACTTTGTGCCGGCTCCCCTGTTCCGTGAAAGGTAAGTGCAGATGAAAGTCTCTGTAAACCTGTGCGTCGAGTGAAAAGAATGTTGGAAAGCGCTGGCCATTCGGCAACCCGGCGTAATTCTGCAGCACGTCGACGTTGGAGTATGGAAAGCCGGTGTGAACGTCGACGACGGGACTCATCGTCAGCGACCACGGAAGATGGAACGTTCCCCAGGTGACCACTCGATGAGGAACGTCCGACGGCAGGATGCCGGAAACATTGGAGCGAATGACGGGTTGCTCGAATGGAAGGAAAATGTTGGATACGGTATTCAGATCACCGCGTGTCCGGCTCCAGATATAGGAAATATTCAGGTCAGAGTGCCGAGCGGGTCGGAAGTGTAGCGTGGCTTCGAACTCATGATAGTTCGCTGTGCCCGTATTGAAGAGGCCTAACAGACCATCGCTTCCGAAAACATCCGGCACGGGATTCACGATGAACAGGCTGCGCGTCTGGCTAGAAAGCCAGCTGACGCGAAGGGTCGCGTTAGTCCACAATTGACGGTCGACTTCGAAGTTTCCTACGAAACTGCGGGGGCTGGAGTTGGGTGCGGATTGCACACGCGAAGAAAGAGGACCGGTGCCATTTCCGACGTAGGCGTTGTAATAGAGGATGGGCGTTCCTGTGGGAATTCCGGTGCCGTCAAAAATGCTCACAGTACGCATGGGATTGCGAGCAAAGCTTGCCTCCAGTAAGGACACGTGGTCGTAAAACAGTCCTGCCCCGGCCCGGAAGATGGTCTTCTGACTTTTCCCAGGCGAATAGGCTACGCCAACCCGCGGCCCGAAGGCCGCAGTCCTTCCTACGGTCTCGCTGGTGAGGCGGCCACCCAGAGAGATCGCCAGGTGCTCGTTGGGCGTCCATTGGTCCTGGATGAACTCTTCCACATCCGTGG
>Ga0210410_10000595_pt1 | contig 38231 bp, 45 predicted proteins | sample IncBWC4MmetaG_FD_161058 | JGI IMG/M metagenome (GOLD analysis project Ga0210410, IMG submission 161058) | Forest soil microbial communities from Barre Woods Harvard Forest LTER site, Petersham, Massachusetts, United States - Inc-BW-C-4-M | ecosystem: Environmental > Terrestrial > Soil >...
GCTCAAGATTGTCGCTGAGCATGCCGACATAACCTGACCATTCTTCACCAAGAGTGATGGGAGTCGCGTCCTGCATGTGTGTGCGGCCTATCTTGACGACGTCCTGCCACTCCTTCGACTTTGCTGCAACGGCGTCCTGCAGTGCTTTTACTGCAGGCAGAAGTCTTTCCTTGACGTTCACCGCTGCCGCTATGTTCATGGCAGTAGGAAACGAATCGTTAGACGATTGCGACATGTTGACGTGGTCATTAGGATGAACAGGCATCTTGCTGCCCAGCTGCGTGCCAGCAAGTTGACAGCAACGGTTGGAAATCACTTCATTTACGTTCATGTTGAACTGAGTGCCGCTGCCGGTCATCCACACGTGTAGAGGAAACATGTCCTGGTGCTGGCCCGCGAGGATTTCGTCGCAGGCCTGAACGATGAGTCCGTATCGTTTGTCGTCTAGTCTTTCGCCTCCATGGTTTGCACGGGCGGCGGCTTTCTTCAAAGTTGCATAGGCGGCGATCATCTCCCGCGGGATCAGATCATGACCGATACTGAAGTGTTCGAGTGAGCGCTGGGTTTGCGCTCCCCACAGCTTGTCGCTTGGTACGCCGACTTCACCCAGGCTATCTGTCTCATTGCGAACACCCTGAACTGAAACATTGCTGATTGCAGCCATGTTTTGACTCCTTCTTAAATTGAGTTGTTCGGGCCAGCCTCATACCGCGACCAGAGAGAATCATCGGAATGTTCGGCCACGCTGTCATCACCTTCCGTTCCTCTTCCCAAGTGCCAATGTCAAGAACTCTTCCCGGGCATCAGTGCTTCCGAAAAGGTTTCGCATTACGCTCGTCGACATCAGTCCATCGCTCTTGATTCCGCGCATCTGCATGCAAAGATGCTCGCCGCGTGCAAGGACTGCCACGTCACGCGCGTCTGTGATGGCCGTAATCTCGTCAGCGATCTGATGAACCAGCCGTTCTTGTACTTGTAGGCGGTGTGAATATTTGTGTGCGACGCGAGCAAACTTCGAGAGCCCGAGAACGTGCTCGGTTGCGATGTAAGCCATGGAAATTTCGCACTTGAAGGGAAGCAGATGGTGCTCGCACAAACTAAAAACCGGGACTCCGGTACAGACGACCATCTGATCGGTCCGAAACGACTCGAATGCAAATGTGGTTTCGATCGTGCCAGGGTCGTAGTCGATGAACTCTTTCCACCATCGCGCGAAGCGGTTCGGTGTCATCTTCAGCCCTTCCCGGTTCGGGTCCTCCCCGATTGCCAAGAGCAGATTGTGGCCGATCCGTTCGGGCCTCTTAACGCTAACTTTTGGCGCCGGGCGAGCCGCTCGTGAACTCGCACGCTCAGTCGCCATCCGCGCTTCTGAACCGTTTGTTCGCACAACTTTGTTGCCGCGGGGCTCATTGAAAGAAGTGGAAGACATATTGTGGTCGCTTGCTTCACAACGCCGAGCTTGATCAAGCGGAATGAGTTGCTCGATTACGATTGGAGCCCTCCTAACAACGGACTGTCTGGAACCAGACGTCATCTGTGCCATGAGAATTCAAGACAGGTCTCGGTGAGACGTTCACCTCACCGGATGCACCGGCTAGCAGCGCGCGACTACTCGCGTCGGACTTGCGTCCTGCCGAACTGTGGTACTTGAGTCGGATGCCGCCGTCTTGAACAGCGAAGTCCTTATCACGTCCTGCCGCAGTAAATAGACAGACACAGAGAAAAGCACGAGATCTTTCATCAGGAAAGCAACCCTCTCGGTCATGGCCGGGAATCCGCCGGCGGAAGCGGCCCAGCCGTCCGGCATAAACGGAATGATCGTCGTGGTCGCGATGAATGCAAAACATGAGCCAAGAGCTCCGAGAATCCCCAATCTTTTGTTCCAATATCCGGCGAACAAAAGGGCCGCAAACAGCCACTCTGCAACTCCGAGGAAATAGGTTGCCCCTCGAACGCCAAAGACCGCGTACATCCAAAAGATGAGAGGGCCGTGACCGATGTAGGGGAGCAGAGCCTGCGCCTCATACTCGAACCATTTCTGATACCCAAAGAACAGGAAAATGATAACCATGGATGCACGAAGCAAGTGGTAATCAAGATCATTCTTGAGAATACCGAGCTTAATCAAAGCTCTTCCGATGAAGGTCACATGCACTCCTTTGCTTGACGACTTACGCGATCGTCAGTCATCAGTTTTGTAAGCTTGCCTCGATCACCTCCGCAATGATGTGCAACTGCCGTTCCAACACTTGAAGCTTCGGGAGGCGTTCAGCCTTGCGTCGTTGGGTGAGTGGATTCAACGTCGTGAGAACAGCCGTTCAGGAATTACAATGGCGCTCTCGTTGAGCTTCTGCTGTACTCGTTGAGATAGAGACGCCGTGACGCTATTTCGACGGCGTTCGTCTCGGGAGCATGCTGGAAGTGGGCAGTGCTTACATTCTGGTGACGACATTGATTGGAAGCTCGATTGCTGTTTGTTTTGACGGTTCGGAACGCAGCATCAAACTACGTCAGTCGCTGAGCAGGAGGTCCTAATGGCTATCATCTCGCGAGGTTTTGCCGGTCGACGCAGCGCAGCGGAAGCCAAACTCCCGCCTGGTCAATACCTCACTAATGATTTTCCCGTCTTGTCGGCAGGCCCTACGCCACACATACCCCTCGAGCGCTGGGAATTTACCATCGATGACGGCAGCAACGTTTTGAAGCGGTGGGATTGGAAGTCTTTTCGGGAGTTGCCCACCGAGACCGTCACGGTTGATATACATTGCGTAACGCGATGGTCGAAACTCGGCACAACCTGGGAAGGGGTTTCGCTTGATGTCCTGTTTGCAGATGTAAAAACTGATTTGCCCTATGCAATGTTCCGTTCGTATGGCGACTATACGACAAACCTCCCTCTGAAAGATGTCATGAACAAGCAGGCCTGGATCGCGTTCAAATACGACGGCACCGATCTTGAGCCCGAACACGGCGGCCCCGCGCGGCTTCTGGTCCCTCATCTTTATTTATGGAAGAGCGCTAAATGGGTGAAGGGCATGACGCTGATGCCGCATGACAAACCGGGTTTCTGGGAAAACCTCGGCTACCACATTTATGGTGACCCATGGCAGGAACAGCGGTACTCGGACGAGTGACGTGGCGTGCCGCGAAGGTTGTTGTGGTGTACGACGAAGCGTCGACTGTGCTCAGCCGGTTCGAGCTCTCGCGATCAGCACAAATGGCTGGCGAACCGCTTTCCAAGCGAAACAGATGACAATTCACCGCCCTCGAAGGCAGTTAGCACACTGCGGATTTCGTTGTAAAGGAGCAACCCCAAATGAGTAACCAACAGCGGCTATCAGCAACCGAAGCTGTGGATTTCGTTGTAAAGGAGCAACCCCAAACGAGTGACCTGTGGCGGCTATCGGCAACCGAAGTCGCTGGGCTCGTAAGAGCGCGCAAAGTGTCGGCCCGTGAGGTCGCTGACGCGGCGCTGCAACGCCTGGACTCAGTCAACCCGCGCATCAATGCGATTGTTGACTGCCGGCCGGATATGGTGCGCGCGCAGGCGGACAGGGTGGACAGTATTTTGGCGCAAGGAAACGACCCGGGTCCTTTGGCCGGCGTGACGGTGACCGTCAAGATAAACATCGACCAGGCCGGTTTCGCCACAACTGATGGGAGCCGGCTGCAGGAGAACTTCATCGCAAAATCCAATAGCCCTGTTGTCGACAATGTAGTAAAGGCGGGAGCAGTACTGCTTGGGCGCAGCAACGCCCCGACCTTTGCTCTGCGTTGGTTTACGAGCAATCTGCTCTATGGCGGCACCCACACACGCAACCCACGTGACCCGCGACTGACTCCCGGCGGATCCACGGGGGGAGGAGGCGCTGCAGTCGCAACCGGCATCGGACATATTGCTCTAGGAACGGACATTGGCGGCTCAGTTCGCTACCCTGCGTATGCGTGCGGAGTCCATGGCCTACGTCCCAGCCTGGGGCGAGTCCCTTTCTATAACGCAGCTTTGCCCGAGGCCACGATCGGAGGTCAAATCATGCACGTGGAGGGTCCCCTGGCGCGTAGCATCGCGGACCTTCGCCTCAGTCTGTCTGCCATGTCGGGTGCCGATCCACGAGACCCGTGGTCTGTCCCCGCGCCTCTGGAAGGGCCGTCCGTACCACTTCGTGCCGCACTATGCCCGCGACCGGCACGGAGGCAGGTTGCGCCCGAGGTCGAGGCTTCCGTTCTGGATGCAGGGCGGCGCCTTGCCGATGCAGGATGGGCCGTGGAAGAAATTGACGATACGCCGCCGTTAAGTGAGTCGGCTGAAATTAACGAATGGCTGTGGCTCGCAGATGGTTTTCCTCAACTCGCCGACGCCATAGAGCGCGACGGCGATCCCGGCGCTAAGGCGGTGGCGGCATTTGGGAAGTCGCGGGTCAAAACGTACCCCAGCGACGCGGTATCCCGGGCGCTGATTCAACGCGCCACTGTAGTTCGCCAGTGGCAATTATTTCTGAATAAGTATGCGGTCGTGTTGATTCCGGTTTCAGCCGAGTTGCCCTTTCCGGACCAGCTCGATCTCCAGGGCCCCGCAGCCTTTGAACGCGTGTGGGAGGCTCAATTTCCGGTGCGAGCTACCCCTGCGCTGGGTCTGCCGATCTTGGCGGTCTCCACCGGGCTTGTGGGTCAGACTCCGGTGGGCGTGCAAGTTGTAGCTGGCCGATATCGCGAGGATCTGTGTCTGCGCGCCGGTGAGGCAATCGAGGCTCGAGGAACCCCGCCCTCCCCCATAGATCCACGCAGCTAATGGAGGATCCATGGCAGGAACGGCGGTACTCGGACGAGTGACCTGGCGTACCGCAACGGTTATGGGACTGCGCGACGAACAGCGACCGCGCGAACGCTCTCCCTTACGGTGCGTGAGTGGCCGGGTCACGTCGCCGGTCAGCACGTTGACGTGCGCCTGACCGCTCCCGACGGATACTCTGCGGTACGATCCTACTCGATTGCCTCTGCGCCGAGTTCCGATGGGCGCATTGAAATCACTGTCGAGCGGCTGCCGAACGGCGAAGTCTCACCGTATCTCACGCAGGAAGTCATGGTCGGCGACGAACTAGAGTTGCGGGGTCCGATCGGCGGATGGTTCGTGTGGCAAAGCGACCAGATGGAGCCGATTCAACTGGTGGCCGGTGGCTCCGGCATCGTTCCTCTTATGGCTATGATTCGCTCGCGTCTTTCAACCGGCAATAGTGCACCATTTCGGTTGTTGTATTCCGTCAGCGAACCAGCGGCGGTTTTTTACCGCGACGAACTGCTGGCATTTATCAAATCAAGACGACTCGGTAGTTATCACCTACGCGTACACGCGAGTGACTCCGAAGAATTGGCCGCGGCCCGCCGGACGCATCGATGCTCCCCTCGTAGCGACAGGTGCATGGCCTTCCACCCTCCGGCCAACCAGCTATGTCTGCGGCCCGACCTCATTTGTTGAGCATGTCACTGACCTGTTGATCGCTGCCGGCCACGATCGCGAAAGAATAAAGACGGAGCGCTTCGGCGCTACAGGAGAACGGAAATGAATACATCTATGAACTACCTTGATGGCAACGCCGCCGCAGGTGAATTGATGTGGGATATGACCGTGACGATGTCGTCGGGGGCCGCCTGCGCTGGACGGAGCTAACACCGCCTGAATGGTTGGAACGCGACACACAACAGTGGATGCCAAAGCTCAAGATGACGGGGAGCTTGCAACCCTTCGAGAAGGAGTACTTCCGGAGAGACGGCAGCCGCGTGCCCGTACTCATCGGTCTTGCGACTCTTGACGAAACCGGGAACCAAGGTCTGGCATTCGTGCTCGATCTCACCCAACGCAAGCGCGCTGAAGAGGAACGCGATAGGCTGCACCAGCTAGAGGCAGATCTCGCGCATATCAACCGGGTGAACACGATGGGCGAGTTGACCGCCTCGCTAGCACACGAAATCAAGCAGCCCATTGGGGCGGTGGTAACCAACGCGGAAGCGTGCGTGCGATTACTTGATCGCGACGAGCCGCGGATCTACCCGAGGCGCGAGAAGCTGCCATGGAAATGGTCCGAGACGCCAGGCGTGCAGCCGAAGTCATCGACCATGTCCGGTCGCTGTACCGAAAAGGTTCTTCGCAACTGGACATAGTTGACGTAAACCAAGTCATCGGAGACATGGTTGTTATGTTGCGGAACGAGGCGAATCGGCATTCCGTTACGATTCATACTGATCTCGCAGAAGGGCTCCCCACAGTCATGGCAGATCGGGTGCAGTTGCAGCAGGCTTTGATGAATCTCATGCTCAACGGTATCGAGGCGATGAATGATACCAGCGGTGAACTGAGCGTGAGATCCGTGACAACGGAGGATGGTCAATTAGTGGTTTCCGTGAGTGATTGCGGCATCGGCCTTCCGGTGAAGCAAGTCGAGCGCATTTTCGACGCGTTCTTTACCACTAAGCCGCACGGCACCGGCATGGGACTGTCCATTAGTCGGACGATCATTGAGTCGTGTGGTGGGCATTTGTGGGCGACTCACAACGCCGAACGTGGTGCGACATTTCATTTCACGCTGCCGACCAAGGTAAAAGCCTCCTCGCCTTCAGCCGCCTGACTTACGCTCATTGCCAATGTGAGCACCACCGACGAGCACGGGAAACGACCGGGCGGGATTGTAAACGAGAATCTTCTGTCTCCCACGCCTGGCGCTTATGCTCCGTCTCCTTGGGCCTCTGGCGCAGCACCAGGGTTGAGTATGAGTAACCTTAGCATCTGATCAAATAATGGTCGTGGTCCGGGGTGATCGCCTTGCAACGGCGGTAGCAGGTAGGAGTTTATGAGACCTACAAGGATCGGTGGGGATCCTCGATGAGATTCTAACTACCGGAGAACCGACTCTGATGAGGTGTGCCAAGGCTGTGCCTTGTCCGAAAAATTCCCAGTTGCCAACTAACGTATTTGCAACAACGGAGGGGAGTGCCTCCGAGCTGGCGTGGGTATGGGCAAGTCGTTGATTTTCAGCCTCATCGCAGGCCGAATGCTCCTTACAACGGATAATCGGCCGTCAGGCGGTCAGTTCTGAGTGCTTGTGTTTCAGACCGAAGTTGCGCGGGGCGGAACGCACTCTCTTTCGGCAGATCCTTTGCATCTGCCTCGGGGAGATATATGGTGCACCAAGCGATGCGGCAGGCCCGACAGGTTTGGTACGCTTTCCAGACATGGAATACGACGAAGAAAAAGTGGATGAGATGGTGCTGGCGTTGCTTTTCCTAACCACGTTTGAGGACAGTCCGCGTGGAGTGCGGGCCTGGAAAGGGGACGACTGGAACGTGCTCGATCGACTCCATCGAAAAGGCTACATTTCAGACCCGAGAAGCAAGGCCAAATCGGTCGTAGTCACCGAGGAAGGCGTGAAGCAATCTCGCCCCCTTTTCGCGAAATACTTCCGGAAAGAAAGTCACTGACGGTCAGCAGTCGGCTTTGAAGCAATATTCGAAGCCTCCCGCCACGCTGCCCTCGCTAATCCATTCTGACTGATCCCTTCTCTTCGTTACACCACCAATGTACTGCCTGGATGTTGTCCGGATGATCGTCCCTCCACCCTCCGCCCATTCCTTTCGGATCCCTATGGTCGGGGACGACGTCGTTATAATCGCGAAACTCTTCGTGGCAGATCGCACATATACCCGCCTGCTGTCGAATTTGCGGTTCAGCAATTTCCGCATCTCGGCCGGGGATCGCAACTCCCGGTATCCGCGCGGATGATGCGGATCTTCAATTCTCTGAACACCAAGTCGGATCACCTTGGGCTTGGGTAGAAATTCTCGGCCACAGCAAGAAAGCGATCGATGGATTGGACAGAATTCGTTAGTACGAAGTCTCATTGGCATTCCTCTCATTTGCGGGTGAAATCGAAACAACTGGCAGGCGCTAGCGGACGGAAAGGAGTTGAGCAGGCTGTCCTGCTACAATTCCTGCCCGAGGAGAACCAATGTCGAACCTGGCGAACGTAGTCCAGCAATTAAGGAAGGAACGTGATCAAGCACAGCGGAGAATCGAGCAGTTGGATGGCGCTCTGAAGGCGCTGGCTGGCCTCAGCGGAGTTCGTGGAACCACTGTCGGACCCGGCCGTGGTCAAAGGCCTGCTGGAACACGTCGAACCATGTCAGCAGCGGCACGCAAGCGGATCGCTGCGGCACAGCGCGCCCGGTGGGCGAAGTGGAAACGAGCTCAGCGGAGTAAGTAAGCGGAATCAAACCACCTTTTCCACACTTCTCCACAATTCAATTCACAGATATTTGGTTTAGAGCCTGAGAATCACGTTGACTTCAGTCGAGCAACTGTTTAGCTTTGTCGCGTCGACGGCTGAAAGGATTGGCGAAATCAAATTTGCCATTCCGAAGTAGGCTGAGTGATCTGCTCGGCAGGGCGACCTGCGCGGGTAACCAGACCCGAAAAAACCGGCTGACTCTCGCGAGGAGGAGCCGGGGTTTGGGACCGCGAAAGCGGTGATCGCATCAAGGGCTGCGACGGTGCATGTATCCACGCTGTTGGCTCTCTCGCAGGAGCCAATTGCTGGAGCATAACCAATGTCGCAGCCTTTTCCATTTTCCGGCGTACACGATGGCGTGTAGTCGGGTTAGTTTTTCACACGACGCGAGTGTCCGTCAGTCTGTTCTTCCGGTTGCTTCTTTCGATTCCCACCGCGATTTTCAACAGGGAGTGTGCATAAGGCTGTTCACGATTCGCTCGTAGCGGCGTCCCGCTCGGCGTGCACCAGTTTGCACAAGGAGATGAGCACAGTGTTGTTCGATAAAATTACACTGCAATGGGAGTCACGGCAGAACTCGAGAACCTCGGAGATGCCCAGCTGTCGAAGGAAATCGCGGCCAGTATCGAACATGCATTGAGCGAAAGACGAGGGGACTGGCGCGTGACCATTGCTGGATCGCGGGCCAGTGAGAATTGGGAAATGCGAGTCGAGGGTCCCAATGGATTCGAACGGACTTATACTCTGGCTGGCGCTGCCGGAGAACATGAACCAGAGGCAATCCGCAGATTAATCATCCAGCTGGTTCCCAGAAGTTCCTCTTGAGCCCTGCATCCTCTTTTTATTGGGGGCGTCGGAAAGCCAGCAACTTGATCAGGTCTGATCAGATTGGCTTTCGGTCGCGAGAACGATAAATGCGACAACCTCTGAACGCGGATCCCCGGCTCGAGGAACAGGTGCGACGAGCCTTGAACAAGATCAAGAGACCGAGCACGGCGGAAGAGATTACTGAACTGCTCAATCAAGAGCTCAGCCCTGGCGATAACCCATTCTCCGAAGCACAGGTAGACAGATGGCTTCGCGACAACCGGGAAGGAGTCCTGCAACTGTATTGGCTGCGGAATCGCCCACTCAGATGAATGCCAAACCGCATCGTCGGAGTTCAGGTTGCTGGCGAAATCTGGGGAACTTACTGTCGCTCAGTCTCTGAGAGCATCGGGTTCCCGGGCCGGCAGCAGATACCAAAATCCTGCCAGAGCCGGAGCCATGGACTGTTGGCGAGGGTCTCTCATGCCTTCGATTCGCAGCAGAGACATCGCTTGCGTTGAGGGGTCTGATATCCGGGGCCTCGTACATTTCCTCAAGTTGCTGGATGTCGTGAATAGTGCGTTCAACGTCCATTGGGAACAGTATAGCGAACCAGCTTCGCACCCAACCGAATGAACGGGCATTCGCTGCACTGAATTGCCAGCCTCAGCAAAACATCTTTATCTTGGCCAAGACCTTTGGAAAAATAGTTGTGATCGAAGAGGCAAGGCATAAAATACGGCAAAACGCCGGGCTGCCGCTGGGAATCGACCTTCTGGGTTCTCGCTGAATTTGCTGTTCGGAAGCCAGCCGATCTCAGCAGGCTATGATGAGTTCAAGGTCTGGCAAATATGTGGGTCGCTCACCGTGGAACCAGCCGATCAGCCCCGCCCAAAATCGCTTCCAGCGGAAACCTCGAAGCGAGGCCCTAATTTCGCGTCGCTCGGGCTTGTTATTGGTTTGGCCATTCTGATAGTCGTGATCCGTCTCGCCAATTTTCAGTCTCCGCGAGTGGAGTTGGCGCTTTGGATTGCAATAATCAGTGTGGTTCTTGTCTTCGCGCTTTTGTCGGTGGGCGTTATCCGCAAACTGCGCGGCACCGAACGGTCGGCAAAGACGGTCTTTGAAGACAGAGAGCGGGAATTCCAGCAGATGGCCGATAACATCCAGGAAATCTTTTGGGTGATCGACGCGCAAACGAAGAAAGCCACCTACGTGAATCCTGCGTACGAAATCATCACCGGCCGCACCTGCCGGTCGTTGCTCGAAAACCCTTCTTCCTACGAAGAGGTCATCCATGCCGACGATCGGGACGCGGTGCTCACCAAGCTCAATGAAGCAGCGCGCAGTGGGAGCTTCGATGAAAGGTTTCGCATTGTGAAGCCGGATGGTGAGATTCGTTGGGTCTGGGTTCGCGGCCTTCCGCGTAGGGATTCCGACGGTAAAATCACGCGCCTGGGCGGAACCGCTCTGGATATCACCGAGCTCACGAAAGCGGAAGACCAGGTGGCGGCCAATCTCGCCAAGGCAAACTCGGCCCGGGAGGAAGCGGAAGCCCTGCGCAAGGCCACTCTGGCATTAACCCAAGACCTCCACATGGATTGTGTTCTCGATGCACTTCTTCACTCCCTGGCGGAGTTGGTTCCTTACACTTGCGCACGCGTGCTCGTGCCCGAAGCAGGACCGCATTGGCTTGCTCTGCGTGAAAAATCGTCTCCAGAGCCGGCAAAGCAGTCTCCGCGCAGCGCTTTGACCTTTGTGGCGGACGAATCACCGTTTTTTCAGCGCATCTGGTCGGAAAAAAAGCGCGTCCTGATCCCGGACACAAAAAACGAGAAGGGATGGGAGACTTTTCAGGGGCACGAACAATTCCGTTCCTGGCTCTGCGTGCCTCTTGTCGCCTCCGAAGAATTGCTGGGATTTCTCTCGGTTGGCCATATCGAGCCGAACCACTTCACCCAGGATCACCTCCGGCGCACCGAACTGCTAGCCATACCTGCGGCAGCAGCTATTCAAAACGCCCGTCTCTATTCCACCGCCGAGATTTATGGTTCAGAACTGGAAAAGCGCTTGGAAGACCTTCAAAAGGCCGAGCAGGCGCTCGATCAATCAGAGGCCGACCGCCGCTTGTCCGAGGAGAAATTTCAGAACATATTCCACTCGAGCCCCATCGCGTTCTCGATCACGACCCTTGAAGAAGGACGTTTTCTGGAAGTGAATGCTGCGTTTGAACTCCGTTACGGATATCGCAGGGAGGAAGTGCTAGGGCGTACCGTGCACGAGCTTAGGATATGGGACGACCCTGCCGATAGAAGACTGCTGGTGACCCAGCTTCGCCGAGGGGGTCCGATTCGGAATGTCATCACCCGGCTTCGTACCAAAGCCGGCGTCGTCAAACTTACAGCCTACTCCGCCGACCGGATCCGATTCGATGGACAGACCTGCATCCTTGCCGTCTCCGAAGATGTGGTTACCCATGATCCCACGGCTGGCAACTAACGACTGTACCTCCAAGGCCGGCGCCGACTTCCTCCCACATCACATGAATTTCAGAGGTTCTGAAGGTAGTCTAGGTGCAAGCGCCGAGAGTCTTCGCCCGTTGAACACGGCGTAAAGCTCCGAAGGAAACCGCCCCAAGTTCCGCATCGCCGACAATCCACCGCAATCGTCACATCGTGCTCAACCGCTCTTCCTTGAAATGTAAATTCGTAATTCGCGCACCCTCCTAACACACTCCTGTTCTCTGGCTAACGAAAGCGAACGTGCCGCGACCTTCTAATCGGCTTCGGCGTTACAATAACCGCCACCGGACATGCTAGCGTCGATTGCCGAAGCACTCTTAACATCCCAAGAAAGGAAAAGGAGAAAAATCGCATGAGCACGATTACAGTGAAGGATGGGACCACGATTTACTACAAGGATTGGGGGGCCGGGCAGCCGATTGTTTTCTCTCACGGCTGGCCGCTCTCAGCAGACGATTGGGACACGCAGATGCTGTTCTTCCTTAATCACGGCTATCGTGTTGTAGCCCACGACCGGCGCGGGCATGGCCGTTCCTCGCAAAATGGTGTTGGCCATGACATGGATCATTACGCCGATGATCTGGCGGCGCTGATCGCACACCTCAACCTCAAGGACGCTATCCACGTTGGTCACTCGACCGGTGGTGGAGAGGTGGTGCGCTACTTGGGACGTCACGGCGAATCGCGAGTGGCAAAAGCGGCGATCATGAGCGCAGTTCCGCCATTGATGGTGAAGACAGCGGCCAATCCAGGCGGGCTGCCGAAGGACGTGTTCGATGGTTTACAGGCTCAGCTTGCCGCGAACCGTTCGCAGTTCTACTACGATTTACCCGCTGGACCGTTCTACGGTTACAACCGGCCCGGAGCGAAGCCATCCCAACCGGTGATCTGGAATTGGTGGCGTCAGGGCATGATGGGAGGAGCTAAGGCGCACTACGATGGCATCGTCGCATTCTCGCAAACGGACTTTACCGAAGATCTGAAGAAGATTACCGTTCCGGTTTTAGTGATGCATGGCGATGATGACCAAATCGTGCCTTATGCCGATGCAGGACCGTTGTCTGCAAAGTTGCTGAAAAACGGTACATTGAAGACCTATAAGGGCTTTCCTCACGGGATGCCGACGACCGAAGCTGAGACGATTAACAATGATCTGCTCGCGTTTTTCAAAAACACAGCACAAGCTGCTGCATAGCGGCGAAGATGGCCCCGGCTGTTTGCTTCAACGATAGCCGGGCCACTTTATTCCAGCAATCTGAAGAACGGATGGATTGTCATGAACACAAAGGATTCTGCTGTTTCCCGTCGTCACTTTCTCGTATCCGCCTGCGTAGCCACAACCGCCGTCATTCTCGCTCCGCGACGAATATTTGCTCAAGGTGACGGACTCGTGCAGACGGCGCGTAAGACAGCAGCCAACAGCACAATTACGGTTCAGAAACTTCGTGGCAGTGTGAGCGTGATCATGGGCGCTGGCGGAAATATCGCCGTCCTATCGGGCCAAGACGGCAAGCTTCTCATCGATGCAGGTTTTGCGGGTGCACGTCCCAAGATTGAAGCCGCCCTTGCATCCATTAACTCCGACCCCATCAAACATTTGATCAACACGCACTGGCACTTTGACCACACCGATGGCAACGAATGGTTGCATTCCGCTGGCGCGACCATCCTCGCTCACACCAATACTCGAAAACATCTCTCGACTACCACGCGCGTGGAGGGATGGAACTTCACATTCACCCCCTGGCCAGCAGGAGCGATTCCTACGGAAGTCTTTGATGATGAACGGACGCTAAAACTCCATGGAACAACTGTCGCGCTCAAACATTATGCTCCCGCGCACACTGACAGCGATATCTCAGTTCACTTTACAGACGCCGATATTCTCCACGTAGGTGACACGTTCTGGAACGGCTACTACCCCTTTATCGATTATTCAACGGGCGGAAGCATCGATGGGATGATCCGCGCAACCGAATCGAACTTGGCGAAGGTAACGAGCACGATGATCGTCATCCCAGGACACGGCGCGGTTGGCGACAAATCTCAACTTGCTTTTTATCGCGACCTGCTGGCAGGCACTCGCGACAAAGTTGCTGCGTTCAAGAAACAGGGCAAGTCACTCGACGAAATTGTCGCTGCGAGACCGACTGCTGCGACGGACGCAATGTGGGGAAAAGGCTTTAGAAGCCCTAAGGATTTCATCGGAGATGTCTTTCAGGGCGTTTGACGTCGATTGTGAGCGAGTCACGGGCAAGCCGCAAGTTGACCTGTTCATCCGTGACTTTCAGAGGTATGCATCGTCTCTCTTTCGTCTTTCCTCCTGCGTTCTTGTCCAGAATTCCGACCACCGAAAATAAATTTCACCACCTGCGTGCAGAAATGGGCCACGATGGTGATCATCCTTTCTGCGAGAAGTTGCTGTGCACAAGAGAAGTGGGGTTCCCAGGAAGCCAGTAGTTTCACCAGTCGAACCATGCAGGGGCGGAGTGCCGTCGCGGGAATTGTCCCAATCTCAGCGCAAACACTGGGCTTGGGTGACTACGAAAGTGCACTTCCACCTTGAGTCTGGTCGCGTTACGAGTGCTCTCCACGAGGCTCGGCAGACGTGCAGCCTACATTCGAAGCGATCTGAGAGACTGGCAACGGCGCGAGATGCCGAGTGTGCTGCGCTTCGAGCTGCCATTTTGTCCGGTATTCCGAACGCCAAGATCGCGTTATTTCTGCAATGCTCTGTTTCCGCTCGGGACATTCTTCCAGAGGTACATAGTCGGCGCACCAGAGAGATTCCGCTCGCGCGCGAGGAGATTCCGGATAGCACTTTTCGTTGCGCGAATTCAGCACCTCCGCCTGGCCCGGATGTGATTTCCAATATCAGTCTCTAATCTTCTTTATTGAGGGTATGGTGCCGTATGGCAGGCGCAGGGAGAATACTTGTTTGGTGGGATCGGGATGTCGATCAGGCAGGAAGACCGATTCGACCGGATGTGAGATTGGCGGGTCATGAAATCTGGGAGCGGGCGTGCCAGCGGACCCAGGCCCTCCTTGACGATCATGGTCCAGCTGCCGAGCTCATGGAGAACTCAGTGGCGCAAGTGTCGCGTTATCTCGACCGTATTGGGGCTCCTGAAGCCTCCGAGAAGCATGGCCTTCTGATGGTGGCGTTCTGCCGCGGGCTGCGGCGCTACGCGGCCAAGGTGAACCGCCTTGAACTCGTGGGAGGGTCTGGTGAACTGGCAAGCCGTACCTTCGAGGAAGGTTGGGTCGGCCAGATGAATGCTCGCCTGGAACTTGCGAGAATCGTCCGAAAACTCCGTAACGGGCACGGTGCCGTTTTGATGCTGCGGGCCGCCGGGTACGAGTGGGAAGACGTCGGTCAAGTATTGGGTAAGTCGGCAGCGGCCGTCCGTATCAGTTTCTGGCGTGAGATAGAAAGAATCCGCCGGGACCTCTAGCTGCCGCCATTGACCCTCGGACTCACGGAACTACCGCGGCTAAGATCGACAGTGTTGTTGCCAGATTCTTCCTCCCGAAGATTTCCAACCAGGAGCGTGCGCGTGGATCTACCAAACTCGTCTGCCGATTGACGCGTCGCACGAGCACAAACCAGGTCAAGTGAACTGGTACAAAGAAATTCATCGACATCAGTCACGAGTCGTGTGATTCTCCCAAATGGACAACACCGACTGGGTTCGAACGCTATATTTGAACCCCGGAGTGCAGAATGGGTTCTGAAAAGGAATTGCTGGAAGCGTTTGAAAGGGTCATCCATGAGGACTTCCCCAATCCTCAACGCATAGGTTGTCCTCGAGGCGATACCCTGTGGAGACTCGCGGAAGGATCCGGTCACGTTCAGCAGACGCTACTCCTCGCCCACATCCGACAGTGCGCTCCTTGCTTCGATGAGCTGAAAGAATTGCGTCGCAAGGTGGGGGATCAATCTCAACAGGACGCATGAGATTGGCGTGCTCGGAAGTTGTGAGCCTGAGGCCCATAGCAGATTTTCTCTCCTGCAACTGACCAAATCGCAACTTAGCTTGGGGCTGCCAAGCTGTTTTCTTGCGAATAACCTAATGGAGCCCGAAATGGCCCTATTGGGACAGGTCCGTCCCGACTATGGTCTCTTTCGGTCTCCGCCAGGTTAGACAATGCACTTCGTTGCGATCAATAGCCTCAAAAGGAAGTCATGAGCGGAACGCGGATTCGCCTGACGCGCGCGGAACTTTACCAGAAAGTATGGGCGGCGCCGATGACGACGGTCGCAAAAGAATTCGGGCTCTCCTCCTCGGGGCTGGCCAATGCCTGCCGCAGACACAATATTCCCGTTCCTCCTGTCGGGCACTGGACCAGGATAGATGTGGGCCACAAAATAGCGCCTCCTCCATTGATCCCGGAATTGAACGGTCGGGAAACCGTTAGCATTTACGTCCGGGAGCGGCTCAGTCCCGAACTTGCTGAATTGGCCGGTGCAGCCCCGACAGAGGTAGAAATCCCCAAAATACTTTCCCATCCTCTTGCCTTGAAAACGGAAAAGATGTTGGCGTCCGGGAAAGAAAATGAACGAAAGCTCATGGTGCCGAAAGCCAGAACGGCTTCGCTTCTTCTGGTTTCGCGCCAGCAGTTGCCGCGGGCTCTTAAGATATTGAACGCTCTGTTTCTAGCTCTTGAAGGCAAAGGGTACCCAGTGTCATGGCCCAAAGAAGAAGGGACGAGCATGACAGCCAGCGTTGACAGTGAGCCAGTCGCGTTCAGCCTCCGTGAACCCATCGATAGCGTTCGTCATGTGCTGACTCCCGCTGAACAAAAGCATCCATGGTCGGCTCCCAAATGGGATTACAAACTCAGCGGCAGGTTGCGGCTCTCGATTGATAATCTGCCTTATGCTTCAGGGCCGGTGCGAAGCTCCTGGGCTGATGGAAAGGTCCAAATCCTCGAAAACTGTCTCGGGGACTTTGTCGTTGGGGTCAAGGTTGCTTCTGCTGCGATCACGAAGAATCGACTCGAACAAGAGGAGTGGCAGCGCCGCCGCGAGGAAGAGCGCAAGCGGATGGAAGAGCAGCAACGGATTGCGGCGGAACACAAACGAAAGGCGGAGTTCGTCACCGAGCTTATCGAGAACTGGGAACAAGCTGAGCACGTGCGGACATTCCTGCGAGCGATGACAGAATGTACCGGTCAAATTGAACTTTCCGGAGAGAAAAAACAGGAAGTTCAACAGACACTGGACTGGATCAGTGAGTATGCTGAGTCACTGGATCCCCTGTTTGACCTTCCTGATTCAATCGACGAGTTTGTCCATCCCGAAAGGAGATATCCCTGGCTAAAGTGGTGAGCAGTCGGAATTCGGAACCGGTCTCACTGCTGCTAGTGTTGCGATCTGTTCAATTGGTTATTTCAACCCGGCCCTATACCACGGAAAAAACTTCAAGGTGGGCTCATGCGCTTTGCTCCAACACATTTGACTCAAAATCATCCAAATCGGACACGACTGGCTCGACGACTTGCTTCGGCGCCTTCTTGTACGGACCCCGCACCGAGAGCAAATCGGAGTGAGAGCGCGGGAAGACGTAATCGCGCACGAAGGCTAGCCCCTCGTAGCTGAGCCGATTGCCAATCACCTGCCGGCCATAGTCCTTGACGAAAGCACAGAAATCGTCTGCGCCGATGATTTGCAGTGTGACGCTCTGCGCTTGAATAACGCGACATTGGAGCCATCCCCGATCGACCCACTTGCGCACTTCATCACGGCTAATATGCAAGACTTGGGCGAGCAGCGATATCGTGAACCATTCCCGGCTTTGGCGAACGCCTAGGCCCAGCCGGTGCAGCATGGAGCGAACAGATGCAGGGGGACGGCGAAGGAGTCGCGCGGCCTCTTCGACCGGAACCTCGTCCATCAATTCGACCAAACGTTGCTGCTCACGCGTGGTCCACTCGCGATAGCTGCGTTTTTCGGCCACGCCGAGGCGCCGCAGGAAACGCAAGCACGCGTCGCGTGGATTCCCTGAAATCTGTAAAAGTTTTGAGATGATCTGTTCTTTGTCGCTACCCCGATGGTTTCCGATCTTCTCGATCCGTCGGCTTTGGTCGGCGACCAGTTTCCTGGCCTCGTCCGGCCAATGGAAGGTACGGCGTTTCCCGCATCCATTACTGCAATCCATACTGTGTTCGTCCCGAAGGAATGTTCCGTCCGTAGTGGCTCGGATCTGCTTCATTGAGCCGATGGGTCGGCCTTCCACAGTCCCCTCTACTCATATATGTCCGTGACTCGCGAATTTGTAACAGGGAGAATTTCGTGTTTTTGGAGAGAATTCTTTGCCAAACAATCAGCTGAGGACACTGCGTTCCTGGTGCACTTCTCTGAGAAAATATCTGGCTGAGGAGCCAATGCCAATTGACCGCATAGATGCGCGGAAGGTGGCCGTCGCCATTGCTCTGGGCGGAATTGCCGGCGCAGCGGTCATTCAGAGTCATCACGACCAAAAACGAAAAAGCGAAGCCGAGAAGGACGACCCCGAAGGCGTTGAATGGATCTGTGAGCTGGTGTGGGGTCTTCTTGACGATTGGGAGCCCCCAGACTATGAGCGAGAGGACGATTACACCGATGACTTGGTCCAATTCCTTCGCGATGAACTGAGTAGTGAGCGAGGCGATGATGGTCGACGAATTGGTGTGACCAAACGTACGAAAACCTATTGTGGGATCCCGGATATTCTCATCGACGACCGCCTGGTTTTGGAACTGAAGGTTGACCCAGCTGAGACAGAAAAAGATCGACTCGTCGGCCAGTGCTGCAAGTACTCCCAAGAGTGGGTCACTTGGGCCATCGTCATTGACATGCCCGATGAGCGAGTCGATAAACTTGTGACGCTTCTAGACGCCAAAAGCCTGAATTATATCGAGGTGATCCGGTTCAACTTGGATGCACAGGAGTATGACGATCAAGAGGAGGATGACGACGAAGACGAGGCAGATTAGGGCTTCGGGGCCAGCCAGTTCCCGCTGCGTAGCTCGATCGGCGACATGCGGCCGTTGGCCAGACTGATGAAACCTCCCGCTTCTCTGGCAGTCTTCGCCGCGGCGTCCATTTGTTCCTTCACGCTCTTAAGTGTGCTGGACAGCCCGAGGTGCGTTCCAACGAACTCCACGAGTTGGGCGGGGAGCGCCTCGTCGAGTTCCTTGGGCGTCCCGCTTATGCTCAAAGGAGTGAGGAGCGCATCGTTCTGATCTGTATTCGTCGATTTCAGTCGTTGAGGAATGACGTTGATACGGATCTCATCAGCGCCGACGCGCGAGATCATTAGCAGCAACGTCCGTTGCGCGAGCAATGGCATCAATTCTTGAAACATGGCTTTACTCCTTATAAACAGAAAGGCAGGTTTCCGGACCTCACAATTCCCTGAAAAACTTGGGGGATTATGCTTCCGGATTGAATAGCTCAAGTTCGTGTAAAAGCTTGTAGAAACAATGTGATACGCGAAGCCTGTTGCCCGCGGGTAAGCAAAAGCGCATAATCCCCCAAGAAAGTTGGGGGAATATGTAATGCCAGGACCTTATAAAGAAGCCGCGCGACGGCTCCGCGAGATAGCCCAATCCCAGCAGGGCTTCTTCACCACCAAGCAAGCCACTCGGTCGGGGTTCGCCGAGAAGACGCACTCCTACCATGTGAACGCCGGAAACTGGATTCGTGAGCACCGTGGGATCTACCGCCTTGCCGATTTTCCGGCTCCGGAACGCCCGGACCTGATGCTTTGGTATCTCTGGTCCAAAAATCGGCAAGAAGTGCCGGAGGGCACCTACAGCCATGACACGGCTCTCAGTCTTCATGAACTATCGGACATCATGCCTTCGAAGCTGCACATGACCGTGCCAAGAGAGTTTCGCCGGAACAGCACGATTCCGGAGATCGTGGTGCTTCACCGGGCACACCTCGACACCAGCGAAGTCCAGGAAATGCACGGGATCCGCGTGACGCGTCCGCTCAGAACCGTCGTGGATCTACTGCGCAGCGGACACGTGGACCGGAGCCAACTGAAGCTAGCAGTCGACGAAGCCATACACCGTGGCCTCATCGGAAGACAAGAAATCGATCGCATGCCGGACGATAAACTGCAACGTTCGCTTCGGGAATTGGCCGGGCAGCCCGCGTGATGCACGGAGAGAAATCCTACAAGACAGCTGGCGCCTTTCGTGCCGCGCTCGAAACTCGGTTGCAGACGCGCGCGAGCAAGGCACTGACCTGCAGCGCTTACGCCGGCAAGTGGCGTTCGACCGCTTCCTGGCGCGAATGTTTTCGAAGGGACCGAAGGCGACGTATCCATGGGTACTGAAGGGTGGCTACGCCATGGAGTTACGGATGCATTCCGCGCGGACGACCAAGGACATCGACTTGACGCTGCACGACGGCACGCGTCTCTCAAAAGACCCGAGAGAACGGGGTGAACAGGTGCGCGCCATGCTCCAGGAAGCGGCGGCGACGCGCTTTGACGACTATTTTGAATTCCTCGTCGGAGAAGCGAGAGAGGATCTGGACGGGGCTCCGGAAGGCGGCAGCCGGTATCCCGTCCAAGCGCGAATGGATGGACGAGACTTTGCGCGCTTTCATGTCGACGTCGGTGTTGCACTGCTCCCCGTCATGGCAGATCGTACCTTCGTCATCCTCAAATACACGGACAAGGTTCCATCGATGGCGTCCTGCACGAAGTGCCAGCGCAAGTTTTTAGTCCCGAGCTCGCTGGGGGGCGATCCTGAATCAAGGCTCCGTGCAAGGGCTCGACGCATCTCTGTGCTCACATCTCTCACGTCCGCCGTTCAAGACCGAATAGCATATGGAAAAACCGGCAGCTTAGGCCATGTGAGTCCCGATCGTCTGCAACTCCCTCAGCTTTAAACCAAAGGCTTACAGCGTCGTTTGTCCGGGCACGACACTCGCGTAGGGCACCAGTAAAATTTTCTTCTTTACAATAAGATATTACTTATATAAGTTAGTACTTATTATGAATCGAGCCCTGGACGCTGCCTTCGCCGCTTTGGCCGATCCGACACGCCGGGCAATTCTTGCGCGTCTGGCCAGCGGCGAAGCGACCGTGATGGAACTGGCCGAGCCCTTCGAGATGACGCAACCAGCAATTTCTCAACACCTCAAGGTGCTCGAAGAAGCAGGGCTTGTTGTTCGGCGTGTTGATGGCACCAAGCGCCCGCGCCGTCTGGCGAAGGAGGGCATTGCGGCAATGGACAAATGGCTCGCGATGCTGCGCAAAGCCCTCGAAAAAAACTACGACCGGCTGGACCAGGTGCTGGCCGCCATGGAGACACAAAAAAAGGAGAGGAACGATGAGTAAGTTGACGCTCACGACCGAAGGCGACACGCATGTTGTCGTGACCAGGCGCTTCGCCGCCCCGCCCGAGGCCGTATACCGCGCGCACACCGATCCAAAGCTTGTCCAGCAATGGTTGCTTGGTCCGGAAGGCTGGACCATGCCGGTGTGTGTCTGCGAAGCTCGGCCGGGCGGCAAGATTCGCTACGAATGGGCGAACCCCCGGAAAGGCAGCTTCTATGTCACCGGCGAATTTCTGGAATTGGTGCCGTACAGCAAAATCGTGCATGTCGAACGCATGCACCTGCCCGACCCCACCCCGGAAAACCATGTTGAAACCAGATTTGACCCCGACGGCACCGGCACGCGAATGACGATGCGAATGACGCTCCCCGATGCCAAAACGCGCGCGGCCATGTTGGCGACCGGCATGGAACGCGGCATGGAAGCCAGTTACGTGCGCCTTGAGTCGATGATCTGGTTCGGCCAGAAACGGAACACCGGTCCGGAGATTGAATGAATATGATGACGACACAACAGAATTCTTCGATCGACGATACGTCGCAGATCGTCGAACCGGCGGCTTGGATGGCCATTCTCGCGACGAGTGCAGCGATCGTGTTCCTGGCCGCCCTGCACGTATTGAGCCCTGAATTCTCGCCTTCCTGGCGGATGATCAGCGAATATGCATTCGGTCACTACGCTTGGCTGCTGTCTCTGATGTTCTTATCGTGGGGCCTTGGCACGTGGGCATTGGTGATTGCCATTTGGTCTCAGGTCCACACCAGCGCGGGAAAGGTCGGAATGATGTTCCTGATCGCCGCCGGTCTTGGTGAGGCGCTGGCTTCGGTCTTCGATATCACTCACCCGGTCGGGCACGGCGTTGCGGGTCTGCTTGGGGTGATCGGCTTCCCGATCGCCGCCTTGCTTCTAAGCGGGGCGCTCGGTCGCAGCGAAGTTTGGCGCGCGATACGCAGGCCACTCGTCTGGATCGCCAACCTGAGTTGGATCAGTGTTGTCGCGCTCATAGCCACGTTAGCCATCATGACGATGCAAATGGCGCGGGCCAATGGCGGCCATTTGCCTCAGCATGCGCCAAAATCGCTGCCTCCCGGAGTGTTCGCCCTCGATGGCTGGGCGGACCGCCTTATCGTCTCGTTCAACTGCGCCTGGGTGCTGCTGGCCGCATTGCACGCGATTCAGGTGCACCGAAATGATTCAAACGCGGACGGCACAGGACGGCGCTCGGCACCGAAGGTGGATAGCGGTATCTCTGGTTGAGGAGTGCGCGCAGACGCAATTCAGGAAAATGGCGTGAGTATCGGCTGGCCTCCACGCTCCGCGTCTTTAATCTACATGGTCTGGGTCGTGATCTTGGGCTGGCAAGCAATTAAGTGCAGAAAGCAAAATTCTGGTCAATGAAGGCAAGACGATGAAACCCACGTCAAAAGCAAATCTCACCAACGTCAATGACTACATCGCCGCACAACCCAAACCCACTCGGCTGGCTTTAGCGCAGGTGCGAAGAGCGATCCGTAAAGCTCTGCCCAAAGCCGAGGAGGTGATCTCGTATAAGATGCCGGCCTGCAAGTTGAACGGGAGGATCGTCGTGTACTTCGCCGGCTGGAAAAAGCATTATTCGCTGTACCCCGCTGGCGAGCGCCTGCTCGCCGCCTTCAAAGATGAACTCGCTCCATTCAAGGTCAGCAAAGGCACGATCCGATTTCCACTCTCCGAACCAGTCCCTGGCAGACTGATCGAACGCCTTGCGAAGTTCCGCGCCAGAGAAGCGAACAACGCGAAAAATCAAGACTAGCCGGCTCGTCAGCATTCTGGCGCCGAGCTAGCCACATTTGTCGCACTGCGGGTCGTTACCCTCGATGGTCAACGACCCAAAGGTTGGTCAGCGACAGAGAGCGACTCACATTAAGAACATTGAAGTCCAAAGGAGAACGTATGCAAGCAAAGCCCAGAAATAACGCATTTCAGTATTGCCAGAGTTTCCTGTTGCCACTTGCTCTGTTATTTGTCGCTTACCTCGGAGCCGGAATGGCGCAAACAAACCCGGAGGCGGCGAAAGCTGGCTCGCAAACCGCGACTGCGGAACATGATGGTTTCCACGATTTCGATTTTTTTGTAGGCACTTGGAAGTTTCATCTCAAGCGCCGGTTAAAGCCCTTAACGGGCTCGAATACATGGGTGGATTTTGAGGGAATCGATGTGGACCGAAACATTTTGAATGGCAAAGTGAATATAGACGAACTTGCGGTGGATGGTCCTACGGGTCACGTCGAAGGGATAACCCTGCGCCTGTACAATGCCGAATCACACCAGTGGAGTCTTTATTGGGCGAATGGCAAGGCCGGAGTCATCGGTGGGCCGCCCAACGTCGGCGAATTCAAGGATGGACGCGGCGAGTTTTATTGCCAGGACACTTACAACGGCCGAATGATCTTCATTCGGTATGTCTGGTCAGACATCACCGCAAATTCCGCCCACTTTGAACAGTCGTACTCAGATGACGGAGGCAAGACCTGGGAGGTGAACTGGATCACGGACCAAACTCGTATAAGTGATTCTCCGGACAAGCCTCGATGAGATAGAGTTCGAAGGTGGTTGAACTCACCCGAGGTCGAATCGACTCCAGTTGACGACCTTCGGTCGCTCTATGACCGTGTGCTCAGACGTGCACTGGAGACTCTTACGAATCCGCGCGAATAGGCGACAGAAAGGCTTACCTCCGGGGCGGGCCGGCCGGTATCGCCACGACTGGGAGAAGCGGGAATCCAGAAACTCTCCCAGCTTCGCGGTCGCCTTGAATTGAGGAATCGGCTCGAGTTCCTTGAAGGCCGACGTGAAGGCGTTCGACAGACTCCAAATTGTTCGCGACCGGAACTCCTCGTACTTCGGCTCAAAGTAGAGATCATGCACCGTGCGAGCGAGATGTTTTGGAGCTTCGAGTTTTCCCTCGACGAACGCTTCATAGATCACCACCTTTGCCGTGACATCGGTGAGTTCGCTCCGCAGCCACATCTCTACCTGCTTGCGCATCGGCTCGAAGTTGCGCTGCATGCGATCGACGCCAACCGAGATACAGTCGATTAGCGAGAACGATTTCGAGTGTTTCGCCAGCACCGGCGTAAACACGGGACAATATCGCCAAATTCTCTGACGCGAAGGCCAACTTCTTCCAAGCCGGCTTCTCGATCACTGATAGCGGAATCCGCCGGAGTGAGGGCGTCGATTGCGCTCTGATTCAGCGCAGCGCTAGGTCTAGCATGGCCGACGAAGTCACGAACTCTCAGTCAGATTGATCTTAATGAATTCAACTGCTCTATTCATCACGTCCCTCACAAAGCTGCTGATATTGAAGATGGTCGGGTTGTAGAAACTTCCGCCACCGTCTCCCGTGCGCAGATGCGCGCTTCAGTCTCCATTCAATACAAATCCTTACGTTTCTCTCACGCATTCCTACCGCACCGCATAACCAGCCGAGCTAACTTCCAGAGAACGGGATCGGTTGCAAGAGTTCTGCTCCGGCTCGAAATCGATTTATTAAATCTCCCCGAGGTGAATAATGAGGTCGTACATCAACCGCATCGTTATATCGTTTTCGGTTTTGGCAGCATCCGCATCCCTTGCGGCTGCACAGGACGCTCAGTCTTCACAAAATACGATGGTGGTCGGAGCAGGTAATGACCTTCGCTGCAGACTCGAGAAGGGGCTCCGTATCACTAAGTCAGGCGAACCAATTACAGCAACCCTGGTTGACCCAGTTTACGCCGGCACGACCATCGCAATGCCAGAGGGCTCGACGGTTAAAGGACATGTCTCCTCAATTTCCAGTGCGCCCTGGCATAAAGGACAGCTTCTGCGTGGCGATTTTACGCGCCCACGAACAGCAAACGTGACCTTTGACAGCGTTATTCTTCCCGATGGCACAGCGCTGCCGATTCATACCGACTCCACCATTGGAGTCAGTGATGTAAAAACGGTTCAGTATCTTCCCAAGTCTCAACGTCCCGGCATCCGCCAGAAGATGAAAGATGCTGCCAAGCCTTTGACTGAACCCAACAAATTGCAAAGATTGAGCCAGGCCGCCGTGACGAGTTTGCCTTATCACCCCGAATACCTCAGCCAAGGAACAATCTTCGATGCAACACTCCTCGATGCTGTTGAAACAACACCGTCGGTCGATCAGGTTGCGACTCATTCTTCGCCCGACGATGGCTATCTTCACGTTCGTCTCTTGACGCCTCTGAACTCGGCGATGAGCCCCGCTGGGTCGCAGATCGAAGCCGTGGTGCCTCGTCCGTACTACAACAGGGATCACGTTCTGGTCTACCCGCCAGGCACAAAACTGGAGGGCACGGTCACCAAAGCCGTGGCCGCTGGCTGGATGAAGAAGAACGGTGGACTCTTGTTCTCGTTTCATTCTGCACAGACCCCAGACGGGGACACAACTGAGCTGTTCGCGACCGTTGCCGGCATCCAGGCGGCCGGTGGCCAACGCCTCGCGGTCGGACTCGAAGGCGACGTGAAAGCGACGACCTCGACTTTTTCCCGCTTGCGCGCTCCGATCTCGCTTATCGGCCCCTCAAGGGCTGTTGCTGATACCACCGTCGACAAAACCGCTTGGTCCCGGGCAGGTGAAGGGAATAAAGGATTCGGACTGCTTGGCGCGGGCGCAGCTCAAGCGTCGGCGACTACGGCGATCGGTTTTGGTTATTTCGGCGGAGCCGTGAACATATACGATGCTTTTCTAGCCAGAGGTTCGAATGTGGAACTGCCCGTCAATACGCCAGTTCTGCTGCGAGTTGATGAAACCGGACATCGGCCCGGTGGGATCGATGCAACGGTAGTCACGTCAGAGAATATCCAGAAACATTGATAAGTAGCGGATGGGGTAACGTCAGCCAGAAGCGCCACTTCCTTATTAACAATTTCCCGAATGAACACACGCTGTTCCGCAACGAATTTTACGGCTGGCTGCAACGGAAGGAGGAGAAGAAGTGACACAAAAGCACAAAAACACACGATCAAACGTATATGCCACCCGTAGCGATTTCTGCCGCATCTACGTCGAACAGATGAACAGTCTTTATCTACTATCTCTCCTGCTCACCGCAGATCCTCAAAAGGCGGACCAATGTTTCCTCTTAGGGCTTGAGAATTCCATGAGCAATAATTCCGTGTTCAAAGAGAGGGCACACTTCTGGGCCCGGCGCAGCATCATCGTTCACGCGATCCGGTTGCTTTGCCCTCGGCCGAGCGATGAAAACGAATCGAGTGAGGCACAGCTCTTGCCGTTGAACGGAACGCTGCCCGCAGAGTTGCATGCGTACCCGGACTTCGCCCGCATCGTAGCACTCAATTCATTCGAGCGTTTTGTATTCATCATGTCAATCCTGGAGAAGTATTCCGCCCAGGAGTGCTCCTTGCTTCTCGGCTGCAGTCGACGGGATGTGACTAAGGCACGGATCCCTGCGCTCCGCCATCTGGCCAGCGCCAATATCGCGACTGAAAGACAGCCCGAGAGAGATGTGATGGCCTTTGCCCGAGTCACCGATACAAATTATTAGCGGCGCCAGCGCGGAGTCCCGAACTCTTGTGCGAGGTACTAAACCTCCAGGCGATCCTTAACCCGAACCATACAAATTCTTACAAACGCCTCACCCTTCCTGACAGCACAGTCGTCATGATCGTCGTACTTTGCAAGAAGGAATACCTTTCCTGCGCGGAGAACCATGACGAGTCATCGCCTCAAATTTGGACGTTTGTCGGGCATCCTGTTGGCTGCCGTCGCCATAATTTCTGCGGACCCTTGCGCTGTCGTCGCACAAGATTTGGAAGGCCGATCCCCCACTTCGCATTCACAGGATGATTCTTCACATCTGCTTGACCGCGCTAAAAGGCACATGCCCTCGGCTGATGATGCGGTGGTTGCCACTCTTCCCGATGCCCCCATGCCGCAGGATCAGGCGCAGGACCCGCCACCGGCGCCCGCAGTCTCTGGAACACATCTGAATCAATACCCAATCTTATCTCCAAGACTGACCAGATCTCCTCTGACCATTCAAGATAAGTTTGTTATATACACCCATAAATCCTTCGGCCCACCAGCCGTCATTCTGCCTGCTTTTGGTGCGGGATTGGGAATGCTCAATCCACCCAGCAAATATCCTAAGGAATGGAAAGATGGTGCTAGCGCGTTCGGCAGGAACTACGGATACAGACTGGCAGATCGTACGTCCAGAAACACCGCCCAATTCTTGACAGGTGCCTTCCTCCACGAAGACCCCCGCTACCTCCGTTCGACCAGCACCAATCCCTTTGCCCGGAGCGTACATGCGCTTGCCTTCACCATCTTCGATAAGACCGATTCCGGAAGAACCACCTTCGCCGCAAGCAATTTCGCTGCGGCGGCTGCCGGCGGGTTCGTTGGGATCGGGATCCTTCCTCATGGCTATAACGACATTACACACGCGGAACAGCACATGGGGAGCGAGTTCCTGCAGATCGGTATCGGGAATGTCCTGACTGAGTTTGAACCCCAATGGGGGCCTTGGGCCAAAAAGCTACGCATTCCCAAAATCCTCCCGGGTTGGTGGGTTCCAGAACATCAACACCATCCATAGCATTGTAGTTGGATTCAGGTCTCGGTTCTTCCTACGCGCGTTAACCTTGGCTGCGAAGCGAATTCGAGCCCCACGCCCTGCTCCTGCCTTCAAAGGACGCTGAGGGTTCAGCTATGATTGCGTGATGAAGAGGTCCCGAACGCTTTTATGAATTCGGCGTAACGGATCCGCTTTTTTCACTGTTCGGGATTTATACATGGTCCAGGTTGCAAAAGCGGAAGAAGCAATGCGAAAGTATGCGCGTTTGCTGATCGTGGACGACGACCCGGATCTGTGCGACCTCGTGCAACGTTACTTGGAAGCTGAAGGATTCGTGATATCGGTCGTACATAACGGTGCTGAGGGCAGCCACGCGGGGTCAAGCGGCAATTACGATTTGATAGTGCTTGATGTGATGTTACCCGACATCAAGGGTTTTGATGTCCTGCGAGAATTGCGCGCGCGGGTACGCACACCAGTGCTGATGCTAACAGCCAAAGGAGACGAGTTTGACCGTGTTTTGGGCCTCCAAATGGGAGCGGACGACTATTTGGCAAAGCCGTTCAGCCCGCGTGAATTGATTGCGCGCATCGGGGCCATTCTTCGCCGATCGGGTTGGCAGTCGGAGCAAGGCAGCCCGCCACGGCCACTCGCAATCAAGTCGGGCGATTTGGAACTGGATTTGGCAGGACATTCTGCATCCAAGTCGGGAAAGCCTTTGCACCTAACGTCGGCAGAGTTCGATCTGCTGCGTGCATTCTTGGAATCGCCCGGAGAGGTGCTTTCTCGAGAAGCTTTGGCGGAGCGAGTCCTGGGCCGCAAATTTTCGCCTTTTGATCGGAGTATCGATCTTCACGTAAGCAATCTTCGCCAGAAGTTGGGCCCACAGACTAATGGCGCGGAAAGAATCCGGAGCGTACGGGGGGTTGGCTATCTATATGCTTGGCCGCGGTGATCTTGCTTGCGTGTGCCGCGTGCGATTGGCGTCTGATCTCAGGAGTAGAAGGTCGGGAGCATGATCTTAACCTCGAGGCCATTCGGATTGGCGTTCGATGCGATGATTGTGCCGCGGTGTTGACGAATCGCTTCTAGAGCAATCGCAAGGCCGAGTCCCGCGCCGTTGCTTGCCCTTGGATTGCCACCGGGTTCCTTTACACGGAAGAACGGTTGGAAGATTTGTTGCAGCATCTCTGCGGGTACACCGGGGCCGTAATCGCGGACTGAAAGAACTGCCTGCGGTGACGGGTTCATTTCCTCGGTTTTCAAACTCACTTCCACTTCACTCCCCGGCGCAGTGAACTTAATTGCGTTGCGAACGATATTCTCGCAGGCGCTCCGCAAGGCCTGCTGATCGGCCCTCTCAATGACGATGATTCCTTCGGCTTCGAGCCTTACAGACTTGCCACAAGAGCGTGCTTCGAAATCGCCGTCAGCCACCACTTCCTGCACCAGTTGAGACAAATCGACATCGCCCTTCGCCTCGGACGATAGACCTGTTTCCAAACGCGCGAGTGTCAAGAGCTGTCCCATGAGCGTATCCACTCGCTCGACATCGCGCTCCATCCGTTGCACCAACTCTTCGGACGCGGGCGACTGCTTTCGCAAGAGAGCTAAAGACATAATCAATCGGGTAAGTGGAGAGCGCAGCTCGTGTGAAACCGTGCTCAAGAGATCCTTCTGAGAGCGTACGAAGGCACTCATCCTTTCAACCATGACATCAAAATCCGCCGCCAAAGCAGCCAGTTCGTCGTGTCGCTCGGATATCTCGACGGGGGCTCTCACGGTTAGATCGCCCGCCGCGACCTTTCTCGCAGCAGATTGAATCCCCTGAATGGGTGCAACGATGTGGTGCGTTAGCCAGAAACAGAAGAGCGTCACCATGAGCAACACCACCGCTGAAACCGGCAGCCCACCGCCCGCGGTAGCTTTCAGGAATTTCCCCACTTCCAAGCCGCTGCGGACGAGAAGAACGTAGGGATGTCCTGATGGCGAAGTGAATTTATAAGATGAGCTGTGCGAGCGCAGTCCGTAACGCGTAAGAACGCGGCCGTCACTTCGGGCGGTACGCACTATAGGGAGGCTGTCTGCGGGAATGGGTCGAGACAAAACATCCTTGCCATACCCATCGATCAGATAGAGCTCAATCCCGGATTTCCCGACCAGCCCTCGGGTGAATTGTTCGAATTCATGTGAACCTCCTGATTCATAGGCGTGTGCAGCCTCGTCCGCTACTTTGGGAGCAAACGAGGCAATGACATCCGTAGGTGGAACCACTCGAGTGCCAAGCATGCGGCTAGCCAGGAAAATGGCGAACAACGCCAGAACGGTGAACCAAAACCAGAGAAACACCTTGGCAAATAATCGTCCAACGGGCGTTCTAGCGTTCGGACCGTTGATAGAGGATTGAATCGTCACAGACTAAATACCGCCTGGTCTTTTCTCTCAGTTAGGGTATACCGCAATATGTCCCGACTCACCAGCGAGAACGCTTCCTCCTTACAAATCCATACAGACCTCCGACACATCCTGTCAGCGCTGTCGCTTGACGTGCAATAGCCTCGAATCATGCCAAACGATCGAGCGGCCAATGCCCATCAAAGTTCGTGGCGCAATTGAATTTTAGGGGAGACAACATGAAGAGGCTCGAAGGAAAAGTTGCGGTAGTAACCGGCGGGAACAGCGGCATCGGGTTAGCGACGGCCAAGCGCTTGCAGGAAGAAGGCGCGAGGGTAGCCATCCTGGGCCGAAGCAGAAAAACGTTGGACGAAGCGGTCAAAACCATCGGCAACGGCGTCGTATCGGTGCAGGGGGACGTGGCCAAACTCACGGACATAGACAAGCTATACGCGGAAGTCTCGCAGAAACTGGGCAAAATCGATGTCTTGTTCGTCAACGCGGGAGTGGCGAAGTTTGCCCCATTTGCCGAGACCTCGGAACGCACATACGACGAGAGTTTCGATATCAACATCAAGGGAGCGTACTTCACCATCCAAAAAGCCCTACCGCTGCTGAATGATGGCGCGTCAATCATTCTGAATACCAGCGTTGCGGGCCAAACAGGTACCGCAGGGACCAGCGCGTATTCGGCAACCAAAGCAGCGCTGCGTTCTTTGGCGCGAACCACGGCGGCGGAACTGGCGGGGCGCGGCATTCGCGTCAACACGGTCGCGCCAGGGCCGATCGTCACGCCGATCATTCAGAGGACCGGGCTTTCAAAAGAAGCCATCGATGAATTTTCGAAGCTGCTGATTGCGCAGGTTCCGATGAAGCGGTTTGGACAACCAGAAGAAGTCGCCGGGGCCGTAGCATTCTTGGCCTCGCAAGATGCCTCCTACATCACAGGGGTGGAAATCAACGTCGACGGCGGGCTCGGACAAATCTAGATCGGCCTGGCGGTTGGCCAAGGGCGGGCGAAAAGCGGTGGAAATGGCAAACGGACAATTACTGCAAATTCGATTCATATCACCGGTGGGCAGTGTAGGCGGGGGTATAAGCGGCGCCGCATTGGACGAGGCGTTGGCACAGGCGCCCCACTTTATCGCCTGCGATGCCGGCACCACCGATGCAGGACCCTTTTCGCTAGGAATGGGAATACCCGCTTTTCCCCGGGAGGCTGTCAAGCGCGACCTCTCGCTGATGTTGCGGGCTGGCCGAAAGGCAAACATCCCGGTAATCATTGGATCTGCGGGTACGGCGGGTGGCGATGTTCACGTGGATTGGGCTCTGGAGATCGCACGCGAGATCGTTGCCGAACATCATTTGACTTTGCGGACAGCCGTAATCTACGCGGAGCAGGACAAGGCTTATCTCAAGAGGCTCCTGCATCAGAATCGAATCCTCCCCCTCGATCCGGCACCGCCGATCAGTGACAGCATCATCGACAGTAGCAGCCGTATCGTCGGCATGATGGGTGTGGAGCCACTCCAACAGGCCATATTGGACGGGGCCAATTTCGTGCTGGCGGGGCGGTGCAGTGACTCGGCGCTGTTTGCCGCGATTCCGTTGATGCAGGGATTTCCGCCGGGACTGGCGTGGCACGCCGGCAAAGTATCGGAGTGCGGAACGCTGGTCTGCGAGACGCTCGGCAAGGGCGTCATCTTCACCACCATCAACCAGGACCAAATCACCATCCGTCCGTATGGCGCCGGCCTGCGATGCACGCCACAGAGCGTTGCTGCGCACAGCCTGTATGAGAACGCGAACCCCTACCTGCATCGGGAGGGTTCGGGAACGTTCGACCTGACGAAGTCTACCTTTGTAGCGATCGACGACGCGACGGTCAGGATTCGAGGGAGCGAATTCAGACCCGAACCACACACAGTGAAGCTTGAGGGTGCGGCACTGGCGGGATATCAAAGCATTATCGTCGGCGGCATACGCGATCCCTACATCATCGGTCAGTTGGACAGCTGGCTCGCCTCGGTACAGAGCTACGTCGATGTAAGCGTATCTCATGTGCTGGGGGGCGAGCTAGACAAGAGTTCGTACAGTCTGATCTTTCATACCTACGGTATCAACGCTGTGATGGGCTCTCTTGAGCCGGACCAGAAGCATCTCCCCCATGAAGTGGGCATCATCCTTGAAGCTACTGCGCCGACGCAAGAGATGGCGCACACTCTTGCACAACTCAGCCGCCAGCCGCTACTGCACTGCCCAATCAAAGAGTGGAAGGGATCGATTACTGCATTTGCATGTCTTCACAATCCCGCAGTCATCGACCGAGGCCCGGTATATCGCTTCACCCTGAACCATGTCGCCGTTCCTTCCACTCCCGTCGAGATGTTTCGCACTCACTTTATTGACTTGGGCGGGTCGGAGAAATCGTGGTCCTAGCCGATATCGCAACTCTGATTCGTAGCAAGAATGCAGGTCCTTTCATACTCACCTTCGACATCCTGTTCGCTGACATCGCGAGCTATCAGCGTGTCCGGGATTCCGGAGCGCTGAATCAAGCTGCGTTTGCCGCACTCTATCGCTGTCCGGTCGAAATGGTGCGTTTTTTCGAATGCGAGAATGCGCTCGCTTTCAAGTTCAGCATCCCACGGCCACTTCCGCAGGGCGAAATCGGTGATGGCGACATGCATGGCGGCCAGCAGTTCATTCCGCTGATGAGCCTGGAGATTCCGTGATTTCCTCGGTGATTACTTCCGAGACCGATGTGGAGCGAACCAACGTCGAGCGCGGAGCAGCGGTGGAAGCGCGGCTGGACCGAATTCCAGCAAGCCCCTATCTATGGAAACTGATCGCCCTGTTGTCTCTTGGCGGCTTCTTCGAATTCTATGAACTCTTCATGACTGCCTTCGTTAGTCCAGGTCTCATTCGCGGCGGCATCTTTCACGCAGGTTCAAACGGTCTCTTCCATCTACCCGACCAAGCGGCATTTGCCTTTGTCACCTTCCTTGGCTTATTTGCAGGAACCCTTAGTTTGGGCGGAATCGCTGACCGCTGTGGGCGACGTGCGGCTTTCCGAGGCTTTGCACTTTGCTACGCTGTGGCGACGACTGTGATGGCCATGCAGAACACGGCCGTCGCTATCGATGCCATACGCATGTTCTGTGCGATTGCGATCGGCGCTCAGCTGATTACCATCGACACCTATGCGTCGGAGATAGTTCCACGCAATCTCCGCGGACGAGCGTTTGCCCTTTCTTTCGCGATCATCCAATCGGCCGTTCCTGTACTCGCTTTGTTGGGCTGGCTGCTTGTGCCGCACGACCCTCTGCACATTCAGGGGTGGCGGTGGCTCGTTGTGATAGGCGGAGCGGGCTCCTTCTCCGTTTGGATACTCTGCCGCTTCCTTCCGGAGTCTCCGCGCTGGCTTGCCAGGAATGGCCTCCTGGAAGATGCCGAACGCGTTACCTCAGTTTTCGAAAGGCATGCAGAGACGCACCTTGGCCATCGGCTGCCGGCACCGAAGCCGTTGACGCCGAAGAGTGTGGTCAAAGACAATTTTACTGAGATACTTCGTCCGCCATACCGCACCCGTACCATCATGCTGACGGTCTTCCATTTCTTCCAGGCGATCGCCTTCTATGGTTTTGGAAACTGGTTACCGGCTTTGGTTAACGCGCAAAATCACAACGCGCCGCGAAGTGCTCAGGCCTCATTTCTCATCACGCTCGCTTTTCCCATTGGACCTTTGCTCTGGAGCACGATCGCTGAAAAGTATGAACGCAAATGGCAGATCGTTAGCGCTGCAGTAGGCACGGCCGTGTTCGGCCTGTTGTTCGCGGCCCATACCGCTTCCTTGGGACTGGTGGTGCTCGGGATCCTGATTACGCTGATGAATAGCCTCCTGGGCTATAGCTCGCACGCGTACCAGGCGGAGTTATTTCCAACTCGTATGCGGGCTCGTGCGGTGGGGTTCGTTTATTCCTGGGGACGCTTATCCACAGCATTTACCAGCCTGGTCATCGGATTCCTCTTCCAACGATTTGGAACTGTAGGGGTCTTCGGTCTGATCGCCTTCGCCATGTTCGTGGTCGTCATCGCCGTCGGAGTCTTCGGGCCGCACACCCGTGGCCTCACGCTCGAACAGATTTCTGATTAGTGTCGACATCCCATACAAATCCATACAAGCGACTAACTGTTCCTGACGGCGCTGCGATGTTCTTGTCCGCACAATAAAAACGTGGAGGGCTAAAGACTGCAATGCCTAGCGGAATCAACCGTCGCGACGCGCTGAAACTTGCCATCGCAGGGGGGATTGGAACGATGCTAGAGGCGTGCTCGCGACCCTCTCATCCGGACAATTCGGACACGGTGCCTCGATTCGAAGCGTCTCTGCCAATTCCTCCCGTGCTTGAGCCGACACGTTCGGACGAGCATGGGGAGTACTACGAGATCGAAGCACGCGAATCCGCTGCCGCGATTCTGCCTGGGAAACAGACGATGATCCGAGGGTACAACGGCATCTTTCCGGGACCGACGATTAAGGCCGTGCGGGGACGAGCGACCCACGTCCGATTTACAAACAAGCTCCAGACCCCGGTGGTCACGCACCTTCATGGCGGTCACACTCCCGCTGACTCGGACGGGTGGCCGACGGATGTGATCTTGCCGAATGGATCCCCGATAGCGGCAACGTCGATGCAGATGGATCATGCTGGAGATGGCGGTCAGATGTCTGGGGCATCCCCCTCGAAGTACGAACACAACTACATGTATCCGAACGATCAGCGAGCCGCCACACTCTGGTACCACGACCACGCAATGGGAGCGACCGGTCAGAATGTCTACATGGGCCTGGCGGGGTTCTACCTCGTGGAGGATGAGGACGAGCGCTCGCTGTTGCTACCGACTGGGCGTTACGACATCCCTCTAATGCTCTGCGTGCGACAATTTAACCACGACGGCTCGTGTCGATACGAGCCGCACGGGCACGCCGGGGCGGGCGGCGACGTCATTCTTGTAAACGGCGCGCCATGGCCTGTTTTGCGAGTGGAGCGACGCAGGTATCGCTTCCGCATTCTGAACGCCTCCAATGCCACGACCTTCACTCTTGCTCTTACTTCCGCGCTGCCGTTCGTACAAATCGCGACCGATGGCGGATTGATGCCGCGACCGGTCCAAGTACCGCGCATCCCGATAGCGATGGCGGAGCGTGTCGAGGTTGTGATCGATTTCTCGGCATACGCCGCGGGCGACTCAGTTGTCGTTCGAAACACGCAGAAACAAGGACCGCTTGGAGAGATCATGCGTTTTGATGTCACCGGTCCAACTGTTTCGGATCGTGCCCAAGTGCCGGACCGCCTGAGCGTGATCGAGACCCTAACGCCCGAGGTGGCTGTCAGGACGCGGACGTTCACCTTCGGTCCCCGCCCGGAGTTGAAGAGCCATTTTCCACCGATCTACTGGGCGATCAACGGCAGCAGATTCGACCCGGAACACGCGCAGGCGACTCCGCGCCTTGGGGATGTCGAGATCTGGCGCTTCGTCTATGAGAAAAGCCCGTGGGGGCAGACGCATCCGCCTCATATCCATCTGGTGAACTTCCAGATACTCGACCGCAACGGTCAGGCGCCCCGCGACTATGAGGGCGGCTGGAAGGACACCTTGCGGCTCGACCCAGGCGACGATGTCCGCGTCATCATGCGATTCGACGGCTATCGGGGACGTTATTTGATGCACTGTCACAACCTTGAACATGAAGACTACGACATGATGGTGCGCTTCGATGTTGTCTAAATTCGTACATCGAGTCCGTCAGTGCCGAGACCGCCGATCAGACGGTCTTCACACTTCGACAGCTTGGGAGTCTTTCACCTATGACGATGTTGCAAAACTTAAGTCCAGATTGCAGATTGGTTGCATTGGTCATCTTCTTGGTGCTGTCGGCCTTCCCTCAGCTCTCGGCTGAAAATGCGAAACAGTTGATGACTGATGCATGTGAAAACGAACTCCGCCAACGCGAACAAAATGCGTTGTGGGCAAGCAAGGTGGAACGTCGTACTGCTGGCCATGTTTATCGTGAACGGGAAATTGACACAGTGGATGGTCCAGTCCACCGCCTGCTTTCGGTAGATGGCCATGAACCGTCACCTTCGGAACGGAAACAAGATGCTGATCGTCTCCGTGACTTGAAAGAGAATCCGAAGGCGCGCCTGGCACTGAAGAAGAATCGCGAGGCAGAGGAAAAGAAAGTTGACGATCTTCTTCGCGTGATTCCCGATATGTTTCTCTTCCAGGACCAGGGCAAGCAGGGAGGCTTAGCAAGGCTCGCGTTTCATCCCAATCCGGCATATAAACCCTCGACTTACGAGGAGATGGCGCTTCACGCCCTGAGTGGTGTAGTCCTAATCGATCTGAGGGAGAAACGGCTTGCCCGATTTTCAGGGACTCTAACGCAGCAAGTGAATTTTGGTCATTGGTTGCTAGGTCACATAAACAAGGGAGCCATGATCGAAGTCAACCGAGTCTGCCTCTCGCCTGGCCAATGGGGAACGAGCTTATTTCAGACGGACTTCGATGGCCGCTTTGCGATCTTCAAGAACATCAGCAAACGCCTAGACGAAACTCGTAACGACTTCGAGCCGGTACCTCCCGACACAGACATCCAGCGTGCACTGGAACAGATTGCCCTCAAATCAGCCAATTTGTCGCAAACGACACAAGGAGATATCGAGCGCTCCCATGAGTCCGAAAAGGCATTTTGAAGCGGGTCTCGAGATGTTTGCTGAATCGATGAACGGCGTTTCCACAACTGCTCATGCGAGCCGAAACGAGCTCGCAACGAAGAACATCCGTAAGATGCTCCTTACGTTTGCTATCACATTGCTCGGTCTCGCAGCGGTAGTGTTGTGCTACCTAATCTACCCGGGCACACCCAGCAAATCGAAGGTCATGACCTTTGAAGGTTTCATCGAACTTCCGCGAAGAGGTCTGCTCACAGTTCTCGATTACCTGACGGTAAACGATCAGACTCTGTTTGTTACAAGCGAGTCGTCCGGCGCCCTGTTCAAAATCGCTTTCGACTCCAGTGATCTGAGAGCTAGTACCGTATCAGAAATGCCTGGAGCCGGCGCTGCGCACGGCGTCGCCCTAGTGCCCGAGCTGAATGTTGCCTTCATCACGCGAAGCGAAGCGAATACGGTGGACGTCTTCGATCCGAAGTCCCTTCAGCAGCTTGCCAGCATCCCAGTTGCAGATGACGCAGATGCCATCCTCTATATCCCGTCAGCTAAGCTCGTTTATATAGCCCATGGAGACGCAAACATGGCTACCCTAATCGATCCCGAAAAGCGCGCGACGGTGGGAAACATCCAGCTTCCTGGTAAGCCAGAGTTTCCAGCCATAGACTCCGGGAGCGGATTGCTCTTCCAGAATCTAAAAGACACAAATGAGGTAGCGGCAATAGATGTTGGCCACCGGTCGGTAATAGGACAATGGCCTCTCGCTCCATGCGAAGGGCCATCCGGCATGGCGATTGATTCCGAGCAAAGACGGCTCTTTGCGGTCTGCAGCGGAAATGCCAAATTGGTGGTTTTTGACCTGGAGAGCCATCGGGTCATTACGACGCTGGGGGTCGGCGGCGGGCCTGACTCGGTCGCATTCGACCGAACTCTTCATCGAATTTACACGGCCGGAAAGGCAGGAGAAATGACGGTGGTCCAGCAAGACGGTCCTGACAATTATCGAGTATTGGATCGGGTGCACACTCACTACGGCGCTCACACCTTGACAGTAGACCCGGTCTCGCACAGGGTTTTCGTGGCATACGCAAGCCTTATCGCGCATCCCAGAATTGCTGTCTTCTCCCCGACGCGGTGAGGCCATCCATGAAAACGCGACAAGAATTTGACTACGTCATCGTCGGGGCGGGTTCCGCCGGATGCGTGCTAGCGGCGCGACTCAGCCAGGATCCGAAAATCCGTGTGGCGTTGGTGGAAGCGGGAGGGCCCGACGACGCTCCCGAGATCAGTATGCCAGTAGCCTTTCCGCAGCTGTTCAAGACCAAGTACGACTGGGACTTTGCGAGTGAGCCGGAGCCGGGTTTGGGGAATCGACGGATCTATTTGCCTCGGGGCAAAACACTGGGAGGAAGTTCAGCGATGAACGCCATGATCTACATCCGCGGAAACGCAGCGGATTTCGATGGCTGGGCGGACGAAGGAGCACCGGGATGGTCGTACCGCGAGATGCTGCCCTCCTTCATCAGGTCAGAGTGCAACGAAAGGGGCGACGCACGCTATC
>Ga0210410_10000596_pt1 | contig 38140 bp, 27 predicted proteins | sample IncBWC4MmetaG_FD_161058 | JGI IMG/M metagenome (GOLD analysis project Ga0210410, IMG submission 161058) | Forest soil microbial communities from Barre Woods Harvard Forest LTER site, Petersham, Massachusetts, United States - Inc-BW-C-4-M | ecosystem: Environmental > Terrestrial > Soil >...
CACGTACACGATACCGGAGTGGGGAACAGTAACAATGTCGCCGGCCTGAAGAACAATGTTGTTCGCCGAGTCCCCGGTTTCCATCAGATCGTTCAAATTAATGGTGAGCGTATTATTCAGCGACGGGGAAACCCCAGCGGAGGCAGAAGTCGGTGCATTGGTTTTAACCTGGGGGAGTGCCGGATTTGCTCCCGCGGATACAGGTGGTGGAGCAAAAGCAGAACTCGCTGAGGAGTCTAGCGGCTTGGCAGCCGGAGTGGAATTCTGATTCGAGGCCGGAATGGGCTCTTCTGGACCGATGGCGGGAGGTTCCGAAGGATCTGAGGAGTCCTGGGGCGTCAAAGCCGTGCGGGTGACGATGATGGTGTCTCCGGCGTCATTGGCAATCCCGCCGGCTTCCGCGAGCACTTCCAGCAGGGTAACTTCGCGGTCCGCCTGATAAACCAGCGGATGACCGACTGCTCCTACCACGGTGATTGGCTTGCTTTTTCTTTCTTTGACGGTGACGCTCACGTCCGCATGGGTGACCAGGCCATTGGCTTCGAGCACTTCGGCGATTTTTTCTTCGGCCTGGCTTTCGGTCAGACCGGCAACATGAAGCCGCACAGGCACCAAGGGCATGCCAATGGAACCCGTCTGGCTGACGCGTACGTCGCGACTAAGCTCTTTGACGTCAAAAACATCAACGTTGATCACATCGCCGCTGCCGATCACATAGTCATGGGGCAAGGCGCGGGCGGCGGCAGACATGGCCCGGATCTTCTCGTTGGCTTGCTGGGGCGTGTCGCCAACGGTTTGGGCGCGGGAAAGCGGCGCGAGAACCAGCATGCCAAGCAGGACGTTCGCGACGACACAAAGAGACAGCGCACCCAGTCTGACTGGCTGCATACGAATAGATGACCCCCAGGTTGATTATACAGATAGATTGGTGAATTCAACCCGAATTCCGCAGTTGCGAGGGCTAAGGCGCACGGTGACTCGTGACTGGCGCAGGCAAGAGTTCGGGTTCGGCGAAATCGAATTTCCACGGTGAGCGAAGAGACAAAGAACCAGACGTGTTTTCTCTGGGCCGACAGTCTTACATCCCAGTTTAATCCGGATTCTGGCGGTGTTTTCGGTGCCGCCGGCTCGCGCGCGCTTCCGGTAGCGCCGGCTGTAAGTCGCTTGTAGTCAGGTGGGCCATCAGGAAAAAAAAGAGGGCATTCGCGGGGATGTGCAGGTTGAAGTCCACCAAGCTGTGAACGAGAAATCCGACACAGCCCAAGAAGCCCGCCAAGTGCAGGGCCGCGGCGAAGGAGTCGCTGCCGCGCCACAGCCGGCGCAAAGGATCGATGAACAGTGCGCCGAGGAACCACGCACAGCAAAGGCCTCCGGCGACGCCGGTCTCAGCCAGAGCCTCCAAATAATCGTTATGCGTGTGGTTTACGATCTTCCCGTCGTAAAGCGTTTCGTAGCGTGGAAAGACGGTTTGCAACGTGCCTAGGCCGGCGCCCGCCAAGGGATGTTCCAGAAAAATCCGAAAAGTGTCGCGCCGCATGGAAGCGCGTTTTCCTTCTGTGGCCTCAAGAGACTGCAAGGCGGAAAATCTTTGGAGAACCTGTCCCACGCCCAGCCAGAACACCAGCAAGACAGCGACGAGCAGGACGGCGCCGGCGGCGAGCAACTGAGCGCCGCCGATCCGCCGCCTGACCGCCATCCACACGGCGAGCGCTGCCAACTCGACGCCGAAACTGACGATGCCGCCGCGCGAAGCGGAAAGGAACAAAGCGCCGATGGGCAGGACGGCGAAGAGTCCGACGAGAAACCAGCGCTCGCGGCGGACCTTGCCCAGCACGAGCGGCACGAGCGCCACGGGAATCACCAATTCGGCGAAGGCCGCGAAGTGGTTGCGGTTCACATAGGGGCCGAAGGGGATGCCGCCATAGCGCATCTCGCGAAACCAGTACAACTTTCCATTGAAGGTCAGGTGCTGGAGGATCCCGAAAGTGGCCACAAAAAAGCCGAACATCATCACAAACCAGAAGAAGCCGCGCCAGTCTTCCAGGGTACGAAATACCTGGGAAGCGAGAAAGAGCAGGAGAACGTCGGCGATGAGGAGTTGCAGCTCGATGCGCGTGTCGTACGCCGAGGCAGTGCCGTGAAACACCCACTGACCGAGCGCGAGGAGAGAAAGAGCGGCGAGCGGCGGGAGCAACGGCGAAATTACCAGCTGTTCCTGTTTGCAAAAGTAGCCGCGCACGGCCCAGGCGAGAAAAAGCAGACCGGCACCAGTCTCGAGCACCGCCCTGGCCCAGTCTTCGACGGCGCCATGAGCGGCAACGCCAAAAACAAGAAGCGCGCAAATTCCGATTCGTAAAAACTTCATGGGTGCGCGTTCCCCGCGCTTGCCGGAAGCAGCGCAACGTCATCGATCCAGGCCGTTCCCTGAATGCGATTGTCGGCTGCGGCGCTGGGGTTTCGTTTCAGGCAAATCTGCATGGCGTTCACGTCGTTGCCGGACTGCCAGGGAATCTCTATTTTTTTCCAGGAGACCGTTCCGCGGACATCTTCCGTGAGAACGGGGGAAACGCCAGTAGGGGAGAAGGCGTTCAGCCGGAAGCGGATTCCTTCATCGGTGGTGAGTTCGCGCGTTTGCACCCACGCGGAAAACTTGTAGGCCGTAGAGGGCTGAACGGGGACGAACTGGCATACATCCAGAAAATTTACGTCGAGTTTTCCGTCGAACGACACTCTCAGGGAATATTTGCCGGAATGTTTTTCGCGGGCGTCGACGCCGACTTGAACGCCGCGAGTGACGGGCGGAAGCTTCCAAGCAAAGCCTGCGCCCGTGATACCGGATTCGAAACCACCGTCCCAGACGAGGGAGCCGGGGGGATCCAGGGGCTGCGGGATCCGCGTAAACGTCACGGCCTGGTCCCAAATTTGCCGCGCAAGTCGGAGTTGCTGTTTCTGCGTGAGGGAGTCGACGAGCGGATAGACATCGGAGAGGGGGAGTTGGGGATGGAGGGCGGCGAGCCGCGACCACACCTGAAGCGCATCTTCGGTTTTGCCATCGCCGAGGAGATCCCATAGCACGTCTACGTAGACGTCGCGAGAAGCTGGTAAGACTTGATCGAGAACGGTGTTGATATCCGGGTCGACGCGGAGGCAACGGGACAGGGCTTCCGCAGCGCGTTTGGGGTCGGCTTGAACCGCACGGCGGATTTCGCGGAAGGCGGCATCCTGCTCGCCTTGGCGGAGAAGAAAATTTCCGTAGCGCCAGGCCACGACAGCGGAGAGCGGATAGGCTTCCTTGGCTTTGCGAAAGGCGTCTCGCGCGGCGGGGACGTCGCCCTCGAACTCGTAGGCGGCCGCGAGGTCGAGCCAGGTGTCCGCCGATTCCGGCGCAAAGAAGAGAGAAGTGCGATAGGCGGCAATGGCGCGCGTGGGGTCGGGATCTTCCAGGTTGTACTGCCAGTAGCGGCCGAGGAGATACCAGTTGCGGGCGTTGCCCGGCTCGAGATGCGTGGCGAGCGAAAATCCCCGTGGCGTTTCCAGGCCGGCTTGCTGTTCCGCGAGGGCATTGCGAATACTGAAGTAAGAAAGAAATACGGCGAGCCCCAAGGCTGCGACGACGAGAAACCCACGCTCCGCTGAAGTCGAAAGACGCAGAATCATTCCACGGTACTCTGCCTAAGCTTGCGGGGATGTTGCAAGCGGAAAGTGGGCTGATTCTTTGGGCGGGAAGCTACTTGCCGATGCCGGCGGTAAAGCTATCGTCGCCGCGGCCGCGGCGGCGGACGTCGATGCCGAGGCGTTTGATCTTCTGATTGAGCGTGGAGAGCGGGATGAGGAAGCGTTCGGCGGCCTCGGTCTGGTTCCAGCCGGTGCGTTCGAGCATGTCCACGATGATGCGGCGCTCGATTTCGTCCATGATTTGGAAGAGAGAAGGCTGCGAATGGTCGGCGCCGGAGCGCGCACCGGGCTCTCCAGGCAAGGGTGGCATGAATTCGGAGAGTTGCAGCCTCACGCCGCGGACGATTTCCTTGCTGCGAATGGTTTCGGGGAGAAGATCGGCGTCGACGCGCTCTTGCGTGGAGAGCACGACGGCGCGCTCGACTACATTCTCCAATTCGCGGACGTTGCCGGGCCAGTCGTAGTCCATCAAGAGCTTTAGGGCGCCGGGCGTGAACTGGCGGAGCGGCTTGGCATTTTCCTGGCAATAGCGGCCAAGAAAATGCGCCAGCAGCATGGGTACATCTTCGCGGCGATCGCGCAGAGGCGGGAGCTGGAGGTGAATCACGTTCAGGCGGTGGTACAGGTCTTCCCGGAAGCGGCCTTCGCGGACGAGCGTCAGCAGTTCGACGTTGGAGGCGGCGACGATGCGGACGTCGACTTTGAGCTGCTCGGTGCCGCCGAGGCGCATGAATTCGCGTTCCTGAATGACGCGCAGGAGTTTCGCTTGCGTTTCCGGGCTGATGGTGGCGATTTCGTCGAAGAAGATGGTGCCCTGATCGGCGACTTCGAAGAGGCCTTTTTTGGAAGCGACGGCGCTGGTGAAGGCACCCTTTACGTGGCCGAAGAGCTGGGATTCGAGCAGGTCAACGGGAATGGAGCCGGTATTCACGGGCACGAAAGCTTTGTCGGCGCGCGTGGAAGCGGAATGAATGGCCTTGGCGATGAGTTCCTTGCCGGTGCCGCTTTCGCCGCTGATCAAGATGGTGGAACGCGAAGGCGCGACTTGCGTGACGAGGTCCAAAAGGACCTGCATTTTGTCGCTCTTGCCGACGATGGCGGGAAAATTGAAGCGCTGTTTGAGGGCACGCTTGAGTTGAACGTTTTCGTCGCGCAGGCGGCGCGATTCGACGGCCTGGGCGACTTGCGCGAGCAGCTCGTCGTTGGACCACGGCTTGGTGATGTAGTCCATCGCGCCGTTCTTGAATGCGGCGCGGGCCATATCGATCGAGCCGTAGGCGGTGATCAGCACTACGGAGAGATGCGGATCGCGGAGACGGATTTCCTTAAGCATGTCCAGGCCATTACGGTCGGGCAGGCTCACGTCGAGCAGAAGTAAGTCGTAAGGATGTTCGCCGAGCTTGGCCAAGCCGGATTCGCCGGTGTCCGCGCTGGAGACACCGTAGCCTTCGCTTTTCAGCAGGAGCTCGAGGCCTTCTCGGATTTCGGATTCGTCGTCGACGACTAGAATGGAGCCCTTAGACATGAACCGCTTTCCTGACCGCGGGGAACTCGACGTGGAAGGAGGTGCCCTTGCCAGGAGTCGAGCGCACGTCAATTTTCCCGGAATGCTCCTTGATGATGCCGTAGGTGACCGAGAGGCCCAGGCCGGTGCCGCGGCCGACACCTTTGGTGGTGAAAAATGGATCGAAAATGCGGTGGATGTGTTCGCGCGGAATACCTGCGCCGGTATCGGCGACTTCGATTTCAACGCTGCCGTTGTGCGCCGCGGTGCGAACTTCCAGCATGCCGCCGCTGGGCATGGCGTCGCGAGCGTTCAAAAACAGATTCAGGAACACTTGCTGGAGCTTGTTGGCCGAACCGCGCACCGCGGGAAGCGGTTCGCCGAGCTGCTTCACGATCTGAATCTGCGAAGTTTTCAGGGGATGGGCCACCAGCGACAAGGTTTCTTCCACCACGCGGTTCACGTCCACGTCAGAGGCCTCGCCGGCGCCGGTGCGTGAAAAATTCAGCAGGTTGTTTACGATTTCGCTGGCGCGGAAGGTCTGCTTTACGATCTTTTCTATGATGGCTTGCTTGGGATCGCCTTCGGGCATTTGTTTCGCGAGCATCTGGATGTAATTCGAGATGACGGCTAGCGGAGTATTCACTTCGTGCGCCACACCTGCAGCGAGCAGGCCGAGCGAAGTGAGTTTTTCTGTTTGCGTCATCTGCTCTTCCATGCGTTCGCGCTGGGTCACGTCGTCAAACAGCAGCAGGCGGCCGATACGTTCGCCGGATTTGCTGACCAGCGGAGCGATCGAGACGTTTAGCGTCAAGAGCTTGCCCTGGTGCTGCAGCCTCTGTTTATAGATGCCTGTGATCTGTTCGTCGTCGCCACGCGAAGCGATTTCCGCCGACAATTCCTGGGGGAGCAGCGGACCAAGCTGCTGCCCGACAGCGTCCTGCCGCGCCACGCCAAAAAGCTGTTCCATGCGGGTGTTCCAGCTTTCGACGATTCCGTAGAGGTCCACGGCCAGAACGCCGACGTTCAACGATTCCACGATGTTTTCGCTAAAGTCCTTCAGACGGGCAATTTCCAGGGCCTTTTGCTCGAGAGAGGTGTAAAGCTGAGAATTGTCGAGCGCGACGGCCACATATCCGGCGATGGTTTCGACCAGTTCGACGTCATCGCTGGAGAGAAAATCACCATCGACCGTTTTTCCGAGACCCAGCACCGCCACGGTGTGCTCGCGAATGCGGCAAGGGACGAAATAGTTCAAATCGAGCTGTTCGAGAGTACGGCGGACGGATTCGCTGACGTCTCTCGCCGCACGGGGCGACTCAAAAAAGAGCGCCCCGCGGGCGAACTCGGGCCGGGCCGGCTCGAGGAAGCTGAGATCTTGTGGTTCGGAAAGCCGGACTCCCATAGAGCGCGCCAGCCGCATGTGGCCAGGCTGTGAGGGATCCTCGACAAAGATGGCCAGCCGGTCGACCAGCAATGTTTGCGACACGCGGTCCATGACGGAACCGAGCATGGGCTCCAGGCGCACTTCGTTCGTGAGCGTGCGCCCGAATTCGATCAGCGTACGCCGATAGTCCAAACGGTCGCGGTAGAAGAAGCGGTCCAGCCGCGCCTGAATCCATTCGCGAAACGGCTGGAAGAGAAAAGCCGCGACCATGATGGCGATGATGCCGCCGACGGGACCGGTGGTTTGCGCGTGGAAAATTACCGGAATCAAGGCGACGAGCCCGAAATAGACGGCCGCTACCGCGGCGGTGGCCGCGGTATATGCCAAGCCGCGCTTGAAGATGATGTCCACATCCATCAAGCGGTAACGGATGATAGCGTAGCCAAAGCACAGCGGAACGAGCACAAGACACAGAGCGGAGAATTGCGTCCAGGCATGAGACGCAACATCAAAGACGAAGGGCACGATATAGAGACACGTAAACGGCAAGCTCCCTGCAAGGGTGCCACCCGTCAGCCATTTCAACTGCTGACGCAGAACGCCTGAAGGCGCTTCGCGAAAACTCTTGTAGAAAACGAGCCCGGCCAGGAGGAAACAAATCCCCAGATAGCTCAACTCGATTTTGTCGAGGAGCACGCGGGAACCGAGCCAGGGCACGAATCCCAAGGCCTGAAGAGCGGCACTTCCGTGCATGAGCAGCAACACTGCGGGCGGGGCATAAACCAAAGCGAGCTTGGACAGCGAGCGTCCTGCCGCTTCGGTTCGCTCCGGAAATACCAGTGCGAAATGGAGCAAAAGCGCGGGAGCCAGCAGCCGGGCTGCTATCCCTGCCCAGTAAACCTCATAGTCAAATGCGTCCAGTTTTCCGCTGTAACGGAAGGAAAACAGCACGAAGGAAGCCAGGCAGAAGACGTAGAAATGAACCGCGCGCGGCGCGTTCCAGCGCCGGGCGAAAATAAATAGTCCAATGAAGAGATAGAGAAGACCAACAACGCGCAAGTAATTTTCAATCGAAGCCGGTTTCTCGCCTGGAGTAGTCACCAAGGGAGTTTCGAATTCCTGGCCATTGCGCACCAGTTTGTAGCGCACCTGGGTCCACAGTCCCGCGCGCCACAGCCGCTTGGTGACCTGCACCGAGTTTTTTACGGGTATGTCGTTGATGGCGATGAGGAGATCACCGGCACGAATGCCCGCGCGCAAGCCGGGGGAATTCGTCGCAAATTTCCAGGCTTGCACCCCCTGTGCTGTGTCCAGCCATGCGACTCCATCTTCAGGGGCTTCAAACTCGGTACGCTGAACGAAATTCAGCCAGGCAAAGATCATGGCCGCCAGCGTGGCAAGCGCCAGCACGACCGCCCCAAGGCTGACTCGCAGGTTTTGCTTCATCATTGCAGCCGAGACACACTCAGACGCTGATCTATCAGGTGCAACTCAACTTCCATTCTTTGGAAGGCCTTCGGGACACGAACTCTCTATTAATCTGCAACTTACAGAAAATGGAGGGAGGGCAGCCCTACGGAATCCGCTTTCTGGAAGGACCCTACAGCTTTCCAAAGGCACCTTTGGGCCTTAAAACTGGAGGCTCAACCCGCCACGGAACGTCCGAAACGCAGGGACCAGCAAAACCCGGCCATCCCTGCTATTGAGCGAAACATACCCCTGTGCCAGAAGATTGTCGCAATCGGCGACCGCTTCCCAATGGCCCATCATGAACTTCGGCAAGGGCTGCCGGAACCCAACATGGAGGTAGGGATCCATCTGGTAGAGCGACTCACCATAACTATCCACGCGGGAAACCGTGACGCCGCTGACCCACTTATAGCCCGTCGTGAGTTTTGTCCTGGTGCGAGGAACCGTGGCGGACAGGCCCGTTCCCAAGGAATGTTTTTGCGTGGTGCGGAAGGAATCCCGGAGCGGTGCGTCCGCATCTTCCAGGGGAGTCAGGCCGCCGGCGAAGGAATACACCACCGTCCATTCGATATCGTCGCCAAGCTTTTCGCGGAGAGCGACGCGCGTGCCCCAACTACTCGAGGACCCGCCGTCATAGGCAAAGCCGTTTGAAAAGTAATCTTGAAAGAAGTCTGCGGCGGGCAGGCTGCTGCCCCGGCCGAACACGGCAGCGTGGAAATTGTCGTCGTGAAACGCAGCGACTTGCAGTTTGCCGCGCGCGCCCAACCTGCGTTCGGCGGCCAATTCTTCATGCCAGCCGCTCTGCAGTACCGGGTGGCGATTACGCCAGAGCAGTGCGGGAAAGGCATCCAACTCATTCAGTGCCGCGGCCAGCGCGCTCCCCTTTTCGCCTTCTCCTGCTTCCAGCGGCCCCGGCCCACTGGGTTGCGAGGCGAAGATCAGAGCGGCACTCCACTCATCAGTAAGGCGCAAATCGAGTTCCCCACGGGGCCGCAACGAGGAAGCAGCAGCACCCAGTCCCACCAGGACATATTCGCTGCCATAGCGCAGCACCACGTTGTCGCCGAAACCAAGCGATCCGCCCTGATCGATGCGCACGCCGCGGAAGGTCGGACCATCCGGACCCAGTTTCGCCTCACGAATTACCAACGCGGTGTGTGGGCCGGCGCCCAGCGAGCCGGTAGGCAGCCAAACCGTCGCGATGCCTCCAGCGGGAGCATCACCCTCGTAACTCATCTGGCCGGCAAGAAGCAGGCGACTGGTGCCGCCCAGCGATTGGTCGTACGCAAATGCCGTTCCGGGCGAGGAAGCCTCATTGGAAACCGAACCGGGCCGGCGGGCGCCATCGGTAAATTCTATGCGTGCACGCGGTGGCCTGGGCCTGCCGTTTTCGAGACCCGCCGCCGTTGTAAGAGCATCATCGCCCATCCACTCGAGTACCGGACGTGTGGCCGACGCCGACCGCAGAACCCACTTCCATTCATCCGTTTCCATGGAGGTCGCGGAAGGAGCACGCCGCAGCTGATCGAGCGAAGCAAACAACGATTGCATCTGGACTTGAAGGACGGTAGTCAGATTGGAAGTGATGCGAATGTGTTTTTCAAGCGTGGGAAGAAAGCCCGCGAGAGTGACGCGCACGGTATAAAAGCCGGGAGCAAGTTTTGCCCCGGTGAAAATTCCCTGCGTATTGGTGAGAAAATCAAGCGTCGCTCCCGGCCGGGCGGCCTCGGGGATGACCTGGACCGAAGCACCCATCTGGGGCGTACCGGTGGTGTCGCGAACCACGCCCGCTAGCTTGCCGGAGGCAGGCTTCGTTTGCGCGACGGCAGGATGCGCCCCCGCGAACGCAAAACCAGCTGTCAGAACCAAGGCCCCCAAAACTGGGAGCCATCCCTGTTTCACGTCTGGCTACCTCCCGGGAACCGTGTTGGCCGCCGTTTTGGTTTCGGCAGCGGCCTTCACGGTAAATTCCGCCGTTCGCGTAATGCTTTGGTTCGAAAGCGTGTCCGTCGCGACTACCTCGATGGTGTACTTCCCGGGAGTCAGCGTCGCCAGCGGCAACAAGCGCTCGACGGTGATCTGATCGCCGGACTGCTTCATATCTTCCGAGGTTTCCTTGAACTGCATGATCTGCTCAGGTCCCCGCTTGACGGTAAATTCGAATTTAGCGTTGGACTTGTGCGTCTTGTCGTCGGGCTTCAGGTTGTAAACCTGCAGATAGATACCCATCTTATCGGTGGTCGTGAAATCGCCATCCAACCGCGGCCGGACTTTCGAGGAACCCAGCACAAACTGGCCCGTCCCAATCTGTTTCGCGGGCACGTGTTCGATTTGGTCGGCGAGAATCAGCGAACTGGAGTCCAGCTTTTCGTCGTCGTAACGAGGCACCTGCAAATTGTGATTGATAACGCCGACGTTTCCGCTTTGCACATCCTTGATGACGATATCCAGGCGGTACAAGCCCGGGCGCAGCGGAACGGATTTCTGATAAATCGAAGAGAGTTTTAGAGACTGTTGGAACAGCGAGTCTGGAAAATCGCGGCTCACGGCGTCTTCGAAAGTCTGCACCACGCGTCCCGTCAGAGTGCTCACGCGTCCGAAGACATTCAGAGTCGCGGAGTGAACACCGTCCTTCATGTGGAAAGAAAGCTGGGTATTCGGTACCTGGACGGTCACGGGCACGAGAACCGTGTCGTTGGTTACTTTCAGATAGTCGGTGCGCCAGGTGAAATGCACTTGATCGCGGACGATGCGCGAGGTCACCAGAGCTTCCAGGTCCTTATATTTCACTTCGGGCGGGCGAAACGCCTTCGAGTAATTCTCAAGGCGGGTAAATTCATTCATGCTCGCGGGCTCGCTGCCACCCAGGCTGGTTGGCAAGTGCGTGCCGTCCGAGCGCGTGAAACGATCGGTCTTGGACGCCAACCCCATGGATTCCATCAAGCTCAATCCGGCGCCGGGCACATACAGCAAGGCGTCCTTTTCCGAGGGATCCATGGTCAGGTGGTATTCACCAGAACCGCTGGGGTCAACGAACTCCCACTCGGCGTTTTCGCCGATTCCTTCCATGTAGCGGTAGCGCCACTTTTCCCAAGGATACGTTGACGTCGATCCTCCACCTTCTTCCATCGGCCGGTCATAGGTACCGCCGGTGGGGTGCGATTCGATTTCGTCCGGCGGGCCCCAAATGATGTACATCTTGCCGCGATCCGTCTTCCAGCCCGGGATGCCCGAGGCATAGTGCTCGTTGGCATAAGCGATGCGGCGATAGTGCTCTTCCTTGAAATCGTTCTCCGGAAGATCCGGATTGCTGCTGCGCCGCAGCCAGAACTGCTCGATGAATTGCTCGCGCTCTTCGTTGGTTCCCAATTGCAGGAAGGTGGTGCGTTCGGCGGGCGAGATAATGTAGACAACGTCTTCATTCAGCCACTGTTTGTATTCGTGGCCCAATTCCTTGAGCACTTGCTTGGATTTCTTCTTCTGCTCTTTGGTGAGCTTAGGCGCCTTATCGGCGTTGGGATCCTGCTGTTCCTGCGCAGTAACCGGCGGAATTGCGAGAGCGAGTGAAAAAATGGAAACGACCAGGGTGCGTGCAACCTGTGACATAGTTAGGACACCTCAAGCTATTAGGACGATTGGATTCTAACCCCGGACAGGTCCCACGTCAATCGGCGAATCCCTTGCATTTTGTGAGACTTGCCTCTGATTGGCGTTAGAACCCGCACCGCAACCACGGGTTGCCTGACATTTTTTGGCCTGAACCTTAGGACAGGTATTTGGAGCTCGGCGGGTTACGGAGAACCGGGGCGAGAGGTGAACGAAATTCCCGCAAGAGGATTAAGCGAAAAGGGGATACTTACTGGATACGCAGGTTTTGCACATCAGAACCCACGAGGGTGTCGAAAATGGCCAGCACGTGACGGCGGTATTCCACGATGCGCGTGAAAATGTCGCGTAACTGCGGATCGCGCTCGGCCTCCCGGTGCCATTTGGCGAGCACCGCAGGCGGCACTTCAATGTCCCGCCGCAAGCGCTCGGCCGCGTGCCCACGCAGAAAGAGGCCGTAGAAGAAGGCCGCTTCGCGCTGCGGGAAGTCCAGATCATGGATGACTTCCCCGGGAACGAATTGTGGCATCGTCGCCATAGAGAAGAGGCAGTTTACCCAAAACCTCTTCCACGTCAAGTAGTACGGTAGCTTGCCTGCCGCGTGCCGGGTAACTCCCCCCTGTTTCTCACGTGTTTCAAAGGCAATACTGGCCGTGCAACGCCGTGGTTGCTATAGGGTTCTAACCGCCGTAGGATGCTAGTAGCGATGGCAAAGTTGCGCAAACCGGAGAAGCAGTCGCTGGTCGGACGCACCGTGGGGCGGGCGATGCGCTCGGGATTTTGGAGAGGCTTGCGTTCGGTGGAAGTCGATCCGGACGTTTTTCGGCGCCAGCTTGCGGACAAGCATGGCCTTTGGATTCCCGATTTTGAGAGAGTGAAAGACGTTCCCATTGAACGGCTGGATGCCATCGCGAAAATACTCATCCGCGACGCGGAACGCTTGGCGCTGGCGGAAGGGGCGGGCTTCGGACTCGGCGGCATGATTACACTTTTGCCGGACGCCAGCTTCCTTACCATCATTACCCTGCGGCTGATTCAGCGGCTCTGCCTGCTGTACGGTTATCAGGCCCACGGCCAGGAAGAGCGGCTGGAGATGTGGATGGCAGCGGCGTCTGCCGCCGGGATTGATTACGGCAAGGACCTGGCGGAAAAGCAGATGATGGAAAAGCTGGGCCCTCGCATCGCGGCGCGCCTGGCCGCAAAGCTCGGCGAAGAGACCGCACAGAAATGGGCCGGCCGTTTGATTCCGCTGGCCAGCTCCGCGATCGGCGGCGCGTTGAATTTCTCGTTTGTACGAGGCTGGGGACGGCGCGTGCAGCGTAATCTGCGTGCGCGGCACCTTGCGGAACGGGCCTCCTCCGCTACTCCCTCCACGGCGTATACTGCCGCTTAGTCCAGTTCCGCCTGGCGCTCGTGGCGGCGGATCGAAGCAAAATAATCTAAGGCCCGTCCAATTCATCACATGAATCGCTTCTGTTGTCTTGCCGCATTTTTGCTCGCGCTACCTTTATTCGGCGGATCTTCGGTCGAAATGCGCGCCGCAGCCCAGCAAGAGCAAACCAAAGGTATGCCCGCCGAGCCGGATGATGCCGCGGAAGTGCGCGAACAAATTGCTACCGTCGGAAAGCTGATGCCATCGCTGCCCGATCGTGGGGCGGCGCTGTATTTCCTGGCAGTCTCCAAACAGCATCTGCACGAAAGTCGCGAGGCGCTCGAGCTGCTAAAGGACTGCGTCGCGCTCCAGGAAGGATTCGATCCCTCCGGCGATCCGGAGTTTCGGGGGCTGAAGGGTGAGAAAGATTTCGATTCGCTCGTCGAGCGCGTGCACAAGGATTTTCCCGCGATGGCGCACGCTCATCAGGCTTTGGTCACCGAGGAAAAGGACCTCATACCCGAAGGCCTGGCCTACGACGAAAAGCTTGACGTGTTTTATCTGGGCAGTCTCCATAGGCGTAAAATCGTGAAAATCACGATGGAGAGCCGGGTGTCTGACTTTGTTCCAGCCGGGCGCGACAAACTGCTGCCGGTGCTGGGGATTCGTATCGATCCGACGGACGGAACGGTGTGGTCGGCCACCACGAATTTTGCCAAGGATGCGTGGAAAACCGAACTCATCCATATCGACGCCCAGGGAAACCTGCTCGGGCGGTACACGCCAAAGGAATCCGAAAAACACGGCTTCAACGATCTGGTGGTTCGAAAAAATGGGGAGGTATACACCACAAGCACCTCCACTCATCTGGTCTTTCGCTGGAGCCCGAAATCACAAACCTTCGACACCATCCCGGTGAACCGTGGCTTAATGCATCCGAACGGCATTGCGCTGGCCGACGACGACCACACACTTTTCGTGGCCGACGATCTTGGAGTGGTGAGCATCGATTTGGCGGACGGGACCAGTCACGACCTCATCCCCGGCCCACGCAGCACCCTGGCCGGAATCGACGGACTGTACTGGCACAACGGGAGCCTAGTGGCCGTGCAGAACGGCATCGGTTCGCCGCGCGTGGTTGCGTTCCGCCTCTCGAAAGACGGTGCGCGTGTGATGCAAACCATCGTGCTTGAGAATCGCTCGGCGTTTACCGTGCTGCCCACCACGGGCGCGATTCGCGGCAACGACTTCTATTTCATCGCGAACAGCCAGATCGACAATTTGAACGGCAGCCGCATCATGGACATCACAAGACTGGAACGCGTGCGTATCGCCGTCGTGCATTTGCCGTGAGCGCTGTTTGAAGCCGCGCATGGGCGCCGCGAAGGGTGGAAATTTTCTTGTAGCCGCCGTACAGTAAGGAAGGAAGAAGCGGGCGCTACTTATGTTTGCGCAGCTGGGTGGCGGACGGAGGCGGGGTCATGCACTCGATGAACAAATTTTTGAGCGGCGCATTACTTCTAGGCACAGCGCTGGGGCTGGCGCTGCTGCCGCAGCGCGCTGACTCTCGTTCGCCGGAATCCTTGCGAGACGCGGGCGTGCCGCAAGCCAGCGACAGCGAGCCCATACCGGCCTTCCATTCGCAAGCACCGCAGGGTGCGCTTCCCCCCACAATGGACCCATCGCTGTTTACTGCCCCCGTCATTCAGAATGCCTACGCCCTGGCCGCGCGCATCAAGAAGGTCCTCTATCAGCAGCCGTGCTATTGCCATTGCGACAAGAGCCAGGGGCACGGCAGTTTGCTGGACTGCTTCGTCAGCCAGCATGGCTCGGGCTGCGGAACCTGCATGCTCGAGGACTTCTATTCCTACGAGCAGTCCCGCAATGGGAAGACCGCCGCGCAGATTCGCGAAGGCATCGAGCGCGGCGACTGGAAGTCGGTCGACACCAGCAAATACCAGAAGCCTCTCCCGGCGCCTGCCCGTTGATCCGCGACGGCTTTGGCGTTCCCAGTTCTGCGGCAGCTCGCGAGTCTGCTAAACTCTTTTCCCGTCCGTCTAAATGATTCAACTCACTCTATCGAGGTGTGGCATGAAGAAGCGTTCCTGGCGTTGGCACGTTCTGGCAAGTCTCCTCTGCCTGGGGGGCCTGGCGATTCTGCTGGCAGCCAGCCGCAGTTCGCACGCTCTCGCGGACTCCCCTTCCTCCTGGGGATTCGCACCCGGCAATCTGGATAAGACCTGCAAACCGTGCGACGACTTTTTCCAGTTCGCCATGGGCGGGTGGATGAAAAATAATCCGATTCCTCCCGAGCAGGCCAGCTGGGGCACGTTTGCCCAGCTCGCGGAGAAGAACCAGCAGAATCTGCGCCACATTCTGGAGGAGTCGGCCGCAGCGAAGGCCGCGCCGGGTTCAAACACGCAGAAGGTTGGCGATTTCTATGCGACTTGCATGGACACCGCGGCCATCGAGGCGGCTGGAACCAAACCGCTTGATACGGAGTTCGCACGCATCGCGAAACTAAGTAGCGTTGCCGCTGTGCCGGAGGAGGTGGCCCACCTGCAGCACGAACGAGTGGGTGTGCTGTTTCGCTTCAGCGCGGACCAGGACCCCAAGGACAGCGCGCGCGTCATCGCCACCGCTTCTCAGGGCGGCCTGGGACTTCCCGATCGCGACTATTATTTCCGCGAAGACGACAAGTCCAAGCAGCTTCGCGAAGCGTACGTGAAGCACGTGGCAAAAATGTTTGCCTTGCTGGGCGATTCGGAAGACAAAGCTGCGGCGGAAGCCGTCACCGTTATGGCCCTGGAAACTTCGCTGGCCAAGGCTTCCTTGCCCGCTGCGGCCTTGCGCGATCCCGTCAAGAACTATCACCTTATGGCCGTCGCCGACGTGCAGCCGCTTACGCCGGCCTTTCCCTGGGAGGCTTACTTCAAGGCTATCGGCCACCCGGAATTAAAAGAAGTCAATGTCCGTCAGCCGGAATTCTTCAAAGCGCTCAACGCGCAACTGACCGCGGCTTCGCTGGACGACTGGAAAACTTATCTCCGCTGGCACCTTGTAAATGCCGCGGCGCCCGCCCTGCCGGAAAAATTCGTGAACGAGGATTTTGATTTTCGCGGTCACACTCTGACGGGAGCAAAGGAAATACAGCCGCGCTGGAAGCGCTGCGTACAGGCCACCGACCGGGCGTTGGGTGAAGCCCTCGGACAGGTCTACGTGGAAAAGTATTTTCCTCCGGAAGCCAAAGCTCATGCGCTGGAGATGGTTCACAATCTAATCGGCGCGCTGCGCGACGATTTGAAAACGCTCCCGTGGATGGGTCCGGAGACACGCGCGCAAGCCGCGGCAAAGCTGCAAGCTTTCGGCGTCAAGATCGGCTACACGGAAAAGTGGCGCGATTATTCCGCTTTGCAAATCGACCGCTCTTCTTACCTGCAAAATCAGAACCGCGGTGCGCAGTTTGAAGCCGCGCGGCAACTGAACGAAATCGGCAAGCCCGTCGACCGCACCGAATGGGGCATGACGCCGCCCACGGTGAATGCCTATTACAGTCCCAGCCGGAATGAAATCGTGTTTCCGGCAGGCATCTTGCAGCCGCCATTCTATGATCCGAAAGCCGATGACGCCGTAAACTACGGCGGAATGGGAGCGGTCATCGGCCATGAAATCAGCCACGGCTTCGACGATCAGGGCAGCCAGTACGATGCCAAAGGGAATTTGCAGACCTGGTGGACCGACGAGGACTTGAAAAACTTCAAGACCCGCACGGGCTGCGTTTCTGACCAGTTCGACGGCTTCGAAGTCGAGCCAGGGCTGCACCAGAATGGCAAGTTGGTCCTCGGCGAAAGTATCGCCGACCTCGGCGGCCTCACCATTTCCTACGCCGCGTATGAAAAATCCATCGAAGGCAAACCACGCCCCAAGGACCTTGATGGATTCACTCCCGAGCAGCGCTTCTTTTTGGGCTACGCTCAAGTTTGGGGCGCCAATCTGCGGCCCGAATTCGCGCGCCTGCAAACCAACACCAATCCGCATCCTTTGCCGCGCTTCCGCGCCAATGGCCCGCTGTCCAACATGACGATTTTTGCCCAAGCCTTCGGTTGCAAGAAGGGCGACGCCATGGTCCGCGAACAGGCTTGCAAGATTTGGTAGGGTAACGCGCATCACCATGGCTCTCGTTTCAGGCCGAGCCTCGTCCAATGGAGACGCGGCTGTTGCGTCTCTCACTCAGCCTCGCATTTGCCTGGCTCTTTGAATCTGGAGGGTAATCCGTGTTCTCGCGGCGTCTTCTGACCGGTTCTATCTGTGCATTGATCGTGATGGTTGCTTTGGCACTCTTGTTGCCCGTCCCAAGAGCCGCCAAGGCCGCGGACGACTCGTCCTCTGCACACGGCTTCGATACCGGCAACCTCGACAGAACCTGCAAGCCTTGCGACGACTTCTATCAATTCGCCATGGGCGGCTGGATGAAAAAAAACACCATCCCCGGCGAACAAGCAGAGTGGGGAGGTTTCACTCAGCTTTACGAACGCAACCAAGAGGCGCTCCACGGGGTTCTCGAGGCCAACGCGAAAATTCCCGCGGCTCCCGGCACAAACGAGCAGAAGATTGCGGACTTCTACTCCAGTTGCATGGATGAAAAGACGGTCGATTCCCTCGGTCATCGCCCACTCGATAGCCGCCTTGCGGCTATCGCGGAAGTCCACGACCGTGCCGGACTGATCCGCCAGACAGCCCTTCTCCAATCCGAAGGCGTTCCCGCCATGTTCTCGTTTGGGCCCGATCAGGACTTCAAGGACAGCAACCAAGTCATCGGAGAGGCCGGCCAGGGCGGCCTGATATTGCCCGACCGCGACTACTACACGCGAACCGACGAAGCTTCCAAGAAGCTTCGCGCTCAATACGTGGAGCATCTCGCGAAGCTCTTGCAGTTGGTAGGCGACACCGCCGATAAAGCTACGGCCGAGGCCCAGACTGTTTTGACCATCGAAACTTCACTTGCCAAAGCGTCCATGACCAATGTCGAACTCCGCGATCCTGAAGCCGTCTACCACAAAATGGCCATCGCACAGGCGAAGTCGCTCACCCCGGATTTCGACTGGAATCTATTTTTTCAGGCCGCGGGCAGTTCTCCCTTGGGTGACCTCAACATCAACCAGCCGGAATTTTTCAAAGCCATGAACGGCATGTTGACGAGCGTTTCTCTCGAAGATTGGAAGACTTATCTTCGCGCGCATTTGATCCATCATTCAGCCGCGTTTCTGTCCGCGCCTTTCGTGCAGGAAAATTTCAGTTTTACCGGGCAAATTCTCACGGGCACAAAGCAAATACGGCCGCGTTACAAGCGCTGCATCGAAGCCACGGACACGAATCTCGGAGAAGCGCTGGGCCAGATCTACGTGCGCAGGTATTTTCCGCCGGAAGCCAAAGCCCACGCCCAGCAACTCGTCCAGAATCTGATCGACGCCCTCCACGACGACTTGCAGACTCTTTCCTGGATGAGTCCGGAAACCCGCAAGGCCGCAGCCACCAAGCTGGCCGCCTTCCACGTCAAGATCGGCTATCCCGATGTTTGGCGCGACTACTCGGCCCTGCCCATCGAACGTGGTTCGTACTTTGAAAACTCCATGCGCGCCGCCCGCTTTGAATTCGCCCGCGAGCTTGCCAAAATCGGCAAGCCCGTGGACCGCTACGAATGGAGCATGACGCCGCCCACCGTCGATGCTTACAACAATGCCCAACTCAATGAGATCGTTTTCCCCGCGGGCATTCTTCAGCCGCCTTTCTACGATGCCCTGCGCGACGATGCCTACAACTACGGCGGAATCGGCGCGGTCATCGGCCACGAAATCACGCACGGCTTCGACGATCAGGGAGCGCAGTTCGACCTCCACGGCAATCTTAAAAACTGGTGGACCGCGGCAGACCTGAAGAATTTCCAGGACCGTGGAGACTGTGTCGCCAGCGAATTCGACGGCTTCGTGGTCGACGGTGATCTGCATGAAAACGGCAAGCTCGTGGAAGGCGAGAGCATTGCCGACCTCGGTGGGTTGACCATCGCCTACGCCGCCTACAGAAAATCGCTTGAAGGCCAGACGCAACCGAAAGATATCGACGGCTTCACGCCCGATCAGCGCTTCTATCTCGGCTACGCCCAGGTCTGGGGCGCGCTTCTTCGTCCCGAATACGCCAAGCTGCAGACCAACAGCGATCCGCACCCGCTCCCGCGCTTCCGCGTACTCGGTTCGGTCTCCAATCTCCCCACCTTCGCCGCCGCCTTCGGCTGCAAAAAAGGCGACGCCATGGTGCGCGAACACGCCTGCAAGATTTGGTGAGCTCCGCGGTTCTTCCCCTCGGCAACACAACCGGAGACTGATATTGGGATTTTTCTTCTACCGGTGTACAGAGGCTCGCGCAGGGCTTTTTTCCGTTAATTTTTCAGAAGAATGAAGAGTGGGAAGCGACTATGTCCAATCACGGGCCCCAACGCGGCGAGCAAATCCGTCTGTGCAAACCACGCTATTACGAAAGCCGCCCCAGTCAAGCGTGTCTAGAAGTGAAAGACGATCCCGCCGGCCAGTTGGAAATTGTTCTGCGACTGGTTGAAGAAGCTGGAGCGCACATAGTCGCCTTCCAGCCGGAAGGAAACGCGCGGGTTATACCGGTAATCCACGCCCCCGCCGGCCTGCACGGCAAACGAGTTTTTGCCGCCCGCTGCGGTCTGGGGCGCTTCGTGCACGCCGCCCAAAATCGCATGCAGCCAGGGCTCCCAGCGCTTTTGTCTCCAGGCGATCTTTGGCCCCGCTCCGTAAACCAGCACCTTGACGTGCTCGTTTTGGAAGATCGTCGGGGCAAATCCCGCGTTTACATTGCCTTCGATGGCGAACCAGTCGTTCGTGTAATAGGTCAGCGAAGTCAGGACTCCCACGGCGCTGGCATTGAAAATAGTAGAGCGGAATCGGATCCAGCTAGCGCTCAGGCCAAGTTGAAAGCGGTAATCGTCGCGACCACCGTAAAGGAATTTGGGTTCCGGCGCAGGCGCGGGAACAGCAGCCGGTGTAGCGAACGCGGCAGAAGAACCGGGCGCCGCAAAAGCGGTGGAAAACCCCGGTGTCGCGGAGCCCGCCGCTGGAGCAGCAGGCAACGCGTTCGGGTTTGTAGCATCAACCAGCGTTACATTGGCCGCGGACGTCGCTGCAAAATCCACCGAAGCATTTTTGTTGGTCTCGTTCCCGGCCGCCGCGGGCTCCTGTGCGTGCGCCAGGTACACGTTCCCGAGCCCCAGAAAAACCAATACCAATAGACTCTTCATGATGCTCCCCTCAGAGGGTTGACCCCACGCCTGGAATCAGCCACACAACCTACGGTAAACAAGAGGGAGGGGCTTTGTCTACGTTCTTTCACAAGTATGGTACAAAGAAAATACGTCCGAAGCACGGAAACTCTGGTCTTGGGATAGCCGGTTATTCTATCGGCCGTGCCGCAGGTAGTCGTCGGTCTTGTTCAGCCAGTCTTCCCGCGGCGGATCAAACACGTCGAGGTCCACCGTGTCCTCCAGCGCCCACGCTTCATGCGGCATGTGCGGCGGAATGCACAGCACTTCACCAGAGCGCACTACAACTTCCTTTCCATCGATGGCGAACTTCAATGCACCCGTCAAAATGTACGTCACCTGCTCGTTGTGATGATGATGCAGCGGCACGTGCGCGCCTTTTTTCAAGAGCACGCGCGCCAACATGATTTTTTCACCCACTACCATCTGCCGGTCGATCAGCGGATTCAGCGGCTCGCGTTCCATCTTTTCAAAAGCGGTGTATTTCACTTCGGCAGGCGCGCTCATTGCAACCCTCCATAAAGTTTTGCGGCATTGTCGTGCAGATACATTTGTGCCAGTTCCAGGGCCTTCTCTTCGCTGAATGCTCCCTCCGAGACCAGTTCGGCCAGCGCGGCAGCGATGGCGGATCGCGCCGACCGGGCGGCAAGCCAGAAGGTCTCCTCCGCTCCCACCGCGTCATTAAATGGAAACGCATCGGAGCCGAACATGATCCTCTCCGGGTACAGCGAAACCCACTGCTTCAAAATATTCTTTAGCTCCGAGGGATAAACGTAGTACCCCATCAGCGACGAATCGGTGTACACGTTCTTCGCCGCCGTCATCCAGATCATGTCCAGCGTGTACGGATAGCCGCCGTGGATCAGCACGAACTTCACCTTGCTGTATCTCGGGTCGCGCACCACGTTTTCGAGATTCAGCGGATGCCCGTTGCGCAAACTAAAATAATCGCCGATGCCCACGGCGCTGTGAAAATGTACTGGCAGATTCAGTTTCCCCGCCTGATCGATCAGCACGCGAAAAATGTAGTCCTGAAACGTGCGGTATTCCTCTTCGGATGGCACTCCGCCCAGGGCATACTTTGCATAGATGGCTTCCGCTCTTTCGCGCGGCGGGTCACCGAAATACAGCGAGCGGAAATAAGCGGCCTCGAATTTTATCGCCACGCCCCCTTTCTTCTGATTGTCGATGAGTGTCTGGCGCACGAACGATTCGTAAGCGGCTAGATCGGAAGGCGCCACCGTTATGCCTTCCTGAACGCCATACCGGCGGAGCACTTTTTCCTGAAGCGGAATATACACCGCCATGTCGCCGTTTTTCGCAATTTGGCCGTGATTGTCGAACGGGAAAAGGAACGAATCCACAAAGAAAACCCAGTGAAAACGCTTGGGATCGAGATAAGGCGCCAGCGCCACGCGATTCGCAAGGCAAATATCGATATTCAGTTTATCGAGAATGCTGTCCCAGTAAGCCGTGCCCCCCGCCGCTTCCGCAGCCTTCTTCTTGCCGATCAGCCACTTTGCGTGTTCCGGCTTGAAATCATCGTAGGGATAACCGAACAGCGATTTAGCCGCGGCCACGAACTCGGGATTGTCTTCGCGCAGGCGCAGAACGGAGCTTTCATCCGGCGGCGCGGCCTGTGCGTCCATATCGGAATCGTCGGGAAACGTGGCGTGCGAGTGATTGTCGTACAGGGGGATTTTGTCGATCTGCTTAAGCAGCCGTTCGTAGATTTGCGGCACGTCTGCGCCGGCGAGCGGCTTCGCCTGCGCCCGCGTTTGCGCCGCGCCGCACAGCGCCAGAATGGATGCGATGCTTAAGTGAATGAATCGTTTCATTTTTTCTTCTTCGTTCAACAGTCTAGCGATGTCATCTAGCGGCTGACCGCCGCCCGCCAGTTGACAGAGATACGTTGCATGCGCTCCAACGCATCTTCCAGCAGATTTCGCGCGCTCACCATGGAAAATCGCAGATAATTTTGACCGCCTGGCCCGAACGCCGCTCCGGCAATCCCCGCAACACCCGCTTCTTCGAGCAGCAATCTCTGGACTTCCTCCGCAGGCATTCCCGTATCCTCGATATTCACCCAGGCATAGAAAGCGCCATCCGGCGCCTGGCAGCGGAATCCCGCTATACGGTTCAGCCCGGCAACGAACAAATCTCGGCGCTTGCGGTATTCCGCGACCATGGCTTCCACCGCCTGCGTCGAATCCCGCAGCGCCTCGATGGCCGCCACCTGCGTGAATTCCGCCGCGCACGTAAAAGTATTCAGCACCAGCAAGTCCATGGCATCCACCACGTGTTTTGGCGCTACCGCGTATCCCAGCCGCCATCCGGTCATTGCAAAGCTTTTCGAGAATCCGTCGATGATAACCGTGCGCTCTGCCATTCCCGGCAACGCCCAGATCGACTTGTATTCTCCACTGAATAAAATCCGCGCATATACTTCATCCGTAATGATCCAAAGATCGCGCCGCTCGGCTAGCTCCGCCATTTGCGCCAGCACCGCATCGCTGAAAACCGTTCCCGTCGGATTGTTCGGTGAATTAAAAATGAGCACCCGCGTCCGCGGTGTAATCTTCGCGGTGATCTCCGCAATATCTGGCTGAAACTTATTTTTCTCCTCGAGCCCGAACGCGACCGCGGTCGCACCCAGCCCGCGCGTGAACGACGGATAAATCGGAAACCCCGGATCGGGATACAGCACCTCGTCGCCCGGCTCAATCAACGCCATCATCGCCAAGGAAAGCGCCATCTTGCAGCCCGGCGCCACCAGCACCTGCTCGGCCGTCACTTCCAGCCGCCGCGTCCGCTTCAAATACTCCGCAATCGCCTCGCGCAAAGCCGGCACGCCTCGCGTCGACACGTAGCGGTCGCGTCCCGCCGCCACCGCACCGCGCACCGCATCCACCACGGGAGCAGCGGCATGAAAATCCGGCTCGCCCAACTCCAGGTGAATGATCGAGCGGCCCTCTCGCTCGAGTTCTTTGGCGCGCGAATAGACGGCCAGCGCCCCTTCGCCATTCAATTGTGAAACGCGTGATGCAATTTTTCGCATGACTAGGTGTCCGGACGCAATTCTATCATCGAGGCGGCGCAAGCCGCGTCATCCCATTAAAATTTCGCAGTCCAATGCGGCTGGTCCAAAATACGAAGGGGGCGCAACCATCTGCGCCCCTTTCTGCAAAGTTAGGAAAGCCGGTTTAGAACGCGTACCGCAGCGAGAACTGGATCAGCCGCGGCGTTCCCAAAGTGGACACAATTTTGCCGAACGCCCCGGGATTTTCCACGTCGGTTACAGCAGGATTGGCGAAGTTTGCGTGATTCCAAATGTTGAAGAAGTCCGTGGTAAAGCGCAGGCTCTGGCGCTCCGTAATACTGAAATTCTTGAGAAGCGAAAAGTCCCAATTCTGCTGGGCTGGACCTCGGTAGATATTGCGGCCTAGATTACCGAAACCCGTCCCGCAGAAATTCGCATTAGCGCCATTGTTGCAGATCGCCGGATAGAGCTGCGGCGCAAACGTAAAGGCTGCCGGGTTAAGGTAGCCGTTGATGCGCTGGTGAATATCGCCGCTGGTGAGCCCACCCGCAAGCGTCGCGCCAGGAGCGAGGTTCGCCGAAAGCGTGCTAGTTGTGCCCGGCCCGATGAAGGCTGTTCCCCCAGAGGAGTCAAACACTGAGAATGGCGTGCCAGATTGTGCGATGGTGATGCCGCTCACCGCCCAGCCGCTCAACAATGCCCCCTTAGCGCCCTTCTCATGCTGGAAAAACGGCAAGTCGTAGCGATAACTCACCGTCAGCCGGTGCGTGCGGTCGAAATCGGAGAGCCCGCGCGAATTGGCCAGCGAGGATTCATCGTTAAACGCCGTGTTGAAGGCCGTGTTGCCGGTGGAAGTGGCGTCCGTGGATCGCGAGAAAGTGTACGCGGCCTGGAAATATCCCGCGGACCAGCGTCGTGACACTGTGGTTTGCAGCGAATGGTAATGCGAGTAAGCGTCGTCCGCGAAAAGCTGGAATCCCGCGTAGCCATTGATTCCCTGCGCTCTCGAGCGCGCCACCGCGTTAGCCAGCGTATTCATGGTGATCATGCATGGGTTTGGGTTGCAAGCCGGGCTGTTGATTACCACGGGATTGGCCGGTGTGGCGTTCTGCGAATCCAGGCTGTCGCGCGTTTCCCGCAGGTGCACGGCGTGCGTTCCAACGTAACCGACCTCCAGCACCCATTGCTTGCCCAGCGCGCGCTGCACCGTCAAATTCCATTGTTGCGTGTTGGGCACCACAAACTTACGAGGCACCTGCAAGGCAAAGATATTGGTGGAAAGGAGCGGCCCTGGACAATTGCTTCCAGAGGCAGCCCCATAGTTGGCCGCCTGGGTTGTATTTCCGCCCGGGAAACCCTGAAAAACGGATAAGCACGGCACGAAAGTTGGATCCAATGTTCCCGCTTTTGGCAAACCATTGGGGTTCGGATTTGGGCAACCCGCCAGCGGGGTCACGGAGAAGAAGCTGCCGAGGCATCCGGGAGTGCCACCCCCAAATGCTACTGGCAAAAATGGTGTTTGGAAGGACAGTTGGTCCACATCGCCCACATCCTCGCGCACGTAGTAAATCCCGTATCCGGCTCGAATGGTCGTCGTCTGGTGTCCGAAGAGGTCGTAGGCCAAACCGATGCGTGGGCCGTATCCCGTCGAATAATCATTGTTCAAGGTCGTGCTGCTGGCGCTTCCCGTCAGACCCGCGAGGTTCAGACCCTTCACGCAGGACGGATAGATAAACGGAAACGAACCGGCATTGGCGAGCGCTGGATCAACGTTGCCGATGTGGCAGAGATTGTCATAAAACGCGCCGAAAAACTCCGTGCGTATTCCAAGGTTCAGCGTCAGATCGTGGCGTATTTTCCAGTCGTCCTGTGCAAACACCGCATAGTTATTGGTGCGGTACTCATGATTAAAAACGCCGCCGCCGCCGAAGCTGGCCTGGGGAGCGCCCACCAGGAAATTCTGAAAATCCGTTGTGGGTGTGCCAATCGGGCCTCCCGTTGCCGTGTTGGTGAAAAACAGCTCGCCATTGAAAACTTGCGGGAAGGACTTGTCCAGGTTGACTCGCGTGTATTCCCCCCCGAAGCGGAAAATATGTTTGCCTTTGATCCAGCTAACGGTATCGATGAGCGTGTAATTGTTCTGGTTCTGAGCTTGATTCGCAAAAGGCGCCGGACCAAATTCAAACCCGGAACTCCCCAGCACAAATTTGTAGATGGAGTCCGTCACGTTGTTGGTGGGGCGGTCGATGCCGACATCCGTGGCCGTTATAGGCGGCGGCACGTTGTTGAGACTGTCGTTGATGTGCACAAATCCAAACCGCAACTCATTCACCAGCGTCGGCGAAAAGAGATGCGTTTCCGTGATGTTCAGAAACCGCGAGTGCACCGGCGTATCGAACGGGAAATTTAGCTCGGTCGAGCTGATACTGCTCGCCAGCGTGCTGCCAAGCGATTCTTGAAGATCGCCGCCTCCGAAGGGAAGTTGCGACTCTGAATCCGAGAAGAAGAATCGCGCGGACAGCTTGTCTTGTCCGTGCCGGAACTCGCGATCCCAGTTGCTGGTGAACTGGTCATCATTATATTTCCCGGGTTTGCTGACGGCGAACGGCACCGGACTGGCCGGGTTGCAAATAGCTGCGCCGGCGGGCGCGTTGGTCGGAGCAGGAAACAACAATCCTCCTGCCGCACCGCCAAACTGGTTGCTCTTCGCATTCAGCAGCGCAAATGTCACCGGGTCGATGCTGGGAACTCCGCAATCTGCTTCGAGTTTGGCCATCGAGGACCGGTCCGCCGCGGGAATGAAGGGGATGTTCGTGCTAATGATCGTGCCCGGCGACTCGCCGCTGCTCTGCCGGGTGCCCTGATAGTTCACGAAAAAGAATCCAAGTTTCTCCTTCACCACCGGTCCGCCCAGACTTCCACCGAATATGTTTTGTTTCACGACCGGACGAGGCTGCCCATTTCTTTTCTGGAAGAATTCGTTCGCGTTCAAAACGTCATTCCGGAAAAACTCATAGGCATCGCCGTGAAGCTCTCTGGTGCCGGACTTCAAAATCGCGTTGACGTTTCCCCCGCCGTCGCGGCCCTGACTGGCGTCATACAGCGACGTTTGCACCTTGAATTCCTGGAGCACATCCGGATTCGGCAGTGGCACGTACGTGGCCTGCGCCACGTTATAGTCCGTCGCACTTATGCCCTCGATTAGAAAATTATTGTTGTCCTCCCGCTGCCCGTTCACGAACAGTTTCACGCTGCCGCGCCCGAGTTGCGCGGCGGAGTTCAGTTCTCCCTGCGCGCCGGTCGAAAGTGTCAGCAGTTGCTGGTAGTTCTGCGTGGCCAGCGGCAGTTCCCGGATGGTAGCCGTGCCGATCGATTGGCCGGTGGTGGCGTTGGTGGTTTCTACACTGGTGACCTGCGCGGAGATCTCTACTTTCTCGCTCACCGATCCCGGTTTCAGCGTAATCGTGGCGCGCGTCGTTTCTGTAACGCGAACTTCAATATTGCCGGCGCGGGCCTCTGAGAATCCCGATTTGTTCACCACCAGGAGGTATGTACCCGGCGGCAGCAGCGTCGCGATGAATGCTCCGTCCGTATTGGTTGTCGCCTTGCGCGCCAGCAGTTCCATCCGCGTATCTATGATTTGCACTTCGGCCTCGGCAACGGCCCCGCCGCTGGTATCGACAACGGACCCGCTGATGGCGCCCGTCGCGCCGCCCTGGCCATACGCTCTCGGGCCACACAGGATCCCGGCCAAAAACAACACCCCGAACGTAAGACGAAAAATATTCCGCATAACACCCCCCAATTGCTGCCCGCTCTGCGGCCATCCGGATACAATACTGCGATGCCCCTCAGTTGTGAGCCCACCCCAAGAGCCACAAAAACGCCCTGTTTGTAGGGACGACGGACCTCAGGACACAGCGCAGGAGCTTCTCGAACTTCCTCTCTGTGAAGCTAGCGATTCACATTCGCGGTGTCAAGAAACTAAAACATTAAAAGTTCTTGATAGCTGAGAAACGTCTTTAAGATACGTGCCAAATCACATTCACGGCTCCTTTCGGTGTTTGCGCAACATGCGCTTGACGTGTAACAACCCAGGCGAGACCATGATGCCGTAAGAGGTTTTGTAACCTGCGACATCCATTAACCGTCCAATGGGTGTACGCCGTTCCCCATGGGGGGCCTATGAAACCCGGTTCCTTTTTCCGTTGCATCTTCCTGATTCTCTTTTGCGTCTTGTTTACCGGCACCTCTCCCGCCGCCGATGCCAGCAACGCCCGCATCATTCGCCTCAGCTTCGTCCAAGGCGACGTGCGCTTCACGCGCGACGCCCGCGGCGATCCGCTGGCCGATTCAAAAACTATGTCCTGGGAAGCTGCTCCGCTCAATCTCCCCATCAGTCAGGGCTACGTCGTGGCCACGGACAATGGCCGCGCCGCGGTTGAATTTGAGAATGGCGCGACGGCTTTTCTCAGCGAAAACACCGTTCTCGAATTTTACGATCTCTCGCTTCAGGATGGCGCGTTCTTTACGCGCCTGGTCCTTCGCCAGGGCACTGCTTCCTTCTATGTGAATCCCGAGAGCGGCGGCTATTTCAGCGTCACCGGCGGCGACTTCACCGTCGAAGCCACGAGCCGCGCCGCCTTTCGCGTGAATAATTTTGACAACGGCAGCAACGTGGATGTGTCCACCGGTCACGTATCGGTCCTTCACAAAAAAGATTCCACGCCGCTCTTCAAAGGCCAGTCGCTTTCCATGACCGCTGGAGACGATGCGTCTATCACCATCGGACGTCTTCCCGAGAGCGATGAATTCGATCAATGGGTTTCTGGCCGCATCGACAGTACTACCTCCGCCGGAAGCTCCGCTCAGCAATACACCGGCTCCTTCATCGATGCACCCGGATTCGCCGACCTTTATACCTATGGTTCCTGGTCCTCCTGCGGAGGTTACGGTTTCGGTTGGAGGCCATTCGGAGCTGGTTTTGGCTGGACACCCTTCGATTCCGGTCAATGGATTTCGGATCCTGCCTTCGGCTGGACTTATGTCAGTTCTGCGCCGTGGGGTTGGGCGCCCTATCATTACGGCGGCTGGCTCTTTGACGCTGGTTGCGGTGGCTGGTTCTATACGCCGCGCTTTGTTGGGAATCCAAGGAGAAGGCACACTCCCCCCTTCGTGCACGCTCCTCGTCCCCTTTACCGGGCCGCGACGGCGGTTTTCGTTCGCCAAAACGGCAAAATCGGCATTGTCCCCATGCATCCTCTCGCCTACAAAGGAAAGCCTCCACTGAATCTGGAGCATGGCGTTTTTGTGGTCGAGTCAAGAACCGGTGTGAGCGCGCCGGTCACGAATGTGCAAAACGGAGCAAAATGGCAAACGCTGAAATCGGCCCCGCGCGACGCTTTCACCAGCGGCCTTGCTGCTACGCCCGCTCCAGTTCGCGTCTCTCGCACCCTCGTGCAGAATAATGCCGCCAAACCAGCCGTTTCCCTTAGCAAGGATTCTTCCATTGTGTACGACGCGCACGAGCATCGCTTCGTCAACTCAAATTCTCCGCCGGCTTCTGCAACGAACCCCTCCGAATCGCGGCCGGCGAACGGAGAAGTCGTCAACCGTGAAGTAAACGCACGCAACGCCGCGCCTTCCACTACTGTCGCAACCAGTCATGTTTCGCCTGCCCCGGCAACGGCCCGTGGCGCAACTCCGCCTTCGCGCTCGATGACGCCCCCTCCGCCCTCACGTGGCTCAGGTTTTCAAGGCAGCGCAAGCAGTAGCCATGCTTCTTCGGGCGGCGGTTCCTGGAGCGGTTCATCAGGACATTCTTCCTCAGCATCCGCTTCGTCGGGATCCTCGCACGCTTCCTCATCCAGTTCGGGTGGCCACGCACACTAACCATTTTTCTATTTTTCGCGAAAACGGCTCCGGATCTGGAGCCGTTTTTTTTGAAGCCAGAACAAAACGCGCGGCTAGCCCCTACGAAAAAATCATGCCCGCGTAACCCACCACCGCGTCGCGCTCTCCCGACACGTCGCCCGAAGTCGCATACCGCAAGAGTTCCGCGTGCTTTGCGCCTAGCCCGTTGAGTGCCGTGAGCATGGCCACCGCCGGGCCCAGCCCGCACATCGAAATCTTTTCGTTGCGGCAGGTGTCGTACAATCCGCGCGCATCCATCGCCAGCAATTTCTCGATGGCCTTTTCGTCTTTCAAACGCGTGGCCGCATCATTTTCGTAGTGATTCAAGTCCGACGTGGTCAGCAGTAGCACCTCTTCGCGGGACGCCGCAAGCACTCGCGCGATCGCTTCCCCCACGTTCACCAACTCCTCGAATTGGATCGTCCCCAACGCAAGCGGTACGAACGCAAAACCCGGATCGAGCACCTGCAAAAACGGCAGCTGCACTTCCAGCGAGTGTTCCCCGCTGTGCGCCACGTTGTCTTCCCGCAACAACGGGCACGCCTCGCGCAGCATCTCCGCCATCGGCGCATCGATTTCCGCATCGCCCAGCGGTGTGCGCCACGCCCCGCTTAAAAGAATCGCCGCGCGCTCTCCGCGCGGAAAATGGCGCACACCGAGAATCAGAATTCTCTTCGGTAGCAAAATCCGCGAATACACCGCTCCTGCTACGTGCCCCGAATAGACATATCCCGCGTGCGGCACGAGGCAAGCTCGCGCGCTGATGCGAACTGCGTTCGCTTCTTTTTGCGAATACTTTTGAATTGCGGAAGTGAGTTCAGCAGGATCGGAAGGATAGAATCGTCCAGCGACGGCAGGCAGGCGGATCACATCAGCGCCCGAAACTTCAGATCGGCTTCGAAGGTTTTCCTTTGAAGTTCACTACTTGCAGCGTCGCCGTATCGTAGTAGACCGTGACTCTGTCGCCGTACTGATAGCCGCCCCTGTCGACGATCACCTGCATCTTGGCTGAAGCCCGCTGCGATAGCGTGAACGTCTGAATCGACATGTCGCTGCCCCTCGCCCGTACCGTGATCTGCGCCACGTTGGCGTTCATCACAAATCCTTCGAACTTCGTCTGCCCGGCGGGCGTCTTCGGTTTCACCGCGTTTACGACGATTGGCACCGCCGTGTCCACCACGATTGGCGCCACCACGGCCGGACCCTGTGCTCGCACGGGCGCTGACGAAAATGCCGCTACTGCCAGCATCGCCAATCCGGCAACAAAAATAATCTTTTGCATCCTCATTCGCTGTCTTCCGTCGCAATCCGCAAGGATTTCAGAAACCGCACATCCTGCGGCGTCATGGCCAGCCGCGCCACCGGTTTCTTGTCGCCCTCTTCCCCAAATGATTCCTGATCCACCTGAATGCGCAACGATTCCAGAAAGCGCCGGTCCTGCGTGGTCAACTTTTCCGCCGCCTCTGCCGCGGCCGCATCGCGCTTCGCCAGCCCGATGGTCGCGTCCAACTTCAGCACGATGTCATACCCGTGCGCGCGCACTCCCGCAATCGCGCCGGTAATGCGATCGGACTCCGACACCGTGTCGTTGATCGCGTGTCCCAATTCACGGAGCAAGTTTTTCAGGTGATCGTCGAGTTGCAAGGCTGGTTCTCCCCTACCTCATTCGCCATTCTAGGCTCACGTTTCCTTGGATACAAGCCACCTTCGAGCCGTTGTCTCCAATCTGTCCACAGTACCTTTGGACAGGTCTTTCCACACAAAATCCTCACGTTGCTAGCTTTTCACCCCCTTTCATCGGCAATCGGTCCACTTCCGCCGCCTCCCACTCCCCGGCATTCGTTCCGCTTTTCAGTTAAACTGCTCCCATGTCCACGCTCGCCGGCACCGTCGCTCCTCCCGCAAAACAGGGCGGTTTCCGCCGCATGTGGCGCGCGATAAAGCAGCTTTTCCATGAAGTCATCGGTACACTCTTCGCCATCATAGCCTTCGTCTGGCTGAGTTCCGCCTTTCGCGCCTGGAAGCGTGACGTCGCCTACTGGCTCATCGCCATCGCCATCGCCGTCGCTGTGCTATTTGTCTTTTTTGCAGTAACCTCGTTCCGCCGCGCCCGCAACTTGTAATTTTATGTCCGACACCAAAACCAAATCCCCCGCCGAACGCAAAGAGCATTTCACCACGCTCTCCGGCCTCCCCATCGACCGCCTCTACACGCCCGATTCTCTCCCCAATTGGGACCCCGAAGACGCCCTCGGCTATCCCGGCGAATCTCCCTACACGCGCGGCATCTATCCCACCATGTATCGCGGCCGCTTGTGGACCATGCGCCAATACGCCGGATTCGGCAGCGCCGCCGAATCCAACCAGCGTTATCGCTATCTCCTTGGCAAAGGCCAGTCCGGCCTCTCCGTCGCTTTCGATCTCCCCACGCAAATCGGCATGGACTCCGACGCACCCCTCGCCCAAGGCGAAGTCGGCAAAGTGGGCGTGGCCATCGACTCCCTCGAAGACATGGAAACTCTTTTCGACGGCATCCCCCTCGAAAAAGTCTCCACCTCGATGACCATCAACTCCACCGCCGCCATCCTCCTCTGCCTCTACGTCGCCGTCGCGAAAAAACAAGGCGCCAGCCTCGCCAAACTTTCCGGCACCGTGCAGAACGACATTCTCAAGGAATACATCGCCCGCGGCACCTACATTTATCCCGTGCGTCCCGCCATGCGCATCGTCACCGACATTTTCGCCTGGTGCCGCGACCATCTTCCCAAGTGGAACACCATCTCCATCTCCGGCTATCACATTCGCGAAGCCGGCTCCACCGCCATCCAGGAAGTCGCCTTCACCCTCGCCGACGGCATCGCTTACGTGCAAGCCGCCCTCGACGCCGGCCTGACTGTCGACGACTTCGCCCCGCAGCTCTCTTTCTTCTTCAACGCCCACAGCGATCTCCTCGAAGAGATCGCCAAGTACCGCGCCGCCCGCCGCCTCTGGGCCAAAATCATGCGCGACCGTTTCCACGCTCGCGACGAACGCTCCTTGCTCCTCCGCTTCCACGCGCAAACCGCCGGCTCCTCTCTCACCGCCCAGCAGCCCGAAAACAACATCGTCCGCGTCGCCATCCAAGCACTCGCCGCCGTTCTAGGCGGCTGCCAATCGCTCCACACCAACTCACTCGACGAAGCGCTCGCGCTCCCCACCGAAGACGCCGCCCTAATCGCCCTGCGCACCCAGCAAATCATCGCCCACGAAACCGGCGTCACCAACACCATCGATCCCGTAGCCGGCTCCTACGCCATCGAGCATCTCACCAACGAAATCGAATCCGGCGCTACGCAATACATCACAAAAATTGACGCCACGGGAGGAATGCTCCGCGCCATCGAGTCCGGCTTCGTCCAGAACGAAATCCAAAAAGCCGCCTACGATTTCCAGCGCTCCGTCGAAACCAAGGACCAAATCGTAGTAGGCGTAAACGATTTCGTAGCCGAAGAAGAAAAACAAATCCCCACCATGCGCATCGAGCCCGAAATCGAACGCTCCCAAGTAGCCCGCCTCCACGCCCTCCGCGCCAAACGCGACCAAGCCCGCGCCAAATCCGCCCTAACCGAACTCCAACGCCGCGCCGCCACCACCGAAAATCTCCTCCCCGCCATCCTAGCCGCCGTCGAATCCTACGCCACCGTCGGCGAAATCTCCGACACCCTCCGCCGCGTCTTCGGCGAATACCAGGAATCCGTGGTTATTTAGGGATTTCCGAGTTGTCCTAACACCAATGGCACTTTGGTAGCGGGACTAAGCCAGTCCTTCGTTCGAAAAACCTTGCGTATTCGCGCCGAAACACACAAATATACAAACCAAACGCATAACATAATTAATCGCGTCGCATTCACAAGTAAAGCTGCGCGAAAATATTTGACATCTATCGCCACTGAAATCATCGATATCAGCACAGTGACCCCAAAAATAAGTCTCAGGCGTTGTATCCAAACCCAATCGCGACGCTTGATTAGAATCAATAAAATGGCAACCACCGCTGTCAGGCCCAATAGTCGGGGGAATACCGCGATGATTAACGCCAGGTGATGTCCTTCGTCTAACCTGGACGAAGGCAGAAAGATTTTTATGTGTCTGAGAAAATCCTCCCAATAGACATAGAGCGCCACAAACATCCAGTAGTAAAAATACAAAAACCAGCCGCCGATTTCTTCCTTCCTACGCATATAACTTACGATTGCGCATACCAACGCGATAGCAGGGAAAAAGCCCTTGAGCCCCTGCGACGGCTGCGCCGATGTCTGCAAAATTTCTACGAGCATCCAATCCTCATCGTTCGAGAATATACATGCGGCACAGTATCCGTCGAAGGATAAACCGTCAAGCTAGGTAACCTGGCATCAATACATCTCGTATGCCTGCTGGTCTAGGCCCCCTCCTGCGCCCTGCTCGCGCCAGCTTGTTCGACTCTCCTACCTGGATCAACGCACAGGCTGTCTCCCCGCTCAGTCTGTAGTATTCTGCCGCCACCAGATCGCCATGAAGCTCATCCTCGCTTCCGCCTCTCCCCGCCGCGCAGAAATCCTGCGCAATGCCGGCATCCCCTTCACCGTGCTCTCCTCCGCCGTCGATGAAACACCCTTCCCGGAGGAAACTCCATTCGATCATGTCCAGCGTCTCGCCGACGCCAAAGCCGAGCTCGTCGCCGCGCGCGCCGTCGGCCCCGCCATCATCATTGCCGCCGACACTGTCGTCACCCTCGAAGGCCGCATCATTGGCAAACCCAGTTCCACCGACGACGCCCGCCAGGTCCTCGAACGCCTCTCCGGCCGCACGCACTCCGTAATCACCGGCGTCACCTTAATCCGCCTCCCCGACGCCGAGCGCCGCAATTTCGTCGAAACCACGCAAGTCCAATTCGCCACCCTCTCCGATGACGAAATCATCCGCTACCTCGCCACCGAAGAGCCCTACGACAAAGCCGGCTCCTACGCCATCCAGGGCCGCGCTGGCCGCTACATCCCCCGCATCGAAGGCGACTACTTCAACATCGTCGGCCTTCCCCTCGCCCGCGTCACCCAAGCCCTCGCCGACCTCGGCTGGTCCGAAGACTGATTCGGCCGCACCCTCGCTCCCACATGAGCAAGCCTTGCTATGTGTTAGAATCCCCCCCATGAACGTCATCATCAAAGACCCGGATATCCTCGGTGGGACTCCTGTCTTCCGCGGCACTCGGGTTCCGCTTCAAGCCCTCTTCGACCATCTCGAAGGCGGTGAAACCCTCGAAGAGTTCCTGGCTGGGTTTCCTACCGTGTCGCGGGAAGCGGCCATCGCTGCTCTGGAAGAAGCGAAGGTTCTCCTGCTAGCCCGCCTCTAAATGCGCATTCTGCTGGATGAATGCGTCCATGAAAGATTCCGCAATTCTTTTTCAGACCACGACTGCCAAACCGCCCGCTTTGCTGGACTTGCCGGGTTGAAAAATGGCGCGCTTCTTGCCGCAGCTGAGGCGGCGAATTTCGATATTTTTCTCACCCTGGATCAAAGCATCGAATACCAGCAAAATTTAGCCAAGCGAAGAATCGCAATTATCGTAGTCTGCGCTAAATCAAATACCATGCGAGATTTGTTGCCGCACGTCCCCGCGTGTCGCGCGCAAATCGAGTCCATATCCCCAGCTCAGCTCGTCAAAATTGGCGGCTAATCCGCCAACACTGCGAGACTCTCTCTTCCCGCCCCGTGCCTTCGCTTGCGAAACAATCCTAACGGGTACTTTGCCAGCGCCACTCAGGCTCTTGCCGCTCTAGGCTGGCCTGAAGACTAACTCCCTCCCATCGACGGCCAATTCACCGAAAAAACCACGCAGTCGACGCAATCCCATTCCGCCTTATAATCCCGTCCATGGACAACCCTCCCCGCGAATGGTCCGACGGCTCCGCCGTTCGCCTGGACCGCCAGGACCCCTACCTGCGCCTCCAGTCGGTTGCGATTTTCGTCCGCGACCTCGAGCAAAGCCTGGCCTTCTATCTCGATCAGCTAGGTTTCCAATTAGTTTTTGACGCCCGCATTCAACCTGGCCGCCGTTTCGTAACCGTCGCCCCTCCCGACGGCTCCGCTAATCTCACGCTCATTGCTCCGGATCCCGGCTCTCCACAGTTCAAGCTCATCGGCCAATACACCCAGGTCACCTTCGTCACCGAAGATGTCATTGCCAAATACCGCGAATGGAGCAAGCGCGGCGTTCGCTTCCAGTTCGCGCCCCGCCTGAAACGTCTCCAATATGGGGTGCACGCGCGCTCCGCACATTCCGCGGACCCCGCGGCTTCCGCCACAGAGCAGGCCCCGATTTGGGGAGGCGTTTTTACCCGTTTCAAGGATCTCGACGACAATATCTTTTCACTAGTGAGCTTCGATGAGGTCACCCACGCCGTGGAAGCTCAGCGCCGCGCCATTTCCGGGCGCCTGGAATCCGATCGGCGCGCCGCACAGGAAATCGAAATCGCCAAAGAGGTCCAGGCCCGCCTCTTCCCCCAATCGCAGCCCCCTCTCAAGTCCCTCGAATATGCTGGTCTTTGCATCCAAGCCCGCCAGGTTGGCGGCGATTATTACGACTTCCTCAATCTCGGCAGCGGCCGCCTCGGTTTCGTCATCGGCGACATCTCCGGAAAGGGCATCGCCGCCGCTCTCCTGATGGCCAACCTGCAAGCCAATCTCCGCAGCCAGTGCGCCATCGCTCTCGACCAGCCCCAGCGCCTCATGTGTGCCGTGAACCACCTCTTTTGCGACAACACGCCCGACGGCTCTTTCGCCACTCTCTTCTTTGGCGAATATGACGACGCCGCAAGCCGTTTGCGCTATGCCAATTGCGGCCATCTTCCCGGTCTGGTGCTTCGCAGCGATGGCGCCGTCGAGCGCCTCGACGCCACTGCCACCGTGCTTGGCATCTTCAAGGATTGGGATTGCACCATTGGCGAATGCCACCTTACCTGTGGCGACACCCTTGCTCTTTACACCGACGGTATAACCGAAACCTATGACTCCGCCGACGAGCAGTTCGGCGAACAGCGCCTCATCGACGCCCTCTGCCGCCATCGCCAATCCTCTTCCCAAATGGCCATGGCTTCCATCATTGAGGAAGTCCAGCGCTTCGGCCCCCACGAACAGCACGACGACATCACCCTCATCATCGCCAAACATTGCGGCGACGACCAATCCCCCAGCACTCAGCTGTCGTTACTTTGAGAGCCCACATCCCACGCGAGTGCCCACCGGGTGATCGCAATCACGCTGACAAACCATTTTGGTCCAGCACCGCGTCTTTTCTAGAAATGGTTTAGTCTCTAACGACACGCCTAACTAGCCGAGTGCATCGCTAAGAGTGCAATTTCCCAGAACGGGACTTCTGGACTGGAGCAACTTCCGATTAGCCCGTGATCCGACCGCAAGGGGGGACGCGGAGCCACGCTAAAGCAATCCAAGATGGTCTGGATACTTGGCCTGCAGAGAGCTCACCAAAACCTCGAATTCGGCAAGACTGCGCAGCTTTTGGAGACACGGATCCTTCATAAAGAATGGCCAGCACGCAAACCCAGTGCTTACGCTCCGCTCAAGCCATTCAAAGGCCTCGGTTGGCCGCCCCAGTACGGCGAGAATACAGGCGACCTGATAATAAGTATGGTGGGCGTGTCCAAAAGTTTTTGCGCTGCTGCAGGCACGAGTCAGACACTCAAGCGCCGGTCCAGATCTCCCCATCAAGGCGTGATAGACACCCAGCAGACTGACGATCATCGGTTCCTCCGGCAGGAGCTTTACCGCTTCATCAAGCAGGCCTTTCGCCTCTTTCCAATCTCCCGTCATCATGGCCAGCTGCGGAGCGAAATAGACGGGATACTTGTTGCCAGGGTTCTCGGTCCGCCATGCGCGGATTTCTTCCCGAGCCAGCTTATACTCTCGATTCCACATATACACTTGGACGATGCTGTGACTGACGGCCTTCTTTGGCTGGAACGGCCGCCCTCTCTCATACATCTCACGAGCGCGATCGAACAGTCCGATATGCGCCAGAATTGTTCCCAGACGGTTGTAAGCATGCGGCAGGTTCTTCTGGAGGGCGAGTGCCCGCCGCAATTCGGCAATTGCCGCAAGATGCTGGAAGTTTTTCGATGGTCCCCAAAGCAGAAAAGCATTGGCGACGTGTCCTTCGGGCAAATCCGGATCCCCTTCAAGCGCGCGACGGCAGTGAAACTCCGCCTTCTCCAGCCATATGCTCATTGGGTCAAGCTCGAAATGGCGAGTCGCACACACCAGCGAAAGGGTTGCATGTGCAAGGGAGAAACCTGGATCTCGTGTGACCGCATTGGTCAGACGTTGTGTCGCTTCCTCCAGCAGCGCAGGAACGCCGGAGGAGCTAAGCCGGTAGGCGCGCACGAATTCCGCATAAGCCAGTGGATCTTTGCTATACCGCGGGCGCTGGCCGATCACCGGTCGATGCAATGGCCTATTCAATGCGGTGGCGATTTGTTTGGCAATTATATCCTCAGAGTCGGACAGACGCTCGAGGTGGAGATCGCACTTCCGTCGGAAAACCGCGGCCCGCAAATGTGTGTCAAACATTTCCAAGGAAAGACGCCATTGCCCCTTGGATTTCTGGATCGCGCCATGGACTACAAAGCGGACACCCAGACGCGAGCCGACGTCCGAAGCTGTCATCTCGGCCGGGACGCTGAGCATCGCTGAGGTTGGCAAAACGTCCACTTCTTGCAGATTCCCCAGGCGGGATACAAGTGCGTCTGCAAACCCGAGACACACGCCCTGGTCATCGGGAATGTTCCCGAGGAGAGACAGTG
>Ga0210410_10000597_pt1 | contig 38134 bp, 38 predicted proteins | sample IncBWC4MmetaG_FD_161058 | JGI IMG/M metagenome (GOLD analysis project Ga0210410, IMG submission 161058) | Forest soil microbial communities from Barre Woods Harvard Forest LTER site, Petersham, Massachusetts, United States - Inc-BW-C-4-M | ecosystem: Environmental > Terrestrial > Soil >...
GGACGAAATGTTCGTGCCCGTCCACCAAGCAATCGTCACTCCTACGGCAAGGAATGCAATGCCAGTGATTGCGGGATAGTTTGGAATTTCCCTCCATCGAGGGACAGTCGGCATGTTCGTTCCCTTGTCTCATTCGACCACAACGCGACCTGTTTTCAATCTAGGCCGGTGGTACAAGTGCGTTGACTAAGTTAAGACAAGAGTGGTTCTACGGAAGTAAGAGCTTCGACAATCGCCGGGACTCCAATTCCCCAATAAATGGGCCGAGTCGGGTCTCGCCGTTTTCCGCGACCAGAGCGGCGAAATCGCTAAGTCATTGAAAATAGGTTCTGGCCCCGAAGTGGTGTTCCCGGAGGGGGCGCAAGTTTTTGAATCTGTTGCCTTGATTTTTGCGGTTTTCGTGCGTCTTTGGCTAATCCCTTGGACCACCTCACCCAGCCGAGCAATTCTAGCCCAAAGCGCTGACTACGGATGTAATTGATGCTCACGGCTGCCCAGACTACGATGATGGAATATAGCGGCTCGTGAACATGACTTCAGGTGATGTCGTTGACTTGTACAAAACCGTCACGCAGTTGGGCGTCGAACTGTGGATCGATGGTGGGTGGGGTGTTGATGCGCTGCTCGGTGAGCAGACCCGGCCACACAAGGACTTGGACATCGCTATTCAACAGAAGGATATTCCGGTGCTCCGTCACCTCCTGCAAGCACGAGGTTACACCGATATAAAGCTCGGAGATGCCCGACCTTGGAATTTTGTAATGGGTGATGAAAGCGGCAGAGAGATTGATGTCCATGTCATCGTGCTGGACCACCAAGGAAACGGAATATACGGTCCGCCAGAAAAAGGAGAGAAGTATCCGGCTACATCGCTGACCGGAACTGGAACCATAGAGCGCCAAGCCGTTCGGTGTATTTCACCCGAATGGATGGTCAAGTTTCACTCGGGCTATGATCTAAAAGACAAGGATTTTCGAGACGTATCTGCTTTGTGCACGAAATTTGGAATTGATTTACCAGCAGTGTACGAACGGTTCAAGAATCGTATTTCACAGCCATCCTGAGCGACTAGGCACTTCGAGTGCGCAAGCTCTGGAGGCCTGTTCAGTTTACCCAACCGCCTTGCGACCTGTACCAAACATCTTCCACTACTCCCAGGAAATCATCAGGTAGGGACGATTTGGTTGGTTTGAGAGGGATGTTTGGTTGCAAAACTTGGGATATGGCGGTTTCTAAACGTTCCCATAACTTTTCTTCGCGCTGGTGGCGTTCACGTCCATACCGTTCCCACTTTTGCTTCCATTCTTCGTAATTCAGGCCCTGAGACCCGTTGGGATATTCTCGTTCCCATTTTTCCTTGGTCCACCCCGACGAGATCCCCGCCTGTTTCTTCCCTTCCATGGGCGATTGCAGCCGACGCAATGCTTCACGTTCCTGCCGGATATGTTCGCAAATCGCAGCGATAACCTGCGCGTTGGTCACCTTGAAAAGACGGGCGATGTCGGCGATTTGCCAGCCGATGTTCAGCATTTGGGCTGCGTCCACGGGGGTCATGACTCTCCACAAAACGATATTTCTTAGGCTGCTACCCAAGCGTGAGCGTTAGGGGGGAGTTGCGCTATGGTACTGTCAGAGTACTTGCGCTTCTGTTTCCCAAGCTTACAGCCGGCGTCGGCGGACGCTTGGCTGCAAAGGCGCTCTTGTATTCGCGATCTGCCTGCCCTTTTCGCCCACCGGAAGTACCATCGCCATCCTACGTTGCTCAGAGGAACATGGTGGGACAGTTGGCCCCTCCACAGTGTTTTTGGCAATGCAGGTCCGCGTCGGAGAAGATCATGAATGCAAAAACGAAGGCGGAGGGAAGGCAGGGAATGTTTGCGGCAAAGACCGCCGCGCCCGGATTCAATCCCAAGGATGTTTGGCGCTACGGCGGCTGGCTCCTCCCCAATACAAATATAGTTCCTTCCGTGAAGGACGAGAAAGCAGCTCTAGAAAGCGGTGCGGTAAAGTTCGATCTCGACCTCAAGGGGATCATGCAGATCGAGCGGAAGAGCAGCGACCGCCACGCTGAAGCCCGGATGACGGACTTCCTCAAGAAGTTCCCCCCGCCCGAGACCCTCGATTTGAAATTTCGGAGCTATGGTGTGGATGAGGAAGCTGCGAAACTCATGAAGGAAGTGGGCCTCATCGGTTGAGTCTCGGCAGCCATCTTCGCCCTTGATGCTCAAATTCAGCACGATCTCCGTTACCGCTTCGGTTTGTTCAATCCGAACAGGTTGGGCGCAGAAATGTTCATACGAACTCGGATGAAGAACGTTGGTTTCTGCATGTGCCGTGTAGGTGAATCCCACAAACGCTGGCAAAGTTATTGCGCCATTCTCATCCGTGTGCGTCACTAGTCCGTTTCCCGCGACCCGGTGCGCTATCCTAACTTCTCTCAGCCAAACTAAGACGTTCCCCGCAGGGCTGCCATCTGGCCACCGAACGTGCATGGCTATGTCCTTTCGAACTGCTAAAACTGGAATCGCCAAATTCGTCTTTATGGTCTGCATATCCTGTACGGCGAGAACTGTGGCTGATGTGCGCTCGGTCGTGCCGGGGAAGTACGTAGGCGGATAGGGGAATTTGGCAACCACGGGTACATGGGTGTTGATCCCCACGATGTAGGTGCCCGGAGGCACATCGAGTTGAAACCCTCCGCTCTCATCCGTCCGCTTTGTCACCTGACGCATGTACAGCGGCACTTCATCCGTCCGGGTGGCCGCCACTTCGATTCCTTTTACAAGTTCGCCGCTCGGCGACCGAACTATCCCGCTGAAATATCCGGCAGGGAATCGAATAGGTGTTGGGCTGAAGAGCGCGGAATCACAATTGCCAATCAAATCCTTCCCAACAGCGTGCGATACGGACTGAAGTTCGAATTGCAACGCGTACGCATTCAGGTGCCCGAACCCAGTTCCTTCGGCGCAATATCCACCCGACCTGTCATCGTGGTAACCGCAATCGCTTGCAGGGCATGCAGAGGGTACCGCGTTCACGCGCGTGCATCTCCTCGTTCAGGAGAGTGTCAAATTTCTCAAATTCGGCATCTCGCCGGAGTTCCATTCCTGTCTTGTTGGTCTTCGGTGTTTGCGTAGCGAAAGATACCATTGCGCTCGGGCCACCTCCGGCGTATTGCGGCCACATCCGGTCACACTTGCCGGAAGGGTTTTCGATTGCGAAGATTTCGAATCCAGCGACAATCGCTGCGCGGACGGTGACGATGCGCCCAGCAAACCTCTTGGGGTGCGCTACTATCTCGCACACGGTCGCAGATGGAGATGGCGTCTGTGCTCCTGCGAAGCTTGCGATCAGTAAGCACAGAATCACGGTTCCCAGTGTTCTCTTCATATTTCTATAGACACCGCTGCGCTGCGTTCGGCTCCCGGTTCCCGCATTTCTTCGCCCCTAACCCACCCACAAGCGCCGCCAGGTCATTCCGCAATGGTAGATGAGGTGCAGATTGCGGGCGTCAGATTTGAACTGACGACCTCGGCTGAGCCGGTTTCCTTGCGCCGAGTTGCAACGGTTTGATTTGCTGTTTCAGCAGGTCGTATGCCGCGAGCCCGAGCGGTGCGAACCCGGCGATGGCCAAAATCCGTTGCAGAAGGCCCATGATTGGGTCCGTATTTACGCCAGTCACTGCGGGCCTCATGAACACCAGCACTACGGCAAATAAAGCGAAGCAAGCAGCCAAACACCAAAACACCCAACCGGATTCGCGCCGTCGTTTCCAGAACGCTGCGGCAAACAACGCGGGTCCCAGAATGATGCCGAGCTGCGCAGGGCCTGCACCATGATAGGGGTGCGGCATCGGAAACAATCCCGCGGCTAGGCTTGAGCTGCCGTAGCAGATCAAGGAGAGGCAAACAAGAGCTGTCAGCAGGACATTCGTGCCCGACGATCTCAGCGATTGATAGAACCCGTACACCGAGGCTAACGTTATCAGCCCGGTGACAATCGCTCCTAGATTGAAAATCCACGCCTTCAAAGAGTGCGCAGTGCCAAGGTCACTGGCCGAATTAACGAGGATATTGAATCCCGGATAAAAAGGGATGGCCAGAAGTTGAATCCCGAAGTAGATAAAGGGGACGCAGATACCAAGTCGTAAGGATGCTGAAACGAAAGGGTGTCTCATGTTTCCCTATACGAAGCAGCAGATCGATTTGTTGCAAGCGCCTTCGAGATTCTGAGGACTGGGCAACAAAGTCCTTCCATCGCTGTGTAAGACGCTTGCGGCCGCCGCTCCAACGCGAGGAAGATCCAGCAGCTTCATGAGTGGCTCAAAGAGGGGAAGTACCGAGCCCCACCGCTGCGCAGGATAGCTGTACGTCAGATTGCCAAGGTTGGTAGAGCCATTCACATCGGTAAGCGCGGTCAATTCTGAATCGTGGTCATTCTATGGAGCGTCGGCCGGCGAGGCAGTTGGAGTGGTAGACCTCTTGGCCGTTCGGAAAGCCCACCGAACGCCTCAGCTCGGAATGAAACGCGGAAATGCTTCGTTGTCGGTCGTTCGTTGTGATGAAAACCAGGTGAATCATGGTTAAAGAGAAAAACAGATTTGTGACGGTGGATCAGGTCGCTGTGGCGTTCAAGATGAGTGAGCGTCAGGTGCAACGCCTGGTGATCGAGTACAAGATGCCTCGCATCTCTCGCGGCGAGTACGATCCCGCAGGCCATGGGCGACAACGTGAAAGTCACAATAGATGGCACCGACACCAACAGCAAGCCGACGGACAACGAGTGGACAGGCAAGTTCGATGGGAAAGACTGCCCGGTCACAGAAGATTCAAGTTCACCCACAGGCGCTTCCCAGTTCACCGCCAGTGCATTGTGCTCTCCGGGGCAATGCGTCAGAGTGCGCAGCATGATGAAGCGCTGAGCAATTAAGCGAACCAAGCAAAAAGACAAGTCACCTTGGACGCGCCAGCGAAAACGAATGAGGAGAGTCCCATGAAAACGAGAGCTTTGGTTATGGCTTCGTTGACCAGTCCGGCGCTCTGCAAGGTGTGGTTGGGCCGTTCGTTGAGGGGTTGGAAATGGGCGACACGACGCAAACAGGTGCTGGTCGAGCCCGAGGCATGCTGGCTTCTTCAGATTCGTTTTCAAGAACCGGGCGTTAGCCAAATTCGATCATTCAGAAAGGACATCACCAGATTTGCCCAGCGTTTACATGCAGCGGATTTGGAGAATAGAAGCGTTTGCATTCCACGTGGTTTGCAACTCACGTTCAAGCGCACCTCCCTACTAGTCCTGATAGCTTTGGTCGCCAGCGGCATCCTTGCTCCGGGGCTGCACGCGCAATATTGCGCGCCGATCAATGCCCAAAATAGGCCCAATTCTATGACGCTTCCGACGGTAGCGCAGGCAAGAATTTCGGCCGCCCTGGGACGGGACCAGAGCCCCTATCAAACGGAAACGCAAGACGGCGTCATCCGCATGACGAGTCCGCGGAATCGACTCTCTGCCGATTTCACACCAACGGGAGTCGATTTCCGCGTAGGGGCGAACCACTGGGGCATGATGCTTAATGGATACGGCTACGGCGATAAGCTGAAAACGGCAGCCTCGCCAGAGCCGGTGGCCAGTGCGAATCGCGTCGAGTATGCGCGGGGCGGGCTGAGCGAGTGGTACGTAAACGGCCCGCTAGGCCTCGAGCAGGGTTTCACCGTGCAGGAGCGGCCAGGAAAGTCCCACGGCGAACCCCTGACCTTGGCGTTCAGCTTGTCTGGCGATCTGGTCGCCGGGCTTGATGCTGGTGAGCGCGGCCTCACTCTGGAAAAAAATGGCGTCCCCATGTTGCGGTATGACGATCTGGTTGTAAGCGACGCGAGTGGGCGCGAGCTGAAGGCCTGGATGGAAGTCGCTGGGAATCGGCTGCGAATACGCGTGAATGATGCTGGCGCGCGATATCCGCTTGTTGTTGATCCCTTCTATCAAGCGGTAGAGCTGACCGCTTGCGAGGGTGCGTCAGGCGACAATCTAGGCTCGTCGGCCTCCTTGAGCGCGGACGGGACAACGCTGGTTGCCGGAGCGCTAAACGCAACCATAGGGCAATTTACAACCGCCAATTGTACGAGCTACTCGGGCTGCCCGGCAGGGGCAGCCTATGTGTTCTTAGAGCCGGGATCTCCTAGGGGTAGATCGTGGGGCAACAGCATTATGCCGATTTATGCCGCTGCCAAATTGCTGGCCTCGGACGGTGCCGGTGGAGACTTATTCGGCGGGTCGGTAAGCGCATCGAGTGATGGCAGCACCGTTGTTGTTGGAGCCAGCCAAACCGCCAGTGGCCCTACCGGTGGGCCAGGAGCGGCGGGAGCGTTATATGTTTTTGTCAGACCAGCAAACGGCTGGAGCACTGGTCCCCGCAGTCCCCTTCATGAAACGATAAAGTTAACCACTCCCGACGGAGCGTTGGGCGATGGATTGGGCTGGTCCGTCAGCATCAGCGCTGACGGCAGCATCATCGTAGCGGGAGCGCCGCAACCTTTCGCTAATCCCCAAATCGCCGGGGGTTCAGGCGCAGCATACGTTTTCGTGAGGCCGGCGTCTGGCTGGGCTTCTTATTCGGACGTACCGATGAAGCTCACAGCAGACGCAACAGCGCTGACCTTTGGCGCATCGGTTGGGATCAACGCCGCCGGTGACACAATTATCATTGGAGCGCCAGCCTCGAACAGCTTTATTGGTTCAGCGTATGTGTTTACCGGAGGACTATCCGGCTGGATGCAGGCCGCGAAGCTCACTGCCAATAATGGCCAACTTAACGACAGATTGGGGGCGCACGTTAGCATCAGCGGCGACGGCGCCACGATTGCCGTGGGCTCGGACGCGACCGTCAACGGTGTCCAAGAACAAGGCGCGGCCTACGTCTTTGTAAAACCTACCGGTCCGTGGGCCGATGCGACCGAGACTGCCAGGCTGACCGCCAGCGACGGAGCTCTGCAGGATGGGTTAGGCCTGGCTGTCGCATTGAGCAGTGATGGCATGACACTGGCGGTTGCAGCGCCGTTCGCTAACATCGGATCGAACATAGCGCAAGGAGCCATGTACATCTACCCGAAACCGCCTGCTGGATGGAAAACTTCGTTCGAGACCCTCAAATTCACCAACTCCAACGGGGAGTTTGACGGCTTGTTCGGCAACTCCGTCAGCATAAGCGGCAGCGGGACCATCATCGCTGCGGGAGAGCCGGATGGCACGGTCAACTCGAACCCATTCCAGGGTGCTGCTTACGTGTTCACGGGCTCCTCCGCAGCTCCCGTCGCGTCCCTCTCCACTACCAGCCTGAGTTTCGCCGGACCTGCCGGAACCACGACGGCTTCACAATCCGTAACGCTCACGAACACCGGAACGTTTCCTTTGGCTATCAGCAGCGTCGACCTGGTAGCCCAGTGCGACCTATCGTCCTGCACACCGACTCCCTTCAGCTCGACGAAAAACTGCCTTGCGGCTTCGCCACTTGCCCCGGAAGCACAGTGCTCTGAGTACATCACGTTTGCGCCCACATCGGTCGGTTTCTTCAATGCCTTTTTGACGTTCAGCGACGACGGCGCCGGAGCCGCCGGAACCAAGCAGATCGTCTCGATTAGCGGAGGCGCGACCCACGCGGCCACGTCGACCGCAATTACTCACCTGTCCGCCAAAACTGCCCTTGCAAGCGCACCCGTAACCGTTAGTTTCTCCGTCCTTCCGCCGACAGCAGACACGCTGAAGCCCTCGGGTACGGTGACGGTGAAGGCCAGCACCGGGGAGAGCTGCACTGGTGCCGCTCCTTCCGGCTCTTGTCCGCTGATCTTCACGACTTTGGGCTCGCACAACATCAACGCCACCTATTCTGGTGATGGCAACTTCCAGAGCAGCACATCGTCGAGCGTCGCCGTGGGAATTGTCAAAGCGACAACCTCCACCAGCCTGTCTCGCTCGCCCAATCCAGCACTGGTCGGCCAAAAGGTGACCCTGAAATTCAACGTCATTCCAGAAGCCGGCACAACAGCTACGCCATCCGGCTCGGTCACAGTCAAAGCCAGCACCGGCGAGAGCTGCAGCGGCTCTGCTCCTTCTGGCTCCTGCTCGCTGACCTTCGCGACTCCAGCAACGCGTTCAATCACTGCCACCTACAGCGGTGATGGTGATTTTAACGGCAGCGCTTCCGCCAACGTCCCCGAGCAGGTGGATGACTTTACGCTGTCGGTTTCGCCAACAACACAGGCGCTCTCGGCCGGCAATACCGTCACATACACGGTGACCCTGCATGCTGCGAACGGATTTGCCGGATCTGTTGCGCTAAGTTGCAGCGGAGGGCCTGCGGGCACCGGCTGCGCCATGACACCGGCGTCCGTCACTCTCAAAGGCTCTGCGGTTTCAGCTACAGCAAAGGTAAGCATCCCCAAGTTGGCAACCAAAGGCGACTTCACGATGACCTTTAGAGGTAGTTTCGGAGGCGCGACTCGCACGGCCACTGCGAGTCTCACGGTGAAGTAGCCGCGCCTCGGCCGTTGGCCTGAGGAGAAAACACACTGACCGGCAGCACGATGCAGGCTTCGAGAAAAGCGGCAGGAGTCGAACAGACTCTTGCCGCTTTTCTCGTCGTGGTACCTCGTGCGGGGTTCCGCGACACGCCACGTCCACGAACTCACGCGACACTGTGCCGCTCAGGATTGCAGGGCGATGGTGAGCACGAAAATCCTGAGGCTACTGCGGTGAGGCACGCGGATAGGGAGACCCAATTCGTTTGTGCCAATACTCCCCCAGCCTCATCGAGTTTTCTCTTGATAAGTTTCTTGGCGTTGTCGGTCCGGCGCTTTGATTCTCCAAGGTAGAGCTTCGTCGTATGTCTTAGTCAAAGAACCGTTGAAAACTTGGGGGCGGACCTCACGGCAATAAAAGATGGTCCCCGCCCTTCTGCCCCTCAGCCATCGCAAATTCCCCGAGGAAGTACTCATAAATCTTCCCGAAAGCGTCCCCCTCAGTGATGGGAATCGCCGAGAAATTCTTGAGCAGGGACACCAGCAAGCCTTTTTCTAAAGCGTTGTACGTCTTGGGAAGAACATCCGTGAGGTCTTCGTTGTCTGCCTCGATGGATTTCATCGCTTCGTTGATCGCCTTGCCGATGTCCGCTCCCTCGGGCAGATTCAGCAGGTTCGCAAAACCGAGCCTTTTCTGGTAGGAAGAGGACACCCTGCGCCTGATAGTCGGTCTTGCCGATCTTCCGGCGTCCGCTCCCCGCTGCCGTTAGTTTCCTTTCCGCCTCCGCGAACTTCTGATCCGCATAGTGCAGGAAGATGAGCCCAGCACCGGGACCGAATACTCCGACGATTTGAGTTTGGAATTGGCCCTAAGTTCGTCGGCGGCTTCCCAAAGCCGCTTTTCAACTTCCGTGTGGTTGGCTGGCATGGCCCACTTTCGACAGTTTCGATGCCGGCTTCCTTCGTCAATTCATTCGAGGCGCGAAAATCGAAGAGTGCTTGAGATATGGCAATCTGACTGGCGCACTCTCCACGACGCGGGGCGGCGGCACAGAGGCCTTTCGAGATGCCACGCACCGGGAATCGTTCCTCGCTCCGTAACGTTTCAGTGGACAGCGGGGTCCCGGAAGCGCCGATTGTCTAGAAGATTTGGGTACGCGTGTAAGTTGCCGGTGACCTTGACGGAGAAGTCTTGCTCGGCGGACAGCCCGTCTATGCCTTGGACGGTAAGATGGACGGTGAAATTCGCTGCTCTCGTGTAGGCGTGAGACACCTTGGCCCCGTCTGCGGTGGTCCCATCGCCGAAATCCCAACCATAGTTGACGGCAGGCACTCCGTTGGATTCTGCTTGTGCCGACAACGGAAAAGTCCCGCCAGCATTGACAACTGACGGCACGTTTGCAGTCACTGTCGGGGCGGCCGGTGAAACGTTATTGTCGACGATCTTGATCACTCTGACGGATTCAGGTTGATTCTCCATCTGCGCAGTGCCACCTGCGAGGGTGACCGGTGCGTTCTGGTTTAGAACATCCAAAGCCGCAAAGGAATGGTCCGAAGGCAGCCCAAGGTCCGCGAGTTTCAACGTGTGCGACCGCGGCGACTTTGTCCAATTGAAGACCGTTAGGATTGCCTGGCGTGGACTTTCGCGCAGAAAGAAGATGCTGGGCTGCTCATCTGCAGGTTCATAGGTCATGAGGTCGACCGGCCTCGATGCTCGTCCAAGCTTGGGCATGTTCAGTAGATCCTGGTTTTCGATGAGCGCCAATCGATCCTTCTGCGAGCCCATAAGCAGCATGTCATCGCCAATCTCGTACATGCCTCCGGAGACCGCGGAGAGCGCAATCGAGGCTTGCGCAGCGGACAGAGGGTACGAGGCAGACGCCCGGGTATGCTCGCTGAAGAATTCTTCTGTGGTGTTGAAGGCGTCCGGATCATCCAAGAAGAAATTGCGATGCATGTAGAAGCGAGCGGCAATTCCTGTCGCGGCAAGCCGCGTCCCTTCGAAGGAATGCGCGGTGTCCGCGGAAGTGCGTCCCGTATCAACCAACCCGACTGGCGTGAGCATGGGGCTGCCGTCCTTGTCCAGGATCACGTCGTCACCCACAGCATCGCGAATGGTTTGCAAACCGATCCGCAGCGCTTCCAGCGCCGTGGTGTTGGGACGGTACATGAAACCCTCAATGGCACTGCTGTCCATGAAGTCGAGTTTGATGAAGCGAACGCCCGATTCACGAACGAGCGTCCTGTAGGTCTGGCGCAAGTATTCCTGGGCGCCTGGATTCGTGGTATCGAGTACATAGATCAAGTCGGATTTTTGATGCCACAGTTGCTGTGTGTAGATGGGTTCGCCCTTGGCATTGTGGACGAGCCAATCCTTGTGTTGCTCGTACACCCAGGCACGAGAGGTTACTTGGAACGGGGCAGTCCAGACGCCAAAGGTCAGGCCGTCGCCGGTGACGTGGTATCCGACGGCGCGCATCCCATTCGGAAATTGCGTGGCGTTCGCTGTTACGTATTCTCCCCGGGCATACTGATAGCCTTCGTCCACCTGAAAGAATTTGTAGCCAAGCGCTTTTAGATGTGCGGCTTGCCAATCAGCATTAGCAAGGGTCTCGCCTTCGTTGATCGCGGCGTAGTAGGCCGTCCAGCTCCACCAACCGATCGGAGTCTGTGCGGAGACGCGGGCGTGGTGCAACTTCCGAATCGCATCGCCGTAAACTAGTAGCTGGTGGTGATAGTCAGGCCCCGCTTCGAGCATGAGGCGCTCGGAATCGAGCTTCCCTCCGGATTCGACGGGGAGATTTAGCTCGAGCTGATTTTCCGCCGGATCATTTTTCAGATCGAATTCCTTCTGAATCTCCGTGGTTCCCGCGAGCTCAACGCTATAAGACGCGATCTTTGCTTCAGAGCCTCCGCCCGCCGCTTGCAAATGCAGGTACGTCAGAAGACGGTCGGCAGTAATTGCACCAATGAAGAGGCTTTGTTTGCTCTCGCGGTTGTAAATGAGTTGGCTCCCTACGCCCCGATGCATCCCGCCTGGCGCTTTTCCCAGGTCATAGAGCCGCAAATCAGGACGATCCTCGCTAAAGCTGTCCGAGAGAATCCGATCGGCAGAGGCGTGGCCACCGAGATTCAACAGAGGATCACCGAGAAGCTCGACGTCGCGGAAGGCCTGCAGCGTCAGTGGCTTTTTCGTCGTGTTCTGAACCGCGACCTGGAGAGTGGCGTAAGGAGCTTGGTCATAGACCTGGATCACAAAAATGAGGTCCGCTTTGTTTGGCAGGCCAGAGTTCGTGACGGTGATGGCGCGGCCCGAGCCGAGCTCATCGGCGAACTTCGATTCGGACGCCACGTGACGCGGATAGTCGCTTGAACGCAGCCACTCGTGATTGACTTCGGCGGCGGCACGACTGGTGAAGACTGGTTGACCTTCCCGCACCGCAAGTTGGTACGTGCCGTCTTTGGCGTTTACGCTCAGGGAGAGGGCGTCATTCCCCAGTTGCTGGGCCGCGCAAGGAGCGATGAGAATCAGTGCCTCGAATAAAAGCGCGATTGCGATGTCACAATACAATTTAGGGATTCTCTTTGACACAGGAGGATCTCCTTCTCACGCTGACAGCGACGAGGTACTTGATACGTGCGGAATCCCGGTGGCACGAATGCGCACAGGCTGAAGGCCCGTGCCGCATTCACTCTGCGACATATTTACGACTTGATTGAGCGAAGTGGACATGCTCGCTCTACTTTATGGCCACGGCAGTTTGAGGGGTGTTGTATCCTTCGAGCCTTACCCAACTGGGCTTTGCGGATTGGGAAATGAGGCCGCGAATCTCGACCGTCTCTCCGGGGAATACGGTTACGTAGTTATTGTCGTATTCGAGGGGGAGAAGTTCGTCGCCATCTTTCGCGTCGCTGATGACCGCGCGCTCGAAAAAGCCGATGTGTTCGGTTGGATTGTGCATGCGAATGGTTACGCGATTTTCGCCTGATGAAGACGAATGCTTAGCGGTAAGCTCCAGCGGCACCCGGGCCATGGTATTCAATGGGGTCATGTCCGCCCAACTTACGGGCTTCAATCCAAAGGCACTGTCGTTTTTCGCGTCGCCGACGTCATCGTCTTTCTGCGACTGCCAATAGAGGTTCTCTGTAAGTATCTTTCCCTTCGCGTCCAGCAACTGGCAGCGCACGAAGAAAACGTCAGTCGTATCCGGAAAACGCGGCAAAGTCATCGCATGGACGGCGCCACCGGGATCGACCTGAAGATTCTCTGCGTGACGGTCATCGCGCAACTTGCCCTGGAGGTCATACACCCGGATGCGTACGCGTAGATTGTTCTGGTGCATGGGAGTCTGATTGACGACGGTGATCTTGGCCTGACTGTGATCGCCGGTCGCATAAGAGTCGAAGACAACGGACAGAGGTCGTAAACCCGCTTTAGCACCGTAGTAAGCTCCGCCGGGACTCAAGTAGTAGTCGAAAATATTTCCGAAGAAGGATGGCCAGTGGCTATTGAGCATCCAATAGATGGTCATTTTGTGATTCGACCATCCGTCGGCGGCGAAAGCCTCGAATTGGGCGCGTGTGTTTTCGTAGTGCGCGAGCTGTGCCTTGCGCGAAAATTCCTCCGCGCCATTTGAGCTTCCGTAACGCTGATCGAGAGCGTGCCGGATGTTGATGAGCGTATCGTTTCCCAGATTGGCGCCGGAATGGAAATACCAAGTGTCGTTGATGGGCCAAAGTTTATCGGCTGGAATGAATTTCTTCAGGCTTTCGTAAGTGGGTATGTGTTCGTTGTCACCCTGCTCCGCGCAGGATCCGCGTGATGCGGCGTAGCGTCCGCTGAACCAGTAGGTCGGAGGCCGCCAGCTGTATGGACCCTCCATGTGGATGCCGTTCCACTTACGCTCGCCTTGTGCGTCTTTGGCGAAGGAAGAGACGGTGTCCACAGTGGCGTTTTGCCAGTGCAGGTCGGTGAGAATTTTGTGATAGGTATTCAGGACGGGATCGGGAGGTAAGCCATCGCTCCCGTTGGCCCAAATCGTCACGGAGGGGTGATGCCGAAGCATCAGAATTTGTGATTGGAGACTGTCTTCCGCGACCCGGTGGTCCTCTTCATTCCATTGATCCCACATTTCCCATTGGTTGCAACACATCCATCCGAACATCAGTGGGATTCCCTGTTCGTCGGCGAGCTCGATGATGTGCTCGCTTGAAATTTTCGACTCCCAGCGGAGCATATTCAGGCCGAGGTCTTTTACGTAACGCAGAATGGCGGCTTCGCGGTCAGGGTCGTATCGATACAAGAGATCGGGCGTATAAACGCCGCCACGGACTAGGAAATCCTTGCCATTAATTTTGAGATAGAAGTTTCCACCTTTGCCGACGTTTGAAAATTGCTCATCGTTGTCGCGATATTGCGTTATCGAACGGATACCGAAGCGGATGTTGGAAGCATCGGAAAGCTGATTGTTCTCGATAAATTCGAGACGAAGGTCATAGAGGTTCGGGTTTCCCATGGTGTAAGGCCACCATAGATCGGGATTGGTGATTACCAGCTGGGGATATTGCGGGGGAACGAAGCTCGCCTGACGTTCCTCACCAGGAGCAAGGCGCACGGGCTGTTCGATCTGAATGCTAGGTTTACCAGGCCGCGAGATTGTCCCTCGAAGGATTCCATTTACCTGGCGACTGGAGAGATTTCGGAGGGCAGCGTAGACCGTTAATTTAGCCGCGGAGGTTTGATCTAAAGAGAGGTCGGTGTTGACGAGCGGATGACTGAGCGTGACCTCACCCGAAACCTTCAGGTAGACCGGCTTCCAGATGCCCGCATTGCGGTCCGGAACAAAAGAGATTCCGTGACTGTTCTCTTTTCGTGGCCCTTGATAGCCCAAATATTTCCAGTTCAACCAGTCGAACCAACTGTCGGCCAGCTCAATGCCGTTGACATCCTGAATCGCTCGTTCCGGTGTGACTTTTACCGCAAGCGTATTCGCTTGGCCTGGTTTGATCCATTGCGTTGCGTTGAGTTCATGCGCGGCGTACATGCCGACCATTTGCTTACTGTCGGCGATCTGGTGTCCGTTCAACCAAATCTCGGCGCGATAATTAATGCCTGGAAACTCGAGTAAGTAGGTTGCGTACTCCGAGGGCGCTTCAAATGTCGTCCGATACCACCAATCCTGCTTGTACAGGTCCTGAGGAACATTCTCCGCCATGTTCTTCCCGACGTAGAGATTGGGGTAGACGCCATCCTCTTCGAGGATCTCGAGAACGCTAGCAGGCATTCGACGGATCGTGCGCCAGTCCGCGTCCTTGAAGTCGGGCAGCGAGACAGCCGCTCCCCTGGCTTGCAGATTATCTGCGGAGGCCAGCTTCCAGTTTTCAGTCAGCTCGATCGTTCTTGGAGATTCCGAAGCCGCAAAAGATGAAAGCTGGCCCGCCCCGCTTGACAGGAACATCGAAACAACTAACCTGAACAGTCGCACGCGAGTCCTGCTCAGGGAACCAACTTTATGCATCAACTCATGACTTCGGAAACCGCCACAATGCACATTGACCTCCGGGCATTAAAACCAAAAAACGGGACAAGCTACCAGGGACGCAACCGTAAATGAACTCCCTTCCGGCCACTGCTCCGCACCCAAACACGTAACCATCGAAACAAGTGGGAGCAGGACATTCCCTGGACCTGCTCTACCCACACGGGGCTTAAAACCGTTGCCCAACCCAAGTGTCCATAGAAACTCTGCAGCGCCGGCCAGCAAAAGAGCAGGATGAAAATTCACGGCCATCTGGCCTCAACGCAAACGCTTCTGCCGCTTCCATCGCCATACGGCAGTATCCGCGCCCCCTGCATTCGCGCCGTGCCAATACTCCGCCAATCCCCGCCATGGAAACGAGATTCCCCTGAACTTCAACCGTCTGCCTGACGAGCCCCACATGACAAACCCTCTTTCGGCCTTCGACGACAAGTACGTGTTTTTCCATGGGTCTCCACTGCAACTGATACGCACTGGTTTGGCTGGGATCCTTTTGCCCTCCAGCCAAGTCATTTCGATCTGCGGCCGAATAAGACTCCACGATTTGAACTTCGAGAGGTTCCTTTTGCACGAAGGATTGCGCTTGTCCACTTATTTTCGTCATGCTTTCGAATCCTTAAAGTCATGCGCCCACAATCAAGGATGGTCTCCCATTAGTGCAGCTGAAATCGTTGCACCACTCTGGTAATCACACCGTTCGGACTCGGGTTATCGGGGTCCAGGTGCGAAGCCATACTCAGGTGATAAGCTAGCAATTGAGGAAAGACAATTTCGAACGGTGCGCGCAAGTCATCTGGCAAGTCTGGCGCCATAACAGGGATGAAGTCGTGGCCAAGTTCGCTGTCGGAAGCTGTGGATCCGACCACAATCACGTGACCCAGCTTTTTTGCCGAGGTCCCGGCTCCGCAGACCACCGCGGGACGACCCCGCACGATCGAATGAGCATTCGAAGAGGCGACGCGTTCGAGTGTCGTGGGCCACAGTTCTGGCTGCTGACGAATCTCGCTGAGCGTGATCGCTCCACGTTGGTTGTGGCTGTCGGAACCCGAGTCCGGAATTGCCGTCATGTGCGATCAAGCCTTTCCGCGAATTTGAGTTCACTCAAAAAACCGCGACGCCTTCTTCGATAAGCGCGCGATCCTCAGACAAGATCCGTCGCTGACGCTCACTGGTTCTACCGGATTGCTGTTTTGCGACAGCCTCCAACGCAAATTCAACGGACATTCGGGGCTTCGCGTTCAAGCGGCTACTATCTATCTAAAAATACAATTTGAGCGCAAATTGTATTTCGCGTTGATCATTTTGACCGTCGCGCGTTGAGGTGATTGTTCCGAAGCTGCCGCTGGTGTAGTCGAGAGAACCGGGAGCCGCTACCACACCATTGCCCGAGAAACCCGGATTGGAGAAGTTGGGATGGTTGGTCAGGTTAAAGAATTCGGAGCGGAATTCCAGATGGAACCTCTCCGTAATAGCAAACTGTTTGAAAAGTGAAAAATCAAGACGATGGAACCCCGGGCCGCGGAAATTACTCGGCCCTCCGCCGAGCGGGCTGAAGTCCGTTTGGCCGATCGTGGTTGCCACGGGTGGAGTAGCGAATGCCGCTGGATTGAGCCACTGATTCACATTATGAGGACCGGCGTCGGGATTCTGGCCTGGGACCCTAAGAGCGTAGCAGCCGAATCCGGAAGTAGTGGGCGTTGCGCAAGGAACGGTTCCTGGTTGCCCGTCCTGCAGCGTAAGGATCCAGTTTGTTGCCCATCCCCCAAGCACGGCCTCCACAATCCGGCCACTGTCATGCAGATACTTTCTTCCTTTACCAACCGGCAGCTCATAGCTTCCGCTCAGGTGAAATACTTTGTTAATGTCGAAGTCGCACCGGCCGTAGTCCGGGTGGATGCCGAAGCCCGGCAGGAACGGCGCTCGATACGCGGTAAGTGCAGTAGCATTCAGAACGTCAATCGCGTTGGTCAGACAGCTCGACCAGGTGAAGTTGGCCAAAACGTTGAGGCCTGCGTTGAACCTGTGTTCATAGTTCGTCTGCAGTCCGTTGTAGTGGCTGTTGCCCGCAAAGCTAGTGTAGGTAGAGCCGGAAAAATCGGGAAATGGAGAGAAGGCGAGTGCGTTCAACCCCAGCGGCAGTATCTGCCGCGGAGTATTCGGATTGACGTACACCGCGAGGTGGCGAACCGTATTGCCGACATAACCCACCTGGACGGTATCGTTTTTGGTGAGCTGATACTGCGCGGTCAGATTATAGCCCTGCGTATACGGAGTTTTGTTGTGGTAGTCCTCGCCGATCAGCCCGACACCCCCGGGCTCAGCCGCCGCAGAGGTAAGCGGAATACCAGTTAGCCCGTTGGAAAGCGTGCCAATCGATCCATTGGCAAACGTGATGGGCGCGTTGGGCGTCAAATTCGGGTAGCTCAGATTGAATTGGAATGGGAAATCGTTATAGGTCAACAGTGCGGAGTTTTCAAACCCTCCATAGAAGATCCCATAACCTCCCCGAACAACGAGCCTCGGCGTCATTTGGTAGGCAAATCCGACTCGCGGAGAAAAATTGCCTTTTTGCGATACTCCCAGGCCGGGCTGCCCCAAGCAAGTTATGTTGATATTCTCTGCCGCGGCGGCCGACAAAAAGTCTGGTGAAAATGGAGTATTGCACCGCTTATTGGTCAACAGGAAGGTGGAAACACCACCCACTGTGGCAGCAGGTAGAAAATTGGACTGCGCACCGTAATTTTCGGTCAACTGTCCGAAGTACTCGTACCGAAGTCCAAGGTTCACGGTCAACCTGGGCTTTACCTTGATATCGTCCTGAAAATAGCCAGCATAATAATTACGCTTCATCGAGGTGGTGGCGATATTGGATGCTTGTACCTGGTCCGCGCCCCCCACGAAATCAGAGGCGCCCGAAACCGTACCCGGAATCGGTGTCAACAACATTTGAGCGAGTCCGGTATTGCCTCCCGTTGTGGAAGGCACTTCGGTGTAAACCCCGGTAAAGCTCCACGCTCCGCGGCCCGTAAAAGGCTGCAGGATATTGAATCCCAGCCTTTGGTATTGAAAGCCAACCTTAAAGGTATGCCGGCCTGCCGCTTTGGTGAGATTGTCCGTAACCTGCGTGGTCGTACTCAGCTCGATCGAGGGAAGAAACTGATTGCTCCCAAGGGTATTTAGCCCCGTCATGAACAGCGAGCCCAATCCACCATTCGAATCACCTTGAGGAACTCCGGGAATTCCAAACTGAGCCGGAATTCCAGTGGTGTTCGCGTTGGGTTGCAGGCGAGAGGAAGAGATACGATTGTAGCCCGCGCGCACTTCATTGATGAGCGTAGGCGTGAACATGTGCGTTTCACTCACCACGGTGTTGAGCGACTTCGCCTCCTGATCCCCGGACGAGAAAGATCCCCCATCCGCAATCCCGCCAAACGGGCCCGGAATAAATGTTGGGTTATCGACGTAGCTTACGCGTCCAAAGATACTGTCCTTCTGACTGAAGTTGTGATCCACGCGCACGTCAAATTGGTCGGCGTTGTTGCTCAATTTCGGGTTTGCAGCATAGTTGTTAAAGAGGCCGGGAAGGTTGGGGGCAGGATAGAGGTTCAGAAGTTTAATCGCATTAGCGTCGAGGCGGTTTGCCGGAATGATGTTACCGGGAAAAGCCTCGCGGACAAATCCGAGTTGGGTTCCGGCCGGCACGCCCGTGCAGGGAGCAGTAATTCCTGAAACCGGGTCCGCAACTCCGCAAGTCACCGCTCGGGTGGTGGAAGGGTCGAAGACCTGGCCCAGCGCAAGAGTGCGCCCCAGAACGTCGGTTCGTGTGCCACCTTGCGTCAGTAGCTCCGAGAAGTTTGTGTATCCGCTGCTCCGCTCGAGAGCGGTGGGAACGGTGTTAGTCGACGGGATCGCCTGACGGATGCGCGTGCCTTCGTAGTCCATGAAGAAAAAGGTTTTGTCCCTGCGAATCGGACCTCCAAACGCAAATCCAAACTGATTTTGGCGGTATTCTCCCTTTGGAATGCCTCCTGAATTCTCAAAGAAGTTGGCGGCATCCAGTTTGTCATTGCGGAAAAATTCCCACACATCTCCGTGAAACTGATTACTCCCTGATTTGATGGTGGCATTCAAGACGGCGCCCGCCGAACGGCCGGACTCCGCACTATAGTTGTTGGTTTCGACTTTAAACTCCTGGATAGCATCCACCGGCGGACGCACCGCGTAAGCGGTGCCGTTTAAGAAGTCCACGAGATTGGCATTGTTGTCGAGTCCGTCGAGCAAATAGTTGTTCTGCGCCGGGCGCAAACCATTGGCGGCAAAGCTACCGCTGGAGCCCAGGCCGCGAGTGTCCTGTTGATCCTGAGTCACGCCCGCCGAGAGCTGGGCAAGGAACGTAAAGTTTCGTCCGTTCAATGGCAGCGCGTTGACAGTGCGCTCCTCGATGACCTGTCCGACGGAGGCATCCTGAGTCTGAAGAGAGGGTGGCGCAGCATTGACGATTACTACTTCCGAGGGTTGGCCAGGCGGCAGCGCGATATCCACCAGCACTTTTTGTTGGACTTCGACGGTGACATTGTTTTGCTTCACTCTCTGAAAACCGGTGAATTCCACCGACAAGGAATAGTCCCCGATCTTCACCGGCGAGAAAGAATATTCACCGCTGGAACTGCTGACAGTCGAGATCGACACCCCGGTCCCTTCATTGGTGAGCGTTACCCTTGCGCCGGCCACGGTGCCGCCGCTGGTGTCCTTGATCGTTCCGGAAATAGCGCCAGTATCCACCTGACCCAATATTCGGCAGGGCCAAATCAGTCCCACCAACACCAACGCGAAGAAGGTTAAAGGCAGCCTGCGATTAAGAATAAAAGTAAACATGGTGACGAGGTCCATCCTTTCGTTAAACAAGGACCCGATCCAGAAGTTGACCAACTGCTCGATGTGATTCCATAAAAGCGTTCCGGTGATCCATGGCCCCGGTCAAATCCGAATGAGAGAACGCGATTCTGCCAAACGGACCATTGCGCAACGCGTCGCGCGCAGCGGGCTTTCCATCCAGTCCAAAAAAGAAACCAGGCTGCGGATTAATGAAGGCATGGCCGAATCGATTGATCACGATGCCCGCTATATCGCGTTTGGTATCAAAACCCGAACCGCCAAACATCTCCGTCATTTGCTCGCGAATTTGGCGTTCGTAATCAACGAAAGGAGTGGATATCACTTCCGCACGACCCAGTTGCCCTTGAGCGCGCGCCGGCAGCCCAGGCTTCGCGAAGTCAACAAAGAAGGTAAGCACCGTGGGCAGATCTGGCCCCACGACGTCGGTATCGACTCCAAACAGGGCGTTCTTCCGCACATTCACGTACCGCCCGAAACCATCAAACCATTGAGCGCTGGAGATGTCGAGGTTGTAGAGGAAACGCCAATTGCGAACTGCTACGTTGACGGTCATATAAGGAGCGTAATTGAACTGGTCGTAGCTGTTCTTGCGAGTTTCGTCCAGATCGCGCACAACGTGCTTGGTAATCCATCCACCGCCAGCCATGACCACCGTTTTTGCTTTGACGCGCGACAGGCTGCCGTTTTTCGAGTACGTGACGGAAACAAAATCCGACTTGCTCGGTTCGCCGAGGTGCTCAACGCGGACAACGGTCGAATCCAGGCGCAACCGCACTCGCTGCTCTGGCTGATCCAACGCACCGTGGTTCACCGGATTCTTCCACACCGCTTCCATCGTGCGCGGACCTTCGATCGCACCGGGAATCATGGTTTTGACCATCAGTCGAGTCATTCCGGAGTTTCCGCCCGGAAACATCTGGATACCGGTGGCCATACTGTCGTCGACGGTCGGAATGATTTTTGACCATTCGTATAGGAGAAATGCAGACAGCGCGTCGGGACCCAATCCAAATCCGCCGGCGGCTTCCGAGGTGTGATATAGGCGGCAGGTCTCGCGACTCACCCCGTAGGTGCGGACGAAATAATCCTCCAGACTCATGCCGTCCAGTTGTCGAGAGATGGCGTCGCCCGGATAGTCGTAAACCAATGGTGGTGCGACAGGTTTCTCGTTATGGAGCGCCAGCATCTCTTTGCGCGTGGTCTCTGAAAACGGAACGCCGTCTAATCCCTTACCCCAAGGATCGGTGACCCAGATTCCCGGTTTGTGCCCGTACTTTGCACCGAAATAGAAACCCAGGGCTTCCTTGCCGTTGATTGCCCCTTCGCCGTAAGGGCTTCGCGGCAACGCGATTTCCGGCGACGGCCCTTGCCATTTCTGATACGCCTTGAAGGCGTTCCAGTCCAGCCCCATCGTGTCGTATATGGTTTTCAGGATGCTGTCGGGATATGGCGGCTGAAAATGGACGGAAGCCTGTGGCGCGTACAAGTGATGCCCATCGACGACGAATTCGTTCCGTTTGGCGACGCCGCCGAAAATGTGCGCGCTATCGAGAATCAGGCAGTTGCGCTTCGCATCGGCTTGCTTGTTGAAGAACATGCCGGCAGACAAACCAGCCTGTCCGCCGCCGACGACCACGCAATCGTAGACTTCACCCGTCTCGACGACATTCGATGGGGTCTTGTCAAACTTGCCGTCGCGAACGGCATGAGCGTTCTGCACAACCTCTTCCGTATTACCAGCGGAGCCCTTGTAGTCGCCCTCGCCGCTGTAGCCGGTCCATCCTGGAGCAGTTGTTGCGGAGGTTGCTCCCGGCGATTGCGCTCCCAGAGTAAATGGACAAGCGGCCCCGGCCGCCATGGCCGTGGATGCAAGGAGCACCCCGTCAAGAAAATCGCGCCGAGAGATCGGCTCGTTCAGACCAAGAATCTTGTCGGAGCCGGGACAATGGGCCACTACATTTCCTTCCCAGCGGCTGCAAGCGCGAGCCGCAGCCTTTTGAAACGGAATATCGGGGCTAATTTCCTTTACTACCTTATTGGTTTCGTTTTATTGCGATTAGAAAAGACCTTAATTTTACACCTTTGCCGTTGTCAAGGGAAAAAACCGAGCCGTTCACGCCTATTTTTTCTCTACTGAACTAAGAATTGATTCTTATGACAGAGAAGCCAGAAATCTTGTGGCAACATGCCGCGTCGTCGGAACGTGGTAGGATGCACGCCCGAAGAACGAAAACTTGTGGATCGCGCAGCACTCTTAATCACGCGAGCGCCAAGCACACGTCAGAAACAAGCGAGGCACCATGAAAAAATCCATCGGCGACAACATGATTCCAAAAGGCTGGAGTTTCGAGCAGGGGCTCGAGCTCGTCAAGAAAGCGGGATACGACGGCATAGAGCTCTGGCTCGGCGACGTCCCGTGGTTCCAGATGAACACCACGGACGCAGCAGTGAGCGCGTTGCGCCGCAACGTTGAAAATGCCGGATTGGTCGTCTCCAACGTTTCTACCGGGCTGCACTGGAAGACTCCTCTGTCGGCGCGTGACCCAAAAGTCCGTGCGGAGGCGATTCGCATTGTGGATCGTCAACTAGAGACGGCCCAACTGCTTGGTTGCGACGCCATATTAGTGGTCGCAGGGCTCGTGACTCAGGAGGTTCCCTACAACGAGGTCTACCAACGCTGCTTGGACGCGATGAAACAGCTTGCCCCGGTCGCAGCGAAAGCTAAGGTCAAAATCGGTTGCGAGAATTGCAATTCGGAGCAACGCTTTTTGTTGACGCCCAGGGAATTTTGGACATTTCTCAACGATGTCGACAGCCCTTACGTTGGCATTCACCTGGACGTAGGAAACATTCACGACACCGGGTTCGCTGAGCAGTGGATCGAGATGCACGGTCCGCGCATCACGCGCATCCATCTAAAAGACGTCATGAAAAAGCGAGGTCGCTGTTGCGACACGGTCTATACGAGCCTGTTCATTGGTGACAACAACTGGCCCGCGATAAGAGCGGCGATCAGCAAGGTGGGCTACGACGGGTGGTTGATTCCCGAAATGGAAGCGCGCTACCGTTACGCTCAAGACCAGCAGTTTTATGACACCGCGGCCGACGTGGACCGCCTGATTTCAGGCCGGCTATGAAGATCGAGTTCCCGGAGCTGGCATGAAAATGTCGCGCCGCTATTTCATGGGTGCCGCAGCTGGCTCTGCCGCCACTCTCTGGTCATTTCCACTGATCGGATTGGATGCGAGTAGTTCTTGGCCTGAAAGCTCGCGTGACTGTGTTCTCCTCGACGTAAAGTCGCATTGCGTCCTGCGGGAGTCGCTGCAAGGTTATCAAGCGGCGCTCGGAGACAGGTGCGTTCTTTTAATGGAGCCTGCGTCCAACCTAGGCTGTCCGCTTCGATTGGTAATCGTTCCGGGCTTCGCATCGATGGAACCATCCCTGGCGAAGACGCTCTTGGGTTTGCTGCGAGAAGGAACTCATGTTCTGTTGGAATCGGGCGCGAGTTTCTTGAGTCCGGCGGATTTTTTCGCTCATCAGAAGATGCTTCATCGTTATTTCGACATTGAAGTCGGCCGTCCTATCGAACTGTGGCCCGGAAAGTCCGCCGACGACGGCCGCCGCTCGGCTCAGCCCTGGCCGAAATCGCGAAAGAAAACGCTCGACCATCCCCAATCCGCTCCTTACGTCAGCTATTCCTGGCCCCGCCAGACAGAAGTCCGGGATTTCAGTCGGGTGATCCCCGTGTCGGCCCGAGCGATGGACGTAATCGCCAAGACCGGTGCAACACCTATCGCGTTGAAACGGCATACCGCAGGTGGCACGCTGATCTTTCTCGGCTCCCCCTTGGGCCCCGCTCTACGCGCCGGTGACCCGGAAGCTCTCTCGTGGTTACAGTCGTTAGTACATTCTGGACCGGACGCGCGCAAGATTTCGTTGATCGGCGCAAAGAGCCGCCCTTTCTTCCGGACATAATTGGTGCTTAAGCCACAAAGTGCGAAGTCGCCCTAATATTTCGTTTTACTTCTTTTGCTTTCGTTTACTCACTGGCAGGTTTACACTCTGTGTGCACATGGCTTGCGGGAAGACCAAAGCCCAGAATGACAACTGTTTTGACAAAAGCTTCAGGGCGTCCAGAGCGGCAAACTGGTTCCCATCGACGATCCGCGCATGCACCCGGTCTGGGAAGAGTGCGGGAACCTAGGGATACCAGTAGCGATTCATTCCACGGATCCAGAGGCTTTCTTCACGCCCACGGATGCGAGAAACGAAAGGTATGAGGAGTTAATGCACAATCGCTCCTGGAGTTGTTATGGAGCCGCTTTTCCTGCAAAGCAGGAATTGTTGGAACAACGCAATCATGTGGTCGCGAAGCACCCGCACACGACTTTCGCTGCGCTACACGTCGCGAACTGGCCTGAAAATTTGGATACGGTATCCGATTGGCTCCGACAATATCCAAACAAGTATGTCGAATTTAGGCGCGAGGCAAGCGGAACTGGGCAGGCAGCCCCACCGCGCAGCGAAATTCTTCGCGGAGTTTCAGGACCGCATCTTGTTCGGGACCGATTCCGAGCCGGTGCCCGCAGCGTATGCGAATTACTTCCGGTGGCTCGAAACCGGCGACGAGTATTTTCCTTACTCGGGCTATCCTGGGCAGGGAAGACGGATGATTTACGGAATTGAGCTGCCTGATTCGATTTTGGAAAAGGTGTACCACAAGAACGCAGAAAAGATTTTTGCCATGTATCGCGGAGAACATCGATGAACCGGATTCGTCGAGGGTCGAGTAACGCAATCGCGTCCGCCATTGCAGCCGTGGCGTTAGCGATTTTTGGCGGATGCAAGACCCAGGAGCAGAAACCCGAACCCGTATCCGCTGTGGCCGTAGAGACCCAGACCGATGGAATTCATTTGAAGACCGGACAGGCTGAGTTTGTGCTGACTTCGAGCGGCAGCCTGTTAGGCCGCTTCAAGAACGAGTCACAATGGTTGACTCTCGATCAAGCGTCCCCAGGCTCCGGAATCGTCGTGACCAGCGACAAGCAAGTCGTCAACGATTTTGTGCGCGATTTAGGCCACGCCCAAACCCAGCCCGCAACCGGCAAACTCGGCTCTCTTGGCAAACGAGTGGAAATCAAAGGTCACAGCCCGAGCGCCGGACTCGATGAAATCCTGACCGTCGAGGTATATGACGACTTTCCTTCCCTGGCATTACTCTCCGCTAACTACAAGAATTCCGGCGCGAAAGAACTAGGCTTCGATAAAGTGGTCTTGCAAAATCACTCGCTGAACGCGTCTCTCGCGGACAGCAATGCGAAGCCCCACGAAATGTGGGCGTTTTTCGGGTCGAGCCTCAAATGGGGCAAAGATGACGTTCTGCCCATCCCGGCAAAGTTTTCGCAAGACAACCCCTTTGGTGCTCCGGTGGAGACTAAAGACGATCTTGGTCGCGTGGGCGGAGGCGTACCGGTCGTCGCGTTCTGGACTCGCAACATGGGCTTGGCCATCGGGCATCTGGAAACATTGCCACTAGCCCTGTCCATACCGGTGCAAACATCGGCCGATGGGAGAGTGGATGCAGCCGTCGAGGTTCCGGCGAATACCATTCTCAAGCCGGGCGAGAGTTTCTCCACGCCAAGGACGTTCTTGATGCTCTTTCGCGGCGACTTTTACGAACCGCTCAGTACCTGGTCACAAGGGGTAGAGCGCGAAGGGCTAACGCGCCCGAAGAACAACGCCGAAAATTACGCGGTCAGCTGGTGCGGCTGGGGCTACGAGTCCAACGTGACACCCAAGCAAATGACCGAAACCATCCCCAAGTTAAAAGAACTCGGCATCCATTGGGCCACACTCGACGATCGCTGGTTCGACAATTACGGCGACTGGCAGCCACGCAAGGATACCTTCGGCGGAAATGCCATTCAAACGATGGTCAGCGATTTTCACAAGCAAGGCATCAAGGTGCAGCTCTGGTGGCTGCCGTTGGCGGTTGAGGATGGAAGGTTCAAGTACGAAGATCACAAATACGTCGTTTCGGATGTCGTCAAGCAACACCCGGACTGGTTGATCCTCGACGAAGAAGGCCAACCGGCGAGGATGACGCGAAACCTCGCGACGCTTTGTCCCGCGCTGCCCGAGGTCCGCGAATACTACAAGCAACTTACCGAGCGCTTCATCCGCGATTGGGATTTCGACGGACACAAGCTCGACAACATCTACTCAACTCCTCGGTGTTACAACCCGAAGCATCACCACAAATCGCCGCTCGACTCGGTTTACGCGATGGGCGAAGTTTACAAGACCATTTTCGAAACGACCCGCGCGCTTAAAGCCGACAGCGTGACCCAAAGCTGCCCATGCGGAACGCCGCCGAGCCTTGCCTGGCTGCGTTATATGGACCAAGCCGTGACCGCCGACCCCGTCGGCTCCGTTCAAGTCCGCCGCCGCATCAAGATGTACAAGGCTTTGCTCGGCCCCAATGCCGCCATCTACGGAGATCACGTCGAGTTGACACGCATCACAGGCGCAAACACCGATAACGAGCAGGATGTTGGAGACGACTTCGCCTCAACTCTGGGAGCAGGCGGAGTCCTGGGAACCAAGTTCACGTGGCCGGACACGAGTCCGAAACTCAAAAACGTGTACTTAAATTCCGCGAAGCAAGCCCACTGGAAGAAGTGGATCGCGCTCTACAATGAAAAGATGCTCTCCAAGGGCAATTTTTTGGATTTGTACGTCTACGGATACGACTCGCCCGAAGCCTATGCAATCGAAAAAGGAGGCGAGATGTACTACGCGTTCTACGCGCCGACTGCAAGCGACAAAGGCGGCAAAGGCGGGAAATGGAGTGGCGAGGTGCAGCTAAGAGGACTCAGCGACAGAACCTATCATGTGACGGACTACGTCGATGGAACAGACTACGGAACTGTCAGTGGTCCGACAGCCAACTTGAAGGTTGATTTCACCGGCAGCTTGCTCTTGGAAGCGAAATAGGTAGCTCTCACCTTTCGCGGGAGTATCAATCATCTCGTGCGACATTTCCGGTTACTGGTCGCTGCGAAGTGTGGCGTCATTTTGGAGTCTGCCTCACGCCAAGTCTTCGCTCTACTTTGCCAGGAATTATTTTAGGAAGCCTAATATTGCTTTGATCCATTTCCGGTCGATTACTTCTCTTGGAGTATTCCCTCGGCGCTCCAGCCACTTGTCGTACGCAAAAATTCCGTATGACTTCAAACTCGGACCGATACGAGATGCAAACCATCCGCTTATCCTTATAGTATGTGCATTGTTGTCTGACAGGATCCGACCGTAGTCGTTGGACTTGAACCAGTGGTAGAGACGATCTTGGGACGTATATGAACCAACGAGTTCCTTCCCCAGCTTCCATCTCCTCGATTCCCTCAGACCATCCACTGACACACGATAAATTGAACGGATTCTGCTCTCCGAAGTCTACGAAGAGAGTCGGTCGTGGCGCTTGGTGCTGCGCGCCAGCGCGTGCCGCGAGGGCGACCATTACCGGATGGGCACCAGCGCTGCAGAAACAGGACTTCCGCGCTGAAGGCTGTGCGCGAGCGGAACAGGAGACGGAAGAAAAGAAGCCCGTCCGTGACCAGATCGGTGATCAAGATAAGCAGACAATCCAGTGAGCGCTTAGCGTTCGGAAAGAATCGAAGCATGGGCTTTCAGGATGGCACAGGGTCAGTCAGGCTGAGGGGGTATTTTCTGCCAGCCAGCTGGCTTCCCGGGTTCTCCAAGTCACGTAAGCCGAACAGATAAGTGCCAACATCTCTGTCAGATGGGAGCCGGATGGAATTCTTGCGCACCACACCGCTTTTTCATGACTCAGGCCCTTTGTCTTAAAAGAATGGACTGTCGAAAAATTCGGCAACCCACAACGCAGGTAAGATGAAAAAGAAGGCAAATAGCCTGGCTTGCCAGGTTTGCCAATTCAGGAACCCGTTGAAATAGCTAAGTGATTGTGGCGCCTAGCCTTAGCGTTTTCCCCCTCACTGTTCGCAACGAGGAGGCCGGGGGTTCGAATCCCCTTTCGTCCACCATTCCCCTGTTTTCGCACGTTCGAAGATCATGTCGAAGGGCGTACGAAATTGGTTACCGGGCGGCAGGCTTCAACCGGAGCGGGTCAGGGACGGGCGGAATTCCTCACCAACTTTTCATTTGGTGAACTCGGGCTTTTCGCTCTGGAGCCTTGGTTGCACGACGAAGCCTCGGCCGAGAATATCAGGTCATTGAGTAACCAGCCGCCTTCCACGCTTCGACACCGCCCTTTAGCACCTTGACGTTGGTAAAGCCCTGCTCTCGATATTTCGCTGCCTGACCGACAGCGCTCGCTTCGCCCGGTCACGCTCAATAGAAGATGATTTCCTGTGTCTTCGGCAGCGACGCCGCCCGGGACTGCAAGCTGGCGAAGGATATGGACCCGTCCAGATTTAATATCCGGCATTTTGCCTCGTCCTCGTAGGCGCAAACTAGCAGGGCTTGGTTTGCTTTTGTCTTTGCGTGCGCTTGTTGCACGCTCATTCGCTGGATGTCTGCCATGTCTTCACTCCTTGTGCCGAATATCTATCGGTTTCCTTGTAAAGTCAATCCTGCTACCGAAATTCAGTCAGAGCTTGCTAATGAAAGATGGATGCTGGAGGGACTTCTTCGCGGAAATCGCCTTTCGGCATGGCCGCCGGTTTTGCAGATAATCGCCCAATTGTTGGTACGGAGTTGGGACAACGGTTGGGACAATCGAAGGGGTTCCACACGCGACCGGATCGCGCTTAAACGACGCCAAAGAAACGACTTAGTGGATTTTGAGCCTTTTCTTTGAAGCAGACGCTCTATCCAACTGAGCTACGGGCGCGCAGCGAAACACTTCACTGTCAGCGGTTTACGGCAAGTTCTCCTTCGATTTCAACCTCGAGATTCGGCACATTCTGGGCACTTGTGAGAAATCGCTGGGTGCGTTATCTATCTCATACGAAACAATTTAAATAGATTGACTTCATGCATGAGCATCCAGCGATCTGCCAGATACTCAGGAGGAACTGACCGGGTAAGGTCAACTGAATCATCTTTAGTTATGGAGCGGGCGATGGGAATCGAACGTGTTTCGGGAGCAAGAGGAGCAAGAGGAGCGATTGACACATATCGTTGCAACGAGTATCGTTGGGAGGTATGAAAGCGGGAGTTCAACAGGCTAGGAAGGTTCGGCGGGAGGCATGTCCCGAGGAGGCCGCATTCTTGGAGCTGCTCCGCACGACGGACCAGCTAAGCCGCGGGCTGGTGCCGCTGCTGAAAGCCGAGCAGCTATCGCCGACGCAGTACAACGTGCTGCGCATCTTGCGTGGTGCACTGGAAGGTCTGCCGTGCGGCGAAATCGGGCAACGCATGATCACTCGGGATCCCGACATCACGCGCCTGCTTGATCGATTGGAGAAGCGGGGCCTGATTGCGAGATGGCGCGACGTCAAAGACCGGCGCATGGTCCTGGCCCGGATTACGCCGGAAGGACTGAAAATGCTGGACCGACTTGACGAGCCGGTCCAAGAAGGGCACCGGAAGCAACTGGGGCACCTGGGGCGTGAGCGGCTCAAGGCTCTTTGTGAATTGCTCCGCGCTGCCCGCCGCGAACCCTAAAAAATTCTGTACTATTCGTTGCAACGAATATCGTGGGAACGCATCTAATCCAAACGAGGCGAAAGGAGCCAATACCATGTCAACAGCAACTACAGCAACTGCACCACAAAACGCGGTAACCACCTGGGCCATTGATCCGGCGCACTCCGTGGCCGAGTTCAAGGTCAAGCACATGATGATTTCGAATGTAAAAGGGCAGTTCTCGGGCCTTTCCGGCACGCTGGACCGCCACGAAGGAGACGTGACCAAGTCGAAGGTGGAGGTCACCATCGACGCGGCGTCCGTAAACACACGCGACGCGCAACGCGATGCGCACTTGAAGAGCGCGGACTTCTTCGAGGTGGAAAAATTCCCGACCCTTTTGTTCAAATCAACTCGCGTAATTCCAAAGAACCAGGACGAGCATGCCGTCGAAGGCGAATTGACGATTCATGGAGTCACCCACACTGTGCGCTTCGCCGTGGAAGGCCCGACACCTCCTGCCAAAGATCCGTGGGGCAATACCCGGATTGGCGTCTCGGCAACGACAAAGATCAACCGCAAGGACTACGGCCTGACCTGGAATACGGCGCTGGAAACGGGCGGCATCCTGGTCGGGGAGGAAGTCACCATCACGCTGGACCTGCAATTCGTAAAATCGTGAATCAGAGGCGGCCAGGCATCAAAGCCTCAGTCCGGCGGCAAGAAAGATCGGTTTTATGTCGGACGATCAAGAGAAGATCAAGATCGCTCGCGAATATTTCATGCGAGCCGACCAGGGACGCCCAGACATCCTTGAACTGTTCCAGGAAGATGCCGAAGTCTATTTCCCCAAATTCGGATTTGGATTTGGACGGAACTCGTTTCTTGAGATGGTGAAAGGATTCGAAGGCGCCTTGGAATTCATTCAACACGATTACGACCGTTTGACGTTCATTCCTTCAGCCGACTATCTCATCGTTGAAGGCCACTTCCCACGGCAGAATGTCTGGTAAGCCCTGGGTAGGCGGCAAAACTCCTGGCGGGCGTTTCTGCAACGTCTTCAAGTTTCGAGATGGTCGCATATCAAGCCTGCACATCTATCTCGATCCCGACTATACGGGTGAGGATGAGGCGCGGTTTCGATGGGGTCAGAACCGTCAGTGGTGAGTGCGATGACCATCCGTCAGGCGATGATTCATGGGCTTGTTAAGAACGGAGGATCAGCTAAACATGTCGAACAGCATATCGACCTTATTGACCCGCAATCTTCAAGAAGTCTTCGGTGAGAACGACCCCGCTCGCCGGCGCGCGGCCGTTCAAGAGCTCTACACCGAAGACGGCGTGTTCTACGACCCCAGCAAGGGAGTCTATGGTGGCCACGACGCTATCGACCGCATCGCGGGCGAGATCAGGGCTACCCACCTTGACTTTCGGTATCAGCCAATTGCCGAACCCGAGGAAACGGGCAACGGTGGGCGGGTCCGATGGGTAGCGGGCCGCCCTGGTGAGTCGCCAGCTTACGCTGGGACTGATTTCATCATAGCCCGCGATGGCCGGATTGCCGCCCTTTATCTCTTTTTCGACAAGCTACCCTGAGCTGAACTCAGCCGTCCTTAAGTATACGGATAACGAGCGGTTTGTCGGCAAACAACAAACTGAGAATCTGGGCCGATAACTTCAGGTTTGGCTGTTTGGGTGCGAACGGCATCGGTTGTTCAGACCAAAAGTAACACGCGGGGCAGCAACGGTTCTTCAGACCGTCGTGACCATGCAGCTTTTAGCTGCTCGAACGCGTTGGAAAGCGCTGCTGGAAGACGATATGGAAGGCGGCCGAATTCGCGGTGGGTCCACCCTTACCCAGCAGCTGGTAAAAAACCTGTTCTTCGGAACCGGCCGCACCATCCTCCGCAAGGGCGCCGAGTTCACGCCAGGTTTTTGTCGAATTCAGGGAGCTTAGCCGTGTAAGGTCAACTGAGTCATCAGGGTTTATGGAGCCGGGCGATGGGAATCGAACCACGTCGGATCGGAAAAGCGTCAAGATCATTTCGGATCGGGAACGTGAAAAAACGCCAAGGCGGCTAAACCAAGAGCGATCGCGATTCTCCAAGCAACGCCAATCCAAAAATGTTTTGGGTCATCGCGCCGAGTGGCGCCGGGCCGCATACCCATAATGTGGCCCCGAGCACCCCATGTAGTTTTCCCAGCGATGAGGTCGTAGGCCACGAGGGCGAAGACCGCGAGGCTGACCGATAGGTAGAAGCTCATCTCAGAGTTTCCTCGTGGTGCGGCGTTCGATGCGTTTTTCGTAATTTTGGCCTTGGAAGATGGCGTTGAGTGCTGTGAAAGATACCGGTCAGTGCCGACATCCAAGGCGGGTACGACATCTCACGTCTATGCGCGATTCTAATCGAACTTTCGCAGTTGGGCACTGCAAAAGTTCGGCTAACAGCATGTTGAGCGGGAACGACGGATTGGTGGTTGGATTGACTGCGCAGAGGGGGAAGCATAGGGAGGATTACAAGTGAGCCAGGAGAACGAGGATCGCAGCCAGCACGGCAAGTACAATGAGGAGTTTGCGGTCGCGGGCGGACGCTGCCTGAGGGGCTCTTGCCGGGTTCGTGGAATCCGCAGGATGAGGCAGGTAGGGCGGCGGATAGGGCTGAACCTGATTTTCGGCAGCATACATGCGGCGAATGGACTGGGCAAAAATAGCGATGAAGGCAAGGAGAGCGGCCCCCGCGGGGATCGCCCGCTCGAGGAGAAGATCACCCTTTAACGTTTTGTAGGCACCGTAGATAAAAAGGCAAGACCATACAAGAACCAGATAGAGCGACCAACCCTTTGCGATCTGCATGTAAACGCGATTCTGGGGAGTGGGCGGCGGGGAAGGAGCACCGCGGAATAGTTTGGGACCGAGGATGGAAGCGAGCAGCATGCTGCCAAGCATGTAGGCAATGGCTACCCAAGCAACCCAGGACGGAAAAGGATGGGTGGAGCCGGGAGTTGCGGAGAAGACGAAAAAGCTCACAAAGGCGCCGTAGGGGAGCGCCAGACCCAAAATGAGCACGATGGATCTGGTTCTTGAGACATGGGCGAATATAGCAAGTCTGATGGCGGGATGTGAGGTGAGGCAACTGTACGAATGGGCTAAGGTGCCTTTAGAGGTACCGATTGCCGGAATGAGGGTTTTGGGTGAGGCGCGAACCAGACGATTGGTCGTGCAGGTTGGGTGCGTAAAAGCGGTAAGGAGAACGGGGCGTTCGAGTTTGCAGTGGGTTTACTTGCGAGCCGTCTTCGGTTTGCCAGCGGCCTTTCTTTTCTGGCTCTGAACGAGAATTCGTAGAAACCCGCATTTTAGGCTGCTTTCTGAAGAACGATGAATTCGGTCTTAGTGACTGCCATGCGCTGGGCCTTGAGCAGCAGGTAGCCGAGATTCTTGTAGCCGCGACCCCTTCTAACGAGTTCTAACGAGGCTTTTGATATTGCCGTTGATGGCTTCCACCACTCCGAAGCGTACTTTGGTGCGGCAGTAGTTCAAGATCCCGTCCAGGTGATCCAGCAACATAAAGGCAAGCTTTTGAAAGGGGTACCAACCGTTGCCAGCGCAGTTGATCGATCCAACTCTGCAAGTAGCGCAGCATGGCCCCTTCATAGCGGTAGGTTTCCACAAGCGCTCCAAGCTTTCCTTTAGAAGGTAGGCTTTCATTACCCGCCGGTTGAGGGCGAACAGCTGGTTTAACTGCTGGCGTTTTTGAGTGTCCAGATTCATCCAGCGCGTCAACAGCAGCCAGCGTTTGCCCTTCACTACACCGCGCATGCTCCCACCTTTGCGAAAGAACTCCGCTCGGCGCACTTCATCGATGGCTTTGTTGGCGTGCTGCAGAACATGGAATTTGTCGTACACGATGCGGCAGTTCGGAGCCCATTGTTCGATACTGTTGGTGAATGGGCGCCACATATCCACGCAAGCCGCCGCAACGCGCTTCCTCTGGCTTTCCCGGCGCGACGTTATGTGGCTCATTCTGGTTCAGGGAGCGCGTCTAGCGCTCGCGGGATTAGCCATTGGAGCTCTCGCGGCGTTTGGCTTTACGCGTCTGATATCCAGCTTGCTCTACGGCATTAGCGCCAGCGACCCGCTCACATTTGCAGCCGTCGCGATGTCGCTCTCGCCGCCTGCTACGTCCGAGCCCGTCGCGCCATGGGCGTCGATCCCATGGTCGCCCTTCGGTACGAATGATCCCAGTGGGCAGGTAAGCGCCAAAGCTTCGTTTAGAACTACTCCGCATGGACGCCAAGTACTTGTGTGAGTTCCTGGTGATTTTGTCCGAGTGACGGGCATTAGCGGAAGTTATCCCGGTAAACCCGACCGCACTATTGTCTCCGGCAAGATTTAGTAAATTGTATTTTCCGCTTAGAAGACAGGGCCGCGGGTTCGAATCTCGTCGCTCCCGTCAATTCCCTTCTGCCCTGGGCATTTTGAAACGGCAGAGCAACAATTCGGCAACCCACATCGCTGGTAAGATGAAAAAGAAGGCAAACAGCCTGGCTTGCCAGGTTTGCTAGTTCAGGGCCCTGTTGAAATAGCTAAGTGATTGTGGCGCCTAGCCTTAGTGTTTTCCCCTCACTGTTCGCAATGAGGAGGCCGGGGGTTCGAATCCCCTCTCGTCCGCCATCTTTTCAAGGCCCATGAGTGTCGGCAATTCAATTCCAGTTTCCCATGAAGGGAGCCCAGTAGTAGGGGTGAGCAATAGTTGGCTGTGGTGGGACAGATTTATAAGAGCTGCCAGCTTTGCTGCCATCCGAAGTACCAGTAGGCGCGTCCCGGTGCTTGTACGATTCCGCGTTACTCAGGCATGGGCCCGAAGTGCGGAATGTTTGATCCAGTCCGCGAAACGCGTCTCGCCGAGTCGTGCGCCATCGCCGGGAAGGAGTGTCCTCTCGCTAAGCTCCACGCCGTAGTAGCGGGCGTTTGGGTCTGCGACAACCTCGCGCGGGTCCTTGTGTGCGGCTAGACCTTGCCGGACGAGTTCATCGAGACGAAACTTTTCCGGCCCTCCTATTTCAACGATGCCATTCACTGGCGCGCCCGTCGCAATCGGGCCCACCGCACTGGCCACATCGTCAGCCGCCATGGGCTGGATGAGCGCAGTTGGCAAGCGTACTTTGTTGCCCTCGGTGGAGAAGTCCGCAATGCCCTTGACGAATTCGAAGAACTGCGTCGCGCGGATAATTGTGTAAGGAATCGAGGAAGCTTTGATCAGGTTTTCCTGAGCCATTTTCGCGCGGAAGAAACCGCTTGCGAGCAGACGTTCCGTTCCTACGACTGACAACGCAACATGATGTCCTACGCCCGCGGCTGCTTCATAGGTGAGCTGGTTACGGGTTGATGTTTCGAAGAACTTCAGCACGGCCGCGTCTTCCCAGGAAGGAGAGTTCGTTACATCAACGACCGCCGACGCGCCCTTCAGCGCTTCGGCCAGTCCCTCGCCGGTGAGAGTGTTGACACCCGATTTGGGTGACGCCGCTATTGCCTCGTGTCCCAGCTCACGAAGCTTGGTGACGAGCTTCGATCCGATGAGTCCACTGCCGCCGATCACTACGATTTTCACGATTGCCACCTCTATTTCCCGTGTACCCCCATGCGTGTCTTCTGTCAAGCGAACGCATACAGTTCCTTAAAGTCCTGGTGCGTGTGTCGGACGCTACGGCGCTATACTAACTCGGTCGAAGGGTGGCACGTGGAGCACATGCGAATAAAGCACATTTTCTTGCTTTGGCTCCTGATTCTTCCAAGCGACCCTTGGAAGCGGGGTTGGGACGTTCACAAGCGCCACTAGCAAGCCCTCCATCTCAATCGTCAGCCCCCCTGATGGCACCGTCGTCCAGCCCGGCGAAATCCTTCACATCGATGTTTCGGTAGCTTCGGACAAGCCGGTTCGCATGATGTCAATCGTCAGTCCACTAGGGATCAGTAATGAGATACGAGAATCTCCTCCTTGATCGTTTACTCTAACGATCCCCAAAGACACAAGCGTAGGCGGCGGTGCCCCATTGCTGGGTAAACACCCGGTCTACGCCGATGTTGCTCTGGCAGTACGAGACTCCAACGCCAAAGTTGGCGCGAGTATCATCGTTGACGTGGAAAGACCGGATATGCCCAGCAAGTTGTGGACCCAAGATTCCGAGATCGTTCCAGAGGCTTTCGGCGAGGATGAACGACGGCATGCTTTTCAGCGATCTCCTTGCAGTCGGGGCTGCACAGATGTCGTTCAGCAATTGAAGGCAGTCCCACAGCGGTCTAAACGCAGTGAGAGTCGTGAAGAAATTCTGTCTCTTGCCTTTGAAATATTTCTCGTACTCGGCGTGGAAGCACTCTTGCTCAAGCGGGAAAAGCTCTGCTGCTGGTGTCCATCCATACGTGGAACCCCACCATCCAACACTAAAAGTCGAAGTGAAAGATGGCGGGCCTGACAGGACTCGAACCTGCGACCCTCACGTTCGAAGCGTGATGCTCTGATCCAACTGAGCTACAGGCCCGAAGCGATTTTAGCACTATTTCAGTTTGTCCGGCATGAACGGAAACGAACAATTAAGGCTTGAGGCGACCTTCACGCAGAAGGATGACTAGGTTTGTCGCTGCGCTGCCCTCATACGTTTTATCGTTGTGGGTGTTGAACAAGTGAAGCTCATACTCGGCTTTGGTTCGGTTGGCGCGGAGTTCGAGGTTGTACATCTCGTCTTAATAGCCCTTCGGCCACCGTGAGCGGGATTTGCTCGGGTCTGGTGGACGGAAGCTCGAAACGTCGTACCGTACATTGACCATGGCGTCCTTCAGCTTTTTGCAGTCCGGGCAGTCTGGAAATTCATAGGTGGTGGGATAGGATGCCTTTTTCCTCGCAATGTGAAACATGGCTATCCCATTTTCATACAGACAAAGACCATCCCGTGTAGTCAAAGAACCCGTCCGTGCCCTGCGCCGGAACTCATTGCTCTGCGCACGTCGATGATAATTCAGGCCCGGGAGGTCATTTGCCAGGGGAGAGTTCCGCTATCCTTAATATAATATGTGCTGATTGTAAGCCCATGGCCCGCTGTCCCGTCGACTTTTATGCCGCTTCCCTCTCGTAGTACTTCAGCAGGCCCCCAGCCGCTCCCGACACCGTACCTTTCCTCTTCGCCACTGACTGCTTGAGTCGGCAAAGCGAATAGAAGTACGTTGTCTTTGCCTTGGTGATTTCTTTCCTCATGATAGTGGGCTTCGTAGTGGCGCAACGCTCGTCGCAACGAGCCTTCACCCAACAAGATCAGCTTCCCCAGGCATTCCTCCTTAACCGACCTTACCCAGCGTTCCGCATCAGCGTTTAGATTCGGACTTCTGGCCGGCGAGGCAAGGGTCTTCACGCTTCCTGCTTCGATCATCTGACGAAACGATGAGCAGTATTTGCTGTCGCGATCATGCAGTAGGTACTTGCGGTTGATCAGAAGACCTGAATCTTCCATCGTAACATTGCGCGCCATCTGTTCCATCCACTCTTGATCCGGATGAAATGTGACTCCCGCCAAGCATATCCTCCATCTCTCCAAATGAATGAAAAACAGCACGTAGTACGTAATCAACCTCTGAGCGTAAGCACTTCCACCGTGAAGAAATCGGTCACCACTAATACCGCCATGTGCGCACGGATAGAGTCTTTCCAACTCGTTGTCTGCTTCCGCTTGGGAGCCGGTGGAATATCATGGCGGCGGAGAATATTGCCCACCGCCTGATCCGAGAGCCGGTGACCCAGGTTGGCCATGGCGCCCACAATCCGGTCATAGCCCACCCGGGATTTTGCTTCGCCATCCGCACCACCAACCGCTCGGTTTCCTCGTCAACTCTGGGACGACCCCGGAATTTGCGAAACTTCGATGCGTCGAACTTGTTGGCGATGAACTTTCGGTACCAGGCCAGCACCGTATCCGGCCTCGCCACAGCCGCCAATTCTTCCAAGGCTTTCCGTCCGAGCCGGTGGACGATCTCAGCCAACGTAGCTTTTTCGGCATCGGATAACAGCAACCTGCCTTTGATTTGGGCTCTCAGGATCCGGTTCCCTGCCGCCAGATATTCGTTCCTCAGTAAAAGTTCCTGGTCTACGTTTCCGGTGATGTAAGCAAGCATGCGAGCCCAAATCATTCCAGAGCCTCCCTAAACTTGATTGTCGAACCCGGATGGTACCTGCTCTTGAGGTTTCAGAAAGCAGCTGTGCGAGGAAATTACGAGAACGGAAACCAAGCCTTTTCAATGCGTTTGAGATTTTTGACCATACGAGGTAGGAGGTTGAGATAACGAGTGATCATTCTGGTAAGAAAAGTTGTTGCGGTCTCCTGTATCTCGGTGTATGGTGACTGTATGGCGCGAATGATCTCGACTACGATTCGTTTGAACGAAGAGGACGTGCGCGCCTTGAAGCGCGCACGAGCCGCGGGGCACTCCGCCTCGGAACTGGTTCGTAAGGGCCTGCGCGTTGTGGCTTCGAGGTACTACGCCGGCCGCCGGCCGCCGTCGACGTTGCTGTTTGAATCCACGGACGCGAAGCTGGGCGA
>Ga0210410_10000598_pt1 | contig 38126 bp, 33 predicted proteins | sample IncBWC4MmetaG_FD_161058 | JGI IMG/M metagenome (GOLD analysis project Ga0210410, IMG submission 161058) | Forest soil microbial communities from Barre Woods Harvard Forest LTER site, Petersham, Massachusetts, United States - Inc-BW-C-4-M | ecosystem: Environmental > Terrestrial > Soil >...
GCCGTCCCGCGCCCGGACGGACTCGTGCTGATCGGGATCACCGACGCGCCGTTCGACGGGGCGATCCCCGACGTGCCGACGGTCGACGCCGACGAGGAGGCGTTCCTGCTCACCTCGATCGGGCGCGTGCTCGAGCGCACGCCGACCCGGGAGGACGTCGTCGGGCGCTTCGCCGGCCTGCGCCCGCTGCTCGCGAACGACAGCGCCGGGGAAGACGGCGTCCAGGACACCGCCGACCTCTCTCGCCGTCACGCGGTCGTCGAGCACGACGGGGTCGTCACCGTCGTCGGCGGCAAGCTGACGACCGCGCGGCGGATGGCCCAGGACGCGCTCGACCGCGTCGCCGCGCGCCCCGGCGCCACCGCCGCTCCCTGCGTCACGCACCGCATCCGCCTGACGGGCGCCGACCGACCGGACGACGCGCGCAGCGCACCGCTCGCCCTGGGCGTCCCCGCCTCGCGCGCGCAGCTGCGCTTCGCGGTGGAGCACGAGCTGGCGCTCACCGCCGACGACCTGCTCGACCGCCGCACACGCCTCGGGCTCGTTCCGCAGTGGCGCGCAGCCGCGCTCGACGCCGCGCACGAGGCGCTCGCCGCCACCGCACCCGCCACCTGAACGGACGTCCAGCCGCAGCCAGTTTCGCCCGCACGCGGGCTACGCTGCGCGCGCACCGGCTCGCACCGCGCGCAGCCACGACTCCCCGGAGGCCACTGCATGCTCCGCCCCATTCCCCGTTACCGCGCCTCGCGTCGCCTCGGCCTGGCCGCCGCGACCGCAGCCGTCGCGCTCGCCGCCACGGCCGCGCTGCCCGCGGTCGCACCCGCCGCGAGAGCCCCGCGCTGCACCGTATCGATGCTGCTCGGTGAGCTGAGAGCGCCGAGCGCGGGCGCCGGTCAGCGCCAGGCGAAGCTGCTGCTGACGAACGTCACCCGCAGGACGTGCAGCCTCGCCGGCTACCCCGGCGGCCTGCTGCTGGGCGCGACGAACATCCCGCTGCCGACGAACGTCGTGCGCGACACCGGCCACAGAGCCAGGGTCGTCACGCTCACCCCGGGCCAGAGCGCGAAGACGACGGTGCAGTGGGGCGTGATCACCGGGAGCGGCGACAGACAGACGGGCGCGTGCGAGCCGACGCCGGCGCGCATCGAGATCACGCCGCCGAACGCGAGCGGCCACCTCGTGCTGCCGTGGCGCAACGGCCCCGTGTGCGAGCGCGGGCGGATCGTCGTCAACCCCGTGACGCACGCGTAGGAGTCCCCGCCGGCGCGACGCCGCGCAGGCTCAGCTCGAAGCCCCGGCGCCGGGCAGGGGCGCCGGGTCGAGCAGCGTGCCGGGGTTCATGATCCCGGCCGGGTCGAGCGTCGCCTTCGCCGCGCGCAGCAGCTCGATCCCCAGCTCCCCAACCTCGCCCGCCAGCCACGGTGCGTGGTCGCGGCCGATCGCATGGTGGTGGGTGATCGTGCCGCCGTGCGCGAGGATCGCGTCGCTCGCAGCCACCTTCGCCGCGTGCCACTGCTCCAGCTCGGCGCCCTCCTGCTGGCGCGCAACGAGCGTGAAGTAGAGCGAGGCGCCCGCGCGGTAGACGTGCGAGACGTGGGCCATCACGATCGGCGGCGTGCCGCGGCTGCGCAGCGCGCCGTCGATCGCGGCGACGACTGCGTCGTGCAGCTCCGGCAGGCGGTCCCAGGTGGTGGCCGTCTCGAGCGTCTCGACGAGCACGCCGTGCGCGAGCAGCTCGTCGCGCAGGTAGGGGGCGTGGAAGCGGCCGTGCTCCCACGCCCGGCCGACCGGGGTCCCGAGCCCAACCGCGCCGTGCGCCCGCAGCACGCGCGCGGCAGCGCTGCGGCGGCGGCGCAGCTCGGCTTCGTCGGTGCCCGCCCAGCCGGCGATCGCGAGGCAGCCGTCGCCGTGGCCGCGGGCGCGCAGATAGCCGCGCAGCGCGCGCGTCGTGAGGCCGTCGCCCCCGGACATCGCGAGCGAGACGCGCGTCTCCTGCGCGTCGGAAAGGCGCATGACGTCGGGCGCGGCGCCCGCCTGCACGAGCGCGCGGAAGGCGTCGACGCCGGCCTCGAAGCGCGGCAGCGAGCAGGCCTCGTAGCGGCGCACGCTCGGGCGGACTCTGACGAGCAGCGTGACCTCGGTGATGACGCCGAGCGCCCCCTCCGAGCCGACGAGCAGCTCGCGCAGGCTCGGGCCGGCGGCCGATGCGGGCACCGCACGGGTGGCGATCTCGCCGGATGGCGTCGCGACGCGCAGCGCGAGCACGAGCGCGTCGATGCGGCCGTAGCCGGTCGACGCCTGGCCGGATGAGCGGGTCGCGACCCAGCCGCCGACGGTGCTGAACTCGAACGACTGCGGGAAGTGGCCGAGCGTCAGCTCGTGCTCGGCGAGCGCCGCCTCGAGCGCGGGACCGGTCATGCCGGCCTGCACCGTCGCGGTGAGCGAGCGCGAGTCGACGGCGAGCAGGCGGTCGAGGCGCGCGAGGTCGAGCGCGACGACGGCGGGGAAGCGGCCGCGATGCGGCTCGACGCCGCCGACGACGCTCGTGCCGCCGCCGAACGGGACGACGGCGACCTGCTCCTCCGCGCAGACCTGCAGCGCGGCCGCGATCTCCTCGGCGCTGCCGGGGTGGAGGACCGCGTCGGGCGCGGACGTCGCGTCCCCGGCGCGCAGGCGGACGAGGTCGTGGTAGCCACGACCGGCGGCGTGCGTCACGCGCGCGAGGCGGTCGTCGCTCACGTGCTCGGCACCGACGATCGCGGCGAGCCGCTCGCGTGCCCGTGGCGGAAGCGCCGGCTCGGACAGGCGCACGTCATCGAGCGCGACGGGGTGGCGATGGTGTCCCGGCGCGATGCCCAGCTCGGAGCCGAGCAGCGCCTGCGCCGTGGCGGACAGCGGCGCGTCGTGGCCGTCCTCGCCCCAGCCCCACCAGCGCATGCGCGGCGCGGGGGCCGTCATGGCGCCACCCGCGAGCGCCCCTCGCGCACGCGTGGTCCGACCGGCGCCTGCGCGGGTGCGTCGCCGGCCGGCGCCAGGTACCGGTCGAGCAGCAGGCGCAGCTCGGCCAGCTCCTGCGCGCGCTCGTCGTGCGCACCGACGGCGAGCGTCTGGAACGCGAAGCCGCGCAACGCCAGCTCGATCGTGCGCGCGGCGGCAGCCGGGTCGCTCGTCGCGACGGAGCCGTCCGAGACCCCATCCGCGAGACGCACCTCGAACGCCCGGACAGCCGCGCGCTGGAAGGCCCCGCGGCGCGTCGTGATGTACGGCAGCAGCAGCTCGGGGTCGACGTCGACGATGCGCAGGAAGAGCGGGTGGCGGGTGAGCCGGTCGACGCCGGACACGGCGGCCGTGACGAGCCGCTCGCGCGCGGTCGGCAGTGTCGCGACCTCGGCCTCGACCTGCTCGAGGATCTGCGTGAACTCGCGCGTCATGAGCGCCTGCATCAGCGAGGTCACGTCGGCGTAGCGGCGGTAGAGCGTCATGCGGCTCACGCTCGCGCGCCGCGCGACGTCCGTCATCGTCGTGCGCCGCACGCCGACCGCCAGCACACACGCCTGCGTGGCGTCGAGCAGCGCCTCGTCCTCGACCGTTCGCTGTGACACTCTGTCCAAACTTGTATCAACTACCATCCGCCCCATGCGGCAACTCGGCCTCTGGGCGGTGCGCTACGGAATCCCGCTCGCGATGACGATCGCGGGGATCGTCTGCCTCATCGCAGGCGGCAACGCCGCGGGGACCGGCGTCGTGCTGATCGGCTCGGCGGGGATCGTGCTGCTGATCAACGTCCTCTTCCGCCTGAGCCTGGTCAGCAACCGCGAGCGCGACGAGGAGGAGCGGGCGCGCGAGGAGTTCGAGCGCAGCGGCCACTGGCCGGGCGAGTAGGCGTTTCGCCCTCCGGCGCCCGCAAGCGGGCCGCCTGCGAGTCGGCGTTTCGCCCTCCGGCGCCCGCAAGCGGGCCGCCTGCGGGCGACGTCACAGGAGCAGCGCCTCGAGCCGGTACGCGAGCGTCTCGAGCGCGAGCTCTTCGGTGACGTTGCTGCGCAGCCGGCGGCGGGTGTCCTCGACCAGCTCGACGCCCGCGCGCAGGCGCTGCGGGTCGCGCCCGGCGGCGTCCTCGGACAGCGCGGCGGCGCGATCGACGTGGTGCACGAGATCCTCCGCTCCCCACGCGACGCAGGCGACGTCGCGCAGCCACAGGCCGGACAGCTGGAGGCCGAGGTCGAGCGCGCCCGTCTCGACGCGCCGGCGCGTGCGGCGGATGCGATCCGCGTAGTCGTTCTCGACGCGCTTGCGCTCTCTTCTGGCGACGAACTCGAGCTGCTCCGCGAGCTGCGCCTCGACCTCCGCCACGGCCGCGTCGCCGCGCCGCCTGCGGACCGCGAGCAGCTCGCGCCACGGCGCGTCGTCGCCGACGCGCCCGGCGAGCGCCGCGCGGGCGAGCGACTCGCCGCCCGCCCGCAGCGCCGGCCCGTCGCCGAGCGCCAGCTCCAACGCCCGCTCGCCGTCGCCGAGCGCGAGCCGCGCGCACGCCGCCGCCTGCTCGGGCGGGATCCCGCGCCGCCCGATCCGCTCGGCCAGCTCGGCCGGCGAGAGCGCGTCGAAGCGCACGAGCTGGCAGCGCGAGCGGATCGTCGGCAGCACCTCGCCGAGCCGGTCGGTCAGCAGGATCAGGTGGACGAACGGCGCCGGCTCCTCGAGCGTCTTCAGCAGCTTGTTGGCCGCCTGCTCGATCAGCGTGTCGGCGCGCTCGAGCACGAACACGCGCCGCGCCGCTTCGAACGGCGTCAGCGCCGCCGCGCCGATCACCGCCTCCTCGACGTCGCCGACGAGCATCTCGTGCGCGCCGCTCGGGACGACCCACGTGAGGTCCGGGTGCGTGCCGTGCCCCACGCGCGTGTGCACGCCCGTGGGATCGGGAGCCCCGTCGGCCAGCAGCGCCGCCGCGAACGCGCGCGCCGCGGTGCGCTTGCCGCTGCCCGCGGGGCCGTGGAAGAGGTAGGCGTGCGACGGGCCGGCGGTTGGCGGCTGGGTGGGTGGGGCTCCGAGTCCCGCGAGCGCCGCGCCGAGCGTCGCGCGGGCGTGCGGGTGGTGCTCGGTGCCCGGGAGGTCGGCCATCGGCGACGAGGGTATCGGCGGCGCACCTCGGTAAGGTCGCCGCCGTGGCGCGCGGCCGGCTGATCACGATCGAGGGGCTCGACGGGGCCGGCAAGACGACGCTCGCGCGCGGGCTCGTCGATGCGCTGCGCGAGCGCGGCATCGACGTGACGCTGCTGCGCGAGCCGGGCGGCGTCGCCGCCGCCGAGCGCATCCGCACGCTCGTGAAGGACCCGCAGCTGCGGGTCGGCCCGCGCGCAGAGGCGCTGCTCTACGCGGCCGCCCGCGCGCAGCTCGTCGAGGAGGCGCTGGAGCCGGCGCTCGCGCGCGGGGAGTGGGTCCTGCTCGATCGCTTCGTCGACTCCTCACTCGCCTACCAGGGCGCGGGCCGCTCGCTCGGCGTCGCGCCGGTTCGCGCGATCAACGCCTTCGCGACCGGCGGCCTCCAGCCGGACCGCACCCTCCTGCTGCGGATCGACCCGGCGCTCGGCCGCGCGCGACAGGACGACCGCGGCGAGGCGCCCGACCGGCTCGAGCGCGAGCAGGACGGCTTCTTCGCGACGATCGCCGCCGCCTACGACCGGCTCGCCGCGGCCGAGCCCGAGCGCATCCGCGTCATCGACGCGGACGCAGCGCCGGAAGCGGTCAGCGCTGCGGCGCTGGCGGCGCTCGAAGACCTGCTGCGCGGGTAGCGTCCAGCACATGCCCGACTCCACACGCCCCCTGAGGGCGCAAGCACTCGGCGGCCAGGTCGTCTTCGTCACCGGCGCCGCGCGCGGCATCGGCGCCGCCGCGGCCCGGCAGCTCGCCGCCCGCGGCGCGAAGCTCGCACTCGTCGGCCTCGAGCCCGACGAGCTGGCGAAGGTCGCCGCCGACTGCGGCCCCGACGCGGCCTGGTTCGAGGCCGACGTCACCGACGTCGCCGCGATCGAGGCCGCCGTGCAGGGCGCGGTCGAGCGCTTCGGCGGGATCGACGTCGTGATCGCGAACGCCGGCATCGCGACCGGCGGCTCGGTCCGCACGATCGACCCCGCCGCGTGGGAGCGCGTCGTCGAGGTCAACCTGCTCGGCAGCTGGCGCACCGTGCGCGCGGCCCTCCCGCACGTGATCGAGCGCCGCGGCTACGTGCTGCAGGTCGCCTCCGTCGCGGCGATCGCGCACGCGCCGTTCATGTCCGCCTACTGCGCCAGCAAGGCCGGCGTCGAGGCGTTCGCGGACTGCCTGCGGACCGAGGTCGCACCGCTCGGCGTCGACGTCGGCGTCGCGTACTTCTCGTGGATCGACACCGACATGGTGCGCGGCGCGGACGAGCGCGGCGGCATGGCCGGGATGCGCGAGAAGATCAGCGGCCCGGTCGGCAGGACCTACCCGCTGTCCGACGTCGCCGACGCCGTCACGAACGGCGTCGCGCGGCGCGCGCGCCACGTGATGGTGCCCGGCTGGATCCGCGCGATGCTGCTGCTGCGCGGCCCGCTCGCGTCGCTGCTCGACCGCCAGGGGCGCAGAGAGGTCCCGGGCATCGAGCGGCAGATGCGCGACGTGATCGAGCGCGACGGCGCAGCCGCGGCGAGCGCGCCGGTCGGCGCCGGCGGCGCGGCCGACAGCGCGGCGCGCGAGGCGCGCCGCGCCGCGACCGGCTAGCCCTGAGGGGCGCCGGCGATCAGCGCCTTGACCGCTTCGCTGGTCGACGTGACGGGCACCTGGAGCGTGCCGGCCTCGATCTTTCTCCCTTCGGCCATCGCCGCTTCATAGGCGTCGTTCGGCGTGCGGCCGGTCTGGAGCAGCCAGATCCCTCTGTTCTTCAGCGTCAGCGAGTACGGGCGTTCGGCGAATCTGCCGGCTCTCAGGTCGGCCAGCACCTGGCGGAAGACCGGTCTCGTGTCCCAGATGATGGAGGCGAGCACGAAGTTTTCTCTGTTGAACGTGGCCTTGTCGCCGACGACGCCGACGTACTGGCTCTCGCCGCTGCGCTGCTCGACCGCCCGCAGGGCGCCGAGCGTCGAGGCGCCGCCGAGCGTGAAGATCATCTGCGAGCCGCTCGCGAGCAGTCTCGCCGCGGCGTCGTGCACCTGGGCGATGGTCGCGTGACCTTCCTGGCCGACCTGGGTGTAGGCGATCTGCTCGCGCGGGTCGACGCTGCGCGCGCCGGCGACGAAGCCCCCGGCCGTCCTGTTCCACGTCGCGAGATCCCAGTCGGACCCGTCGGCGAGCACGACGATCGCGAGTCTTCTCGTGATCGCGGCATGTGCGGCGACGACACCGGCCATGTAGCCGCCCTCCTTGTCCTGCACGGTGATCTGGCCGACGAGCCCCTTCGGCGCGTGCGGGCGTTCGCCCCACACGAGCTCCGGCACCTTCGTGTCGGCGGCGGCCGCTTCGGCGGCGTCCGCATAGCGACTGTCGTGGGCAATCACGAGCTGGTCGCCTTCGTGTGAGAGCTGCTCCAGCGCGCCGCGTACGTCTCTCGTCTGCGATGCGTCGACGGTGTCGACTCTCACGCCGAGCGCCTTCGGAAATTCGCTGACGACTTCTCTCGCCTGCAGCGTCCAGTCGAGTTCGTTGTCGCGATACGGCGCGACGAACGCGATCTTCTTCACGTCCGTTCTCTTGTCGCTGCTGCCGCAGCCCGCGACGCCCGCCACGAGCGCCACGACCACGGCGAGCGTCCACCGCCATCTAGCTCCAGCCACCGGTGCTCCTCTCCCCGAGCAGTTCGGTCAGTTCCCCCGAAGAACCGGATTCTCGCGCCTCCGGGGGCACGCGTGCGCCACTTGCCGCGGGCGGGGCGGCGTCAGCCGTGCTGCGCGGACGGCTCGCCGGCGTAGCCCTGCGGACGCGACTGGGCGAACGCCCATGCGTCGGCGACCATCTCGGCGAGCGCCGGCTTGCGCGGCTCCCAGCCCAACTCGGCGCGGATCTTGCCGCTCGCGGCGACGAGCATCGGCGGGTCGCCGGGACGGCGCGGCGCCTCGCTGACCGGGATCGCCAGCCCGGTGACCTCGCGGGCAGCGTCGATCACCTCGCGCACCGAGAAGCCGTTGCCGTTGCCGAGGTTGAAGATGCGGTGCTCCCCGGGGCGCGCGCCGTCGAGCGCGAGCAGGTGCGCGCTCGCGAGGTCCTCGATGTGGATGTAGTCGCGCACCGCCGTGCCGTCGGGCGTCGGGTAGTCGGTGCCGAACAGCTTGACCTCGGCCTGGAGCCCCTGCGCGGCGCGCAGCACGTTCGGGATCAGGTGCGTCTCGGGGTGGTGGTCCTCCCCCAGGCAGCCGCTTGCGCCAGCGACGTTGAAGTAGCGCAGGCTGACTGCGCCGAGCCCGTGCGCGCGGCACTCGTCGCCGATCATCCCGTCGACCGCGAGCTTCGAGGCGCCGTAGGCGTTGACCGGGCGCGTCGGCGTCGTCTCGTCCATCGGCACGACCGCGGGCTCGCCGTAGACGGCGCAGGTGGAGGAGAAGACGAGCCGCTCGACCTCCGCGGCGCGCAGCGCGTCGAGCAGGTTGAGCGTGCCGCCGACGTTCGTGCGGTAATAGCGCTCGGGGTGCGAGACGGACTCGGCGACGAGCGCGAGAGCGGCGAAGTGGAGCGCACCGTCGAACCCCTCGGCGAGCGTGTCGCGCACGCGCTCGGCGTCGAGCAGGTCGACCTCGGCGAGCCGCGCGGCCGCCGGCACGGCGGCGCGGTGGCCGCGGGAGAGGTTGTCGAGCACGACGACCTCGTGGCCGGCGTCGAGCAGCTGCTGGGCGACGATCGAGCCGATGTAGCCGGCGCCGCCGGTGACGAGGAGCTTCATGGGGCGCGGAGTAAATCAGACGGCCTGGCCGTCGCGACGTGCACCGCGCCGCCGCGGGCAGCCCGCGCTGCGGGCGGCCGATTCAGCGTCCGAGCCGCAGCCAGTCGGTGAATTCCGACCAGGTGCTCGTCGTGCGGAAGCCAGCCTCGCCCCAGGCGTGGCGCATGCGTGCCGCCCATGTCGGATCCCAGCCGCGCATGCGCGCCCATCCCCACGTCAGCAACGCGAGCAGCAGCAGCGCGCCGGCTGCGACGAGCGCGACGAGCAGCGGCGTGCGGTCGCGCGCGTGCGTGCCGCCGGAGGCCGGCGGTGCGGGCGTCGCCGCGGGCGCGGGCGTCGTGCTCGTCGTGGGCGCGGTGGTGGTGGGCACGGTCGTCGTCGGCGCGGTGGTCGCGGGTGCCGTCGGCGTCGTCACGGGAGGCGTCGTCGTGGCGGGCGTCCCGCCGGCCCCGCCCGCCGCCGCTCCGCCGGTGGTCCCTGGTTCCAATCTTCTGCCCTTGCAGGCGCCGCGCATGTGGGCCGCGATCCCGTCGAGCATCGCCTTGCGGAGGGCGGGCACGACGCTTCTGATCGCCGGCGGGATCCCTCTGACCGCCGCCTCGAGCTCGGCCTGCGTGAAGGCGCACGGGTCGAGCTGGCCGCCCGCCTGCGCCCAGGCGGACGCGACCTTGTCGTAGGCCTGGTCGGCGAGCACTGGCGCAGCCGGCACGAGCAGCAGTGCGGCGGCGAGCGCGAGCGCGCCGGGGATGCGGATGCGAGACGTCATCTGCGGGCGATCGTAGCGGGCTCGCCCAGCGCGCCCGGCACCCCCGCGCTTCTGCTGGCCGCGGCGATACGGTAGCTGCATGCGCCCCGCAGCCCACCTCGCGCACCGGTTCCGTCCGACCGTCGGGCGATGATTCGCTGTTACCCCCTGAGCGCGGTCAGAGGCACGGGAAACAGCGGCAAATAGCGGGAAGACAAGGAGCAGGCAGGCATGGAGAACAGCTCGCAGACACCCACCACGATCGACGCCACGACCGGCGACGCCCTGCGGCTGAGTCGTTTCTTCACGCAGCCGGGCGTCCACCCGTTCGAGCGCGTGGAATGGGAGCTGCGAGACGCCAGGATCGGCCACGGCGGCAAGGTCTCCTTCGAGCAGACGGACGTCGAGTTCCCGCAGACGTGGTCGCAGAACGCGACGAACATCGTCGCCCAGAAGTACTTCCGCGGTCAGCTCGACTCGCCCGCGCGCGAGCGCTCGGTGAAACAGATGATCGGCCGCGTCGCCGGCACGATCGCCGACTGGGGACGCCAGCGCGGCTACTTCGCGAGCGCCGAGGACGGCGACACGTTCGAGGCCGAGCTGACGCACATCCTGCTGCACCAGATCGCGGCGTTCAACAGCCCCGTCTGGTTCAACGTCGGCTTCGAAGAGCAGCCGCAGTGCTCGGCCTGCTTCATCCTCTCGGTCGACGACACGATGGAGTCGATCCTCGCCTGGAACACGAAGGAGGGGATGATCTTCCGCGGCGGCTCCGGCTCCGGCATCAACCTGTCGAACATCCGCGGCTCGATGGAGCCGCTGGCGAAGGGCGGCACCGCCTCCGGCCCCGTCTCCTTCATGCGCGGCGCCGACTCGTGGGCCGGGACGATCAAGTCCGGTGGCAAGACGCGGCGCGCGGCGAAGATGGTCGTGCTCGACGTCGACCATCCGAACATCCAGGAGTTCATCTGGTGCAAGGCCAAGGAGGAGGACAAGGCCGCCGCGCTGCGTGACGCCGGCTTCGACATGTCGATCGACGGCGACGGCTTCACCTCGATCCAATACCAGAACGCCAACAACTCGGTGCGCGTCTCGGACAAGTTCATGCGCGCGGTCGAGGCGGGCGACGAGTGGCGCCTGATCGCGCGCACGACCGGCGAGGCGATCGGCGAGGCGCTCGACGCGCGCGCGCTGATGAACGAGATCGCCGAGGCCGCGTGGCGCTGCGCCGACCCGGGCGTCCAGTACGACACGACGATCAACCAGTGGCACACGTGCCCGAGCTCGGGGCGCATCAACGCGTCGAACCCGTGCTCGGAGTACATGCACGTCGACGACTCGGCCTGCAACCTCGCGTCGCTCAACCTCATGAAGTTCCGGCGCGCGGACGGCACGTTCGACGTCGCCGCCTACGAGCACGCGATCGACATCGTCTTCCTCGCGCAGGAGATCGTCGTCGGCGCCTCGAGCTACCCGACGGAGGGGATCGCGCAGAACGCGAACGCCTTCCGCCAGCTCGGGCTCGGCTACGCGAACCTCGGCGCCTTCCTGATGAGCAACGGCATGCCGTACGACTCCGACGCGGGCCGCGGCACGGCGGCCGCGATCACGGCGCTGATGACCGGCCGCGCGTACCGGCGCTCGGCCGAGATCGCGGCGGCGGTCGGGACGTACGAGCGCTACGACGAGAACCGCGACCCGCACAACGCGGTCATGCGGATGCACCGCGACGCGTCGTACGCGATCCCGGACGCGACGTCCGAGGACGACGAGCTGCTCGCGGCCGCGCGCCGCTCGTGGGACGAGGCGGTCGAGCTGGGCGACCAGCACGGGTATCGCAACGCGCAGGCGACGGTGCTCGCGCCGACCGGGACGATCTCCTTCCTGATGGACTGCGACACGACCGGCGTCGAGCCGGACTTCTCGCTCGTGAAGTTCAAGGAGCTCGTCGGCGGCGGTCAGATGACGATCGTCAACAGAACCGTCCCGCTCGCGTTGCAGACGCTCGGCTACGACGACCAGCAGGTCGAGCAGATCGAGGCGCACGTCAACGAGCACGGCACGATCGTCGGGGCGCCGGGACTCGCGAACGAGCACCTGCCGGTGTTCGACGTGGCGGTCGGCGAGCGCGCGATCTCGCACATGGGCCACATCAAGATGATGGGCGCGGTGCAGCCGTTCATCTCGGGTGCGATCTCGAAGACGGTCAACCTGCCGCAGACCGCGACGGTCGAGGACATCGCCGACGCCTACACCCAGGCCTGGCACCTCGGCGTGAAGGCGCTCGCGATCTACCGCGACGGCTCGAAGACGGCGCAGGCGCTGCGCACCGACGCGCAGAAGGAGGCGCCCGCGGGTGGCGCCGTCGGCCAGGAGGCGATCGACGCGGCCGTCGCGGAGGCGCTCGCGAAGGTCGCGCCGGCGCGCAAGCGGATGCCGCGCGAGCGCCAGTCGCTCACGCACAAGTTCTCGCTCGGCGGCCACGAGGGCTACATCACCGCGGGGCTCTACCCGGACGGCAGCGTCGGCGAGATCTTCCTCACCGACATCGGCAAGGAGGGCTCGACGCTGCGCGGCATGATGAACTCGTTCGCGACCGCGATCTCGATCGCGCTCCAGTACGGGGTGCCGCTCGAGACGCTCGTGCGCAAGTTCAGCTACATGCGCTTCGAGCCCGAGGGCATGACGATGAACCCGGAGATCCCCTTCGCGAAGTCGCTGCCCGACTACATCATGCGCTGGCTCGCCTCCCGCTTCCTCGACGAGGAGATCCAGGAGGAGCTGGGGATCATGACGCCGGGCGTGCGCGCGCGGAAGATCGCGCAGGACACGGCCACGTCCGTCAGCGGCGACACCGCCGGCCCCGCGGCCGCTGCGCCGGCCGCGGGCGGTGCGAGCGTCGCGCCCACGACCGCGCTCACCGACACCCCGCCGGTCGTCCCGGCCAAGATGACCGGCCTCGACGTCGGCCCGGCGTGCAGCCAGTGCGGCGGCATGATGCAGCGCACCGGCTCCTGCTACACGTGCGGGAGCTGCGGCAACAACACCGGCTGCGGCTGATCCGCCACGCTACGTCAGATCGCGCGTGCCGTCGCTGACGGCGCGCGCGAGGTCGACCACGCGGCGGCGCTCGGCGCGAGCGTGCGTGCGGAGCCGCTCGAACGCGTCGTCGGCGTCGATCGCGTGGCGCTCCATCAGGATCCCCTTCGCGCGCTCGATGACGGCGCGGCGGGCGAGCGCGCCTTCGAGCTGGTCGACCTGGGTCTCGAGGCGCGCGACCTCGGCGTGGCGGCGCAGCGCGAGCTCGATCGCGCTCTGCACGACGGCCCGGTCGTCCGACCTTCCCTCGGCTGCGATCCCCCGCTCGGCGGCTCGCGCGACGAACTCCGGGTCGGCCTCTTGCGTGACGGCGATCACCGGGCCCGAGGCGTAGGCGCCGATCTCCTCGATCAGCGCGAGCGCGTGGTCGTCGTCCTCGTGCAGCACGACGATCGCGACGTCGGGGTCGTCGCTCGCGATGCGGTCGGCGACCTCGCCGACGCGCACCGCATAGGCGCAGACGGTGTGGCCCAGCTCATGCAGCAGGCCGGCGAGCCGGTCGAGCGCGGCGGCGTCCTCGTCGGCGACGAGCACGCGGAGGTCGCTGGCGGTCACGCGCCACCCCGCGGCACGGGCCCCGCGCAGGAGGTGACGGGCGCGCTACGATCGGAGCCTGACCGGCAGCCATGTGCGCCGGAGCGAGTTCGGCGCCCCAGACCCCCGGCGCTCCAAGCGACACACGCCGGGAGGGAGACGGGATGGTGCCCGACGAGGAACTTCGAAGCGAGCACGATCGCAGTCATCCGCGCTTGCCAGTCTACCCGCGTGCAGGCGGCCAGCCGGAAGGGCCGCCCCGCCGCACGAGCGCCGAGCGCGACGCGATGGTCGAGCGGCACCTGGGCCTCGCACGCCACCTCGCGTTGCGCTACAGCGACAGCGGCGAATCGCTCGACGACCTCTTCCAGGTCGCATCGCTCGGGCTCGTGAACGCGGTCGACCGCTTCGACCCTTCGCGCGGCATCGCCTTCACGACGTTCGCCGTCCCGACGATCCTCGGTGAACTCAAGCGGCACTTCCGCGACCGCGGCTGGGCGATCCACGTGCCCCGCGACCTCAAGGAGGCCGCGCTGCGCGTGAAGCGCGCGATCGCCGACCACCAGGGCGGTCGCACGCCCACCCCGGCCGAGCTGGCGCACGCCACCGGGCTCTCGCTCGAGGCGGTCCTCGAGGCGCTCGACGTGGCCGGGGTGCAGCGCGCGCTCTCGCTCGACGTCCCTGCGAGCAGCGAGGAGGACGGCGGAGCGACGCTCGGGGACCTGCTCGGCGCCGATGACGCGAACCTCGCGCGCGCCCACGATCGCACGCTGCTGGAGTCGCTGATGCGGAGCGTGACCTCGCGCGAGCGCGAGATCCTGCGCCTGCGCTTCGCGGAGGATCTCACGCAGTCGGAGATCGGCGTGCGCATCGGCGTCTCGCAGATGCAGGTCTCGCGCATCCTGCGCGCCGCGCTCAGCCGCATGCGCATCGCAGCGCAGACCGGTGACGAGCCCGGGAGCGCGACGCCGCCGGGGCAGCGGCCGTAAGCGACGCGTAAGCGCCTCGCCGCCACGCGCCGCTACGCTCGCAGGAGCCAACTTCCGAAGGACGGTGCATGCGCATGGCGAGCAAGGCCAAGGTGACGAAGAGCGACGCCGAGTGGCGTGCCGAGCTGACCCCCGAGCAGTACGCGGTGCTGCGCGAGAAGGCGACCGAGCGGCCCTTCACGGGCGCGTACGCCGACGAGAGAGCGCCGGGGACCTACCGTTGCGCCGGCTGCGGCGCACCGCTGTTCGACGCGGGGACGAAGTTCGAGTCCGGCACCGGCTGGCCGAGCTTCACCGCGCCGATGGACGACGACGGCGTCGCGACCGAGCGCGACCGCAGCCTCCTCATGGAGCGCACGGAGGTGCTGTGCGCGAGCTGCGGCGGACACCTCGGCCACGTCTTCGACGACGGCCCCGGCCCGACCGGGAAGCGCTACTGCATCAACTCCTGCGCGCTCGACCTCGAGCGCCAGCAGGTCGAGCGCCAGTAGGCCGGGCGGCACGCGGCCGCCCGGCGGAGCGGTCGGCCGCGCCTGGGAGAATCCACGGCGATGACGGACGACCCCAACGAGATCGCGCGACGCGCGTTCGGCGACGCGGGCCCGGCGGGTCGGCCCGTGCCCACTGCCGCGCCTCCTCCCTCCGCTTCCGCCGCCGAGCTGTACGGGCGCCCCGGTCCGCGCGACGTGCCCGCGCGGCAGTTCGCCGACTGGTGGACGCGCGCGGGAGCGTTCCTGCTCGACCAGCTCGTCATCGCGGGGGTCGTCATGGTCGCCGTGGTCGTGGCGCTGCTCGTGGTCGACGATCCGGGCAGCCGCGCCAGCGAGATCGTCGCCTACGCGGTCGCGATCCCGCTCGGCTTCCTCTACGCGCCGCTGCTGATGGCGCGCGGCGGCGCGCGCAACGGCCAGACGCTCGGCAAGCAGGTCGTCGGGATCCGCGTCGTTTGCATCGACGGCGCACAGATCACGTTCTGGACCGGCTTCCTGCGCACCGTCGTCGCCCAGCAGCTGCTGATCGCGATCACGTTCTACGTGTACGCGGTCGTCGACTACCTGTGGCCGCTGCGCGACCCGCAGAACCAGGCGCTGCACGACAAGATCGCGAAGACGTGGGTCGTGCGCACGTCGCCGACCGCCGAGGCGCCGCCCGCGGTCGCCGCCCCGCCCGCGCCGGACGAGGCGCCCGTGCACCACGGCTGGCTGCCGCCGCAGGCGCCGGGCGCCTGAGGCGGCGCGCGCTCACTCGCTGGGCGTGCGCTCCCGCTCGTCGCGCAGCTCGCGACGCTCGCGCACCTTCATCCACACGATTCCGGCGACGATCGCGACGCCGAGCGCGATCGCCGCGCCGACGCCGAAGCGCTCGATCACGCGCACGGCCGCATCGCCGGCGTAGTACGCGACCAGGCCGACGGTGAGCGCCCACGTGATGCCGCCGAGCGCGTTCCAGAGGAAGAACGTGCGGAACGGCATGTGGTTCATGCCGGCCATCCACGAGGCCGTCACGCGCACGAGCGCCATCCAGCGCCCGAGGAAGACGGCTTTCGCGCCATGGCGCGCGAAGAAGCGGTCGCCGTAGGCGATCAATGCGATGCGGCGGCGGTGGAAGGGGCCGCGCTCCGACGTCAGCACCGTCCGGCCGGCCTTGCGGCCGATCCAATAGCCGACGTTGTCGCCGACGATCGCCGAGGCCGCCGCGATCGCGATCACGAGCTCGATCTGCAGCTTGCCCCGGCTCGCCAGCACGCACGCGAGCACGAGCGCCGTCTCGCCCGGCGACGGGAACCCCATCGACTCGAGGCCGACGAGTGCGGGCAGCAGATAGCCGAGGTTGCTCGAGACGGTGATCCCGAGGATCGCGAAGACGGGGGCTGCGGTGCTCACGGGAGAGCTCCGACGCTGCTGCGTGCGGGTCCCGTCGACGCAGACCCACCCACCGGCGCGCCCGCCGCACCTTCGGCCGCGGGACGTGCATCCTCACCCACCACCGGCTTCGCCGGCGGTGCCGCCGCTCGATCGGCGCTTGCCGACTCCGCCGGCAGCCCCGTCGCGGCCGCTTCCCCCTCGCCCGCGCTCACGCTCGCGCTCGCGCCCGGAGGCGAGCGGAGGTAGGCCGTGACGAAGCCGAGCGAGACGACGCCGATGAAGAAGAGGATCGGCCCGGAGTCGTTGAAGAGCGAGCCGGAGACCGATGCGGCGAGGCCGCCGCAGAGCGCGGCCCGCCAGACGGCGTCGTCGCGGATCGTGACGTAGACGCGGCCGCGGTGGACGATCGCATAGGCGACGGCGAGCGCGCAGATGGTCGTCAGCAGCGGTGCGTATCCGCCGGAGACGATCGACCACGCGAGCTCGTAGCGACGCTGGAGCGTGTTGAGCTGGTCGGAGACGCTGCCGTGCAGCACCGTGCGCGTGAAGTGGCCGTCGCCGCCGGTCGCGAGCTCGAGCGCGGCGAGCGCGGCGACCCCGGCGAGCGGCGCCACGATCGCGATCGCGATCGCCCGCTTCGTCAAGCCCCCGGGCAGCAGCATCAGCGTCGCGACGGCCGTGCCGCCGGCGATCGTGAAGATCCCCCCGACGTCGGCGCCGAGCCGGCCCGAGCCGACGACCGCCGCGAGCGCGACGCCGCCGAGCGCGAACGCGAGCGCGTTCCCGCGCGTGCGGGCGCGGGAGCGTACGACGCCCGCGAGCGCGACGAGCAGCACGATCGTCAGCGCGATCTCGAGCTCGTTGCCGAGCCCGTAGAAGCGCGCGCCGGAGCGCGGGCTCGGCCCGAGCAGCGAGCGGATGATGAGGTGCGAGTGGTTCGCGAGGTCGAGCGTGTAGGCGACGAGCGCGAGGATCGCCGGCAGGGCCGGGCCGCGCGGCCACGGCAGCAGCAGATCGGTCAGCAGCGCGAGCGCGAACGAGCCGCCGGCGATCAGGAACAGCTCCGCCTGCTGGCTCGGCGAGAGCGCCGCGCCGAGCAGCAGCAGGGCCGGCAGCCACAGCAGCGCGAGCCCGCCGATGCGCATGCCGAAGCGCACACCCGCGCGGTCGCGCACGATGCCCGCGAGCAGCACGAGGCCGAGCCACGTGAACAGGAACGTCTCGAGCGCGGGGATGCGGCGCGGCCCGATCACCGCGAGGCGGTCGTTGAGCTGCTGCAGCGCAGCGGCGTCGCGGGCGCCCGCGACGTGGATCGGCTGGCCGCGCACCGACGACGGCACGCGCTCGCCGAGGTGGCCGAGGATCGTCGGCAGCAGGTCGATCGCGGCGGCGATCCCGTCGACGTGCGTCGTCGCGGAGGTGAAGCCGGCGTCAGCGGGGCCGAGCCCGGCGATCCCCGCCCACAGCAGCTGGGGTCCGTTGAAGGGCGGCGGGTCCTCCAGCGCGACGAGCAGCTCGCCGGGCCTGCGCGCGGCGATCAGCTCGTCGAGCTGGCGGTCGCCGGCGTAGCCGGCCGGCAGCAGCGCGACGACGAAGCGGTGGCGCTGGAGCAGCGCGCCCGCGCGTGCGGCGACCGAGTCACCCCGGCCGAGCGAGACGCTGTCGACGACGCCTGCGCGCGTGGCAGCGACGAGCGCCTCCGTGTTCGGCTGCCCGTGGATGCCGGCGTGCCCGGCGCCGCCCGGGATCGAGCTGGCGAGCAGGCCGGGAACGACGTCCGCGGGCGCGCTCTCGGCGCGTGCGACGGCCGCGAGCCAGTTGACGATCAGGCCGGAGCCGAGACCGGTGGGGGTCGCTCCCGCGATCGGCAGCAGGCTCATCTCCGGCGGGTCCTGCGGGTGGTAGGTGCCGCGCGAGGTGCGCGTGCCGGAGGTGATGTCGAGCAGCGACTGCTGCGGGCTGTAGCCCGACTGCGTCGCGCTCAGCATCCCCAGCGCCAGCTCGGGATGCCCGTCGATCAGGTCCGCGACGCTCGGACGCTGCCCGCCCGGCGGCGGCTTCGCGACGTCGACCGGCATCAGCGCGATCAGCGCCGTGGGGCCGCTGATCGCCGGCGAGCGGTCGTGGGCGATGTGCGCCACCGGACCCGCCGCCACCGCGCTCGCCGGCAGAGCCGCGAGCAGCGCGCACGTCAGCGCGATCAGCAGCGCAGGCAGGCGGTTCGGACCGGCGGGGGACGGCATCCGGTCAGCTTAAGGGGCCGGACGGCGCGGGGCGCGCAGCGCCGAACCGTCCGGGCGCGGGGCTCAGCGCCGCGCGCCGTCCGCGCGTGGCAGTCGGAGGGGGAGGGCACCTGGGACGCAGCGCTCAGCGGGGCGCGAGCGCCTCGAGCGGCGGCTGCTCGGCGGCCCGCTCACCGCGCGGCGGCGCGGGGGTGCCGCGCGGCGCCAGCCGACCCGCGGCGCCGACGCACCACAGCAGCGCGATCCAGGTGACCGTCGCGAGCGTGACGTGGACCCACACCATGTCGGCCGGCAGCGCCAGCTCGTACTGGACGCTGCCGACGAGCCCCTGCGCGGCCATCAGGATCCCGGCGACCATCAGCGCATCCCCCAGCTCGCGGTTCTCACCGCGACGACGGGCGAGGAACCAGGCGAGGATCACGCCGATCCCGAGCAGCGCGGCGAGCGTCGCGTGACGGTGGATCACCCAGACGAGCGTGTGGCCGGCGCCGCGGAAGTGCAGGCGGTGGATCAACTGGCCGTCGCTGCCGCCGGCATGGGGGCCGGCGGCCGTGGCGGCGGTGCCGGCGAACACGACGACGGCGCCCAGCGCGGCGAGGAAGCGCACGAGCCAGACGGTGATCCGGTCGTGCGACGGTACGCGCGCGCCGGGCTCGTAGCGGGCGCGGAACACCAGCACGACGGCCGCGATCAGGATCACCATCGAGAGGCCGAAGTGCGCCATCACGTAGCCGGGCGCCAGCTCGTGGCGAACCGTGAAGCCGCCGAGCACCGCCTGCGCGACGACGCCGAGCGGCAGCAGCGTCGAGACCCAGATGAGGTCGTTGCGACGCGGCGTGCGCAGGAACGACGCGAGCCACGCCCCGACGACGACGAGGCCGATCAGCGCCGAGAAGGCGCGGTTGCCGAACTCGATCACCGAGTGGAACGACAGGGGCGGCACGACCTTGCCGTAGCAGCGCGGCCAGTCCGGGCAGCCCAGTCCGGAGTCGGTCAGCCGCACGGCGGCGCCGGTCAGCACGATCACGGTCAGCGCGGCGAGCGCGACGTAGGCGATCGTCAGGAAGCGCTCGGGGGTGACGGGGAAGCGGGCGCGCACTGGTGGGAAGGATGCCGCACGCGGGGCTGACGCGCGGTGGGACGCGGTCGTACGGCGTTGACGCGTCGCGCGCTTCAGCGCCGCCCGCGCGCGGGACGGCATGCGTTGCGAGCCGCGGCGACCTTTAGCATCGCCTGGTCATCGTGTCTGAGATCGCTCTCCAGCTCGAGGCCGGCGTGGTCGCCCGCTGCCTGATCGGACGCGACCCCACCGACGCCGAGCGCATGCGCTACGCCGACGCCGTGACCCGACGCGCGATTCCCCTGTCGGGTCGCGAGGCGCGACTGTGGCGGCGCATGCTCGCCTGGCCGTGGATCTTCAACGCCGTCGACGGCGCGCTCGCCCTCGTACGCCCCACGAGCGACATCCGTCAGCGCGGGTACACCATGCTCGCCGTCCTCGAGGCGTCGCCGCAGCACGCCGACCTGTTCCTCGCGCGCCGACGAGCCCGCGCGCTCGTCGTCCTCTCGGTGCTCGCCGCGGCGGCCGCAGGCGCGCTGCGGGCGTTGCTGGGGCTTCTCGTCATCGCAGCAACCCGGTGAGCGGCGTCCCGACATACGACGTGCTGCTCGTCGGATCCGGGGCGAGCGGCGCGATGGCGGCGCAGACGCTCGGGGGCACCGGCTTGCGCGTCGGCGTCCTCGACGTCGGCGAGCGCGACACGACGTACGGCCGGCTCGTCCCTCCCGGGGACTTCACGACGATCCGCACCACCGACGACGAGCAGCACGCCTACTTCCTCGGCATCGACTACGAGGGTGTCGCGTGGGCTGACAACCGCGTCGGATCGCAGCTGACGCCGCCACGCGGACACCTCGTGCGAGGCGTGCCGTCGCGCATCCCCGTGGTCTCGGAGACGTTCTTCCCGCTGGAGAGCCTGGCGTACGGCGGCCTCGGCGGCGGATGGGGCCTCGGCTGCTTCGTCTTCTCCACGTCGGAGCTGGAGCGCGCCGGGCTGCCGGCCGGCCCGCTGCGAGAGGCCTACCAGGTCGTCGCCGACCGGATCGGGATCTCGGGGGCGCGCGACGACGCGGCGCGCCACTGCCTCGGCGACCTCCAGCGGATCCAGCCCGCCCCGCCGTTGGAGGAGAACCTCCGCGGGCTGCTCGCCGCCTACGAGCGCCGTCGCACGCGGTTCAACCGCCAAGGCTTCCACCTCGGCCGCTCGGCGCTCGCGCTGCTGACCGAGCCGAAGGACGGGCGCGAGCCGACGTCCGGGAACGACATGGACTTCTGGAGCGACGACGGTCGTTCGGCGTATCGCTCGTGGATCACGATGGACGCGCTGCGCGCCGAGGGTGCGGTCGAGTACCTCGTGGGCCGTCTCGTGACCCGCTTCGAGGAGCGGGCGGACAGCGTCGCGGTCGAAGCGATGCGATGCGACGGCAGCGGACAGGAGCAGCTCAGGGCGCGCCGACTCGTGCTCGCGCCCGGCGCGCTCGGCACCGCCCGCATCGTCCTGCGGTCGTTCGGCGAGCCCGGTCGAGCGCTGCCGCTCCTGTCCAACCCGTACACGTACATGCCATGCGTGCAGCCGCGGATGCTGGGCAGAGCGATCGCCGCGCGCAAGCCGAGCTTCAGTCCCTTGATCATGTACCACGAGCCGGGTGAGGAGGGCGGCGAGATCCTGCAGGCGGCGTTCTTCAGCTACCGCTCGCTGCTCCTCTTCAAGCTCGTGAGAGAGGTCCCGCTGGGGTTTCGCGACGCGCGGCGGATCATGCACGAGCTGCTGTCGAGCTTCACGATCGCCGGAGTCCACCACCCCGACCGCGGCGACCCGTCCCGCACGGTGCGGCTCGACCCGCATGCCGACAGCCCGACCGGGGACGCGCTCGCCGCGGACTACCGCCTGAGCGCGGACGAGCAGCGCGCCAACGACGGGCGCGAGGCGCTCCTCGCCCGCACGCTGCGGCGGCTCGGATGCTTTCCGCTGAAGGCGATCCGGACGCCGCACGGCGCGAGCATCCACTACGGCGGCACGCTGCCCGTCGCTGCCGACGGCGCACCGTTCACACTCGACGGCAGCGGCCGGCTCGCCGGCACCCGTCGCGTGTACGTGGCCGACGGCAGCGGCCTTCGCTACCTGCCGGCAAAGGGCATCACGTTGACGCTGATGGCGAACGCACACCGGGTCGCCGCCGGCGTGCTGGAGACGATGCGCGATGGCTGACGCGATCGCGGTGACGGGCGCGAGCGGATTCGTCGGCCGCGCGCTGACCGCCCACCTCGCGCAGCGCGGCTTCGCGGTCCGCGCCCTGTCGCGAGCGGGCGCCGGGCCGGATCTCCCTGGCGTGACCCATCTGCGGTACGAGCTGACCGCGCCTGCGCCCGCCGCGCTCGACGGCGCTCGCGCCGTGATCCACGCGGCGTTCGCCGACCGGATCCCCGAGCATGGGCCCGACCCGAACGCGGTCGGCGCCCGCATCCTGCTCGACGCAGCGCGCGCGAGCGGCGTCAAGCCGATCTTCCTCTCGAGCTTCTCCGCCCACGACGACGCGATCTCGGCGTACGGCCGCTCGAAGCTCGCGATCGAGCGGCTGTTCGACCAGCCCGGCGACGCCGTGCTCAAGCTCGGCCTCGTGGTCGGCGACGGCGGCGTCTTCGCGCGCATGCGCAGCGCCGCCGAAGGTCGCACGGCGCTCCCCGTCCCTGGAGCGGGCAAGCCGGTGCAGGTCGTCGCCGTCGGCGACGTGTGCCTTGCTGCGGAGCACGTGGTGCGAGACGACCTCGACGGGACATTCTGGATCGCAAGCCCCGACGCCGTCCCGATGCGCGCGCTCTACCGGACCCTGGCCGGTCCCGGCGCGCACCTCGTGCCGATCCCGCTGACGCCGCTCCTCGCGATCGCGCGCGCAGCACGCGGCATCGGCATCCCGCTGCCCTTCACCGTCGACAACGTCGCCGGCCTCATGCGCATGCGCAGACATCCCACGCGCACCGACCTCGCGCGCGTCGGATTGACTGCTCGCGCGTTCGAGGACGTCGTACGTCCCACCCAGCGAAAGGAAGCCGATGCCCGTGAGCCCCGTTGACGCCGTCCTGAGCCGGTTGCAGGAGCCGCGCCTCGCCGGACTCGACGTCGACACCAGCGACATGCTCGAGGTGCATCGCCAGGTGCTCGCCGAGAAGCCGATCATGAGAGCGGTCTTCGCCGAGTTCTACGACCGCTGCATGGAGATCGACCGGGAGCACGGCTCCGGCGACGGGCAGCGGATCGAGATCGGCGCCGGCTCCAGCCTCTTCAGCGAGCGCTACCCCGAGGTCGTGGCGACCGACATCAAGCCGCACCCGCACCTCGACCGGGTGCTCGACGCGCAGGCGATGGATCTCGAGCCCGCCTCCGCGCGCGCGATCTTCGGCATCAACTGCTTCCACCACCTGCCCGATCCGATGGCGTTCTTCGGCGAGCTGGACCGCGTGCTGGTCCCCGGCGGGACCTGCGTCCTGATCGAGCCCTATCACGGGCCGGTCGCCGGGGCCTTCTATGCGCGGCTGTTCGAGACGGAGGGCTTCGACCGGACGCAGCAGACGTGGGAGGACTCCGACCGCTCGATCATGCACGGCGCCAACCAGGCGCTCTCCTACATCGTCTTCGAGCGCGACCGGGCGCTGTTCGACCAGCGCTGCCCGAGGCTGGAGGTCGTCGTCGAGGAGCCGCTCGCCAACTGGCCGCGCTACCTGCTGTCCGGCGGCCTGAACTTCCGCCAGCTCGTGCCCAGCCGCTCGGGCGCGCGCCTGCGCCAGGTCGAGCGGCTGCTGGCGCCGACCCGCAGATGGCTTGCGCTGCACCATGTCGTGGCCCTGCGGAAGCGAGTGGCACCGACCCCTTCAGTATCCTGAGCCGCCGATGCCGGAGGCGGCGACAGGATGAGCACGCAGCTGGCGATCCTCATGGCCGGCGCAGCCGCCTTGACGATCTCCACGGTCGTGCTCGTGCGGCGGCGGCTGCTGTCGATCCGCTACGGCATGGGCTGGCTGGCGGTGTCGGTGCTCGGCCTCGTCGGAGCACCACTGCTGAGCATGCTGTCGTCGCACGTCCGCGCGATCGGCTTCACGCCGACGGGCTTCTCGCTCGGCATCTTCGTCGCCTTCCTCGGGCTCGTGTGCCTGCAGCTGTCGATCTCGCTGTCGGGCCTGCACGGCGCCGTGCAGGATCTCGCCGAGCACGCCGCGCTGGTCGAGCAGCGCGTGCGCACGCTGGAGGCACAGCACGTGCGCCGCGAAGAGCCGGATCCCGAGGCGATCGGACGGTCGCTCGCATGACGGCCCAGGCGGAGCGCGTGCTGATCGTCGTCCCGGCCCTCAACGAGGAGCGAAGCGTCGGTGACGTCGTCACGACCACACGGGATCTCGGCTACGACGTCTGCGTCGTCGACGACGGCTCCACGGACGCAACGGCGGACCGCGCGCGCGCAGCCGGCGCAGTGGTGCTGCAGGTGCCGCTCAACCTGGGCGTCGGCGGTGCGCTGCGGTGCGGCTTCCGCTGGGCGCTCGCACACGGCTATGACGTCGCCGTGCAACTGGACGCCGACGGACAGCACGATCCGCACGAGATCGCGGCGCTGCTGGCCTGCATGCGCGAGACGGGCGCCGACTTGGTGATCGGCTCGCGCTTCGTCGAGGGCGCGGGCGCTTATGCCGTGCGTGGCGCGCGGCGCTTCGCGATGGCGTTGCTGGCGCGACGCGCCGCGCGCGCCACCGGCACCTACGTCGCCGACTCGACATCGGGCTTCCGGGCGATCGGGCGTCCATTGCTGGACCGCTTCGCCGCCGACTATCCCGTCGAATACCTCGGCGACACGGTCGAGGCGCTGATCGAGGCCGGGCGCGCGGGCGCGCGAATCGTCGAGCACCCGATCAGCGCATCACCGCGCGCGCACGGCAGCGGCAGCGCCGGCGTCGCCGCCAGCACGTGGTACGTCGCGCGAGTGCTGCTCGCGACCGAGCTGATGCACAACCGGCGCCGCCGACCGCCGCACAGCCTGCCGAGCACGCACGGCGTGAGCTAGACCTCGACGCTCGCCGCACGGTTCAGCTCGACAAGCTGCGGGTTGGCGTCGTAGTAGTCGAAGAACGCCTGCACGGCGGCCGCAGCGGGACGCTCGACCCCGCGGATCCTGAACGGAACGCTTCCGGCCGTGGCCGTGGAGCCGAACTCGAGGCCGAGGGCGCGCACATGGCATGTATGGAGCGGGTAGAACGTCGAGCCCAAGACCTCCGCCGGCATGCGACCGGCGTCGACGGCGCCCGGAAGGCCGAGCAGATCGATCAGCCGCTGCGCGATGAAGGCGAGCATCCGGTTGGCCGGGTGGTTCATCGTGAAGAACAGCAGCTGCTCGCGGAAGTGCGCGGCGATGAACGAGGCGACCTCGACGTCGCAGCCGCGGCCCCGGACGTCCAGCTCGGCGGTCGCGCTCGCCGCCCACGCCGCTGCGTCGGACGGGCGCCCGGGGTCCTCGAGCAGCTCACACGTCCGCCGCACGTCGTCGCCCGCTGCGTAGGCTTCCAGGATCGCGCGGTCGTGATAGTCGAACGGGCCGTCCACGACCGGCTGCCCGGCCGCGTCCCGCAGGTAGAAGAGGTCCGGCACGTAGCCCGCCCAGTAGACGCTCGGCCAGCGCAGCACCGTCGCCGTCCCGGCGATGCGCGCGAGCGTCTCGGTGCCGAGCCCCACGCCGTCGCGATAGCCCTCGTCGACGCGCTGCGGAACGACCACCGCGGCGGCGGCGACCGCACGGTGCAGCTCCGGCACCATCGCATCCGGGATCTCGTGCACCGGCGGGAAGCTGACCAGCTCGAATCGAGTGGCGAACGCGTCGTTCGTGCTCAACATCAGCTCGAGCGCCTTCGCCTGGCAGTTTCCGACGACGACCAGCCGGTCCATTGGCGGTGAGCGTAGCCGCTGTCAGCGGCGGTCGTCGACGACGTACGCGAGCAGCGCGCGTCCGCGGTAGAGCACCTCGACGGGGTGCACGGGGTGCAGGCGCTTGATCATCGCCTCGGCCCGGGCAGTGGTGTGCGGCATCACCTCGGCTCCCGCGACGTGCATCAGCACGATCGCGCGGTGTCCGCGCAGCGTCGCCGCGGCCAGCTGGTCGATCGACGCCGGCGTGCCGCCGGCGAACGCGCCCCAGTCGTCGTTTATGCGCCGGCGGGAGTCGTCGTCGCCGAGCGCCAGCAGCTGGTTGCCGATGCCCCAGTCGGCGGTGACGATCGTGTCGACGCCGGGCGCATAGCGCTTCACCGCATTGGCGAGCGGATAGGCCTCCGTCGTCCAGCCCGGAAGCCAGGTGCGATCGCTCGCGAACGCCGCCCGGTACGTGCTCGCCACGCGAATCTGGCTGCCGGCGAGCGCGACCAGCCCGAGCACGAGCACGACGGTGACGCCGGCGCGCAGGGCGGGACGGCGCAGCTGCGTCGCCGCGCTCACGAGCGCGACGCCGAGCAGCGCAGGCAGCGGCCACAGCAGCATCGCGTGATGCGGTCCGACCGCCTGCGGCGTGGCCGCCAGCACGACGAAGATCGTGAGCAGCAGGAGGAGCAGGAAGCCCGCCGTCTTCGCGGTCGCCGCGAGCGGCGCGACGGCCGGATCCGGACGGCGCCCGCGCCGGCTCAGCCGCCACAGCGCCAGCGCGCCCGCGAGGACGACGACGGCGACCGTCGCGGGCGCGACGGCCGTACGCTCGCCGAGGAAGGCTCCGGTCATGTACTGGTAGAAGCCCGTCCCGTCCATCGTCCAGCGGAACAGCATCCAGACCTCGTGCAGCCGGCCCGTGAGATCGGCGCCGGACTTCGCGGCCGGGAACGCGCGCGCGGGCGCGTAGATCTCGATGTACTCGACGACCAGCACCGCGAGGAGCGCGACCGCCACGAGCGCGAACGCACGCGGACGCTCGCGCACGCGTCTCACGATGCCGCGGTGATCGACGACGATCGCCGCGAGCGCCAGCGCCCCCGCGAACGCGAGGAAGTCGACCTTGTTGAAGATCCCCAGCGCAACGCTGCCTGCCAGCAGCCACACGTAGCGGACCGAGCCGGTGCGCATCCACGCGAAGTACGCCGCGAGCGCCCCGACGCGCAGGAGGCCGCTGAGCACGATCGGACCGTAGTCCGTCTTCGACATCGCGATGTAGGTGGGATCCGTCGCCATCAGCACGGCGAGCAGCGCCGCCGGCCAGGCGCCGAAGAGCCGGCGGGCGAGCACGAAGGCGAGGCAGACGGTGGCGCCCGATGCCGCGATCGCCGGAACGCGGATCGTGCTCATCGACACGCCGAAGACCTCGAACAGCGGAGCGTAGAGCCAGGACTTCAGCGCTCCGATGTACGGCATCAGCATCGTCACGACGCCGAGGAAGCGATCTGACACGAAGCTGCCGTTCGCATAATGACCGCCGAGCGCCCCGTTGACGAACAGCACCTCGTCGTACTGCGGGCCGGGATGCGCGATCGCGGTGAGCGCGCACCAGCCGAAGAACGCCAGCGCCACCGCAAGCACGGCGTAGGGCCCCCAGGCACCCAGCCGCACGGCCACGGAGCGCGTCCCCGGGGAACGTGTGAGCGGTTGTGCGCTCGAAGCCATCGGTCCGCGGCAGCTTGCCAGGTCGGGATGACGAGCGGCTCGCTCGCCCCATGGCAACGGCGGGAGCGCTTGCTAGAGTCGCCGCCGATGTCGGCAAGCGAATTCGGCGCGCACGCACTCGAGCCGTACCACGTCACGGCACATCAGCAGGGAGCGACGCCGATCGAGAACGCGCTCGTCAGCGTGTTGATCCCGGCGTACAACGAGGAGGCGACGTTGCGCCGCGTCGTCGAGCGCGTTGCGTCCCTGCCGTTCGCCGTCGAGATCGTCGTCGTCGACGACTGCTCGTCCGACGCGACGCCCGAGATCGGTGAGCAGCTCGCGGCCGAATTGGACAACGTCCGCTTCCATCGACGCCTGCGCAACGGCGGCAAGGGCGCCGCGATGCAGGACGCGATCCGCGCCGCGAGCGGCGACATCGTGATCGTGCAGGACGCGGATCTCGAGTACGACCCCGTCGACATCCCCCGCGTCATCGAGCCGCTGGTCGCCGGTCAGGCGGACGTGGTGTACGGCACCCGCCTCCATGGCGGAGGACCCCAGCGCGCGCACCTGTTCTCGCACTACGTCGGCAACAAGTTCCTGAGCCTGGTCGCGCGCGTCCTGTACAACACGACGCTCAGCGACCTGATGACCGGGTACAAGGCGTTCCGCACCGACCTGGTGCGCAGCTTCGAGCTCGAGGAGCCGGACTTCCGCTTCGACCCCGAGATCACGGCGAAGGCCCTGCGCACGCCGAGCGTGCGCATCTACGAGCTGCCGATCAGCTACTTCGGGCGCACCTTCGAGGAAGGCAAGAAGATCACCTGGCGCGTCGCGCCCGCGATCCTCTGGGTCCTCGTCCGCGAGCGCTTCACAGCGGTCACGTACGGACAGCGCAAGTGGGGCGAGCATCTGCGCGACCAGCTCGCGGCGTCCGGAGCACCGCAGGCGTGAGCGCCGTCGAGACCGCCACGGACGCCGATCTTGCGGTCACGCCGTTCGCGCTCGATGCGATCGGCCTCGCAGTCCAGTACCGACGGTGGATGGTGTCGCGTCTCGCGCCGCACTGCGGAAGCGTCGTGCTGGAGCTGGGCGCCGGGATCGGGAACCTCTCGCCGCTGCTGCCGGGCGAGCGGCTCATCCTGACGGAGCCCGACCCGACGATGCTCTCGCGGCTGAACGCGGTTGCGCGCGGACCTCAGATGGAGGGGCGAAGCGTGCGCGTCGACGCGTTCGACCCGACGCAGGACGATGGGGCGGCGTTCCACGACGAGGCGATCGACACCGTGGTGTCGGCCAACGTCCTCGAGCACATCCACGACCACGTCGGCGCGATCGCCACGCTGCGCCGGCTGCTCGACGTCACCGCTCCGGGTCGGCTCAAGCGCATCGTCACGCTGGTGCCCGCGCACCCGCTCGCCTACGGTCGCGTGGATCTCGCGATGGGGCACCATCGACGCTACACCGCGCGCAACCTGCGCGAGGTGCACCGGACCGCGGTCCCCGGAGCCGAGGTCGCGATCGAGGGCTTCAACGTCGTCGGCCTCGCCGGCTGGTTCGCACGCGGACGCATCCTCCGGCGCACGTCGATCGAGGCCTCGACGGTCGAGACGGTCGAGCGCATCCTTCCCGCCATGCGGCTCGCAGATCGCGTCGTCCGCACGATCGTCCCGCGTCCGATCGGGCAGTCGCTGATCGGCGTGGCGAGCTGGCGCTGAGCGGCCGCAGCGCGATGCACAGCGCGCCCACGACAACGGTGCGCTCGCGGCGTACAGCGCTCCCACCCGGAGGGGGGCTCGTACTGATCGCGGCCGTCGTGGGCGTCGTCCTGATGGTGCAGATCCCGATCGCCGTCGGGCTTCTGGATCCCGACGCGATCTTCGAGGCCGACCACGCGAAGGCGGTCATCGACCTCAACGCGATCGCTGCCGTGATCACGGTCGGCGTCGCAGCGCTTGCGCCCGCTCGTCTCCGGATGCTCGCAATTGCCCCAGGCGCGCTGGTCGCTGCCGCGATGGCGGGCGCCGCGATCACCGTCGGGGGACATGCCTGGGACGTCACGATGGCGGTCTTCACCGTTACCGCCGCATGGTTGATCGGGCGGGTGACCTTGCGCCTGCTGGCAGCAGCGCCGTTGCGAGACGTCGTCGTCGTCGAGCTGGTCGTCGGGTTCGGCGTCGCGGGGCTGATCATCCTCGCGCTCGGCCGGCTCCACCTGCTCGCCTGGTGGAGCGCCGGTGCGCTCACGATCGCCCTCGGCGTCCTTGGTGCCTGGACCGGAGCACGCGAGGGCTGGACACGACGGGGGAAGGCGTGGGCTGCGATCACGGGCTCCCCGGTCGGCGCTGCGTGCGCAGGCCTGCTGCTGTTGCAGCTCGGGTGGACGATCGTCTGGCTGTCGGCACCCGAGATCATGTTCGACCCGCTCTCGGCGAAGGCGTACCTCCCTCAACTGTGGGCGCACACCGGCTCCATCGGGTCGCTGCTCTCTCACCCGCAGCTCAACGTCACCGGGCTGGCGGAGATCGTCGCCGTGCCCGGGCACGCCGTCGGAGCGCCAGACGTCGGCCGCGAGCTGCAGACGCTCGCCTGGATCGTCCTGACCGCCACGATCTGGTGGGCCGGCGGTCGCTCGGTCGTGGGACCGCTTGCGGCGCTCGCCGTCGGGATCGTCCCCCAGCTCGTCTGGCAGGCGACGACCGCGGACGACGACCTGCTGCTCTCACTCGGCGCAGTGGCGCTTGCGATCGCCGTCCTTCGCACGGCCGGCGGCCGACTCACGGCGGAGGATCGGTCGCGAGCCTCGTCGTTTGGCACGGCCGTAGCGATCGGGCTGCTCGCCGGCGGGTGCGTCTGGTTCAAGCTCCACCTGCTCGTGATCACGGCGATGCTCGTCGCCGGCTGGCTGGTGATCGCCGGTCCGCGCCGGGGCCTGGGCATGCGGCTGGGCGGCGTGCTGATCGGCGGCCTCGCCGTCGCGGGCCCGGCACTCGTGCTGCGCTGGATCGACACCGGCAACCCGGTCTTCCCCTCCTACAACACGCTCTTCAAGAGTCCGCATTACCTGCTCGTCAACGAGCAGTTCAATTTCCCGTTCTGGAAGCAGGCGCATCTGTGGGAGATCGTCAAGGTCCCCTACGAGGCGATCGTGAATCCTTCACTGATGAACGACGCGATGCCGCCGGGCGCACTCGGGCTGCTCGTTGCCGCGCTCGTGCTCGCCGTGCTGATCGGCTGGCGCCAGGCGGACCGCCGCGCGGGCGTCGTCGTCTGGGCAGCATTGCTGGTGGGCCTGCTCATGTGGTGGGCTCAGTTCCGCTACCTCCGATACGTGCTGCCGAGCGCGATGGTGGCCGTGCTGCTGATCGTCGCGCAGCTGCGCGACTGGAGAGCGAGCAGGACGACGGCCGCTGCCCTGCTCGTGGCCGCCGGCGCCGCCTCCGCGCTCTACCTGCCGTCGACCGTGGCGAGCTTCTGGAACGTGCCCTACCGCAAGGTGCCGTTCGCTGCCGCGTTCGGTCGCTGGGACACAGACAACTACCTGCGGTTCCTGCTGCCGGAGAAGGACGTGCTCGCCGCCTACCAACGACTCGCCCCGCCTGGAGCCGACGCCGTCTCGCCCGCTCAGGAGCGGATCTTCCTGAGCGACCGCGACCTGTCGGCTCCCTGGGAGGTCGGTGTGCGACTGACCCTCTCGGGCCCACTCCCGACGCAGCCCGACGACGCGCTGCGGCGCCTGCGGGCGATCGGCATCGGCTGGGCGATCGTGACCGGCCCCGACCGCAACGCGGGCGCCCCAGGATGGCTTCCGGGGCTGCTCGCGCGGCATGGCGAGATCGCCTTCGCCGATCGCGGGTGGGACCTCTACCGCCTCGTCGCCAGACCGGCGTCGCCGATGTTCGACGCGAGACTCGGCCTCGCGAAGGGCGAGCGCCTCGCCGGGGCGAGCCGCAGCGTGCCGGCCTGCCCGGGGCAGACGGTCGCCGTGGAGCTCACGACGGCACCCGGCGGGCAGCCCGCGACGGTGGTTCTCAACTCCGACAGCGGCGACGCCCTCTCCGGCCATACCAGCGGCGAGGTCCTCCCCGGAACCACCGGCCGCGTCTACGCGACGGCCCCGCCGAACACGCACGCGATGACCGTCGCGATCACGCCCCCAATCGGCGGAGGCGCGATCACGCGCGCTCGCATCGGCCTGCTCGGCCGCTGCAGCTCGACCACGCGCTGACCGGCGGGCGCACCGGCCGGCCACTCCGCTCGGGCGCTCGATAGCCTCCAGCCGGGATGGCGATCGAGCGGCGCGCAGGGGCCCCACGGCTGATCGAATGGACCGGCGAGCGGTGCGTTCCATGGACGCCGGACGTGCAGGTCGTCTACGAGCACTACCACCGCTACCTGTGGGCGGCGGAGCTCGCGGAGGCTCGCCGTGTGCTCGACATCGCCAGCGGCGAGGGCTTCGGCAGCGCGATCCTCGCGGGGAAGGCGGCACACGTCACGGGGATCGACATCGACCCGACGACCGTCCAGCACAGCCAGCTCAACTACGCCGCCCCCAACCTCGAGTTCCGCGAGGGGTCCGCGCTGGAGCTGGAGGCATTCGAGGCCGCCTCGTTCGACCTCGTCGTCACCTTCGAGCTGATCGAGCACGTGACCGACCACGAGCGCGTGCTCGCCGGCATCCAGCATGTGCTCGCCCCGGACGGCCTGCTCGTCATCTCGACGCCGGACCGCCGCATGTACACCGACGCGACCGGCGCCGACAACCCCTACCACGAGCACGAGCTGACCGAGCACGAGCTGCGCGCGCTGCTCGGCGGCCGCTTCGAGCACGTGCGCCTGTTCGGCCAGCGCGCCGCCGCCGGCTCGCGGATAGCCGCGCTCGAGCCCACCGAACCGCCCACGGTGCGCCCCTATGCGCTGCGTCGCGCCGGAGAGGACTGGCGCGAGGCCGGTGAGCCGGCGGCGATGTACCTCGTCGCCGTGGCGTCCGCCGCCGCGCTGCCGGAGCTGCCGGCCTACTCGACGCTGAACGACTACGAGCTGACGATCGTGCACCCGCACATGGAGCGCGCAGCCCGCGCGGAGCACACGATCGCCCAGACGGAGCAGACGCTCGCGATGACCCGGCAGGCGCTCGACGACGCCGCCGCGCGGGAGCGCGGGGCGGCCGAGCGCGCGCAGGAGGAGCGCCGCGCGCTCGCGGAGAGCTTCGACCGCATCGCGCAGCAGCGCCGTGAGATCGAGGACCTGGAGGCCGCACGCGCAGGTGACGCCGCCGAGCTGCACCGCATACGCGAGTCGGTCGTGTGGAACACGCTCCAGCGGGCGCGGGGCAAGCTGTACGGCGCGCTCGGCGGCCACGGCTCGCGGCGCGCGCGGACGCTCCAGTGGTCACTGCGGGCGGCCGGGCGGACGGTTGGGACGCGCAGCTCCGGCGACGACGCGAGCGCGCGTCCCGCCTACGGCGAGATCCGCTTCCCGACCTTCGAGCGGCCGGTCGCCTCGCTCGTCGTCACTGCGCATCGCGGTGCGGAGGTGACGGCTGCGTGCCTGCGCTCGATCGCCGACCACACCGAGGGCCCGGCCTACGAGGTGATCGTCGTCGACGACGCCGCCGACGCGGAGAACGCGCACTTGTGGGAGCACCTGCACGGCGCGCGCGTGGTCGTGAACGACCCCGGCATCGGCTACCTGCGCAGCGTCAACCGCGGCGCGGCAGCGGCGCGCGGCAGATACCTCGTGCTGATGAACAACGACGTCGAGGTCCAGCTCGGCTGGCTGCGCGCGCTCGTGGCGCAGGCCGACGCCGCGCCCGATGTCGGGGCCGTCGCCGCGAAGCTCGTCTACCCCGACGGCAGCCTCCAGGAGGCCGGCGGGATCGTCTTCCGCGACGGCTCCGCCGCGAACTTCGGCAACGGCGGCGATCCGGACTTCCACGAGTTCGACTACGTGCGCGAGGTCGACTACGGGTCGGCCGCCTGCCTGCTCGTGCGCAGGGACGCGTGGGTCGAGCTGGGCGGCTACGACGAGCGCTATCTGCCGATGTACTACGAGGACGCGGACCTCTGCTTCGGGCTGCGCTCCAAGGGCTACCGCGTGATGTACGAGCCGACGGCGCGCGTCGTGCACCACGAGGGCGCCACGGCCGGGACCGACACGAGCGCCGGCTCCAAGCGCCATCAGGAGCTGAACCGGCCGAAGTTCGCCGACAAGTGGCGCACCGAGCTCGAGCGCGATCAGCTGCGCCCCTCGCCCGCGAACATGCGGCGCGCGAGCAACCGCGCCACGGGGCCGCACGTGCTCGTGATCGACCATCGCATCCCGCTGCCCGATCACGACGCCGGCTCGCTGCGGATGCTGAGACTGGTGGAGTCGCTGCAGGCGCTCGGCTGTCGCGTGACGTTCGTGCCCGACGACGGCGCCTGCCCGCAGCCGTACACGCAGCAGCTGCAGGCGAGCGGCGTCGACGTGATCTACGGCGCGACGTGGATGAGCCGCGAGCTCGCGGCGATCGGCGGCGACCTCCAGCTCGCGATCGTCAGCCGCCCCTATGTCGCCGCTCAGCACACGCACGTGCTGCGTGAGTACGCCCCACGGGCCGTCATCGCATACGACACCGTCGACCTGCACTACGTGCGCGAGCAGCGGCGCGCCGAGGTCGGCGTGCCCCATGCCGAGGCGAAGGCCGCGACGATCCGCGAGCTGGAGCTCGGGCTCGTGCGCGGCAGCGACGTGACGCTCGTCGTCAGCGAGGAGGAGCGCGAGCAGCTCGAGCGCGAGGCGCCCGGCTCGCACGTGATCGTCGTGCCCGTCGTGAACGAGATCGCCGCGCGGATCGCGCCGCTGGAGGGGCGCGCCGGCGTCCTGTTCGTCGGCGGCTTCGAGCACCCGCCGAACGTCGACGCCGCCGTCACGCTCGTGAACGCGGTGATGCCGCTCGTGTGGCAGCGGCTCGGCGACGTGCCGGTCGTGATCGCCGGCTCCAAGCCGACGCCCGAGGTCGAGGCGCTCGCCGGCCCCAACGTCGAGGTCACGGGCTGGGTCGAGGACCTCCAGCCGCTGATCGACGGGGCGCGCGCGATGGTCGCGCCGCTGCGCTACGGCGCGGGCATGAAGGGCAAGGTCACGCAGAGCCTCGGCGCGGGCCTCCCGGTCGTGACGACGCCGACCGGTGCCGAGGGCCTCGGCGCCGAGGACGGTCGCGACCTGCTGATCGCCGACGACGCGGCCGGGCTCGCCGAGCGGATCGTGCGGCTGCACGCCGACGACGAGCTGTGGCGGGAGCTCTCGACGGCCGGCCAGGACGTCGTGCGGCGCGTCGCCTCCATCGAGCTGATGCGCGAGCGCCTCGCAGCGCTGCTGGCGCTGAGCGCGCCGGACGCTCCGGCCCCCGCGCCGGTTGCTAGCGTTCCGTCGCAGTGACGAGCACCGCATCGCACCCGCCGGCGCCGGCCGCGGCACCGCGGCCGAGCACCTCGCCCGCAGTCGTCGTCCGTCACGTCAACAAGGCGTTCCGGATCCCGCACCAGCAGTACCACACGCTCAAGGAGCGGGCCCTCCACCCGTTCCGCAAGAACACCTACGACGAGCTGCGTGCCGTCGACGACGTCGACTTCGAGGTGTCAGAGGGCGAGTTCTTCGGGATCGTCGGCCGCAACGGCAGCGGCAAGAGCACGTTGTTGAAGTGCCTGGCCGGGATCTACGACGTCGACAGCGGCGACCTGCACGTGCGCGGGCGGCTGTCGCCGTTCATCGAGCTCGGCGTCGGCTTCAACATGGACCTGACCGCCCGCGACAACGTGATGATCAACGCGATCATGCTCGGCCTCACGCGCCAGCAGGCGCGCGAGCGCTTCGACGACATCATCGCCTTCGGCGGGCTCGAGGACTTCCTCGACCTGAAGCTGAAGAACTACTCCTCCGGCATGATCGTGCGGCTCGCCTTCTCGGTCGCGATCCAGGTCGACGCGGAGGTGCTGCTGATCGACGAGGTGCTCGCCGTCGGCGACGCCGCCTTCCAGCAGAAGTGCTTCGCCGAGTTCCACCGCCTCAAGGACGAGGGCCGCACGATCCTCTTCGTCACGCACGACATGAGCGCGGTCGAGCGCTTCTGCGACCGCGCCGTGCTCCTGGAGAAGGGCAAGATGGTGGCGCTCGGCGAGCCGTACACGATCGCCCGCCGCTACAACGAGCTCAACTTCGGGCGCACCGTCCACGAGCTTCCGGAGGACGGCGGTGAGGACGAGGGGCGCTTCGGCGACCAGTCTGCCGCCGAGATCGTCGAGGCGTGGTTCGAGAACGGCGCCGGCGAGCGCGTCGGCGACCTGGCGCACGGCGAGCTGTGCCGCGTGTGCATGCGCGTCCGCTTCCACGAGACGGTCGAGCACCCGGTGTTCGGCTTCACGCTGCGCAACGACGTCGGGGCGACGATCTTCGGCGCGCACTCCGACATGACGATCGGACCGACAGGCGTCTTCGCGCCCGACGGCGAGGCGGTCGCGCGCTTCGAGTTCCAGAATTGGCTCGTCGCGAGCACGTACCTGCTCACGCCGTCGATCGCGCGGCACGGGCCGGGCGCGGACGCGTACGACCTGCGTACCGACATCGCCCAGCTGATCGTGCACGGCGGCTTCTACACGGGCGGCGTGACGAACCTGCCGCACACCTTCGAGGTCAAGTCGGCATGAGCGCCCGTGACGTCGCCCCCAGCTCGGCGCTCGCGACCCCGGGCTCTCGCCGCCGCAACAACGGGCCGTCGGCCTTCGGCGACGATCTGCGCCGCTTCTGGAACCTGACTCTCACGCTCGCGGCGACCGACTTCAAGCTGCGCTACTTCGGCTCGGTGCTGGGCTACTTCTGGTCGCTGGCGAGACCGCTGCTGTTCTTCGGCGTCCTCTACGCGTTCTTCACCCAGGTCCTGCGGCTCGGCGCCGGGATCCCGCACTACCCCGTGTACCTGCTCGGGTCGATCGTGCTGTGGACCTTCTTCACCGAGACGACCGGCGGGTGCGTGCAGTGCCTGCTGGCGCGCGAGGGGCTGCTGCGCAAGATGCGCTTCCCGCGGCTCGTGATCCCGCTGTCGGTCGCGCTGACGGCGCTCTTCAACCTCGGCACGAACTTCGTCGCGGTGCTCGCGTTCGCGTTCGCGTCCGGCGTCGAGATCAGCTGGACGTGGCTGGAGCTGCTGCCGCTGATTGCGCTGATGGCGACGCTCGCGGTCGGCATCGGGATGCTGCTGTCCGCGCTCTACGTGCGCTTCCGCGACATCCAGCCGATCTGGGACGTGCTCCAGCAGATCCTCTTCTACGGCTCGCCGATCATCTACGTGACGACGCTCGTCGGCGAGAAGGCCGGCATCAGGTGGCAGCACGCGCTCGTGACGCTCAACCCGATCGCGACGATCCTCACCCAGATGCGCCACGCGTTCGTCGACGGCGCCGCCCCGACGGCGGCGGCCGCTGCCGGCGGCACCGGCCGGCTGGCGATCCCGCTCGCCATCATCGCGGCGATGTTCGCCCTCGGCCTGTGGTTCTTCAACCGCGAGGCGCCCCGGATCGCCGAGAATCTGTAGATGAGCGCGACCGAGACAGACCGGCAGGCCGAGATCGAGCGGCTGCACGCGCGCGTCGCGGCGCTCGAGGCCGAGCTGCTGGAGCAGGCCGAGCGCGCCGGGCGCGCCGTCGCCGCAGCCCAGGAGCGGGCCTACTGGCTCGACCGCTGGCACCTCGACCTCAACGCGCTGATGCGCAAGCCGGGGGCGGCGCAGGTGCGCGGACTGATGCGGGCGATGCGCGCGGTCGCGCGCGCGCTGAAGCAGGTCAAGCGGACGCTCACGCGCCAGTCGTGAGCCGCGTCTCCGTCGTGATCCCCGTCAAGGACGGGGAGCGCCATCTCGCCGAGCTGCTCGGCGCGCTCGCGCGCGAGGGCGCCGACGAGGTGCTCGTGATCGACTCCGGCTCGACGGACCGCTCCCTGGAGGTCGCGCGCGCGGCGGACGGCGTCGAGCTGCTGGAGATCCCGCCGGACGCGTTCGGCCACGGCCGCACGCGCAACCTCGGCGCCGAGCGCACGGGCGGCGAGCTGATCTGCTTCCTCACGCAGGACGCGACGCCGGTCCCCGGGTGGCTCGACGCCGTGCGCGCCGGCTTCGCGCTCGACGAGCGCGTCGGCGCGGTCTTCGGCCCGCACCTCGCCCGTGAGGACACGAGCCCGATGATCGCGCGCGAGCTGGAGCGGCACTTCGCCGGCTTCGAGGCCGACGGCGGCGGGCCCGCTCTGCACGGCCCCGGCGATCCGCCGTTCCTGTCGAACGTCAACGCCGCCTACAGGCGCGAGTGCTGGGAGCAGATCCGCTTCCGCGAGGTCGCCTACTCCGAGGACCAGGCGTTCGGGCGCGACCTGCTCGCCGCCGGCTGGCTGAAGGCCTACCACCCCGATGCTGCGGTGCTGCACGCGCACGACTACGGAGCGGTCGAGTTCATGCGCCGCTACTTCGACGAGTACCGCGGGCTGCGCGTGACGACCGGCCACGTCGAGGCGTTCCACCCGGTGAGGGCGCTGCGAACCGTGCGCGCCGAGACGGCGGCCGACCTGCGCTGGCTGAAGGAACGCGGCGCACCCGCCGGCGAGCGCGCCCGCTGGGCGGGTCGCGCGACGGTCCACCACGGCGGCCGGCGCGTCTTCTCGGCGCTCGGCTCGCGCGCGGACCGGCTGCCGGCCGGGGTGCGGGAGCGGCTGTCACTGGAACGGCGCGACGACGGTGCGGCGCTTCCAGCCGGCGAGGCGGCCGAAGCTGCCGGCAGCCCGCCCGTGTCGGCGCCGACCGGCAGCGCAATCCCCGCGCAGCGCGCCAGCGACGACTACGCCGAGGCAGCGCGCGTGCTGCGCGACGGCCCCGTCCCGCTGCTCGACCCGATTCCCGGGATGGCGGAGCGCGAGCGGCTGCGGCTCGCGCTGATCGTTCCCCCGTGGCGGCGCGGCAGCGGCGGCCACAACACGCTCTTCCAGCTGCTGTCGCGGCTCGAGCAGCGCGGGCACGTGTGCAGCGTGTGGGTCAGCGACCTGCTCGGGGAGACGGACAACCGCTGGCCGGCCGTCCTGCGCGAGG